>Ga0066388_100000005_pt1 | contig 55222 bp, 44 predicted proteins | sample PanSoiMetaGPlot6_FD_64539 | JGI IMG/M metagenome (GOLD analysis project Ga0066388, IMG submission 64539) | Tropical forest soil microbial communities from Panama analyzed to predict greenhouse gas emissions - Panama Soil - Plot 6 (Hybrid Assembly) | ecosystem: Environmental > Terrestrial >...
GGGCGCGTTTGGAGAGTAGTCGACCAGGCGAGAAGTTTTTCCAGCGAGCTTAGCATCGAATTCACGGTCGAAGTCCTGCCCGGCAGGCGAGATAGAAGCGGATTCTCTAAACTCTGGGAGTTCCTCGAGCGGTTCTACGCCAAAGCGTTCAAAGAATTGGGGGTCGAGTTCTTTGACAAGCCCAACCATAGCGCCGACAACGGCGCGAGTCTCGCTGGGTGCGTCGGAGGCGGCGGCCATACGCCAAAGACGATGGAGGACGATTCCAGAGATCGTGTGAACCATCGTTGTATGAGCCGCAAGGGGAAGAACGTAGCGAGCAATTTCGATGGCGCGTTTTTCAGCGGAGCGCTCAATTTTTTGGATATGTTTGGGATTGGAATTGGGGCCGACACGCCAAATGTCGGCGAGAATGGTGCGCGTGTCGCTGATTAGAAGCGCGGAAAGTTCGCGGTAGTAGTTCCAGGCGCGAGCGATGGCTTGCTCGTAGATTTCTCTTGCGGATTCGTTGAAGTAGAGATCAACGGGTGGGACATAAGCTTGAACGCGGTCCATTCGGACATAGCGCTGGCTTTGTTGCTCGGAGTTGTAGAATGGGTGCGCGTGAAGGAAAGACCAAACGAACTGGCGGCTGATGTTCTCGAGGCCGAATTCGAAAGTGGCGTGCTGGAAAACGGTGTGATGGCCGCTGTTGAAGGTTGCAGCCCCTATGTTGAGGCGCTGCTTGTCAGTGACTTCTTCAGGCGCAATAAGATGATCGGCATAACAGGTACGGGCGGCCGCGATGGCGGAATCAAAGGGATGATTAAAGAAGTTCCGGAGAGTGATGCGGGGAGGGCCGGATTCGACGGATTCGGCTGGGCGGGCGCCCTCAAACATTCGCGATTGTGTGGCCACGATAGGACGTTATTCTACACGGTCGCGAAACAAAGACACAGACGGGAGAAGCGCATTGAAAATGCTTCTCCCGAATGAATTCTGAACAAGAAGAAATTTACTTTTTTGCGGCGGTCTGTACGTTGGCGTATTTCTTCTGGAAACGCTCGACGCGGCCGGCGGTGTCCACGAGCTTCTGCTTGCCCGTGAAAAATGGGTGGCAATTAGAGCAAATTTCGACGCGTAACATGTCGCCCTTGGTAGTAGAACGCGTTTGAAAAGTGTTGCCGCAGGCACAATGTACCGTTACGGCGTGGTATTCGGGGTGAATTCCAGGCTTCATGATTCTCCATTCTGTTGCGACCGGTCTGCGCGGCTACCCAAGGTGGGTGCTACAGTCACGTCGCTAGGTCGCGAGGCAAACCAATATTGTAAAGGAATTGGAGAAATTTACAAAATTACGGAAAATCAAGACAGATTATGGATTGGGAATGATCGCCGAAGCCTCGTTCGAATAAGCGCTTTCTGCGCCCGTATTGTCAACCGCAGTGGTGACGTAAAAATATTGGTTTCCGGAGACCACTGTGGAGTCAACGTACAAGGTTGTAGAGTTCAGCGTCGAGTTTATCTGAGAGTAGGGTCCACCGGAGACGAGCCCACGATAGACATTGAAGCCCGCAACGGAGCTCGAACTCGAATTCCAGTTAAGAGTTACCGTGTGTTGAACGGGAGCATCCTGGCCCGTGCCCGTCATGCTCATGGCAAGCGGTGACGAAACCGAAGAGCTAGAGACACTCAGGCTACCAGTGGCGCCGCCGACGACGGTGGGAGTGAACGAAATTTGAAAATTGAGCTGCTGTCCGGCTGAAAGAGTCATCCCCGTGGACAAACCGGAAATGCTAAAGGCCGCTCCCGTGAGGGTTACAGAGCTAATCGTGACCGAAACATTGCCGTTATTTTTGATGGAAGCGTTTTGAGTCTGCGTTGTTTGAAGAGTGGTGTTCGGAAAAGTGATGGATGAGGGAGTTATTTGCCAAGCCGCGGAAGCGCTTTGTCCAGTGCCTTGAACGGTGACGGTCAGCGGAGAACTTGGGTCGTCACTGGCGATGGTCAATGTGGCATTAGCCGTCGTAGTAGAGGATGCTGTGAACGTGATGGTGAAATTCTGGTTTGCTCCGGGGGCGAGTTGAAAGGGAACTGCAACAGAACTAAGCGAAAAACCAGTGCCTGTGAGACTGACGCCCGTGACGCTCAGATTGGCTTTGCCTGTGTTGGAGACTTGAACTGTTTGGGAGCTTTTTTGGCCGATGACCACATTGCTAAAAGTGATCGAACTGGGCGTAACCGATAGCTGACCCGAAGACTGGGGTGTTTGTTGGGCGACGCCGGCGCATCCGGAGAGCCAAAGAACCGCCAGGGTAGCTGCAATCTGGCAGGCTGCGAGGGCAGAAGTCTTCCTGCGAATTCCCGGGCTATGAGCAAACCGATACATGCTAACGCTCCTGCAAATAACGATAGCGTTCGGAACTGGAGCTAGACAATTCGCTCGGGGTACAGGTTTAGTACAGGATGTTTACCTGTACCGTGTGGCAGCCATAGCAAAAACAAATGTTAGATTGGTGTGAAAATGTCGTTAAGAAGTCGAAGATGTGAAAAACCTGTGCAAAACGCCGTCACGAGACAAAGCAGCAGCCCACGCGGAAGCTGCCATCCGCAGTCGGACGAGACCAGATTGGCCTAAGGTTGACGCGAACAGGGGGAAGGATGGGTACGTGAAGGACAGCCAGGAAATTGTCCGGAAGATCCAGTTTTGACTCAAGCTCGAGGGCCACGCCGCCAAAACCTAGATCGAGGACTCTTGCGCGATGCGCGGCCACCTCATTCAAGACTGCATACGCATTCGTGCCCGTCATTGAGACGCGTTCGGCCTTGCGCTGAACGGAGAAAATCGGGCGGGATTGGATGCCAGCAGTTGATGAGGCTTCTTGCATTGTCGCGGTGGAAGAGGTAACTGCGGCGGCAAGGGAACTCTCGGAAGATTGGGTAGATCGGGGGATTTCGATGAGCGCTCGTTTTTCTGGTTGGAGTGGTTGTGCAGCAGAAGATCCTTGCTCTGGCGTGGGCGTACTCCGCGGCGGCGGTGGTTCCGAAAGCGTAGCAGCTACAGATTGCGACGAAATCTTAGTATCTTTCCCAGAGTCAGAGACCAAACCTGGCTTGCCGTGATTGGCGTGCTTTAACCGGTAAAGACGGTCATCCGCCACTTGAATCAGCTGTTCGACGGTTTCTCCATCCGCTGAATAAGTAGCAATGCCATGGTCCATGCTCACTTGAATTGAGATTTTGAGAGTATGCAGAACCTCGGAAAAGATCACACTGATGCGTTTGGCAAGCGCGAATGCCTGCGCTGCGTCAGTTTGCGGGAGCAGGAGTGAAAACTCATCGCCGCCAATGCGGAATGCGAAATCGGAAGTACGAAGAGATCTTGTGAGCGTAGACGCAACGGCCCGGAGAACATCATCTCCACGCGGGTGGCCGAGTTGGTCGTTGACTTCTTTGAACCGGTGCAAATCTAAAGTAACAAGGCTCAAGGCATGCGCATAACGCCTTGCGCGATTGAGTTCCTTTTCAAATGTTTCTTGAAATAAGCGGCGATTATGGAGACCAGTAAGTGGGTCCGTAACTGCGCTGAGTTCCAGTTTCTTAAAGTCGTCGCGCTCAATGACAAGCGGAAAGCGAAAAAGACCGGCGGAAACAAAGACATCAACGAGGGCCGTTTGAAGAGAGACTGTTTGTCCTGAAGAGCCGGAGAGAGCTTGCTGACGAGACAGTATTTCGTCCCAGAGCTGCAGGGATTTTTCTTCGGATAGTTCAAGATGAGTTAGTGCGCGAAAGAAGCCGCGAAGAAACTGAGCGCGTGCGGAATGATCCAGTGGCTGGAGCGTCTCGACGATAATCTCGAGAAAGCTGCCAGAGTACGAACGAAATTCGACCGACTCACCGGGACTGGGCAGATTAGATATGAGCCTAACCTCATGCCTATCCCCGCGGGGTTGGGGGAAAGCTTACAAAACAATCAACCTAAATCAATCCAAGGAGCACACCGGATACCAAATCAAATGGTATTTCGTGGCCGCCAAGCCGAGACGCGGGGACATTGCGTGGCTGTAAAGTATTGAAAAAGGCGCTGTTGTGTCAAGAGGAAGAAGATAATTGTAAGTTAGGGAGCAAAAGGCTCCAGCCGGTCAGCACATGCTCAAGGAAGCAAAGTTCCCTCCTTGAAACTAATCCAGAGGCTTAGTGAATTCAACCCCGAATAGGCGGAGCTCGCCAGCCACTTGCTGGCGGAGCACCTTGGCCGTAATCGGGGGCGTTTCGATCGGAACCAAGCCGGAAGAAGCAGGGGATGGAGTAGGGATGGTGAGATGGACGATTTGGTCTTGTCGTAGGATGTGCGCAGAGGCAATACAAGCCCCAGAGGCGCTTATATTGAGGGTTTTGGTGAGTTCCACGAAATCTACGCCGGAAGCGTCCTGGCCCCTTAGGAAAATCGGAATCTGGAGGCGAATTCGCGGAAACCGACGCTGTTTTGATGTGTCCACTAGCGGCCTAGTCTTCGCAGCATGAGTTTCCACAAATTTGGCCTTCTTGGTACCAGGGACCTAGTACGGTTTGATGCATCTCGAGGGCCAGAGTAATGCAAGTGCTTACAGCATTAAAACTTTTATAATCAGTCAGTTACGGAACAGCCCAAAATCTAGCGCAACTAGTTCCCTTGCGCAAGGGAATATATGGACAGGGCATTTCCCAAAATGTGCAAGTGGAACGGATTTACCATTGACAGTGCGAAACCCCTCTGAGAGCATGGCCGCACAAGGGAAAATTTTTGCCACTCTGGGGGGAATCAACGAAGTGATGGAGATGGAAAGTACTACCGCGCCCCCCGAAATAGCCACCTCAGCTACATTGTCATACGTCGGGGTAAAGGCTCTCCTAGATTTTGTTGATAGGGGACTATTGGTTTCCGATCTGGAAGGCCGAATTGTAATGGCTAATTTGCGAGGTCGCGAATGCTTAGCCACTTTGGGGCATACCGACTATCGAGAAGCAAATCTAATCGGCGATGTTTTGAAGGCTTCCCCTGATGCTTTTCGGCAGAAGATAGAAAACGGTTCACCGGAAGTTCAACTCGAGATCATCTCAGGCACCAGTAAATTCCTTGCATCCGTGCAACGCATACCGGATCAGGAGTGGCTCCTACTGCAATTCGAACAAGTAGCTGCGAGTCCTGCGACAGATGCCGCGACCCAGCTTACCGTGCAGGAACTGCTGCAGGAACGCGAAATTACGTACAGGAATTTGCTTGCCGCGTATTTGAAATTGCAGGAAGTGAACCGGCAGAAAACGGTCTTCTTGGCCTCGGCTGCACATGAATTGAAGACGCCGTTGGCTGTGATCAAAGGCTATTACGACCTGCTTCTGACAGGCTCCCTGGGCCGCCTTACGGAGAAACAAAAGGACATTCTGGAGGAATCAAAAGAAAGCTGCGAGCGGTTGGTGCGGCTGGTATCGATGTTCCTCAACTATTCCGCGCTTGAGAGTGGAAAGCTTGTGTTGCAACTTCGTGAGAATGATTTACGCGATTGCCTGGACGAAATGGCAAAAAGATGGTCCGAGGCTTTTCAGAGGAAAGGTGTAAGGCTGGATGTAAACCTCGACCCTTCGATACCCACATTTCGATTCGACTACCAGAAAGTGCAACAGGCGGCCGCGAATCTTTTGGACAACTCTTTGAAACACACTCCTTCCGGTGGAACTGTCACCCTGGTGGCGAAGCCGCATTTTTGGGAAAGGCGAGTTGCCGAAGTGGCGCCTGCACAGGAGCGACGGCGATTCCGGTTGCCACGACCAAACAGCGTTGAAGTAAGCGTCTCGGACTCCGGCTCTGGAATCGCTCCAGAGCATCATCAAGAGATATTTGAGGACTTTGTTCGTGTAGATCGGAACACTTCGGGCATGGGATTGGGACTGGCGATCGCCAAGAGGTTAGTGCAGGCACACAGGGGCAAGATCTGGGTTGAAAGCGAGGCGAAGCGGGGCAGTACGTTTCATTTCCTTTTGCCAATTGAGCAGTAGCTCAGGGCCGAGTTCGAGTTAGGCAAAACAAGAGAGGAAGAAAAATGGCAGTACAAGAAAAGATTCTGGTGGTGGATGACGAACCAAGTATCCGCAAATACTTGCAGACACTCTTGGAAGTGGAAGGATTTGAAGTTGAGGCTGTAAGCAGCGGCCCGGAGGCGATCGCGAAGATCGCCAAGGGAGACCGCCCCGACTTCATCATTCTGGACGTGCTAATGCCGGAGATGGGCGGGATCGAGACGCTGCAGGAACTTTTGCAGATTGATCGCAGCTTGAATGTGATCATGCTTTCTTGTTCGAACGAAGTAGGCGTAGTTGTAGAGGCGATCCGGCTTGGCGCACATGATTACTTGACGAAGCCCTTCGAAAAATCGGAGCTGGATGCGGCGATGCTAAAGTCACGCCAGAAGAAGCAGCTCACGACAGAAAACCAAGCACTGCGGGACTATTGTGATCAGGTGACGGAGGATTTGAGTTTCCTTGCGGCCAGTCCGCAGATGGTACGAATCAGGCAGCAAATCCTGCAGATAGCGCCTGTAGATGTGCCCGTGTTCATTTGTGGAGAGAGTGGTGTCGGCAAGGAAGTTGTGGCGAGAATGATTCACCTGCGCTCAAAGCGGAGGACACAGCCGTTTGTAAAGGTGAATTGTGCGGCGCTACCGGGAGAACTGTTGGAGTCAGAACTATTCGGATTCGAGCAGGGGGCATTCACCGGTGCAGTGCGCGCCAAACCTGGGAAGTTTGAGCTAGCGAACAAGGGGACAATCTTTCTTGATGAAATCGCGGAAATGAGCCCGCATTTGCAAGCGAAGCTGCTCCATGTCCTGCAAGACCACCAATATTCGCGGCTCGGTGGTCGGAACATGATTGATACGGATGTACGCGTCCTTGCCGCAACGAACGTGGATGTGCATGAAGCGATGAAATCGGGGCGCTTCCGAGAAGATCTTTATTACCGATTGAATGTGCTTTCGATCCTAGTACCTCCGTTGCGAGAGAGAACCACAGAAATTCCTTTGTTGTTTAGGCACTTCTTGACCAAGTATGCAGAAAAATTTGGCAAACCGGCAGTCGAACCCTCGAAACACTTGCTCGACGCGGCAGTGAATTATCCTTGGCCGGGCAACTTGCGAGAATTGGAAAACTTTGTGAAGCGGTATGTGATTCTGGAAGATGACGAAGGCAGCTTGCGGGAGTTGGTGGAGATGTCCTCAACACGGCAGAGGACCTCACCGAGAGAAGAAGCCACGGTTCCGCGGGAACAGGGTCTGAAGGCGCTGGTCCGTGGATTGAAGGATGAGGCGGAAATGGAAGCGATCGCGGACGCCTTGGAAAAGACGCGTTGGTGCCGGAAAGATGCCGCGAAAATGCTTGGGATCAGCTACAAGGCGTTGCTGTACAAGATGCGCCAATTCAATTTGGACACGCCACGCAGTCGTCGATCAGCCGTTTCTGAACCTGCTCCGATTGCCGCCGGCAGAAATGATTAGGCTGCTAGCCGAAGCCAAGAATTCGTCACAATCTGCTTAAGCTCAGTCCCATTGGGTGAGCCTGCCTGTTTTCTACTTGAGCTAGCATTTGCTTAGTGATAAAAGAGTGCCGGCCAGACCGTCTGCGGCCGCGGACAGGTGACGGATGAGTTTGATGTCGGAGAGGCGGAACGCCCGGCGGTACGATTTGTCCTTGCCTGTGATTGTTAGAATTCCCACAGAACGTCCAAGCGGAAATCAGAACGGCAAGACCCGGGATATTTCTACTCGCGGTCTTTATTTTGTGATTGATCAGGATCTGGAAGCCGGTTCTGATCTGGACATTACTCTAACACTTCCTGCTGAGGTCACGCACAGTACGGAGGTGTTTGTGCGCGCGATGGGAAAGGTTGTGCGTGTGGAACGAAGAGGTGAGGACGGAGAGCTACGCATGGGCGTGGCGGCTGTGATAGAACGGTACGACATCATCCGCGGAGACAGCGCCAAAGCGTGAAACAACATTCTTCGCGCCTTTGTGTCCTACACCTTGTTTTTGTATGACGCATCAAGAATCTAACAAGCTCCAATAAGATAATGTGGCGCTGAAGAGAAAATTCCTTCCTCGAAATGTGCGAGAGTTTTCCCGTACCGAAGACAAAAATCCCCAAAACAGTACTAGAACGCATAGAGAGCACCCCTTTGTAAGTACTTTGTTTTGTTTTGCATAGAGGCGAGCTGCCTCTAATCTGAATTTAGGCTTCGTGCTGTCGTTTGGATGGAGATGTGCAGCCACTTTCCTTCTAGCCAATCATGTTGACCGATCAGACGATTCTCAAAACGCAGCACAAAGGAAACTCTAGCGTCTTACCGGACGAAGTCCTGTTCGGACGGGCTTCGTCGATGCTTGAGATCAGAATACGCGCGGAAAAGATTTGCAGGACAAACGTGCCAGTGATGCTGAGCGGAGAGGGAGGAACAGGAAAAGAGGCTCTGGCACGCTGGATTCACGCGAAATCCGAGTACGCGCATGGTGAGTTTGTAAAGGTCAATTGCGCGGCGATCCCGGGAACATTGCTTGAAAGCGAGCTATTCGGATACGAGAAGGGGGCATTTACAGGAGCCAATTCAGTGAAGCCGGGGCGCGTGGAAAGAGCACACGGAGGCACACTGTTCTTGGACGAAATTGCGGATCTGGACTGGAACCTCCAAAGCAAACTGCTCCATTTCCTGCAGGACGGCACATTTTCCAGGATTGGCGATCAAGTCGAGAGAAAAGTGGATTGCCGGCTGATATGCGCTACTAATAGGGATTTGGAGAAAGAAACAGCGGAGGGGCGATTCCGGCAAGATTTGCTATACAGGATTCAGGTCTTCCGGCTCAAGATGCCACCGCTTCGTGAACGCCAGGAAGATATCCCTAATTTAGCCGAGCATTTTCGATTGCAGTTTGAGAAGCAATTTGAATTGAAGTCGTCGGTCTTTCCGCCCGAAATGCTGGTTTATCTGAAAAGCCTGCCCTGGACTGGAAACATCAGAGAACTGTCAAATGGCGTCGCGCGCTACGTCCTGCTGGGGCCAGAAGCATCGGTGCATCTAGAACCTCCCCGAAAGAGGGAACAAAGCATACTAAATGGAGCACCGTCAAGCGAGAAACCGGTAACACTCAAACGAATTGCAAAAGATGTGATTCAAGAAATGGAAAAGAAAGTGATTCTTGAGTCGCTGCGGGCCAATCAATGGAACCGGAGAAAAACTGCGCAAGCGCTCAAGATTAGCTATCGCGCGTTGATTTACAAAATCCGAGATGCAGGAGTGGTATCCCGCCGAGCGGCAATCCATCAAAACCAAGAGTTGAGTGCAATCGAATAGCCCCCGCTTAGTTCCTCCCGAAAATGCTGGAGATCTGTCCGGCTGTACACCGCCGGACGTGCGCAGCATACGTCAGATGCGCTCAGTCGAATCGACGTCTATGATGTGCATCCACTCTGCAATCATGCAGCTGTGGCGATTTGTGTCTTTTGCAGGCGAAACGTATAGAAATATCAAACGCACAAGCCTGTGCCAGAATCGTAAATCTCCAAATCTGCACAAAACCTATTCATTTAGGCACGCCAAACTAAAGGGCAGGTAGGGAATTACATCGCGGACAGGCGATTCAGCTGTCCCATATCTGTCCCTCACGCCAGTAGTCGCGCTCCACATCAGCCCCTTACCCTCAATCGTGGACGTAGGGATCGCGCACGGAGGGTAAGGGAATGCACCTGGGGGAGAAAAAAGGGATACGGATCACACGTTTCCGTGGATCCGCAAATTGGCAAGAAAGTTGGAAGCCTCTCCTTCTAGTTGCCGCTTTGTTGTTTGTGACGGTCTTCAGTGGGTGCGCTGGTATTGTTTCGGCAGGTCCTGGTTCAGGAACACTTCAACTCAATCCCGCGACGGTGAGTTTCGGAAACGTGGGCGTCGGCAAATCGAGCAGCCAGACGGTCACAATTTCAAATAGTGGAACGGCCGCGCTCACAGTGACCCAAGCCACGGTTTCCAACTCGCAATTCAAGCTAAGCGGGATCACCTTTCCCATGTCGATGCCTGTGGGACAATCAAGCAATCTTACAGTTAGCGTTACGCCGGCAGCGAGCGGCCCTGTGAATGGCACTCTTTCGGTGCAGGGTGACGCGAGCTCGGCGCCCGTAGTGGTAAATTTGGCTGCGACGGGGGTCGTAGCGAGTCAACAAGTCTCCCTTAGCAGCAGCTCAATTAATTTTGGAAGTGTCGTGGTGGGTTCCCAAGGGACTTCCAACCTGACTATATCGAACACGGGCGGTTCGGAGCTGACGGTCTCAGGCATATCGGTTTCCGGCACCGGGTTCGGGTTTAGCGGTATTACAACTCCAAAGGTCATCAGCGCGGGCCAGTCCTCACCAGTATCCTTGACGTTTAGTCCGACCACTGCGAGCGCAGCCACAGGAAGCCTCACGATTACCAGCAATGACCCAACGAATCCGACAATGACGGTTGCTCTGAGCGGCACGGGAACCGCGGCTCCCACCGGAAACCTGCAAGCAAATCAAAGCAGCTTGAGTTTCGGGAATGTGGGTACGGGCACGAGCTCAGCAAAGCAGATTACATTGACGAATACGGGAACGGGATCAGTGCAGATCACGGGAATCACCGTAACGGGATCTGGATTTACCACGAGCGGCGTGACTGTTCCGGCTACGTTGAATCCTTCAAGCCAAGCGGTCTTGTCTGTGACGTTCGCGCCGACCGCCGTAGGCGCTGTAACTGGAACGGTCACAGTAACCAGTAATGGCACGGGTTCACCACTCTCGATTCCTGTGAGCGGTTCGGGTGTGCAAGCCGGTTTGACGGTTAGCCCCGCGAGCTTCAACTTTGGCAGCGTCATTGATGGACAAACCAAGTCGCAGACATTTACGATTACAAACTCTGGTACGGCTGCGCTGACGATTTCGCAGGTGAGTATCAACGCCCCCGGTTATTCCGTGAATGGGCTCAGCTCGACGTCCGTGGCAGTGGGAGCGACCGCGACGTTTAATGCAGTGTTTGCTCCGACGACGGCAGGCAATCTTGCCGGAACTGTCAATATCGCAAGCAATGCGCCGAACTCTCCAGCGACTGTGGCTTTGGGCGGAACAGGCGTTGCGGCCACGCAGACGCTTTCGTTCAGCTCCGCGAGCCTAGCCTTTGGAACTGTGAACACGGGGACTTCTTCCACAAAGAATGAGACGATTACGAACACGGGCAACACAAACGTACAGATATCGTCGATCGCTGTGAGTGGCACGGGGTACACGTTGAACGGCGTGAGTGGTCCTGTGACACTAACCCCATCACAAACGTTCACATTTGGGGTTGTTTTTAATCCGACAACCGCCGGGAGTGCGAGCGGCAGTGTGACGGTGACCAGCAACGCGACGGGCTCGCCGGCATCGATTTCACTTTCTGGTACTGGCGCACAGGCTGGACTAACGGTCAGCCCAGCAAGCTTCAGCTTTGGCAGCGTTGTTGACGGGCAGACGAAATCTCAAACATTCACTGTCACTAACTCCGGGGCCGCATCGCTCACGATTTCCCAGTTGAGCATCAGCGCTGTGGGTTACACGGTCAACGGTCTGAGCATACCGAGCAGCGTTGCTCCGGGTGCTAGCGTAACGTTTAACGCTGTGTTTGCACCGACGACAGCCGGCAGCTTGAACGGAATCGTGAATATCGTCAGCAATGCGCCGAACTCCCCAACGACGGTGGCATTGGCCGGAACAGGAGTGGCGGCAACACAGACGCTCTCGTACAGTTCGACAAACCTTGCATTTGGAAGCATCAATACAGGAAATTCGTCTACACAAAGCGAGACGATAACTAACACTGGCAACACTAGCGTACTAATTTCTTCAATCACGGTGAGCGGTACCGGATACACTCTGAGTGGCGCCGGTTCGCAAGTTACATTGAACCCGGGGCAGAACCTGACGTTCAGCGTTATTTTTGGCCCAGCGACCACCGGTACGTTGAATGGAACTATCACGGTGACCAGTAATGCCACAGGATCACCAACAACGATTTCGCTTTCCGGCACGGGGGCACAGGTTACTTCGCACACCGTAAACCTGTCCTGGAACGATTCGGGAACTACGATTTCGGGATACAACGTCTACAGGAGTACGACGAGCGGAACTGGCTATCTCAAGATTAACAACTCACTGTTGTCCGGTCTCACCTATGCGGACGCTTCCGTGCAGGGCGGAACGACATATTTCTATGTCGCGACAGCCGTTGATACGAACGGCAATGAAAGCGGATACTCCAACGAAGCCTCAGCTGTGATTCCTTAAGTGTGAAACGGGCTAGGACCGTCACGCAGTCCAGCTAAGCACTACAAGAAACGTCGCGCCTGCTCGGCAAGTGGTGAATTTGGATTGAGCGCGACAACTTTCTCAAATTCCGTTTTTGCGCGAGCGGGGTCGTTTAATTTCTGGTACGTCAAGCCCAAATGATAACGGTATGTTTGATTGTTTGGATTGGCTTTGACCGCTTCTTCGAAGAGGGGAGCAGCAACAGAAAAGGCACTATTGTTGTAGTAGGCCCAGCCCAACGTGTCGGCCGAGTTAGGGACGCTTGGCAGTCCCTTTCGCGCGGTCTGGGCTAGCGTGAGGGCTAGGCTTGGGCTGCCGCCGTGTTCCAGAAGTAAGTATGCGAGATTGTTGGAAGCGACCGCGTTTTCCGGAGCGATTGCCAAGACTTTTTGATACATGGACTGGGCTTGTTGCCAATTGCCCGCACGCTCATAGAGTTCTCCCAAAGCCACCTGCAATCGAATGTCGCGAGGGGATAGTTCGATGGCGCGCTGATAGAAAGTGTTCGCTTTATCTAATTGGTTGTTCGCTGTGTAGAGCTGGGCTAGGCGCGCAATGGCGCCAATATTGTTTTTGTCCAATTCAAGCACGCGATTTAGGGAAACCTCAGCCTGGTCATTCTGCTTCTGCTGCAGCTGGATTTCCGCTTGGACGAGATAAAGTAACGCGGAATCGGGATTGCGCTTAATTTGCTCTTGAACCAAATTCGTTGCGTCGGTGAGCTTATTGCTGTTCGCATAGATACGCACTAGCCCAACAATTGCTTCGCCAGAATTCGGATCTATTTGAAGAGCCTGGTGAAACATCGCTTCCGCTTCTGTGAACCGCCGTTGAGCGGATCTGAGCTCGCCCGTCTTTACGTAATACAGAGGGCTCTTCGGAGCAATTCGCTGAAGGTTCATCAGATCGGCTTCGGCGCCCACGGGATCGCCCTGGTTCATGCGAGCTGTGGCGTGGAACAAATAGCCGTCGGGAGCATTGGGTGCGTATTTCTTAAGCTGGTTACTGAGCTCCTCCAACTCCTTCCAATCCGATTTCAGTGAAGCTCGTTTTGAAAGCGCCAGCCAGGCATCTGAGTAGCTGGGACGCAAACGCACAGCTTCTCGCCACTCAGCTTCTGCCTGCTGAATGTTTCCCTTTCCTGCAAGCGCCAAACCCAGCTGATAGTGGCCAGATGCATTCTCCGGCGCGTTTTTTACCGCGGATTGAAGAGTCGTGAAAGCGTCGTCGATTTTGTTTTGACGCAGCAAGATTTGTCCCTTTAGGACTAGAGATTCGGCGTCTTGCGGCACTTTCTTCAAGATTCCGTCGTTCACACGCGCTGCATCGTCCAGGCGGTTGGTAAGAATAAGCAGTTGGGCATAACTTCTTTGAACCGAGAAATCGTTTGGATATTTTGCAGACAGCGATGCGAACTCGTTTACCCCCTTGTCCATCAACCCGCGAGTAACGTAAGACTCTCCAAGCATGCGATATGCGAGGGGATTTGACGGCAGTTGATTTTTGGCGTCAGTCAAAACCTGCTCCGCTTTTTCCGTTTGACTCTGCGAGAAGTACAAACCTGCAAGGGAAGCCCGTGGGGAGGGATCTTCTGGAGCAGCCGAAATCGCGGATTGGAATTGCTTCTCGGCTTCAGAAAATCTCTTCTCTCGAAAATATAGGGATCCCAGGGCCAGATACGAGATAGCAGACCTGGAATCTAGGCTTTGAGCCTTCAGAAAATTATCTTCCGCCTCTTTCAAATTGCCAGCGACAATCTGCAGTTGGGCGAGATTCAAATAGGATTCTGCCCGATCCGGTGCCATTTTGACGGCGGCGTTTGCCTCTTCGATCGCGCCCGTTGTGTTACCAAGAGCAGCGTGGGAATCTGCTAGCAGGAGCAGTGCCTCAACATTACTGGGATTGGACTTAAGAACAAGTTGAGCCCGGTCAGACGCTTCGGTTTTGTGCCCGCCGGCAAGCTCGAGTCGGCCGAGATCCAATTGTGCCGACCAGTTCTCATGTTGAAGTTCTACCGTCCTGCGCAATTCGACGTATGCCGCGCTCCAGCTTTTCATCTTCAGGTGAGTTTGGGCCAACTTATAGTGCGCTTCGGCAAAACGGGGATCCAACTGAACGGCGCGACCGTAATAAATCAGCGCGTCGGGATATTTGCCTTGCTCAAAGCTTTGGTTTCCCTTCGCCAGGAATTTTTTCGGATCCCTATTGCAACCAGCGCACAAGCAGATCGATAGTATTGCCAATGCGATAGGTAGAAACGCGATTGATCTGCGCGGGGCTACTTTCAAATTGCAAGAAAATGGATGTACTTTCATGAGGTTGAAGGAAAGCAATTTACTGCCCTTCAAAGTGGGTGACAAGAGCGATTCCAGAATTATGCTAAGACTAATAGAATCTGCTTGTTGCGATGGTCGACTTCGGCCCTGAGTACCACAAAAGGGAGTAGGCCCACCAGCGGAGGCAACTGTACAGTTAGAGAGGGGAACCGGAGGGATAAATGGGATATTCTTTTTCCACTTTTGCGGTAAGGAAGGGCAAGGACTCAACCCTACCGAAAAGGCGATCTACCTAGTGCCCTGTAACCTATAGATATTAAATGGGTTAATACAAGTCAGGAGAATTAGTCCGAGTGGGGATAGTTTTGGTCGTGGCTCTTGTCGTGCATCTTTGTGAGAGACGGGAACGGCTCGAGTTGAAGCTCGTCCCAAGGACTAAATAGCTGGTTTGGTTAAGAGGCTAGAAACATGCTGAGGAACGGCGAGATAGCGCTATCGGATGTGAAACGCATTTTGCGGCGCTACTGGTGGATTCCGACAGTCTTAACGTTTGTCCTGGCCGCCGCCGGACTTACAGCATCACTTGTTTTGCCGAAAAAATATACGTCTTCCACGCTCGTTCTAATTGAACAGCCCGCAGTCCCAACTGAACTAATCCGTCCCGTAATTACCGACGACCTGAACCAGCGTTTGGCTTCCATGAAGGCCCAGATATTAAGCCGCTCCAGGTTGGAGATGATCATCAGCAAGTTCAACCTATACTCGCAACAACGTGCGACCATGCACATGGAAGACTTGGTTGACAAATTGAAGTCGGCAGTCAGCGTCGAACTAATCGAACCGCTCCCTGGATCAGCGAACCGTGAACCGCCGGGATTTAACGTAAGCGTGACCTTTGACAATCCGCAGCTGGCACAGCAAATCTGTCAGGAAATCACCTCGATGTTCATGGAGCAAAACGCGACGAATCGGGTAATCATTTCGAACAAGACGACTCAATTCTTGACGCAACAATTGGATGAGGCGAAGCAGAAACTCGATGACCAAGACAAGAAACTCGCCCAGTTCAAGAGCGAACACTTAGTCTCCTTGCCCGAGCAGGAGCAAACCAACCTAAGCCTTCTGGCGGGAATGAATACCCAACTTGACGCCGCGACGCAGGCGCTGACGCGTGCGCAGCAAGATAAGACGCTGAACGAGACATTGCTTGCGCAGCAGGAAGCAAATTGGAAGGCTTCGCAAGTTGGCCAGCAAAATCCTGAGTCGCAAGAACAACAGTTAACGGCACTTCAAGAGCAGCTAGCTGTTCTGCTCACGAAATACACTCCCGAGCACCCCGACGTCATTAAGGCGAAGGCGCAGATAGAAGATTTGAAGAAGCGAATGGCCGAAACGCCTACTCCGAAGAGTCAGCCAACTGGAGCGCAGCTGGCGTTGCGAGAGCCGCCCTCGATTCAGCAATTGCGAACGAGGATAAAACAAGACGAATTCGCCATCGCCGATCTAACAAAGCGGCAGTCGCAGATCCAAGATCAAATTCGGGCGGTACAAAGCCGTCTACAGGCCAGCCCCGTTATTGAGCAGCAGCTAAAGGAGCTTACGCGGAGTTACCAAACTGCATCGGAGATGTACAACGAATTGCTGAAAAAGCGTGAGAATGCGGCGATGGCAACTGATTTGGAGCACCAGCAACAAGGAGAGACATTTAAGGTCCTCGATGCTCCAAGCCTGCCGTCGAGCCCTTCGTTTCCGAAAAAAACGTTGTTTGTTGGTGGAGGCGGCGGAGCTGGACTTGCGCTATCTTTAGGCATTCTTTATTTGCTGGCATTGACTGACAAGGCTTTGTATACGGAACGTGATGTAGAGCTCTGCTTGAAACTGCCCGTGCTGGCAAGCGTACCTAGCTTTGACGTTTTGGCGCACCGGCAGCCTTGGATGCGAAGAGTGTAGGGGAATAGCTTCCCGAATTGTCTGGAAAAATTGCAAATCGCACAAGGATTGGAAAGAGCATAAGAAGATGAGCCGGATCCACGAAGCACTCAAGAAAGCGGCAGAGGAACGCAGCGCGCAGACTACAACTCGATCTGTTTCCGATCTGGTCGATCTTTCGGGCCGAGAGACTGTGACTGAGTTGCCGCAGATAGCAGAAATAAAGTACGGAGATATCACCCCGAAGAGGGTTGATCCGAACGCTTCCAAATTCGGCGACTTTGCTGAGAAATGCCAACCTGCAAATTGGAAAATAGAAGCTTCTGCCAGCGTTTTTTCTCCCCAAGCAGAACATCAGTCGGGTGCCGAGAAATTCAGAACCTTACGATCAAGGTTGTATCAGATTGCCGCAGCCCAACCGCTCAAGAAGATTCTCATAACAAGCAGCACACCTGCTGAGGGAAAAACATTCGTGGCGGCAAACTTGGCCCAATCGTTCATCCGCCAAACGGATCGCCGCGTTTTGCTCATCGATTCGGATTTGCGCGCTTCACGTTTGCACCTGCATTTGGGTGCTCCCGAAAAGCCAGGGTTGTCAGATTACCTGCGCGGTGACTGTGATGAATTCAAGATTATTCAAGTTGGGGTTGGAGGGCAGTTGTGCCTCATACCGGGCGGAAATGACGTAACGAACCCGAGCGAGCTGTTGCATAGCGAAAGGATGAAGCAACTTTTGGACCGCATGTCGGAGTTGTTCGACTGGATTATCCTTGATTCGCCGCCGGCCCTTGCCGTACACGACGCCAGCATTCTGGCTGACATGTGCGATGGCGTTTTGTTTGTTTTACGTGCGGGTTCAACGGACTATGAGATCGCCGCAAAGGCTTCAGCCGAATTCCAAGAGAAGAATCTGCTTGGCGTCGTCCTAAATCGTGTGGACAAGAGCGATTCATATGGCGACTATTATTACGGCTACGAGCCCGGAAAAAAGACGGACTGAAAGCCGAGAGACGTTTTCATCGGATTGCCTGGCTAAATCCCAGTACGGGCCAGGAAGTTAGTTAGTCCGTGGATTGGGAGTCTGGGCGGTTGTTGGTTCGCCTTTCCGCAGAAACCAAAAGACCGGCACGAGCAGCGCCAAGCCTACCAAAAAGAAAACGATTCCCCCTTGGTGATGCAAACTTCCGTAGAGAAAGTTTGGATTCACGTAGTTTGCAAGCAGGGTAAGCGATACGATTCGGATTCCATTCTTTATCAGCATCATACAAAGCCCGGCAGCGACGAAGACTAGCTTTTTCCAAAATGGACGGAAAGCAAAGTGAGAGAGCAGCAAGGCCAAGATCAACAATGCCAAACTTGAGCGGATACCGCTGCATTCCTGAGCCACCTCTATCGATATCTTAGGCAGCCGAAAAACGAAACCTTCACGCAGGACAGGTGCGCCACTGACGTCGAACAAAATCGCTGCTATAGCAGCGGAACCAGCTTGCAACCAATAAATGATCTTGCCCAGCAAGAAATTTGGGATGGGAATGGCAAAGATCAAGAAAGAAAGAGAGAAAAGAGAAGCCCATGCTTTTGAATTTCCTAGGATCAGAATAAAACCTGCGATCAGAAGAAGAACGAAAGAAAGGGCATAAATCCCGAGTGTGCTTGTCAGCGAACATGAGTTACAGCGAAAAGCCAAGACGGCAAACAGGATTCCGAGCAACAGGACAACTGATGACCAAAGTGAAATTCCTGTTTCGAGCGGCGAATTGCCGCGCTCCGTATAGACTAGCCACGCAAAAATAAAGGGAACCAAGAGGATGTACGAATATGTGTCATCCTTCATCGCCAATTGGAACGTGTTATATAGCGGTTTCCAAAAGAGAAGCGTTAGACCCGCAGCCCAAAGCGCAAAGAGAAACCATCGGCGTGAAGGGGGAGAAAATGTTACTGCCAAGGGTTCATCCTGAGCAGAACTGAAAGCTTTGGCATAGGATCGAGACTCTCCTGAATTCTTGTTATCCTTCATTATCCGCTAAACGGCAAGGCAAGTTGGTTTTATCGGGTCGGCTTGTTCGCTCTTGACCGCCATCTGGTGAGCAAGAAGCTCCGGGCAGTCATCGCCGGAGAGCCTTACAGCGCCCGGTAACTCAGCCCACACCGCGAGCCGAACTCACGGCAGAACTGGAGGCAATTTATCCTCCAGAATTGAATCTGACGCTCATCCTTGAAGTAAATCCATTATTTTCAGTTGATTAACGTTCGGTTAAGGATACTTCTGGTCATGTGGGGAAGCCGATTGCAACAATAGGGCACAGCTTTTCTCATTCCCTACCCTCCGCGTCGTACAGACTCGTCCGTACGTGGAATCATAGCATCGTAAGTTACAGAAAATAAATGCTTTACGTTAGGCACTAAGAGTTGCCTGAGCCATAGAACGGTGCTGCAAACTGGCAGGGTAATTGCCTTTAATCGCGTGCCAGCGAATGGGACTCTAACGGCGATAGCCTGCCGGAAATGCCGATTCGAAGGTAAGGACAATCCCTTGGACTCGACGAAAGACACACTAGCAGGTGCCTCAAGCCTTTCTTGGTATGCATTACAAGTCAGGTCACGCAAAGAAGGATACGTTGCCTCCCAGATTCAAGGACAAGGGTTTGAATGCCTGCTCCCGACTTACAGGAGCATCAGGAAATGGTCGGACCGAGTAAAAGAGCTTGAGCAACCTCTATTCCCCGGGTATCTGTTTTGCCGGTTTGACTTTCAAAATCGCCGCCCCGTGATTATGACTCCCGGCGTGCTCCAGGTTGTGGGCTTTGGCCGGACGGCAACGCCCGTGCCGGACGAAGAGATTCGGGCGCTTCAACTTGCGGTCTCCTCCGATACGCCGAAACAGCCATGGCCCTACCTTGAGATCGGCCAAAGAGTGCAGGTTGTTTACGGAAACTTAACGGGACTGGAAGGAATTCTGGTCAATGTAAAAGGCAATCATCGAGTCGTTCTCTCGGTAGCGCTTCTCCAGAGGTCGGTAGCATTGGAAGTCGAGACCTCATGGCTTCGCCCAGTTAGAGAAGCTTGCAGGGAAAGCTTGGTGCAAAGGGTTCTTCGGCCAGTTCGTGCATAGGGCAGGCTAACAGCGGCCTACAGGTTTGGAGCAAGAAATGAGTCCAATGGAAGCGCAGCTACGGCGGGAACAACAGAGAACGAAGTTGGAAGTTCGGGCACATTTGTCTGTGCCTGACATGGGTAACGCACCTTCCCGTATGCTGCTAAGCGAAGACGCTTTTGTTTCCATGCTTTACCTCGAACGTCGTCGGGCCGAACGTGCGAGCAATCGATTTGTCCTGGTTCTTGTGGATGTAGCGAAAAATCTGAGCGGGTTCTCAAACAAAGAGCGAACGATCCAGAAGCTGACCAAATCCCTCAATGAGGCGACGCGTGAAACTGACATCATTGGGTGGTACGTGGAAAACAGCTTGATCGGAGTTATTGGAACTGAATTGGGCGATGCTTCGAACGAGTTGGTGCAGCAGAAATTTCTTGAGCGGATGCGAAGCATTTTTGAAGTGAAAATGGGATGGGAAAAGAGCGCCTCCATTTCCGTTTCCTTTCATTTTTTCCCGGAAGAATCTGAAAAGAACAACGGGGATCATACTGCGAACATTAAGTTGTATCCCGAAATGCAAAAACGGGAGAACGCCCGGAGACTGCCGCTTGCGATTAAGCGTTGCATTGACGTGGTTGGCAGCTTGGCAGCTTTGGTATTTTTCTCTCCCATATTTGGAGCGGTAGCGCTAGCGGTAAAGCTCACCTCGAAGGGCCCAGTGCTCTTCAAGCAGGAGCGGCTTGGACAGCAGGGGACAAAATTTACTGTGCTCAAGTTTCGCTCCATGCGCACTGATTGCGACGCAAAGATCCATCAGCGTTATGTTGAACAGTTCATTGCGGGCCAAGTTGACGGAAATTCGGGCGAAACCGCGAAACCGGTCTTCAAAATTCAAAAAGACCCTCGTGTCACGCCGATCGGAAAGTTTATCCGCAAGACGAGCCTTGACGAACTCCCCCAATTTTGGAACGTTCTACGAGGCGATATGTCTCTTGTAGGTCCGAGGCCATCGCTAGCATACGAATATCGTGCTTACGAACTCTGGCACCGCCGACGCGTGCTCGAAATCAAGCCTGGAATTACTGGCTTGTGGCAAGTAGAAGGGCGCAGCCGGACGCGGTTTGATGACATGGTTCGACTTGATCTGAAATATGCACGGCTGTGGTCAGTTTGGCTTGATCTTAGGATTTTGGCGCAGACCCCTGCGGCCGTGATTCACGGCACTGGCGCACACTAAAAGCGTCGAGGATCTTCGAGACTTTGCCTCTCTCCAAAATGCAAGCCGCTGAGTAATATCATCTGTAACTTCTGCATGAAAACGCAACCGTTCCCGCGGGTTGCGCCGTCCTAGTGGAGTATCAAGGAGTTTCGCGATGCGCATAGGTGTGATTGGTTATGGCTATTGGGGTCCAAACATCGTTCGGAATTTTCATTCACACGATGATTCCGAAGTGGGTTTGGTCGCCGATCGCAATCCAAAGTGCGAACCCCGATTGAAAAAGGTGTATCCCTCCATCGGGTTCACTACGGATGAGAACCAAGTTCTGACATCGCCGGACATCGACGTTGTGGCGGTTGTGACGCCCGTTTGGACGCATTATGAACTAGCCAAGAAGGCGCTGGAAAACGGGAAACACGTTTTTGTGGAGAAGCCATTCACTTACAGCGTCCAGCAAGGTGAAGAACTAATAGAACTCGCCGAGAAGAAAAACTTGAAGATCATGGTGGACCATACGTTCCTGTTCACTGGCGCGGTGAAGAAAATCAAGGAGTTGGTGGACAAGAAGGAACTGGGAGAACTCTACTACTACGATTCGCTGCGCGTGAACCTGGGGCTCTTTCAACATGACGTCAATGTGATTTGGGATTTGGCGCCGCACGATCTTTCCATCATGGATTATGTGATTGGAGCGAAGCCAGAGGCAGTGGTGGCCACCGGCGAGGGGCATCTCAATGGCGTAGAAGATGTTGCGTTCATCACAGTTTATTTTCCAAAGCATATCATTGCCCATGTGAATGTGAACTGGCTGTCGCCGGTTAAGGTAAGGACGACACTTATCGGCGGTGAAAAGAAAATGTTGGTATGGAACGATCTTGAGGCAGACGAAAAGCTGCGGATTTATGACAAGGGTGTGAGCATGTCCACAAATCCGAGCAATTTGCACCAGTTGCTCGTCAGCTATCGTTCGGGAGACATGTGGGCACCACAGGTCGAACAAATCGAGGCACTGAAAGCGGAAACGGCATACTTTTTGAAGTGCATCGAAGAGAATTCAAAGCCGTTTAATGACGGTGAAGCCGGCCTGCGCGTCGTCCGTATTCTGGAAGCGGCGGATCGGTCAATTCGCAGCCGAGGGGAGGCCGTTAACCTGTGAGTGAGTACGTTTGCATCGCGCCCAGCGTGAAACTGGGGAAGGATGTGAGGCTTTCTAAGTTCATTAATCTTTATGGATGTGAAATTGGAGATGAAACAAAGATAGGAGCTTTCGTCGAGATTCAAAAGAACTCCCGGGTTGGCCGCTGCTGCAAGATTTCCAGTCATACATTTATTTGCGAAGGTGTAGATATTGAAGATGATGTGTTCATCGGTCACAACGTAACGTTCATCAACGATGTTTACCCCCGCGCGACGGTCGCTGGCGGCGGGCTTCAGACCGAGGCGGACTGGAAAGTGGAGAAGACCAAGGTGTGCAAAGGTGCGTCCATCGGTTCGGGCGCAACGATTCTTTGCAACGTGACGATTGGAGAAAACGCAATTGTCGGCGCGGGGAGCGTGGTGACAAAAGACGTACCCGCGAACTCGATCGTAGCCGGGAATCCTGCAAGATTTCTGAGATTTGTTGACGAGGAGAGAAAGTAGACATGGCCAATGCAATGAAAATACCGTTTCTCGATCTAGTGACGCCGCATAGAGAGCTCGAAGCGGAACTGCTGGATGTCGTCAAGAAAGCCTTTAGCACAGCCGGATTTATCGGCGGACCGATGGTCGAGGACTTTGAGAAAGAGTTCGCGGCGTTTTGCGACGCGAAATACTGCGTTGGTGCGAATAGCGGCACGGATGCACTGCGATTTGCTTTCATGGCGGCCGGTGTGAAGCAGGGAGATATTATTATCACGGTGCCCCATACATTTATCGCGACCACCGAGGCAATTTCGCAGGCGGGCGCACGGATCGCGTTCGTTGATATCAACGAACAGACATACACGATGGATCCGGAGAAGCTCCGCGAATACTTGGAAGTGCAGTGCGAATTCAACGCCAAAAGCGGGTCGTTGGTCGAACTCCGTTCCAAGCGACGCGTTGTGGGCATTGTCCCAGTTCACCTATACGGGCAAACCGCGGACATGGATCCGATTCAGGAACTCGCTTCCAAATACAACATGTTTGTTATCGAAGATGCCTGCCAGGCGCATGGGGCTGAGTATTTCTCTAAGAAGGACAACGCGTGGAAGCGTGCAGGATCAATGGGGCTGGCGGCCGCGTTCAGTTTTTATCCAGGGAAGAATCTGGGAGCGTGCGGTGAGGCAGGCGCAATTACGACTAATAATCAGGCACTAGCTGCGCGGATGAAAATGATTCGCGACCATGGCCAGGCAAAGAAGTACTATCACGATATTGAAGGCTACAATGGGCGTCTCGATTCGATTCAGGCGGGCTGGCTCTCGGTGAAATTGCAGCATTTGGCGAAGTGGAACCAATCACGGCAGACACTGGCTCATCGCTATCACGAACTCTTGTCGGAGGCAAAGGATGGCATCGTGCTCCCGGTGGAGGCCTCTTGGACGAAGGGCGTATATCATCTTTACGTTGTCCGTGTGCAGGATCGAGAAGCGTTGCAGGCAGCCCTGTCCGAGTCAGGAATTGGCACAGGAATCCACTATCCGATTCCCCTGCACCTCCAGAAGGCGTATGCAGGACTGAACTACAAACAGGGCGATTTCCCCGTCACGGAACGTGTCGCTGCGGAAATTGTGTCTTTGCCGATTTATCCCCAGATGACTCTCGAGCAGCAGGACTATGTGGTTGCCAAAGTTTCCGAAATATTGACGGCAAGGGTTTCAGTCGCGAAATAACACCTTACACTTCCTTTTCTCCTTCCGCGCTGTAAAGAAGTAATGACCAGACTGGACCGACTCGCAACTCTTTATTTTTCTTGGCCTATAACCAATGTTATCGGGCCTGATCAGGGTACACGTCTGCCGATCCTTATGTACCACAGTATCTCCGGGAATCTCTTCGGAATTTCGCATCCTTTTTACCACATACACACTCTTCCGACAGTCTTCTCCGAACAGATGCGGTGGTTGCGGAGCCAAGGTTACAGAACATTAGATCTGCCGGACGCTTGGGCTGCACTGAACTCGGGTGAGGACCTTTCGAAGACGGTAGTGTTGACATTTGATGATGGTTATCGCGATTTCTACACTGAAGCCATGGAGGTCCTGACGCAGTGCGGATTCACAGCGACAATTTTTCTCGCCACGGATCGAATTCGACAGACTTCTGCACGCGTCGAAGGAGCTGACTATCTCACTTGGGACGAAGTCCGGGAGCTGCATCGGCATGGAATTCAATTTGGATCTCATACGGTTACGCATGCGGACCTGCGCTCACTGGATCCAGAAGAACTGGAATTTGAACTTGGCCAATCCAAGGAAGTGATAGAACAGAATCTTAGTGCCCCGATTGACAGCTTTTCCTACCCTTTTTCCTTCCCAGAGGAAGACAAGAGCATGGTGCGCTTCGTAGAAGATCTGCTGGAAAACTTCGGTTTTGACTACGGAGTCTGCAGGATTTTGGGAAGAGCTAGCCGCAAAAGTAACAAGCTCTTTATGCCGCGGTTGCCTGTCAACAATTGGGATGATACGCGTCTGCTGCGCGCAAAGTTGGAAGGCGGCTACGATTGGCTGCATTGGCCCCAGCTATTGAAGAGATCGATCTGGCATAACGCAACGTCCATGCAGCCCAACACTCGGACGCGAACGGTGAAACCCGCACTTTAAAGGATAATGGAAGAATGAAAATCGTTTCCATTGTTGGAGCCCGGCCGCAGTTTATCAAAGCGGCTGCGGTCAGCCGGAAACTGCGTGAAGCGCACCAGGAAATCCTGCTGCACACCGGGCAGCACTATGACTACGAGATGAGCGGGGTGTTCTTTGACGGACTGGAACTGCCCCGGCCGGACGTGTGTCTCGAAGTTGGTTCGGGAACACACGGAGCACAGACTGGTAGCATGCTCAAAGCAATCGAAGAGGTCTTGCTTGCCGAGCGCCCGGATTACGTACTGGTTTATGGGGATACGAATTCCACTCTCGCGGGTGCATTAGCGGCGTCGAAACTCTCCATCCGCCTGGCTCACGTTGAGGCAGGTTTGCGCAGTTTCAACCGTAAGATGCCGGAGGAAATCAACCGCGTCGTTACCGACCATGTCTCAAACCTGTTGCTTTGCCCAAGCGATATCGCGGTAGAAAATCTAGCGGCGGAAGGCATCACCAAGAATGTTCATCAGGTTGGCGATGTGATGCTGGATGTATTGAATTGGGCAAAAGAAAGAGCGGACGCAAAGGGAAAGGAAGTGTTGGAACAGTTCGGAGTGAAAAAGCAGGGCTATCTGCTGGCGACTATCCACCGCAGCGAGAATACGGATGACGTTGAGCGGCTGACCGAAATCCTGAAGGCTTTTAATGCGGTGGACGAACCGATTATTTTCCCAGTACATCCGCGTAGCAGGAAGATGATGAATGAAATGGGATTCCGGCCCGGACGAAATCTAAAGCTGACTGAGCCCATCGGATACGTAGACATGGTGGCGCTGACCGGTTCTGCTCGTTGTGTAATGACTGATTCGGGTGGGTTGCAAAAAGAGACTTTCTGGTTGGGCGTACCGTGCCTCACTATTCGGAACGAGACCGAGTGGGTTGAAACGGTTACGTGCGGTTGGAATGTGCTGGTCGGCAAAAAACTCAACCACCTTGCGGACATGGTCAAAAGCATTGCTCCTCCCCCCGACCGGCCGTCTTTATATGGCGATGGGGCGGCCGCCGCAAAGTGTGTGCAGCTTCTCTGATAAGGTTTGATTCAAGGAGAGCAGATTAGGAACAGCTATGCAAAACTTCGAACAAAAGGGCGGAAAGAAAATCGCAGTTGTCGGAGTCGGATATTGGGGTAAAAACCTCGTCCGCAACTTCTACGAACTTGGCGCGCTGGGTGCGCTCTGCGATACCAACGCGGAACTCGAAGAAGACTACAAGAAGAAATACAAGGACGTGAAGTTTTGCCGGAATTATCAGGAGGTGCTTGCCGATCCGAATATCCAGGCTGTGGCGCTGGCGACGCCGGCTGTGACGCACTACGAACTGGCGAAAGCGGCTCTTGAGGCAGGCAAGGATGTTCTTGTGGAAAAGCCTCTTGCGATCGAGGTGAAGCACGGCGAGGAACTAGTCAAGCTTGCCGAAGCAAAAGGGCGCATCCTAATGGTGGGGCACATCCTGCGATACCACCCCGCCATTTTGAAACTTCAGCAGTTAATCCAGGATGGCGCACTGGGAAAGATCAACTATCTTTATTCCAACCGGCTGAACATCGGGAAAATCCGAACCGAAGAAAACATCCTGTGGAGCTTTGCCCCGCACGATATCTCCGTGATGTTATCACTGCTGAATGAGATGCCGACTCGAGTGAACTGCAAAGGTGGAGCCTACCTGAATAATGACGTAACTGACGTGACTCTGAGTCACTTCGAGTTTCCGAGCGGCGTGCGGGCCCACATCTTTGTGAGTTGGCTGCATCCGATTAAGGAACAGAAACTTGTCGTCGTCGGCTCGGAAAAAATGGCGGTGTTTGACGACACCGTAGAACACAAACTGGTGCTCTATCCACACCGTGTGGAATGGAAGAATCGAATTCCCACCGCCATCAAAGCCGAAGGGGAACCGGTGGCATTGGACGGACGAGAGCCGCTGCGGGCGGAGTGCCACCACTTCCTGAATTGCATGGAATTGCGTACCAGGCCCATCAGCGATGGGAAAGAAGGTCTGCGCGTGCTTCACGTGCTGGATGCCTGCCAGCGCGCCCTGCAGAATGGGGGAGTCTCGCTTGAAGCCGTTGGCGCTAAGGCCGAGAAGCCGGAGGTCCCATATTTTGCTCATGAATCTGCATACGTGGATGAAGGTGCAATGATTGGCGCGGACACAAAGATATGGCACTTTTCGCACATCATGAAGGGTGCACAAATCGGCGAGAAGTGCGTTATCGGGCAGAACGTAAACGTGGATGGAGGCGTGCAAATCGGGAATAACGTCAAGATCCAAAACAATGTTTCTGTGTATACGGGGCTGGTTGTGGAGGACGACGTATTTCTCGGCCCGAGCTGTGTATTGACGAATGTGAGCAATCCACGCTCGCAAGTAAACCGTCACTCGCTTTACGAAAGCACAAGGCTCAAACGCGGGTGTTCTATCGGAGCGAATGCAACGATCGTCTGTGGCGTGACTGTCGGGCGGTATGCGTTTGTGGGTTCAGGATCGGTCGTAACCAAGGATGTTCCGGACTATGCGCTGGTAGTGGGCAATCCCTCGCATCAAATTGCCTGGATGAGCCGCCACGGCCACAAACTGGAAACGCCCGATGAGAACGGCGTGATGGTTTGCCCGGAGAGCGGGTATCGCTACAAGGAAGTGCAACCTGGCGTGCTTCGTTGTCTCGACCTCGACGAAGAGGAGAAACTTCCGGCGGAACTCGGCAAAGGCACAAAATCGTACAAACAGTTCAAAGAGGAGACCAAGTATGCAGGTACCGCTACTCGATCTTAAGGCTCAATACGCCACGATCAAAGACGAATTACTCGCTGCTATCGCTCAGGTCATGGAGTCGCAGCACTTCATCTTGGGTCCAAAAGTTGAGGAATGCGAAAAGGCCATCGCGCAGTATTCCAACTGCAAGTTTGCTGTTGGAGTGACCTCAGGCAGCGACGCGTTGTTGGCATGTCTGATGGCTGAAAATATCGGTCCGGGCGATGAAGTAATCACAACGCCCTACACCTTCTTTGCAACTGTGGGGGCCATCTCCCGAGTAGGCGCAACGCCGGTGTTTGTGGATATCGACCCGGAGACGTACAACATCGACGTTCGTCAAATTGCGGGGAAAATTACGCGGAAAACGCGGGCCGTCATTCCCGTCCATCTTTATGGCCAGATGGCGGAAATGGATCCCATCATGGCATTGGCAGCGAAGCACGATCTGGTTGTGATTGAGGACGCTGCACAGGCCATTGGATCCGAAAGCAATGGACGCCGCGCCGGTTCGATCGGACACTACGGCTGCTTTTCATTCTTTCCTTCAAAGAACTTGGGGGCGGCCGGTGACGCAGGCATGGTAGTGACTAATGATCCGGATCGCGCCGAGAAACTGCGGATCCTTCGGGCACATGGGTCCAAGCCCAAGTATTACCACAAGGTGGTGGGTGGCAATTTCCGTCTCGATGCTTTGCAGGCTGCCATCGTCTTCGCGAAGCTCCCCCTTCTAGACAGTTGGACGGAAGGCCGGCAGAAAAACGCAAAAGTATATAACCGCCTTTTCGCCGAAGCGGGCTTGGCAGAATCGGCCGTCAAACTGCCGAAGGTGAACGAAAACAGGCACATCTTTAATCAGTACGTCATTCGCGTTGCTCATCGGGATGAGCTGCAGGCCTATCTGAAAAAAAATGGCATCGGAACAGAAGTCTACTATCCGGTTCCCATGCATGTTCAAGAATGCTTCGCTTATTTAGGACACAAAGCGGGCGAATTTCGAGTCAGTGAGGCTGCCGCAATGGAAACGATTGCTCTGCCAATTTATCCGGAACTTTCCGATGCGCAACTTCGATACGTCGTTGAAACCATCCGAAGCTTCTTCGTCGGAGAGAAATCGGCCGAACAAACCACGCTGCAATCCTCGCAAGCCTAGGAAGTTACGAATTCGTGATTGGGGTCATTTGTAGAGAAGACCAGGGTGCCGTCGTTGAGGAGTTCTTTGAACTTTTCAAGACTCCTTGGGAAACCTACGTCCGGGGACGCCAATATTCCATCGTTCTGACAACGACGGACGAAGTGCCCCAGACAAATGCGAAGCTAGTAGTTTCTTTTGGAGCCCGGCCGAAGAGTTTCGATGCGTGCAATGGTTTGGCGGTTTTTCCCCAGTGCAAGCAATCACCCATTAAGTACCAAGATCTCTGGCTACCAATTTATGGAGGCCTGGCTTTGGTCGATTGCGCTGAGCGTGGGATGACAATCGTTCGCGGGGCGCAAGGCAACGTGGGAGTTCGCATCCCTTTAGCCAGCGGTGCCGCATTAATTCGCTTGGGGTACGACCTTTTTGACGAAGTTCGCTGTCTGATATCCACCGGGCAACCCATCGGGCACGCTTTCGTGCCGACACTGGATCTTCACATCGAGTTGTTGAGAAGCTGGATTCTTGCCGAAGAAATAGCCTTCGTGGAGATTCCGCCGGTTCCCGCGGAGCATCGATTTATGGTCTGCCTAACCCATGACATCGATTTTGTTGGCATTCGAAATCACAAATTCGACCATACGATGTGGGGATTTTTGTACAGGTCAACGATCGGCGCCTTCCGAAGGCTCCTTTCGGGCAGAATCGATTTTGGAAAATTCCTTAAGACTGTAAAAGCGGCATTGTCCCTGCCCATGGTGCTTTTGGGCTGGATGAAGGATTTTTGGAGCCCATTTGAGTGGTATCTGGAGGTTGAGGAAGGGCTCGCTACGACGTATTTTCTGATCCCGTTCAAGGGACGCGCAGGTGAGAATGTCCCGGGAAAAAACGGTTGGCGCCGCGCCGCAAAATACGATGTGAGAAATCTATCGGAGTGGACGCGCACGATTCAGAAACGCGGCGGCGAAATCGGTGTTCACGGAATTGACGCGTGGCACAGCATGGAAAAAGGCCGTCTTGAGCTGAATAGGATCGAAGAGGTTGCGGGTCTTACGACCAAGGGAATTCGCATGCATTGGCTTCTCCAGAATGACAAGACTCAAGCTGTTTTGGAAGCAGCCGGCTACACCTATGATGCGAGCGCGGGTTACAACGAGACCGTGGGATATAGAAACGGAACAACACAAGTATTCCGCCCACTGCAAGCCAAGAAGTTGCTCGAACTTCCCACACACATCCAGGATGGGGCTTTGTTTTATCCCGGCCGCTTGGACTTGAATGAAGCCGAGGCTAGAGACATTTGCAACAATCTGATCGACAACAGCAAGAGCCTCGGCGGTGTACTAACTCTGATCTGGCACGACCGTAGTCACGGCCCCGAACGTTTTTGGGGCGAGTTTTACGTGAATTTGTTGAAAACGCTGAAGGACTCGGGTGCCTACTTTGGTTCCGCCGGTGGAACTGTTGATTGGTTTCGCAAAAGACGCGAAGTGCGGTTCACACAATCGGAAAACGGAGACAGTATGCGGGCCCGTTTGGGATACGAAGGCGAAGAAATCCAGCCGCCATTGAAAGTACGGATGCACTTTCCGGGGCTCTCCCCGCAAAGGCGAGGAGCAGACGAAGAAATTCCCAGCAAAGTTGTTGACCTGGCCTGGAATGGCAAGTGCTCCGATTCTGCGGAGCTAGAGGCGGCATCTCAGTTTCTTGAGATTGGCCCGAGCGTCAAGGCGGCGCCGCAACTATGAAATCCGTTTGTATGTTGCTGCACAATCATTACGAGACGGACGTACGCGTAACGAGAAAAGCAGAAGCGCTGATTTCGGCGGGCTATGAGGTCGATCTGCTCGCTCTGCGATCCAAGTATTCGAAAGCAAAGAATTATGATCTCCGTGGAGTACACGTTCACACGATATCCTTGGGGAAAAAGCGGGGGTCGCTCATTCGTTATGCATTTGAATATCTGATTTTTTTCCTGTGGGCGTTTTACAAGGTCGTAGTTTTACATCGCCAAAAAAACTACGCGGTAATCGATGTGAATAATCTCCCCGATTTTCTGGTTTTTGCAGGTGCCTATGCCAAATGGACAGGCTCAAAGATTGTTCTGGACATGCACGAAATCACCCCGGAATTCTACATTTCCAAATACCGCATCAAGTCCGATTCGGCGGTAGTTCGAATTCTAAAGTACGTCGAACGCAAGAGCCTCGAATTTTCCGACTACGTCATCAATATTAACAAGACCATCGAGGACGTGCTCATCTCCCGGGGACTTCAGCCTTCCAAATCCACCATTGTCATGAACTGCGTGGACGAGGAGTTTTTCGCAGTCGCCAGAAATTCCGAGACTTCCGTCATGCCACAGATAACACAACCGCCTTTCGTTATGATGTATCACGGAACGGTTACGCACATTTATGGACTGGATATCGCTATCCATGCTTTCAGTAAAGTGCAAGATCAGATGCCCGGTGCGGAATTCTGGGTCTTGGGCACGGGGACAGAAATGAAGGCACTCCAAGCTCTGGCCAAGCAACTGAGATTGCAATCGAAGGTGAGGTTTCTGGGTCTCTTTCGTCCCCACGAGATTCCCGAGTTGATGAAGCGTTGCGACGTTGGAGTCTTGGCTACGCGGCAGGACATTTTCCTTGATCTTTCTTTTTCAGGCAAACTTTCGGAATACATCATCATGGGAAAAGCCGTCATCGTTTCACGGCTCAAAACGATCCGTCATTACTTTAGCGAAGACGCGTTGGCTTTCTTCGAACCGCACAATCCCTCGGACTTGGCGGGCCAGATGCTCGGCCTTTACCGGAATTCCGCACGGCGCCGTCAGATGGCCGAACGAGCTTTGCAGGAGTACGAACCGATTCGGTGGAACGTGATGAAGCGTCGTTACCTGCACCTAATCGCCGAAGCATGTGGCTCTCAGGAAGAACCTAATTCAATTCGAACCTCCGCTGTAAACCGGGTGACAGAGGCCGCACACACCGACCAAGTAGCCCGGGAGAAGTGACCCCGCAGGACAGAATCAAAAGGATCTGGTTTTGGGAAATTGCAAGAAAAGACTTCGCCGAATTTAACAGCATATGAGAATTGTCCTACTTTCTGTGGACGACGAGTTCGCCGGTGAAATGCAGAGGTTTCTCTATCAAAATCACCCCGAGTGGATCGTTGGGTCGGTTATCTCAGCCTGTAAGGTCTACAAACATTCCGACCTTGAGGCTGCCATGATGGTTCTTCGCAAGTCGGGCTTCGTGTTCCTTGCGAATATGACCTATATCAAGATGCTCCGGTATTTTCGCGGCGAGAAGAAAACATTCTTGCCTTCACGACTGGCCGAACAGCATGGAGTCGAGCAATACCCTTCCTGGGACATCAATGATGCGGACTCACTGGCCAAATTGAAATCGTGGCGACCTGACGTGATTATTTCCACGAATTTCAGCCACTACATCGGAAAGACTGTGCGCGAATCGATCGCTCAAAAAGGATGCTGGAATTTGCACAAGTCATTGCTGCCTAACTACCGGGGAATGGCGCCGAGTTTTCATGCTCTTCTGGAAGGAGCAACTAAGGTAGGCGCGACTTTACATATCGTTGCAAAGGGTTTTGACACTGGCGAAATCCTTGCGCAGGTAGAGGTTCCAGTCGCACCGACGGACACTGTTTATAGCCTAAACAAAAGAACATCGACAGAAGGAGGAAGGCTTCTAGCCTCTTTCTTGGAACGTTACGATTCTCAAGAGACGAAACCCACTCCGCAGCCCAATGGTGACTGGAAGAATTACACGTATCCGACTCCCGCCGAAGTGAAGGCATTTCGCGACAAGGGCTTGCGGTTTTACAAACCTAATCATGAATAGCGGCGAAACTTCGAGCAGATCCCAAATCCAGGAAGGAGCCGATTTTCTTGCTGGTTTCCTTGACCACACCAAGTGCCCGCCATCGGGCGTCAAGAACATCACCTGCGTGCCTGGTGATGGGCCAAGGGGCTTTTTCCAGTTCAGTGGGCTTCAGTTATTTGGCCGATCCAATGGGCTTCCGGGTAAACAAACAGCTTCCGAAAGCAGGACCGGTTTCGATTCCTTGTATTCGGGGCGGGAAGACCTGGCGTTACCTTTTGATCTGACGGAGATTATGGAGAATCTCCGACGAGAGAAATATGTGGGCGCCGCAAGCGCGCAAATCTCGTATATCACAAACAGCCAATCCCTGCCTCGCCGGATGTACTATGCGATTCGACCTCTTATGCCGGTCCGTGTTCGCAGGCATCTACAAAGGCTGGCTTTGCAGAATTGGTCGAAAATTACCTTTCCTAATTGGCCCGTGGATACCACAGTGGAAGACCTCATCGAAAGAGTTTGGATTCTCGCACTGAAGAGTTCAGCCACGAATCAGATTCCATTCATCTGGTATTGGCCGGATTCTCATCGATCTTGCGCAATCATGACGCACGATGTTGAGACGGCCGTTGGCCAGGACTTTTGTCCGCGAATGCTGGAAATTGAACGAGAGTACGGAATTCCGTCCTCGTTTGAAGTCGTTCCCGAGGTGAGGTATGAGGTCTCGGAGAAAGTGCTGGAAGCCATCCGGAAAGCTGGGTGTGAAGTTTGTGTTCACGGATTGAATCATGACGGACGACTGTTCAGTTCCGAGGAACTTTTTCGGTTTCGCGCGAAAGCCATCAACGAATATGCCAGAAAGTGGGGAGCCACGGGTTTTCGTTCTCCCGTGATGTACCGGAACTTGGACTGGTACGATGCTTTTGAGCTTTCCTACGACATGTCAGTTCCGAACGTTGCTCATCTCGATCCGCAACGGGGCGGCTGCTGCACCGTCTTCCCATATTTTGTGGGAGGTATCCTTGAACTTCCCTTGACGACTACGCAGGACTATCCGCTTTACAACATTATTCGCTCAAACCCGATGGAGATGTGGCTGAAGCAGACGGAGACAATTGTTGCAAAGAACGGATTGGTGAGCTTCATCATTCACCCGGACTATACGATCGAAAAGGAAAAGCAGGCGCTGTATGGTGAACTCCTCAAAATGCTAAGAAGTTTTGCCGACGAACGGAATATGTGGCTCGCCCTGCCCGGCGAAGTGGACAACTGGTGGAGAGAGCGTGCAGCCATGCGCCTCGAGCAAGAGGGTGGCAATTGGGTGATCCGGGGAAAAGGAGCCGAACGGGCAACGCTAGCCTATGCGACGCTCGAAAACGGCAAGTTGAAATATTTGCTCGCGCATGAACCGGCGGAAATGAGTGCGAGAAACACGAATTGATGGGCACCCACAGCAAGCCAGCGTCCATGTTTGCTCTCGACATCTTGGAGAAGGCCAAAGCAGCGACTTTGAAGCTCTTGCACTATTGCGAGTCGAGAGATTGGGCGGGGATAGATCCGTACGATGCGTTAAATAGTCGGATCTTTGAGGCTCTGCCCATTCTGGATTCACGCATCCCTCGCTTGATCCTTAGCCAGGCACTAAAGCGCAGCGTCGTAAATCCCCGGGCCGCGCTGCTCGTGACCCCGGCTCAGAACCCCAAAGCGGCGGCACTGTTTCTCATGTCATTACTCAAATTGAAGGAGCGGGGTCTTGTTAAAGGAGAAGCTATCATCGAGGGGCTAATCAACATTTTGGTGCATCGCCGTTCTCCAAACTACGACGAGTGGTGCTGGGGATATAGTTTTCCGTGGCAAACGAGAACGTTGCTGGTTCCCAGATGGACCCCGAATCTAGTGTGCACCACGTTTGTAGCGAATGCTCTTTTGGATGCCTACGAACACTCAAAGAACGAAAAGCTTCTGGAAATGGCCGCCAGTAGCGCCAGGTACATCGTTCGAGAACTTTATTGGACGGACGGAAAGGATGTTGCGGGATTTGCGTATCCGTTGCCGTCAATGCGGAACAATGTCCATAACGGCAATCTTCTTGGGGCAGCGATGCTTTGCCGCGTTTCAAAATACACCGGCAACCAGAGTCTTAGGGGACCTGCGTTGAAAGTCGCTCGGTTTTCCGTCTCGCGGCAGCGGCAAGATGGTTCGTGGCTTTATGGGGAATCGCAGACGCAAAATTGGATTGATAATTTTCACACGGGATACAACCTCTGTGCGCTGCGGGAGATTGGGAATTATCTTGGAACGACAGAATTTGAACAATCCGTCCGGCTGGGGTTCGACTTTTACAAAAACCATTTCTTTCGAGAGGATGGAGCGGCCAAGTATTATCACGACAAGACCTATCCTATCGACATCCACTGCGTCGCCCAAAGCATGATTACGCTTGTCGCGCTCAAGGATCTGGATCCGGGCAATGTTTCCTTGGCGCAAAAGGTCTGTCAGTGGGCTATGGACCATATGTGGGACGAAGAAGGTTTTTTCTATTACCGAGTGCTGCGTGCCTGGACCAATCGGATTTCCTATATGAGGTGGTCGCAAGCCTGGATGCTGCTTGCGCTCTCAACGTTGGTGTGTGATTCGGGAGACCCTGATAGCCGGCAACTAGAGTTTGCCGGAAAAGAAAAGTCCACTTGATCGACTTCGTCTTCACGATTGATTACGAAATATTCGGCAACGGCACCGGTTCACTTAACGAGTTGGTTTATGAACCGGCGAGACGCCTTAAACTGCTTTTTGAGGAACATGGTGCCAAGTTCGTGCCTTTTGTGGAAATCGCCGAATTCGAGAAAATAGAAGCTCAAGGCACTGACCCTGCAATCGGGTTGGTGAAGCAACAAATTGCCGAATTTCATCGCGATGGGTTCGAAATCGGGCTGCATTTGCATCCGCAATGGGCCAATGCCCGCTTTGAGAAGGGACAGTGGATTCTCGACGGCAGTGAATACAATCTGTGCACGCTTTCCCCGGCCAGGATCGTCAAGATTGTTGACGATTCGCTGGCTTATCTTCGCCACGTTATTGACACACCAGGATTTACGCCACTCTCCTTCCGCGCAGGAAACTGGTTATTTCAGCCGACGGCAACGGCCGCCGCTGTTCTAGCGGAAAGGGGCATACGGATAGACTCTTCGGTATTCAAAGGCGGCCTCCAGAGACGGTACCAGTTAGACTATCGGCCGTCTCTAAAACATGGGTACTTCTGGCCATTTCGCTCCGATGTGAATCGCGTGGATACGACTGGGCCATGGATCGAAGTGCCGATCCACACAGAAATGGTCCCTCCCTGGAGAATGGCGACTTCCAAGCGCATGGCGTACAAGAATCAATTCGGAATGAACAGCCAAAGCGCACAGCAAAAATTGACGCGTGGGCTGGATTTCTTGCGATTGAAATATCCCTTGAAACTGGATTTCTGCCGAATGACATTAAGTGAAATGCTATCAGTAATGGAAAAGGTAATTCGTCAAGACAGCGACGATCCGGAAACCTACAGGCCGATCATTTCCATAGGCCACACCAAAGACTTGACAGACTTCGAGATAGTTGATTCCTTTCTCTTCTTTCTCAAGAGCAAATCGATTCCGATTACCACGTTTGCAGGAACCTATCCAAAATTGTCTGCTAGCTTAGCGAACTAAAGTCTAGGTAGAGAATGGAAGTCCTAAAGCAAAAGGAAATGTCCTCAGGGGACCGCAGTTTGGTGGAAAAACAAACTGAACGAGCCGCAGAAGTGCGGTTGGGGCTCGTTACACCTGCGCGGAACGAAGCCGCGTTTTTGCGTGGAACCATTGAGTCCGTTGTCGCACAGACTGTAAAGCCTGTGCGGTGGGTGATCGTAAGCGATGGTTCTACTGACGGCACAGACGAAATCATCAAGGAATACGCTGCAAAATATGATTGGATCGAATTGGTCCAGTTGCCGGAGCGCAAGGAACGTCACTTTGGCGGCAAAGTTAAAGCTTTCTACGCGGGATACGAGAAACTTAAGAGCGTGCAGCTTGACATCATCGGCAACTTGGATGCAGACATCACTTTTGAGCCGGACTACTTCGCCTTTCTTCTGCAAAAATTTACCGAAAATCCTCAACTAGGCGTTGCCGGCACGCCATTCCGGGAAGGAACGCGCCATTACAATTTCCGAATCACTAGCCTCGAGCATGTCTCTGGAGCATGTCAACTTTTTCGGCTGAAGTGCTTCGAAGACATCGGTGGTTACCGGCCTATCAAAACTGGCGGCGTCGATTTGACGGCTGTGATTACAGCACGGATGAAGGGTTGGCAGACCAGGTCTTTTCTGGACAAGTTCAGCGTTCATCATCGAACAATGAGTTCAGCGAATCATGGCGTCTTGAAAAGAGCCTTTGAGGGCGGTCGCGTGGATTATCTCCTTGGGTGCGATCCGATTTGGCAATTGTTCCGATCGATCTACCGAACAGCGACGGAAAAGCCATTGTTTGTGAATGGGGCTCTTTGCCTTGGAGGCTACGTGTGGGCAGCCATAAGCCGAGCAGAGAGGTCGATGCCGGAGGAGGTTGTGCGTTTCCGCCGGCGAGAGGAACGACTCAGGCTGCGCCAGTTGTTGGTCAAAACCCTTTCGGGGAAGCTTTAGTCATCGAGTAGGAGCCGCTCTATCAAAAAGAGCGACGCTTCCATCAAACATGGCGGAATCAGACTTGAACGCAAGCGGGATAATTGCAAAGGCCTTTCAAGTTCCGAAGCTACCCGGTATGTTGGGTACCTTTATGGGGCGAGATGCCCTTTCGCTGATCCTGTCTAGTTTGAAATTGAATTCAGACGACACAGTATTATTGCCCGCTTTTACCTGCCAGGAAGTTCTGCGGGCTTTTGCGAGTCGGGTAAATATCACGTTCTACGATGTCTGTCCGGATTTGAGTATAGACGCCGACGTTATCAAGGCTCATTTGAGCAAGCGCAAAACGGCAATGGTGCTTATCACCGATTATTTTGGGTTCCTACAACCATACCGCCTGAAGATACGAGATTTGTGTGATGAGAATGGCTGTATCCTTGTCGAGGATTGCGCTCATTCGTTGCTCACCGAAGGCGCCGGAGCGGTCGGCGATTTCGCGACTTTCAGTCTTCGGAAACTACTCCCTGTACCCGATGGTGGAGGGCTGCGAATTAATCGGCAAGAGGTAAAACTTTCCCCCGATTTTCATCCTAGCTTCTATTCTAATGTTCTTTCCCTTTCTGCAATCGTGAAATCCGGCTTGAACATTCGGACAGCCAAGCTGAGCAGGGCCCGTGTAACTTCCCAAACTAAAAGGGTTGTTCCGATAACTGCAGACGGTAATAAAGGGAGAACGCTGCCGCTTTCGTATTTTACGCGCCGGGGACTGACCGGGATTTCTTTCGACGAAGTGGCAAAAAAGAGAAGAGGAGATTTCCAGTTTTGGACCGAGTTTTGCCTCAACAACAGTTCTCTCGTGCCGTTGTTTCGTGATCTTCCACAAGGGGTTTGCCCTTTCGGATTCCCTGTGATGGTTGAGAAGAGAGCCGCTATCGAAGATAGCGCCCGAAAAGCGGGAATATTGCTGAGCGTGCACTGGCGTCTTGACGGAACCCTTGGGCCAGAATGCTTGGTGAGTCAAGAACTCTCAAAACGAATTCTGACGCTGCCGCTTTTCCCGGATTTACGGCCTGACAAACAAAAGGTGCTTGCAGAAATTCTGTCGCTGAACGGCCGCCGTGTCTGAGATGAAAATAGCTCCCGTCAAAATCCGCTGGCATGCGAAACTCCCGATATACGCTTCTGAAGAGTTTTTGAAGACGGAGTCGAAAGAGTTCGGTTGGGTTGCAGGGATCGACAACAGAGAGGTACTGCGTTGCATCCTCCCCTACACAGTTATTCGAAAGCCCGGACTGCGTATGATCCGATTTCAGACGGAAACCTTGCCTCTCAACGGCGGGCTTTCGCTCGAAGAAGAGAAATGGTTCCTGAATAATGTCGTTGAGTACTTTCGTTCGGCCAAAGCAGACGTCATTATCCCTTCCGGAAATCACGCAATTTTCCGAACTTACCCAAATCTGGCTGTAGCGGGGCCATACGGCACTTTTGTCAATAATCTAGATCAGTCAGAAGAGGTCTTGCTCAGCCGGATCAGAAAGACATTTCGCCAAAACATTAGAAAAGCATCAGCCGCCGGAGTTCAAATCCGGTGCGGGTTCGAATATCTGGATACCTCTTACCAACTCATCAAAGAAACTCTGCGGCGGTCGGACGTCAAGTTCAAAAATTACAGCGAATTCAAGAACCGTATGGCGGCGCTCGGCGATTCTCTTAAGGTTTTCGTGGCGGAGCATAAAGGTGTGATTCAAGGGTGCATGGTGGCGCCTTTTAGCGAGCACACAGCTTACAACTGCTATGCTGGATCAAGGCCACAGCCCACTCTTGGGGCAATGCACCTTCTGCATTGGGAGGCTATGAAGGTATTTCGTTCGATGGGGGTCAAACGGTTCGACTTTCAAGGCGTGCGGATCAATCCCGAAAAGGGATCCAAGCAAGAAGGAATCCTGCACTACAAGCAGGGCTTTGGTGGCGAACTGGTTCAAGGGTATTTGTGGAAGTGCTCTCTCCGTCCGTTGAGGGGGTTTGCCTATTCTGTGGGCGTTCGCTTGCTAATGGGCGGCGACATTGTTGATCAGGAAAAATCCAAAATGATGCCCGTGGCAGCGAGCGATGCGAAGGGCATTTCATCCGCTCACGATTCTCCGGAACCCGGCCCAGTCTAATTCTATGAGCCGGAAATGCAGCACGACATCTTTGGATTTTAAGCAACCGTGGCCAACAGTCATCGAGAACCAGCTAGTGACATCTGGATCACTCATTGTGAATGCGGACGATTGGGGCCGGGATTTTCATACTACCCAGCGAATCCTGGAGTGCAGGAATTGCGGCACCGTCTCCTCGACGAGCGCAATGGTCTTCATGGAGGACTCTGAAAGAGCCGCTTCGTTGGCGCTCGAAACTGGAATGGACGCCGGCCTTCACCTCAACTTCACAACCCCCTACACTGCGCGAAATTGCTCTAGGCTGATTGTGGAACATCAGCGCAAGTTGGTCTCGTACTTGAACCTTCATTCTTTGGCGCAAGTCATATACCACCCGGGACTTGCTGGGTCTTTCGAATGTGTAGTCACCGCGCAAATCGAAGAGTTTGCGCGTCTTTACGGCAATCCGCCCGAGCGAATTGACGGCCATCACCACATGCACCTATGTGCCAACGTCCTTTATTCGAGGCTGCTCCCGCCTGGAACTCTGGTACGCCGGAACTTTTCATTTCAGACAGGCGAGAAGAGCTTCCTAAATCGAATATACCGCCGGACGGTCGATCGTAAATTGGTACGAAGGCACCGGACAGTTGATTACCTGTTTCCGTTACTTCCACTGGAGCCTCGATCGCGTTTGGAGCGAATTCTTTCTCTGGCCCTTCAGCACACTGTGGAGGTAGAAACCCATCCGATCAATTCAGACGAGTATGCGTTTCTCACGGGAAGCGACGCACAACGATGGGCTGCTGAAAGACCGATTGCATCACACTTTAGCACCCGGCCGTAAGCAGCGGTTTGCCCAGGGGAGCTGTACATGAATGAATCTTCTTCCAAAAAGATGACAAAAGACCAATGCAAGGACACGGGCATGGCTGTTGCGCTTGTGTTCCTACTTATTTTTCTGAAGACCCGACGCAATGGATGGATATACGCGGCCGTTACAACTCAACTTGTCGACATGGTTGTACCGCGTGTGTTTGCGCCTGTTGCGGTGTTGTGGTTTGGGCTTTCCCGCATTCTTGGCACGGTGATGTCCAGGATTCTGCTTTCTATCCTATTCTTCGGGCTCGTCACGCCCATGGGGCTGCTGCGACGCTTGCTTGGGAAGGACTCGTTGAAACTGCGGGCATTCAAAGCCAGCGAAGAATCCGCAATGATAGTTCGGAATCATTTATTCATTGCAAAAGATATTGAAAAGCCGTATTGAACAAGGAGAGAAAAATGGAATTCCTTAAAGATTTGTGGGGTTTTCTTAAACAGCGGAAGAAGTTTTGGCTGCTGCCTATGACTGTGATCCTCTTGGTCTTCGGAGTGATCATGGTATTCGCTGCTGGATCGGCCATCGCGCCGTTTATCTACTCACTGTTCTAGTCTCCGTCGATAAAGCGGGAACAGAGCTAAAGGAATCGAGATGAAAAAAGCAATCTTAGGGATATCTGCGTTCTATCACGACAGCGCAGCAGCGATTCTCGTCGATGGAAAGATTGTGGCAGCGGCTCAGGAAGAGCGCTTCACGAGGAAGAAGCACGATTCGTCCTTTCCGATAAACGCCTGTCGGTATGTTTTGAAGGAAGCAGGACTCAGCTACAAGGACCTCTCCGCGGTTGCCTTTTATGAAAAGCCATTTCTGAAATTTGAGCGGCTGTTGGAGACCTATCACGCTTTTGCACCTAGTGGATTTGTGAGTTTTGTCTCCGCAATGCTCGTGTGGATCAAAGAAAAGGTATTCATGAGGCGGATGCTGAAGGAAAGCCTTGCGGAACTCGGAGAAGGAAATCCCCCGGCTTATTTCCCTGAGCACCACCTATCTCACGCGGCGAGTGCGTTTTATCCTTCTCCCTTTTCGGAAGCAGCCATCGTAACTGTGGACGGAGTTGGAGAATGGGCCACGACCACGATTGGTCGCGGACGAGGGAAGGATATCGAAATACTTAAAGAGCTTCAGTTTCCTCATTCCATCGGTTTGCTTTACTCTGCGTTTACCTTCTACACCGGATTTACGGTGAATAGCGGCGAGTACAAACTGATGGGTTTGGCACCGTATGGGAATCCGGACGCCGAACGCACAGCAGACTTCAGGAAAAAAATCGTAACTGAGCTTGTGGACATTCGAAAAGATGGTTCGGTCATCTTGAATATGGAGTATTTCGACTACGCTACTGGACTGAAGATGGCAAACGAAAAGAAATGGGAACAACTTTTCGGAGTGCCACGGCGGAGGCCCGAGTCCGAGATTTCTCAACCGTACATGGACATGGCTTTGGCCATTCAACAGGTGACAGAGGAGGCTGTTCTGCTCCTTGCTCGCACTGCGAAGGAGCTTACGGGAAGCAGGAATCTTGTATTAGCAGGTGGCGTCGCGCTCAACTGCGTTGCAAACGGAAAAATCTTGCGTGCGAAGATCTTCGACGAGATGTGGATCCAGCCGGCTGCCGGTGATGCTGGCGGTGCGGTCGGTGCAGCTTATGCTGTCTGGCACATCTTGTACGAAAACGAAAGACAGCTCAATGGATATCGCGACGCAACAGATGGTTCGTACTTGGGACCCGAGTTTTCGAACAAAGATATCGACCGCATAATTCAAAAATACGGTGCCAAAGCGCGATTCTACGAAGACTATGAATCGTTGGCTGTGGACGTTGCTAAGAAGTTAGGCGAAGGCAATGTTGTTGGCTGGTTTCAGGGCCGCATGGAGTTTGGCCCACGCGCCCTAGGTAACCGGAGCATTCTGGGAGATGCAAGAAACCCGGAAATGCAAAAGAAGCTGAATCTCAAAATCAAGTATCGCGAGGGCTTTCGGCCCTTTGCGCCTTCCGTACTGGAGGAAGACATCGCTGAGTATTTTGACTTGGACTGCATATCTCCTTACATGTTGCTTGTCGCCCCTGTTCGCGAGGATAAGAAGATCCCTCTGCCCGCGGACTATCACAGCAAACCTCTCTACGAAAGGCTCTACTTCTTGCGGTCGGATTTGCCCGCCATCACGCATATTGATTATTCCGCACGCGTCCAAAGCGTCAGCAAGGAAACGAACCCTCGCTACTGGGAATTGATCCACAAATTCAAAGAGCAAACAGGATATGGAGTAATCGTCAACACCAGCTTCAACGTGCGTGGCGAACCGATTGTTTGTACCCCCGATGATGCTTATCGGTGTTTTATGAGAACAGAGATGGACTATTTGGTGGTTGGCAATTATTTGCTCGAGAAGAAGGATCAGCCTGCCCTGCCTGAGAAGGGTGATTGGCGAGCTGAATTCAAGCTCGACTAATCATGAAGATCCTCAAGAAATTCCTTGTCAACTTAATCGTATTGATGGTCTCGGTTGGCATTGGACTCGTCCTCTGCGAATTTGCTTCTCGTCTATTCCTGAACGCTTCTGATTTCTTGTCGCTCGAGGTTGTTGGAGATCCAATTTTGGGATGGGTTCCTTCGCCGAGTGCGATGGCAGGTTTCGACAAATGGGGATTCCGAAACCGCAAAGTACCCGAGAGTGCGGATATAGTCGCAGTCGGTGATTCTCACACTTATGGAAACACGGCGAGAATGATGGACTCTTGGCCCTATGTTCTAGGTCGCGCAACGGGCCGCCAGGTCTACAACATGGGTCTGGGCGGCTATGGTCCGAACCAATATTTCTACTTGACCAAAACCAAAGCGTTGCAACTGAAGCCTAAAGTAATCGTCTGGGGCCTCTACATGGGGGACGATTTTGACAACGCGTATGAGATTACATACGGCCTCGACTATTGGGCATCTCTTCGAGAACTCAAGGCACAGAACGTCAAGGCAAACATCACGGAAACGCCACAGACCGATACCTACATAAAGAGAATGCGTGTTTGGCTATCGCGACACAGCGTTGTTTATCAATTGCTCTTTCATTCCGGATTCGGCGGGCGCGTTCAAGGCGAAGTGCAGATTCGCAATGCGTCACAACTTTATCCTGGAGTGGCCACCTCTCTAATTATTCCCGATAAGAACATCCAAGAGGCATTTCGTCCGAAGGCGTTGTTGAAGGGGCTTGATCAGCAAGATCCACGCGTTCGTGAAGGCATGCGAATCACGTATAAACTGATCAAAGATACAGACGAAATCTGCAGGCAAAATGGGATTCAATTCGTGATTGTTGTAATCCCAACCAAAGAAATGGTTTTTTCTGAGTACCTGGAGCACAACACACAGATTCCTCTCAGTGATGTAATCAGCAAGCTCATAGCCAACGAACGTTTGGCAGAATCAGAAACCTTCACCGTCCTCAGAGAAAACAATATTCCATATGTCTATCCTTTAGCGAAGTTGAAGAATTCTGTCGGCCAAGGTTTGTACGCACGCACTGCTTCAGACATGCACCCCAACAAGAACGGTTACCAAATAATTGGAGCGAGCGTTGCCGACGCGTTGAGCCATGTCTCAAACTAAGGTTCTGGTCGGATTTGCGGAGGCACTGGCCGCGCCCGAAGTTGTTTGGAGCCTTGTTGATGCGGGTTTTCGCGTTGAAGCATTTGCGCGCCGCGGTCGAGCGTCCGCATTGCGCCACAGCAAACACGTTATTTGTCACGACATTTGTCCCGCGGAATCTGATATCCAGCAATCGCTTTTGGAATTGCAATCTCTGGTTGACTCGGTTGGTTCCCAGGGGGCTGACGGCTGCACGATCATATTTCCTCTTGACGATACCTCTGTTTGGCTCTGCAGCCGAATGAAGTCTTCCGATTCCTGGCTGCTTGCGGGGCCAAGTGGTTCTCGCGCGGATTTGGCCCTCGTAAAGCATTTGCAAGTTGCCGCCGCGCGTGAGGCTGGATTTAAGGTCCCTAACACCGCCCTTGTGAAGAATACGAACGAAGTTTTTGCTTTCTGCGGTACGGAAGCGTTCCCGGTCATCCTGAAGGCTGACGAATGCATTCCATTAGTGCAAGGCCGCGCGTATTCCTGTCGAAAATGGATTTGCGCGAACCGCGCCGAATTGGATCGTGCGGTTAACGAATGGCAGGAACGCGTGCCGCTTCTAGCCCAGAGCTTCATTACCGGTGTAGGTGAAGGTGTTTTTGGGCTTGCCGCACAGGAAGGTGTCAGAGCTTGGAGTGGTCATCACAGAGTAAGGATGATGAACCCACTAGGTTCAGGATCAAGTGCATGTGAATCCCAGTCAGTCAGTGAAGATGTCAAACACTACGCGCACAGAATGATGACGAGTGCGGGCTGGAATGGTTTGTTTATGCTTGAGCTGCTGCGTGATGAACAGGGCGACATTTGGTTTGTAGAATTGAACGGGAGGCCTTGGGGCAGCATGGCACTATGCCGGCGGCAGGGACTTGAGTATCCCGCGTGGCACGTGCAGTTGGCAATGAACCAGTCATCCCGGGCTGGGATGAATGTTGCTGCCCGGCCTGAGATCGTTTGCAGGCACGCCGGTAGAGAGTTTATGCACATGCTTTTTGTTTTGCGTGGAGCGCGATCCAATGCGCTGAACCGGTGGCCTTCTTTCTGGAAAACGGCTTGGGAAATGCTTCACTTCCGAAAGCAGGATGGCATTTACAATTGGCGTTGGGACGACAAGAAAGTTTTTTTGGCTGATTTTTACTACACAATTCACAACAATGTTTTCAAAGGCAGGAACTAAAAGCTTATGGGCGTACCTGCCGCATGCCACGTGCACTCTGTCTGGTCCTACGACGGAAGCTGGACTCTGGAAGCCCTGAGCGAGAGATTCAGCGCTCGCGGCTATCGCGTTTTGATGATGACCGAACACGACCGCGGATTTTCGCCGGCGCGACTGAATGAGTTTCGGGAAGCATGCGCAAAAGTTAGTAACGACAATATTTTGGTGGTCCCCGGGATTGAATATAGCGACGCGGCGAATCGAGTTCATGTTCTTGTTTGGGGACCAGTCCCGTTTCTCGGAGAAAGCTTGCCGACTGACCTGATGTTGGAGAGAGTCAAAGCAGCAGGCGGCATTGCGGTGCTTGCGCATCCGTCAAGACGTGATGCTTGGAAATCGTTTCAGCCCGAGTGGGCCGAGGGGCTTTTAGGAATCGAAGTGTGGAATCGAAAGTATGACGGTTGGGCACCGAGTCAGACTGCTCCAGATTTGGTGGGGCGCTCAGGAGCAGTTCCGTTCGTTGGCCTGGATTTTCACACTAAACGACAGACATTCCCTTTGACAATGACGATTGACCTTCAGCAAGACATTTCTGAGTGTACGGTTCTTGAAGCTCTTAGATCGCGACGCTGCGAAGCGCGGGCATTCGGGTTGGCACTGGCGAACGGAGTGGTTCTTCGAGCATTTCCGGCGCTCAAACTCTCTGAACGGGCGAGAAAGTGGGGCGCTTCTGTGATTAGACGCAGGAAGTCGGCAAAGCCCCAATCTGTAGAAATGCAATAGCAATCTTTGGAGCTGGAATCACCGGTGAACCTTGAAGTCTTTCAAAGCCAATCATATCTCGGTATGCATCTGCACTTTTAAGAGAGCCGCCCTCTTGACCCGGCTTTTGACCGGATTGGACAATCAGCAAACAAATGGTTCCTTTACCTATTCGATCGTCGTGGCTGACAATGATCCCGGACAATCTGCGATGGCAACAGTTGCTGAGTTCTCGAAAACCTCCAAGATCCAAGCTGTCTATTGTCACGAGGCTGAACCAAACATAGCCAGGGCCCGAAACAAAGCTCTGGAGTATGCCGCCGGAGAATACATCGCTTTCATAGATGATGATGAATTTTGCGCCCAGGACTGGCTCTTCAACTTGCAGGTTGCCTGTGTGAAATATGAAGCCGATGGAGTCCTCGGACCCGTGAAGCCCAGCTTCGAAAGCGAGCCTCCAGACTGGGTTATCAAAGGAAAGTTTTTCGATCGCCCCACACACGAAACTGGCTATCAAATTCATTGGGAGGAAGGACGAACTGGCAATGTGCTCTTTAAGAGTGCAATCCTGAATACCGGCGAGCAGCCTTTTCACGTGAAATTCGACACTGCGGGCGAAGATGTTGATTTCTTCCGCCGCATGATGGGCAAGGGATGCAAGTTCGTCTGGTGCGATGAAGCCGTGGCGTACGAATTGATACCAGCATCCCGTTGCAATCGAAAATATCTGTTGCGGCGCGCGCTATTGCGAGGCAGTAATTTTCCAAAGCACCCGACCGGCAAATTGAAAAATGTAGTCCGCTCACTGATTGCCGTTCCTCTTTACACAGTTGCGCTTCCCGTCTTGGCCCTTTTCGGACAGCACGTGTTTTTGAATTATCTAATTAAGCTGCTTGATCATGCCAGCCGCTTACTTGCGTTCGCAGGGCTTCCACTCGTCTCCCAGCGACAAACCTAATGTGGCCGCTCGTTTAGGATAAGACTTATGAGTTCACTGATCGAAGTTGCGGGCAAACAAGTGAGAATCCAAGGGAGGCTCCTCCGCATGAGCCGCCTTGAAGCAGACATGTACCAATTCGTAGAGAAGCCAGAGGAATTCCTGGAAAAGCTTCGTAAATGCGGACACCGTATCGACATTTTTTCCTTTATCGAGCGCCTTCCGGAGACCCGGGAGAAATATTCCTTCCCAATGGAGTCCGACAATTTCGCGGCGCTCAAGGTGACCACTTTCGAGAACTGGTGGAACCAGCAGATCGGATTCAAGGCCCGTAATAAAGCCAAACAAGCAGAGAAAAAGGGCGTCATCGTTCGCGAAGTCCCTTTTGACAACGAGTTGGTGCGAGGTATCCGAGAGGTTTACAACGAAACCCTGGTTCGCCAGGGGACGCGCAATACTCATTACGGAAAAGATTTTGAAACCGTCTACCGTGAAGAAGCTACCTTTCTTAACAGCAGCATTTTCATTGGCGCGTACTTTGAAAGCTCCCTGATTGGTTTCGTGAAATTGGTCATGGACGAAACGCGCACACAAGCCGGTCTAATGAATATCGTTTCCATGGTCCGCCATCGCGACAAAGCTCCCACCAACGCGTTGGTCGCTCAAGCTGTGCGTTCGTGCGCGGAACGCGACATCTCCTATCTCGTCTATTCGCGCTTCGCGTACAGCAAAAAAGAACAGAGCTCCCTTGCAGATTTCAAGGAGCGCAACGGTTTCCAGAGGATTGATGTCCCACGCTACTACGTTCCCTTGACCGCTTTCGGTAGAGTTGCTTACCGGTTCGGGTTACACCGCAAACTGGTCGACCATCTCCCTGCTCCGCTCGTAGCCAAACTGAGAGAACTAAGAGCCAACTGGTACAACCGCAAGCTTCCATCCACAGGGGAGGCCGCGCAGTAAGCGCCTATGCCTGGAATCGTTGGGATCATCACCAAACTTCCGCGCGAATGGGCGGAACCACAGTTGGAGCGCATGGTAGAAGCGCTTCGCCACGAGCTTTCCTACACCAGCGGGACTTGGGTCGATGAATCACTTGGAATCTATGCTGGATGGGCCGAGCGACAGAGTTCCTTTTCGAATGCAGGGCCACTGGAAAATGAAAAAAGGAACCTTCTATTACTGCTTTCCGGCGAAGACTATTCTGGGCCCGACACCAAAAATGCGCTCAAGGAACAAGGGCATGATTTCCCCGTCGAGGGCCCTTCCTATCTCGTTCACCTAGCAGAGGGAAAAAAAGACTTTCCGCGGCCCCTGAATGGCAGATTTCATGGCCTGCTCATCGATCGCGCATGTGGGCTGGCAACCTTATTCAATGATCGCTACGGCTTGCAGCGTCTTTATGTGCACGAAGCGAAGGAGGGTCTATACTTCGCGGCGGAAGCCAAAGCAATTCTGACGGTCCGCCCCGAACTCCGCTCACCTGAGCACCGTGCTTTTGGCGAATTCATCTCCTGCGGATGCACGCTCGAAGGACGAACTCTTTTCAAAAATATACAAGTGTTGCCACCTGCTTCGTTCTGGACCTTTCAAAGCGGCGTCTTGCAAAAGAAAGAAAAATATTTCGGACCGAGCGAGTGGGAAAACCAGGACCCGTTGACGTCTGAGCAATATTACCAGGAACTCCGAAGGTCCCTTTCTGCAAATCTTCCCCGTTACTTCAACGGACCTGGGCGCGTTGGCATGTCCCTCACCGGTGGGCTTGACACGCGCATGATCCTGGCTTGGCACCCGGGCTCCCCAGGTGCTCTGCCATGCTACTCGTTTGGTGGACCAATTCGAGAGTGTCAGGATGTTTCTTTGGCGCGGCGGATTGCCGGCATCTGCCAACAGCCATTCGAAGTTATTCCCATGGCGGACGAATTTTTCACCCGATTCGCCCACTATGCCGAGCGCGCTGTTTTTTTGACCGACGGATGTGTCAACGTCAATCGCTCTTCGGACCTGTACTTGAACGAAAAAGCCGCACACATCGCGCCGGTACGCATGACAGGAAATTATGGCAGCGAAATTCTTCGTCGCTTGCGCGCGTTCAAGCCCGGAAAGCTCGCGGCGGGTTTGTTTCGCCCCGAATTCCTCTCGCATGTGAGTGAGGCGGCGGAAACCTATGACCGGTTGACATCCGGTCATGCACTTTCCTTCATCGCCTTTGCGCAAGTGCCCTGGCATCACTACGGTTTGTTTGCACTGGAACAAACGCAGGTCACGATGCGCTCGCCGTATTTGGACAATGACGTAGTTCGCGCCGCGTTTCGCATGTCAGCCGCAGGAAGCGCGAAGACAGATATTTTTGAGGATAGCCATGATTGCAACCGGTTAATTGCGGAGGGCAACCCGTCGCTGGCCCGCATTCGAACGGATCGCGGGCTCGGTGGCGACTTCAGCCCGCTCCGTCGGGCCGTCACTCGCGCTTGGTTGGAATTCACCTTTAAGGCGGAGTATGCGTATGACTACGGCATGCCGGAATGGGTGGCCCGCATCGATCATCAATTGTCGTGGCTTCATCTTGAGCACATTTTCCTGGGACGCCACAAATTTAACCACTACCGCATCTGGTATCGCGACGCTCTCTCCGGGTATGTGCGGGAAATGTTGCTGGATTCACGAACACTCTCCCGGCCTTACTTGGATCGCAATCGCGTCGAGTTCGTTGTAAACGCCCACCTGAAGGGCGATCACAATTTCACCACTGAAATTCACCAATTGCTGACGCTAGAGCTAATCCACAGGCTATTTTTTGACGCTAACTAAGAGCGCTTAGGAACTACGAAGAACTCGCTGAGGGAAGTTTGCCAATTTCTGCTTGACGATTTGATGGGCAACTAAGCAAGAGTGGAAAAGATTGAGGCGAGTGATGGCCGCAACTCAAAACCAGCCCGATCGCAATCTTGGGCTCGATTTTACAAAAGGAGCCCTTGTTTTGATTATGGTGTTGTATCACTGGATCAACTATTTTTTGATTGGCGTGGACAACCGCTATCTGCGATTTCTCACGCCTTCCTTTATTTTCATAACTGGCTTTATCGTTTCCAACGTTTATCTTTCGAAGTATGGTGCCTCAGATCCGAAACTTCCCAAGAGGCTTGTAGAAAGAGGCCTAAAAATACTAGCTGTCTTCGCCTTGCTGAATTTATCGCGTTACTTCTTGATTTCCAGAAGTGAACTGGGTCAATTCCCATCCTCTCCGATAACGCTAGATGGGTTGTTTGACATGTACGTAATGGGAAGCGGCCTGGGTGGAGGGGAATCGAAGTTACTGGCATTTTCTATTCTGATTCCCATTGGCTATTTGTTGCTTCTGTCTGCGCTCGTTCTGCTTTTTGCAAGGGGTTACGCGTACAGCTTCTACATAGTATGCGCCATCTCCTTGTCGGGTGTCGCCATTCTCAGCTTTCAGGGAATAACCAGTCCGAATTTGGAATTGATTTCTATCGGGTTGCTCGGCGTTAACGCTGGATCTTTTGCCTTGCAAAAAATAGACGCAGCTGTCAGGCACCCTTATCTTCTAGGTTTCTCTTATTTGCTTTATCTGGGAGCAGTAACTTATTGGAATATACTCTTTCCGCTGCAGATCGTCGGTGTGTTTCTCAGCCTTGCGATCATATATCTAGTGGGGCAAGGCCGCGGGAGACGAGGTGTGGTGAAGAGGTGTATCGATCTTTTGGGCAAGTACTCCTTGTTCGGTTACATAGCGCAGATCGCGATTCTTCAAGTGCTTCGGCGTGCCGCCAACCACTTCCCTTCAGTAGAACTGGCGCTGGCATTGTCTTTCTTATTGGCTTTTGCGCTTACGATCGCCAGCGTAGAGATTCTGGACCGCATGAGAGCCGGATCGATAGTCATCGACAAAGCTTATAAAGCGGTGTTTGCCTAGGAGTATATGTCCCCTGTACGCCTGCTCGCGGCCTTCGTATGCGGATTGGTCATCTGGCAACTCTTTCGCCTGAATCGGGAAGAAAAGGTAAAGACCTCGCTGGCTCTTTGGATCCCGACTCTGTGGATATTTGTCGGAGCGACGCGAAATTTGTCAGTCTGGCTGAGTTTCTCATCCGATGATTCGGGACAGGGCGGCTATTTGGAAGGAAATCCTATCGACCAGGTAGGGGCCGCATTGATGCTCGGGATTGGCATCCTCGTCCTTGTACGCCGGGGACGCCAAGTGATTGAGTTGCTGCAGAGCAACAAGGCTGTTGTGCTGTTTTTCTCTTATTGCGCGGTGAGTGCGATCTGGTCCGATTTTCCTGAAGTTTCCATCAAGCGAGGTCTGAGAGCGATCGGGGACATTGTGATGGTGCTGTTGGTGCTATCAGAAACCAATCGGCTCACTGCCATCAGGCGCGTATTGGCGCGAGTCGGCTATGTTTCTATACCCATGTCAATTCTTTTCATCAGGTACTTCCCTGAACTTGGGCGCGTCTATAGCCGCGGCGGACTCTCCACCTGGTCTGGGGTAGCGAGCGGTAAGAACGGTCTCGGCATGATCTGCCTTGTTTTTGGGCTGGCATTTTTGTATCGGTTTTTTGAGGTATACCAAGAAAAGCAAAGCCCGGAAAGACGAAGAACTCTTCTAGCACAACTCGTGATCCTGGCAATGGTTTTTTACCTACTTTTTCAAGCTCATTCGGCCACGTCTTATGCAGTTTTCTTTCTTGCTGGCGGACCAATGGCAATGGTCTGCCTTTTCCGATGGGCTCGACGTCCGGCAATTGTCCACACAATGGTTGCCTCCGTGACGGCCGTGGCGGCGTCGGCGCTCTTCCTGAACGTGGGAGGTGGAATGCTGGCGCAGTTGGGCAGGGACTCGACGCTAACCGGCCGGACCGACATATGGAGGTCGGCATTCAGTCTGGTCGAAAATCCAATAGTTGGTACCGGTTTCGAAAGTTTCTGGCTTGGCGAGCGCCTGGCTAAGATGGAGATCTTGATCGATCAAAGAGTCAACCAAGCTCACGATGGATACATAGAGATCTATTTGAACTTGGGAGTAGTCGGGGTAATCCTCTTACTCTTTGTTTTGCTCGTCGCCTACGGCCGAGTGGTCCGAGCGGTCGAATGGGAAGGTTTGGTCGCTGGACTTAGTCTCGCCTACTTCATTGCGAATGTGACTTATAACTTTACGGAAGCCGCGTTCAAGATGATGCATCCCCTTTGGATTGGCCTTTTCCTGATGAGCATGGCCAAACCAAGTCCTCCATTACCGGCAGACTCGCCTCCCGTTCTCACACCGAGTATTCCCCGCAAGCGAAAGCTTGAGCCAAAGCCCGTCGTAACGATGGCTCGCCGGTTGCGTTAGTATTGAGGACACACCAATCTCGCCTGCATATGCACTGATCACAAATCTGGAGTCCGATTCACTCAGATTGAAACGATTGGCTCGCGGGAAACCGAATCGATACCTTAGGCCCAAGCCAAGAAAAATTTTTGAAACCATTCGATAAAGCCGGCGCATTTCGACCCGACTATGGACCGGGTGATGTCCGCGGCCTCGCTGTCCGCGGGGCGGGTATCACCGTTTTCTTTGGCGGGCTGGGATTGCTGCTCCAGGTTGCTTCAACAGTTGTCCTGGCCCGTTTGCTCACGCCTAGGGATTTCGGACTGGTAACAATGGTCACGACGTTCAGTCTGCTCCTTGTGAATTTCGGTTTAAACGGGTTTACGGAAGCGGTGCTGCAGACCGAAGAACTGAATCATTCTCTCGTAAGCAATCTGTTTTGGATCAACGCCGGGATAGGGCTTGGTCTGACGATTGGTTTCGCTTCATTCGGTACAAGTCTCGCCCGTTTGTTTCATGAACCACTGGTGACGCGAGTAGCGATTGGAATCGCACCAACCATCCTGATTACTGCCCTCTCGGTCCAACACATGGCTTTGCTAAAGAGAGCCATGAAATTTTCTGCGACTTCTGTCATCGAGATTGTCTCACGCGCTGGTTCTCTAGCCGTTTCCATTTTTTTGGCGTGGATTGGTTGGAGCTACTGGGCACTCGTCGGCGGAGCATTAGCCCAACCATTGATTCAGGGAATAGGCGCCTGGATTCTCTGCCCATGGCTCCCAGGTTTTCCAAACCGATCCTCTGGAACCTCTACTGCTTTCCGGTTTGCCATGAACGTGTACGGGCGATTCACTTTGAGCTATTTTTCCAGAAATACAGACAACATGCTCATTGCCTGGCGGTTCAATTCCGTCTCGCTTGGTTTTTACAAAAGGGCCTACGATTTGTTTGCCCTTTCGGCTAGTCAGCTCACTGCTCCAATTACCAATGTAGCCGTGGCTGCTTTGAGCAGGTACAATCCACGCTCTACGGAATACAGGAAATACCTGTTAAGCGCCGTATCCGTCACAGCCTTTGTTGGTATGGGTCTGTCGGCGGAATTTACGCTTATCGGCAAGGAACTGATCCGCGTATTGTTAGGGCCAGGATGGGAAACTTCCGGAAGGATCTTCGCTTTTTTTGCCCCAGGCATCGGACCATTGCTTCTCTACTACGTACACAGTTGGATTCATCTTTCTATCGGAAGAGCGGACCGCTGGCTGCGCTGGGGGATCCTTGAGGTAGCTGTGACGTTCATGCTCTTTGTCTTAGGACTTCACTGGGGTCCTGAGGGAATTGCAGCTGCCTGGAGCGCCTCTTTCTTGATTCTGACGCTTCCTGCACTTTGGTACGCCGGTCAGCCCATCGCCTTTGGGATTCTTCCCGTCGTCGCGGCCATCTGGAAATATGTTGGCGCCTCAATCCTGGCCAGCTGCGCAAGTGTCCTGATTGCTCGGCCATTCTCCGTTGCGGTTGCTCCGTGGGGCCCCGTAAGAGCAGCCATAGCGGGTATCGTTTTCAATTCGATCCTGGTCGTGGCCTTCTATCTTGTCACGGTTGTAATCCTGCACGGCGGGCGTGCGCCGATAGATCAGTTCCTTAGAGTCTTGACTGAAATGATTTCTCAGCGCAAACTCTCGAAGGAGTTTCACAGTCCTCTTTTCTCGCCCGCAGTCGGGATTAAGCTCCAGCCTTCCTCGACACAGGACACGAAGCCTCCTTTGGTTTCAATTTTGATACCTGCATACAATGCCCAGGAATGGATTGCAGATACGCTGCGATCAGCGATTGCACAAACGTGGGAACCTAAGGAAATTATCGTTGTTGATGACGGCTCCACTGACCAGACTTTGACCATTGTCAGAGAGTTTGAATCGGACAACTTGCGTGTGGTGACTCAAAGCAACCAAGGCGCTGCAGCGGCCAGAAATAAAGCTCTTTCTCTTGCTCATGGAGACTACATCCAATGGCTCGACGCTGATGATCTTCTGGCTCCCGACAAAATTGACCTGCAAATGAAAGCAGTAGCGGATGGGTGCAACAAACGGGTCTTGCTCTCCGCGCCCTTCGGACGATTCAAGTACCGCTACTACCGAACGCAATTCATTCCCACCTCTTTATGGAAGGACCAGTCTGCTGCGCAATGGCTCACGCACAAACTGGGAGAGAATGTTTACATGCAGACGGCGACGTGGCTGGTAAGCCGCGAACTGACGGATGTTGCCGGTCCTTGGAACACTCAACTCCTTGGTGATGATGATGGAGAGTATTTCTGCCGTGTTCTTTTGGCAAGCGAGGGAGTCCGATTTGTTCCGAACGCCAGAGTCTATTATCGCGCCCCTTGGTTTGGAACTCTGAGTCATATCGGACAGTCCAAAAGGAAGATCGATGCCCACTGGCTCTCCATGCAGCTGCACATTTCCTATCTGCGTTCCTTGGATGACAGTGAAAGAGTGCGAAGCGCGTGTTTGAAGTACCTTCAGACCTCTTTTATCTATTTCTATCCGGAAAGATCAGATATCGTGGGAAGCGCGCAACAGTTGGCCCAGGAACTAGGGGGTCGCTTGGAGCCGCCCCGACTTAACTGGAAATACTCTTGGATCCAACTCTTCTTTGGCTGGGGTGCGACAAAGCAGCTCCAAGCGGTTATTCCACGATTGAAATGGACATTTGTGAAATCTTGGGACAAAGCGTTGTTCCGTATTCGAACCCGCTTTTCTCGAGTCCAACTGTGAGGCTCTGTGCAATCAAGACACTGCGATGTGGCAATAATCGGAGCTGGACCTTATGGGCTGTCCATTGCCGCCCATTTGAAGGTTCTTGGCATTGACTTCCGAATCTGTGGAAGCCCGATGCACACCTGGCGTACACACATGCCTCGGGGCATGCATCTCAAATCTGAAGGTTTTGCATCTTCCCTCTATGATCCCGGTTCCACTTTTACCCTCGAAGCGTATTGCAAAGAGAAGAATGTTCCTTACGGCCACTTGGGACGTCCTGTTCCTCTTGAGGTCTTCATTGCCTACGGGCTCGAATTCCAAAAGCGATTCGTGCCTGAGCTTGAAGACAAGCTCGTTGCGTCCCTGCAACCATCCCCCGAGGGATTCCGTGTAGGACTCGAAGAAGGCGAAGTGTTTTCCGCCCGGCGCGTTGTCGTAGCAGTTGGCCTTACCCATTACCACTATCTTCCCCCAGAACTCAGCGGGTTTCCGGAATCACTGGTGACCCACAGCTCGAACCACAGCGACCTCAGCCAATTCTACGGTCGTGAAGTCGCCGTCG
>Ga0066388_100000006_pt1 | contig 54272 bp, 52 predicted proteins | sample PanSoiMetaGPlot6_FD_64539 | JGI IMG/M metagenome (GOLD analysis project Ga0066388, IMG submission 64539) | Tropical forest soil microbial communities from Panama analyzed to predict greenhouse gas emissions - Panama Soil - Plot 6 (Hybrid Assembly) | ecosystem: Environmental > Terrestrial >...
TCAGCCGACGGTCAGCGATGCCTATGTGTCCGTTGAGTACATAACAAAATACGTGTCGTGCGGTGCCCTGATCAGGAACATGCATGCCTGGTCGTCTTCCTGCATGATCTTTTTTGCCCTGGTGCACCTGCTTACTACCTTTGCCATGAAATCCTTCGAGAAGCCCAGGGAGATCACTTGGATTGCCGGTGTGCTCTTGCTGTTCCTGACCTTTGCGTTTGGTTTCACCGGCTATCTGCTGCCCTGGAATCAAATTGCGGTTAATGCCACCAAGGTCGGGCTGCAGTCTATCGAGCAGGTTGGTGTCTTCCTGCCAGGCGCGCTCCATGATTTGCCGCGAATCTTGCGTGAGACCTTCCAGGGTGAGGCAACAGTCGGGCAATCCACCCTCGGCCGATTCTACGCCATGCACGTGGTCATCCTGCCGCTTTGCCTGGTGTCGATACTGGGCATTCACTTGCTCTCTGTGCAGCTCCATGGCATGAGTCAGGGGGTGGATAGTCCATCCGGCAAAGGCGAGCGTTTCTTCCCGATCTTTATCTCGAAGGATCTCTCCGTTTGGGCGGTGGCTTTCCTCCTACTGTTTGTTCTGGCCCTTTGCCTGCCGTTTGAGTCGTTCCTGCCTTTCCCTCTGCTGGAGCCCTACAACGCTCTCGGAGCGACGCCGCCCGGGATCAAACCTGAATGGTACTTCTACTTTGTCTACTATCCGCTCGAGCTCTTGCCGTTCTTTGTGATAGTGCTGGCAATGACAGTGCTGTCGCTGGGGTTGTTTTTTGTGCCCTGGATATTTCGAGGCACCAGCCGCAAGACTCTCCGCCTCTTGGCGCTTGTTGCAGCCTCCTACCTGATAGTTATGACTGTTTTTGGCGATCAGATTTACCATCTTGTGAAACCGGGAAGTTGAGGCAAGAAGATGAGGGCAAGAGAGAAATTGGCAAGTCCGCACGCCACCGCGATAGCAGTCGTCCGGCGGGTCCTTGGGGCCGTGACTCTGGGCAGTCTAATCAGTGCGAGCGCCTCTGTCTCGGCTTTTCCAGAGTTTCAGACCTTCTCCGAGAAGAACTCAGGCAGAACGGTAGATTGCTCGATGTGCCATGTAAACTCCAGCGGACCGCTTGGCAATGAGGACGGGCAGCTCGGCAGCCTTAAGCCGGAAGAGCTCGAGCGGGCGAACAAAGCCAGAGCAGCGCTGAACGCTGGTCAAGATGTGGATAGCCCGATTCTCAATGCCTTTGGTAATCAGATCATAAAGACCATTGGCATGGCAAGGGTAATTGAGCTGCGGAGCAATCCAGCTGGCCTCGCGGAAGCGCTTGGAACTAAGAGCGATCTTGATGGGGATGGCATTCCTGACTCGCGGGAATATCTGGACGGCACCGACCCGCTTAACAGATTCCATGGGGAGCCCTGGCGTTTGTTGGTGAACAACCTGGTGCGCTACAAGTTTGATGTGATCCTGGCGATTCTTTCGGTTGTGCTCATCCTCTACGGGCTCATGAACCTGCTCAAGGGCTTCGGCATGGTGAGCAAGCCGACCAAGGATACGCATGGCCTCGGGCAGATAGACGGAGATGGTACGGCTGATCCTTCCTGACCGGATGGATGCTTTTCCGTCTCCGGTCACGGATCCATCCCCGCCAGCTAGCTCCTGAGCCAGCGCAGCTTGTAGGCTTCCTCCTCAAGCTGGGCTTTAAACTTCGGGTGGGCAACACTGATCAGCGCTCGTGCCCGGTCCCTGAGGTTCCTTCCGTAAAGGTTGGCGATACCGTATTCGGTAACGACAAAGTGAACATCAGCCCGCGATGTCACGACACCGCTGCCCGGGCTGAGGATGGCCCTGATTCGGGAGAGCTCGCCGTTTTTCGCGGTCGAGGGCAGGGCAATGATGGCTTTGCCCCCTTTGGACCGGGCCGCCCCCCGGATGAAGTCCACCTGCCCCCCGAACCCGCTGTAAAGCCGCGTGCCAATCGAGTCAGCTGAGACCTGACCGGTCAAATCCACCTGCAGGGCCGAGTTGATTGCGGTCATCCGGAAGTTCTGCGCTACTATAAAGGGATCGTTGATAAAGTCGCTCGGTTGAAACTCGACGAGCGGGTTGTTGTTCACAAAGTCATAGAGCCGCCTGGTTCCCATTACAAAGCTGACGGCAATCTTCCCTGGCAAGACGGTCTTGAGATCGTTGGTAATTACGCCAGCCTCTACCAGCTCGACAAGGCCATCCGAGAACATTTCGCTGTGCACGCCAAGCTCTCGCTTGTCATAGAGACAGGACAGTACCGCATTGGGAAGTGCTCCGATCCCCAGCTGGAGAGTGGCGCCATCTTCCACCAGCATGGCCACGTTTCTGCCAATGGCCATCTCTACCTCGCTCGGGGCCTCGGGCAGAAGCTCCGGCAGCGGCCTGTCGGTCTTGACAATATGATCGACGCGACTGGCATGCAGCAGCGAACGGCCAAGCGTTCGGGGCATCTGCTCGTTCACCTCGGCTATAACCAGGCGTGCCCGCTTGCGGGCAGCAATGGTGCAATCGACGGAAACTCCATAGCTCATGTAACCGTGAGCATCAGGTGGCGAGCACTGGATCAGACACACGTCTACCGGCAACACACCGGAGGCGATGAGACCGGGAATTTCACTCAGGAATACGGGTGTATAGTCAGCGCGCCCCTCGTTTACCGCATCTCGCACGTTTGGACCGATAAATAAGGCATGCACTTTAAAGTTGCTTGCGTACTCCGGCTTGACGTAGTCAGCTTGCCCAAGGGTGAGCAGGTGAAAAATTTGTACATCTTTGAGCTCCCCGGATCGCCCGGTGAGGGCCTCAACTAAGATCTGCGGCGCAGCAGCATTTGAGTGGATATAGATGCTGTCGCCTGACTTGATGGAGCGCACCGCCTGCTCAGCGGTCGTGATCTTCTTCTGGTAATCGTTAATCCAATCTGTTTGCTTATTGATAAGCTGTGCCATCTCGGGTCCCTGGCTGCGCCGGTTGTCGCATTAGCGCGTCTACAAACAGGCTCAGTTTACCGACTTGCTCGCGCTGCCACATGAATTCATGACCTCACGCCCGGCGAACTCCTCGGGCCAAAAAAGCATTGCTGGGGCCTGGAGATAACGAATCAAGGCGTCCGGATCGACCAGGCAGGCCGTGATCGGAGCTTCCGCTTCACGGGCGACCGGTACTACCAGGAGTGTCGCTGGATCCCTGTCTGCCTCGAAGGACCACCAGAAGTCAGGGCCTTCAGCGCTGACCAGATTAAAAGGAACATCAGCTATAGACCGGTCATTGCCAGCCAGACGGGCATGGAGGTCGGGTGGCTCATCCTCCCCGGGATATCCACCCACGTAGCACAACTCTGGCTCAATGGCGAGACTCTTGAGCATCTTGATACAGGCGCTCAGCCAGGATGAATCGGTATGCCCGCTGGCAAGCATGATTACCGCCGAAGACCATGTAGTGCACTTTTCCTGAACAACCAGAAGCGGGCGGGGGCAGTAAGTCCCCACCAGCTCAGCAGTGGATGGCCGAACGAATTTGCGGCGCTCCTCGCTAGGTGACCTCACCCGATTGCGCCTGTGCCCGATCACCACAAGGTCGTGATCAAGCGCCCTCTGACAGATCTCCCGAACGGCGTTACCCTCGTCCAGGAAGCTGTCGCCATCGATATCCATGGCGCCGGCACGCGTCTCGTATGCATCCAGCAGGGTACGACCCAGCCCGTAAAGCGCGTTTCGCATGGTCTCATGGGCAGCAAAATAGGGGCCGCTCCCGATAAAGCCTGGCATTTCGTGCCCCAGAAAATCCCAGACAGCGTTCGAGTCCACCACGTGCTGGGCTGTGACCTCTGCCGCCCATCTTTGCGCCAGCTCCCAGCAGACTTCCGCCGCAGTCACGGTGTGTGCTGAGCCGTTTACTCCAAGCAGTATCGATTTGCTAGGCATGTCGGTCCCGGTCCCAATTCAGCCGTCAGCGGTACTATTTTTACATCATGGCCGGCGATGGCTCTCCTGACATCAGTCGAATTGACGACAGATTCTCATCCCGTGAGCGGATCTGGCGCCTGACCGCTTTCAGCTAGAAGCGCATCCGGTCAAGCATATAGATGGTTACCGGGAAGGAGAGAATTACCAGGAGTCCAATTGTAGCTATAACATCGAGAAGCATAGCGCATCTCCTTTTGACATCATTAACTTTACCGGCGAGCGCCGCCCGGTTTCATCCTCCCTGGGATTGAAAGCTGCGCTCGGGGCTCCGCTGGTCGTCAACGGTATATGATTTCGGTTGCCCTGGCCTGAAGACCAGCTCGAGGAGACGACATGTCCAAATTTCTAGTAATCTGGTCGCTTGAGCCTACCCGCCTGGGCACCGATGCGGTCAATGCGGTCTTGAGGATGCCTGCATACGCCGAGAGGCTGGTTGCTGATGGCAAACTCGAGAAGCGCTACCACATTGTCGGCCGCCACGGCGGAGCCTGGATTTACGATGTCCATTCAAATGAGGAGCTGGAGAGGCTGCTTGCCCTGGCTCCTGTCTTCAACTTTGCTCGATACAAGATCTATCCACTTGCAGAGATGGCTGACCCGGCCCTGATTGCCGGGCGGTGATCGAGGCGACGGAGATTGCTTCCTTGATCCGCTCGAGCAGGCATGGCGCGGAATCGGTGCAGCTGACCGAAGCGGATGTCGGACTAAAGCCAAGCAAAGGCTGGAATGTGGTTACCGCCTTTTCTCGCTAGCCAGCAATGGCAACAGCGTTCCGGCGTCTCTTGATAATCGCCAGGTACAAGACCACAAGGCAGAGCGAACTGAATCCTGCCAGTAGGTAGAAGCCGCAGCCGTAACCGCCCATGTGGTCCCTGCAGTATCCCAGGACCAGGGGCGGAAAGAAACCACCCATTCCTCCAGCTGCACCAACCAGACCGGTTACCGTCCCAGTTTCTTTCGGGAAAAATTCAGGGACCAGTTTGAACACGCCTCCATTTCCCAGACCGACCAGGACCGCTGCACCCAGGGCACCGATCGTAAAGTAACCAAAATCAGGTGATGTCATCATCAACGCGCAGGGAATGAGACCGGCAAAAGTTAGCGACAGTACTTTACCGCTATCAAACTTGTCGGACAACCAACCACCAAAGGGGCGGGCTGCGGTTGCCAGAACGACAAACATGGCCGTTCGGAAGCCGGCATCAGCAGGGGTTAAGCCAAACAGCTCCCTCAGCAACATCGGCATGTAGATTGACAGAGCCACAAAACCACCGAAGGTTTGGAAGTACATCAGACTGAGAACCCAGCACATTCCCTCCTTGAAAAAGATCCGCATCGATTGAAGGAAGCCTTTTGGCGGCAGGGTCCATTCCGCATCCCTGGCCTTGATGGAAAAGTAAATTGCATAGAAAAGGGCAATCCCGGCGAAAGTCCAGACCGCCCACTTTAGCCCGAAAATTCCTGCCAGGGCTGGCGCGCCAAAGACTGCCAGAGACTGACCGATGTTCCCAGCACCATAAATCCCCAGTGCTGTACCCTGCTTTTGCGCTGGGAACCAGCGGGAGACGAAGGTGACACCACTGGCAAATGATGTTCCGGCTATACCCAGGAAAAGGGCGACTGCAAGAAACTCCTTGTAATTGCTCGCAAAACCCAGGGCTATCGCCGGCAGGACTATAAAGAAGAGAATGGCCGAAAAAACCTTGCGGCCCCCGTATTTATCAGCCAGTATCCCGATCGGTATTCGGCCCAAAGAGCCGAGTACTACTGGCACAGCCACAAGCAAGCTGGCCTGCATGGCTGTCAGGGCCAGCTCTTTCTTCAGTATGGGCATCAGTCCCGCCAACAGCCCCCAGATAGCGAAAGCCACCGCAAAAGCGATGGTGCCCTGCGCTAAAGCCTTGTTCTCTGGTGCCTGCAACATCGTCCTGCTCCAAAACCTTGCGCTGATTTCCTTTTCACAGTGGCATGGACAGAAAGGAGCCTGTGTCTCTTGAGAATTGTCAGGCCTCCAGGCGCTCGTATCCCTGAACCGGTGCTTCCAGCCCCTCCGCATCACTCGTGCGACCCACCTTTCTGAGCATTTGCGCATAGTCGAGAGCAGCCGCGCGGAATCCAAGCGATTCTCTCCCGGGCTCAATCTCTAGCATGCCAAGTGCCCGCTGGTAGAGCGGCTCAGCTTCTGAATGGCGCCCTTGCTCTCGATAGACGTTAGCGAGGCAATGCAGCATGTCGGCAAGCGCGCCATTCAAGTCAGCAAGATGCTGCTCAAGCGCTCTCAGACCCGAGGAGAACATTCTTTCGGCCTGGTTGTAATTGCCCTGCTCCGAGGCTTTTTTCCCGGCACCTATGTACAGCTCCCAGAGCATGCCCTGTGATATCTGATCCATGATTGCACCCCGGTCCTAGAATTGGCATAAACCATGTTATTGGGCTCGCTGCCCAGTGAGAATCTTGAACGATATCAAACGTACCAGCATCGTTCCTGGTGCCGATCTGACGGTGGGCTCTCGTTATCAAAGGGATGACCACCTGAACGCTAAGAAAGCATCTCCCGGTGCTTGACTCAAGAGGCTCTGGCCATCAGCGATTACAGTCCTTTTTTTGAGATTCCGCTTCCCGCCCGGGCGCGCACTTGCCCGATAGTCAAGTGGGTACGCCCAGCATCGGTAAGAGCCATAGCTGCAAGACGAAATAGAGAACGATCACGCCAACTAATACCCAGACATCCACGGCTTGATCTCCCTGACGTGAAACGGGCAAGGACTCTTGCCCTTCTACTAGCTCATTATCTCCAAGCAGTGACGCTCCGGTAATCATGCAAACGGATGATGGATCGATCCACACAGGCGGTCATAAGCTGAATCTGACTCAGTCCAGCGCCTGGCCATGGCCGGATAAGGCGGGGCAATTTGAGCATTTGTGAAATACAATCTGGGGTGTATCTGGAGTTCCGATGCCAACCATCACGCGCTGGTATGTTAAGTCGTCACTGGTCTATCTTGTTGCCGCGCTATTGCTTGGCACGGGAGTTGCCGCACGCTCTGCCGGTTTGGTTTCTGGCCTGCCAGCCGGACTGGAGCCGGTCTACTGGCACCTGCTCATGGTTGGCTTTATTACACAGCTTATCTTTGGTGTTGCTTACTGGATGTTTCCCAAGGGGGCACCGGAGCGACTTAGAGGAAGGGACAGCCTGGCGGTTCTTTCGTATATTTGCCTCAACTCCGGGCTGGTCCTGCGTGCTGTCGGGGAGCCGGCTGCGACATTGAGCCCGGGGCTTGGCTGGCTCCTGGCGTTGTCGGCCGTGCTTCAGTGGATTGCCGGCACCATCTTTGTCGTGAACACCTGGGGGCGGGTCAGGGGGAAGTGAGATGCCACACTTGAGCCGCTGGTTTGTTCGCGCATCCCTGCTTTACCTGTGGGCTGGCTTCAGTTTGGGCTCATTGCTTCTCTTGCACAAAGGCATACACCTGGATGCCATGCTGTGGGCTCTTCTGCCTGCGCACATCGAGTTTCTGGTATCAGGCTGGATTGTTCAACTAGCTATGGGTGTGGCCTTCTGGATTTTGCCACGCTTTCCCGAGGGGGCTCCCAGGGGCAACGAATCTATTGCCTGGGCGGCGTTCGTTCTGCTCAATCTTGGCATCTGGCTCGTTGCCCTGGGCCCTGTACTCATGGAGGTTCCGTGGCTGGTTCTGGCCGGGAGGTTGTTGGAGACAGGCTCAGCACTAACCTTCGTAATTCATGCCTGGAGGCGGGTCAGACCGCTGGAGGCGTTGGGCTGCGGCGAGCGATCTGGACAGAGTGAATGATAGTCACAATGATCCCAGCGATTGATGTTCCACGCTTGCCTGGTGAGGAAGATTGTTTCTAGAAGGCGCCAGTGCGGTCAGAAAACGCAAGAACCACGGGAAGCACCCGAGGCTGACGGCTGGAGATAAGGAGGTACCGGAGATGGATATTACCCCTAAGACTACGGTCAGAGAGATACTGGATAAGCGACCAGATGCCCTGTCCGTCTTCGCAAAGCATGGGGTTGAAGTAGAGGCGGAGTGTCCGGATGCAATTCTCGACTTTCCCCTCGAAGACTGTGAGAGCTGTTGCCACATCGATGACCTGAACGCACTTATCCAAGAGCTGATGCAGTTTGTCAATTCTGAGTCCTTGCCGACTTAGGGACTCTGTGAGCACTTGGCCATTCCTTGGTGAGCCGGAGTGGATCCGGTATGAGCAGTGCTCAAGGTAAATGAAGCGATCAGGAGCGCATCAACGGTAAAATACCCGCTGACCACTGGAGGTGATGAGCTATGAGTACACTTCCCAAGGCTTTTACAAAATTCCAGCAAAAACACGGGGTAGTGTTTGCAGCGTACGAGGCGCTGGGCAAGGCTGCCGCTGAATCTGGTCCTTTGACCGAGAGGGAGGCAGAGCTGGTCAGGCTGGGTATTGCCTTTGGTGCGAAGATGGAGGGTGCAGTTCACTCCCACTGCCGGCGAGCTCTGGAAGCCGGAGTCAGCCCTGAGGAGATCCGCCATGCCATCATCCTGGGTGTGACCACGATGGGCTTTCCGTCGATGATGGCAGCTCTATCCTGGGCTGAGGAGATCCTCAATCAGGGTGATCATCCAGGCTAACGCTGAGTCCGGATCCCTGGGCTGGCTCGAGACTGGTTTTCGATCGAGTCTCCAACAGGCATGGCAGTCATGCGCTCTGTCGGGTCTCTTGACTTGTCTGGGCTTTTCGAGGCGCTTAGGGCGGCGGATCCTGACCTGTTTTCCTGAGCAGGTCCTGTCACAAGAATATTCCTTTGTTTCGCTCTTAACCTCTGTCTGAGGAAGGATCTTGGCAAAGCTGGCGGCACCTGCATGCGTCTCAGCCTCGGTGAATCCGATTAGGCCGAATCCGTATATTCATTGAGCCGAATTGATGATGTCAACAATGGGCTTGTTCATGATTTCGGCGGGTGATTCGGGCTCGATTTCTTGCAAGAATCTCCAGTTGTTACCTTCGAGTCAACGTTTGTATTTTGCAAACCATGTGGTATGCGAACTGGATCAGCAGGTCTTTTGGAGCAGTGACTGTGTCAGTGCTGCTGTGCCTGAGTCAATTGGTCTGTGTGCAGGTCGCCTGCGGGTCGGCTCTAGACACACAGCTTGTTCAGGCAGAGCCTACCTCCGCGGACATCGGCTTCTTGACCAGGCAGGTAGCCAAGAAGGAGGTAGAGCTGCTGAGGCTGAATACTAACTACAGGATGCAATCGACCAGAGTCAGCAAGTGGAAGGTGTGGCGCACATTCTTTTGGAACATGGGGCTGTTTGCCTGTACCAATGCCGGCATTGATCATGTTGCATACGCGCGCTGGAAAACTTGGCAGAGACCGGCTACTGCCCGCAAGGACTTTCTCATCTCTGGGCCGATTCTGCTCTTGACCGGCCATGCCATAGCGGTTGGTGGCGTGCTTGTGGAGTCAGCCTTTGATCTGCTCGACGCTTGCAAGACCAGGCGTCGAGGCTTTGACAGCAAAGCGATGCAGAGAAGGGTCGCCCAGCTTAAGTTGGAGATCGAGAAAGCGATTGCTTTACGCGATGCCGCCATTGCCAATCACACCGAATTGGCTGAGCAAGACAGGCAGGTCCTGACTGCCGAAGGTGATGTCCTGAGAGATGTGAAGGATGCGGCCCTGGTTGAATATTCAAGGTTCAACATTCGGGCAAGCAAGTGGCGAGCGAAGAGGGACACCAGCAACCTCATGGTTTTCAGTCAGGCATCCACGGGTGGATTCATCGGCTCGCTCTTTAGTCTTCTCGCTGCCTCAAATCGCAAACCCAAGCTAGCTGGTACTGCGGGCATCGGGTTCACAACCTCCGGCGCCTGTGTAGTGATGATACCGCTTATGACTAAGCTTACTGCTTTTCTTGCCGGCAAGGATGCTGCACACAGGACCGCTGGGATTCTTGACGGGGTGAATCCCAAAGCACCGGCAGCATTTGATGCGGACCGAGAACACCTTGCATCCCTTCTTGCCAGTACCTCAGCGAACGGGTACGTGTTGAAGACCTTGGCCGACCGAGCGACCGTCTATCAACTCGAGAACGATGTCCTGGATGCGCAGACAGCGATCCTGGCCGGGGAATCCCGCCAGTCAAATCGGGATCTTATGGAAAGAACTCTTGTCTTGGGCGCCATTGGTGGCACCAAGATGGGCTACGGCATCCAGCTTTGCAATGCCGGCTTTGGCTTCCGCAAGCACCCACCATTGCCGGCAATCACGGTGCCGCTAAAATTTGGTGGCGTTAGCCGCAAGGTGCCGCTGCCCAAGCCCAAGGGATCTAATGAGCTGTTTAGCAAGAGGGTTGCTCAGGCGGCAACTACCTTCGTTCCCGGTCCAGCCCTGGGGCTGGTTGATACCCTGCAGAACCGAGTGCGAAGCGAGCTGAGCGCTTATGAGTTGCGTAGAAAGGGTGGGTCGCCCGGGCAGGCGCTGAAACAGAGGCTTGATTCTTTAGATAAGATGGAAGAGATACTTGACCGGCAGCTCAAGGCTGGCTCGCCGATTGCCGAGTCGAGGGCAGGCGAGCTGCGCTAGAGCCCACTCTGCTGTGATCGTCACGAGCAGGGCACCCCGCTAAGAAGCTTAGCTTGCCACAGACGGCGCTTCCCGTTACCCTAAAAGCGAAAGATTGCAGAGCTTGACTTCAAATCGGACTTGAACGTTTAGCACTAATGTAAACATGGGTATCTTCTTGTCAGGAAATCTTATCTTCGATTGCTGTATACCCGCCTGGGATTTGCAATTCGTAAACAGATTTCCAACGCGGGCAGTTTTCATGGCGTTAACATCTAATTGTAGTAAGAGGTGTTCCGCTTGGCAGGCCGTCGAGACGATCAGAGGAATCCTGGCGCCATTAAGGTGGCGTTGATTAGCAGCGGCCTGGGCAACTCAAGTCGTGGTTTTGAGATCTCAACAGCCCGCTGGTATCGGGCGCTGCGCAAGCACACGAAGCTCGATGTGAGATTGTACTGCGGTGGCGACTATCCCGACGGCATCAAGCTGTGGAATATCCCACGCAACAGCATCTGGACCCGCCCGTTGCTCTACTGGCCTTTTTTCGGTGAAAGGACTCGCTGGGAGATGACATATGTTATCGAGCAGTTTAGCTTCTGGACGGCCTTAAACTTTGAGCTGTTGCGCTGGAAGCCAGATGTCGTCTGGCTAAAGGATGTGCCGCTCGCGCACCTGGTGCTGTTTGCTCGTAGTTTGTTCGCTCTCAAGTTCAAGATGGTCTTTTCCAATGGCGGTGGATTTAAACCCACTACCTATAAGCCCTTTGATGTTGTCCAGCAGATTCAACGGCAGTCTTACCAGGAAGCGCTTAACCTCGGTACCCCGCCCGAGAAATTGGAATTGATCACAAATTGCATCCCCGCCATGACCTCAACCCGGAATCGACGGGACGTGCGTCTCGCGCTGGGGCTCGACGAAAGCGACTGGGTGGTCGTCTGTGTAGCTGCCTGGAACAAGTACCATAAGCGTATAGATTACCTGCTGGAGGAGGTCGCTCGCATATCGGATCCGCGGGTAAAGCTAATTCTCTGCGGTACGCCTGAGGCGGAGACCAGAGGGCTGCAGGAGCTGGGTTGGAATTTGCTCGGTGACCGTGCGAAATGGCTGACAGTGAGCGATGACGAGGTAGGCGACATTTTGCGGGCTTCCGATGTGTTTGTCTTGCCAAGCTTGCGCGAATGCCTGGGAAATGCGCTGATGGAAGCGGCAATGAGCGGGCTGCCTGTGGCTACTCATCCGCACGATGCAGCGCGCTTCGGGATCGAGGACGACTTCTGGATGATTGATCTGTCGGTACCCGGCAATTTAGCTAAGAGATTGCTGTGGCTTCGAGAGCATCCGCCGGAGTTTGAGAGGTTGAGCAAGCTTAAGGATGATGTTGCCAGGCGTTTCGATGAGGGGGCTCAAGCAGCTAAGTTCGAGAAAATGGTTTTACGATTACTGCCTGGAGCAGCTCAAACCAGCGCTCCCGGTGGTTCTCACATGGACGGGGAAAGAACTTTGTGTAGCGGGGAGACACAACTGGGTTAATGAAAACCGACGGCAGCGAGCGCCAACGTCAGGCAGTGATCTTGATCGGAATCCAGCTCTCCATTTTGATGTCGGCGTTGGATCAGACAATACTGAACACAGCAATTCCAAAAATGGCTGTGATACTGCAGGCGTTTGAGCGTTCGATCTGGATTATCACCTCTTATCTGCTCTTCTCGACGGTCGCCACGCCGGTGTCCGGAAAACTTTCGGATATCTTTGGCACAAAGGCGGTGTTAACCGGCGCAATTGTGCTCTTTACCATCTCTTCTGCGCTTTGTGGAAGTGCTGGGCTGATTCCTGAAATAGCCGGGCTGGATGCAATGAACCAGCTCATAGTCTTCCGCGCTCTGCAGGGCATTGCTGGCGGTGCAATGATCGGTGCCTGCTTTGTTTCCATGGGAGATCTCTTTTCCGTACAGGAGAGGGGAAAACACCAGGGTTTTCTGGCGGCAGCCTTTATTGTGGCAGCGATCATTGGCCCGGCTCTTGGTGGTTGGCTGGCAGATGCGTGGAGCTGGCGGTTGATTTTCTTCATCAATGTCCCGCTCGGTATCGTCGCCTCTGCTTGCCTCGGGCTCTGCTTTCCGCCCTCCTCTAGACCAAAGGCTCAGGCGGTCATTGATTATGCTGGTATAGGCTCCCTGGTGCTGTGCATCTTCCCGCTGATTCTGGGTGTGTCGGCGAGTGGAATAAAAGGTCAATCAGACGTTCTTTCGAAGTCCATGTTGCTCCTTTCTGTTGTTATGTTTGGAGTTTTCCTATTCCGCGAAAGCACCGCAAGAGAGCCGCTTATTCCTCTCAGTCTATTTCGCGACCGGTTTTTTAGCATATCGCTTGCCACTGTGTTCGTCAGCGGCATCGGTCTATTTGGCTCCCTGCTCATCCTCGCCCTGATGATGCAAAAAGTGCTGGGCATATCGGCATCGGTGTCGGGCATTTTGTTGACTCCACTCATGCTGGTTGTCGCTGGTGCAAGTATTGTCGGAGGTTTTCTGATCGGAAGGACTGGACGGTACAAGCTACTGTCTATCCTGGCGCTTGCCGGCATGGGTGCAGGCTCAATGCTTTTGGGCAGCCTCGGGTCATCCGCTTCAGCCGGGCTCTTGCTGTCGTACGCCAGCATCGCTGGAGTTGGGCTTGGGCTTCTTCTTCCGATTCACACAGTTGTCATCCAGAATATGGTTCCCCCGCAGGTTATGGGCATCGCCACCTCGATGACCCAGTTCTTTCGCTCGCTTGGCGGAACCGTCGGTACAGGCGTAATGGGAGCTCTGATGTTCCGGCTGATCAGACAAAGCTCCCTTGAGCATGCGGTTGGCCAGATGTTTCTAATCTACGCCTGCGTAGTTTTCGTGGTGCTTGTTTTGAACACGTTGCCTGCTGAGGTAGTTCTCAAGAAAGGTGCCTCAGCCTGGGTGCAGCCGGCCTCGGGGTGCTGACGATGCTAATTGGGCAGGGCGAGACACGAATGAGAAGGAGAGCGGCCCAGCCACAGATGTGGGCATTCCTGAAGCAGCTCTGGGCAAGTGTGGCAATTCTTATCGGCTTTCCGTTAGCCGGGCAGTCCACGCCAGTATTTCACGATCAATCGGACATTGGGCGCGAGCTTAAGGTGCCGGTTCACCAATGGTCGGATGCTGCTGCAGAGCCCAAGGGAATCATTGTGGCTGTTCAAGGATTGACGTTGTACGGAAGGACTTATGATTCTCTGGCAAGGCACCTTGTCGATCGTGGCTATACCGTCTACGCACCTGATCTGCGAGGTTTCGGCGATTGGCGGAGCAGGGCTGCGGAATTTGGTGGCGACTCAGGTGTACACTTTACCCAAAGTAAGGAGGATCTGACGAATGTCCTGGCGGCGCTAAGGCGCAGATACCGTGGAATGCCGATCTACTGCCTGGGTGAGAGTCTGGGGGCCAATTACGCACTCTGGGAAGCATCCACCGATCCGCAGCTTCTCGATGGTGTCATTGTCGCCGGAACTTGCTACAAACTTTCCCTTCACCCGACTCCTAGATGGCTTGTGGGTATATTGAGCGGGCTGGTGCACCCCAAGCATCCCCTGAACCTGGCACCGTACATGAGACCAATTCTTTCGAATGACAGGACAATCACAGAGGCATGCCTGAGCGATCCGGAGATGTGCACCGCCTTGAGCGCTACTGATTTGATCAAGTCGTCAATAACCAGAAAACACACGATGGAGCTAATCGCTAATATTCCTGAATCTCTGCCAATACTGCTCATAGCCGGAGCAAAGGACAAGATTCAGAAGACCAAGACAATTCCTCAAATGGTTAAACAGATCGGATCCAAGAAGGTTACGGTGGTGGTGCTCGAGCACAAGGGACATCTTCTGTTTGAACATCAGCAGTTAGATCCGGAGGTCGCCCAAACAATCGACGATTGGCTGGACAGGAATGCAAACGATACGAATTCAGGCCTGAGGACCAGCCAGGCGCTACCCTAAAAATAGGTCGGCGAGAGCGGTTGACTTGCCTTTCCAGCGGTCTTATCGAGGTTGAGCGTCCCGCCCGCCGCTCTAGCTGACCTACAGGGGGGATTTCTCCCGGATTTGCTCGATTGGCAGTGTGAGTGCCCCTTCCAGGGTGTGCTCCCGGGAGCGATTCCTGACCAACATATCCTCCACCGGCTTGACAAAAGCAGTACTGGTCTTACCGAAGCCCAGCGCCTGCAAGACTCTCTCTGCTGTCTCCTGGCAAAAGAGATTCTTCGTCACGCAGAACCAGTATTCAGGAATCATTTCTTTGAAGGGCGGGTTGGGATACATGCTTTCGACCGTCCAGGCGGCAGCGCCAAAGAAGCTGTTCAACCATTCTGGTACATCCTCTTCCCCCTGCTCCTGGGCATCCTGCTGCATCCAGTTGAAGAACACTTCCTTGTCAGCGGCAATCAGCTGATCGACATTGTATTCCTTCAGTGCTACCAGCCGCAGATTGCTATCTTCTATTGTGGAAGCATTTCTGCGGATCTCCTTAATTGTCTTTTCCAGGGCCGCGGCAATGTTCTCCATGTGGACACCTGCGTAGAACTGCACCCTCGAGTACATTTCCTCCTCAGAGCCGGGCTTGTGATCGGGCAATACTTTAAATGCTGCTGATGCGACTTCGCCAGGTGCTGTGTCCGTCATATTTGTGTTCGCTCCATGTATGCCTACTCTTGAGTCACCTCAGGCTGGTCTCAGCCGCTCCGGCTGTCTGACAATACAAACGGACACCTGTCCTCCGATCTTTCAGCCAGGAATCTGCGATACAGCCGTCAATGCCAGGTCCTGGAAGATTCCCATGGTAACATCGGTTGCCTGTGCCTCATCTCTGCTGCTTGGCCCTTAGTTTATCAGCTCCTGGATGCTCGGTGTTGGCTAGTCTTTACCTGGATATGTGAGCTGATCGCCATCCACCCTGGCAAAGGGTGTAAGCTTGTGGGATTGGGACCGTGTTGGGCTCAGGATGTGCTCGACAGGAATTCCGCGCACGAGAAGAGCATCGGCAATCAGTGAGCGGTGACAGCTCCAGGGCACCGCTTCGGCGCACATTATGGCCGGTCGTTTGCGACTGGCTAATTCGGTGATGGCAATCAAACCATCGCGGAATTCGCATGTTTGCATGTGGTCGGCGTAGCCCCTAAAGGAAAGGTTTTGCCAGCCCGTATTGGGCGAGTCCGGGCGTGCGTGCCTGAGTCCGCCCAGCTCCTTCATATGCAGGTAACCGATACCCGCGCGATTCAACTCGGGAGGCAGGCTTTCCCGATTGAATTGGGGATTGTGGCGCGAGCGCGGCACCGTGCGAACATCCACCAGCTCCTCGATATGGTGCGCTTGCAATAAGGCGATGAACTCTTCCAGCGTATGAGTCGAGTGTCCGACAGTCATAATCAGTGGGGGACTCATGCCGTCAGGTTGACGAGCCAGCATTGGATTCATGACGCTGCATTTTCAGTGGCAGGTGCACGAGGAACCGGCATCCGGCTCCTGGTCCAGCTCCGTCTGCAGGAGCCGGGTCATAGGTAATCGTCGCACCAAGCGCCCTGGCCATCTGGCCACATAGAAACAGCGCTGTTTTTGTGAGGGCAGACAGTTTGTCGGAGCCAGATGCCTCGGGAAAGTGGTCGAACAGGTCAGGTACATCTGCCTCTGGAATACCAGGACCGTCAGCCGTCACAACCAGACTCACCGCGCTTAACAGCTCGTCCCTGTACCCATAGATGTGCACTTCGGATTTGGCGTGCTGCAGGGCAATCTCCACCAGCTGCTCGAGCAGTTTCGCACAACTGTTGCGATCGCAGGTGAAGGATGCCCTTTCAGGAGAAACGTAGGTCGACAATTTCACGCCTTTCGATTTTGCTGTCTCTGCTGCCTTGGCGGCCACCTCGTTGAGCAGAGAAAGCAGATCGTTGGTGCGCAGGTTTAGGCTCAGCAGTCCGGGCGGGTGACCGTACATGTCTACCAGGATGTCGATAAGTTGGGACAATTCCTGATTGTTGTGGGCAATCAGCGTCAATACTTCTGCCTGCTTGTCGGATGGTTCACCCAGGGATCCATCCAGCAGCATACATAAGGCTCGGTGGCTGGCAATCAACGGGTTCTTCAGGTGACGCTTGAGTGCAGCGATGAAATCCTCCCGCTGTTCCTGGACGGCCTTCTCCTTGCGTTTATGCTCGCGCCGCAGCTCATCTGTTGTCTTGCGAAGCTCTTGCTTGGCCAGATTTAGCTGCTGATGCGCTTGATTTTTCAGCCTTATGAGCGCGGTCTCCTGGCGATGCATGAGCCACCAGACTGCCGACATGGCGCAAGCTGTGGCGATGAATCCGCGAATCAGGGGGGCCAGCTGCGGCGCAACTCCGTTTAGGTGTGGCATTAGCAGCTGCTCTATCTGCTCGAGGAGGGCAAACAGAACAAGCGCCGAGAGCACGCCGATACCCACAACCTTGTAAGCGGCCAGCCGGTATACGTCGATTGCCAGTGTCTTGTCCAGCGAGTGTTGGCTATCAAGCGATGATTGGATGGTCTCGTCGAGGGTGGAGATGTCTTGTCTTTCTGTTGACATCGGACAAAATCGCAAGCAACGGGTAGGATTGGCGGATCAGGGCTGTAAGGCTTGGCGGCATCGGAACATCGTCCAGAATAACCGTTTGCGGGCTCCGTGCTCAAGCCAGTTGGCTTGTCGATGCGATGTTTGTTGCTGATAACTCTAGCACCTTCGAATCGCCGCCCGTGGACAACCGGGGCTGAGAGGGCAGCGACCTAGCATATGCGCGGCAGCTGTTCGCCTGACAACTTATCGAGCAGCCGCCTGCCGCCGATACGTGAGCGCAGGACTACCCGACCCCGGTGATCTTCGGTCAGCCTGCCGATCGCTCGGGCACCGCTGCCGAACCGGTGGGTTTTTGCGGCAGCGAGCAGACGGTCGGCTGAGGACTCTGGGACAACCGCCATCAGTCGGCCCTCGCTGGCAACGTAGAGCGGGTCGAGACCGAGCAGCTCACAGGCGGCTCTCACTTGAGGGTGGACAGGAATGGCCTCCTCATCGAGCTCCATGCCGACATTTGATGATTGAGCAAGCTCGTTGGCGGCGCTTGCCAGCCCGCCACGCGTGAGATCCCGCAGGCAGTGAATTTCCGGCACCGCGGCAAGCATGTCCTGGACCAGGCCGTTGAGAGGAAGGCTGTCGCTCTCTAACGTGGTCTCCAGGTCAAGTCCCTCGCGCGCGCACATTATTGCCATGCCATGCATTCCCAGGTCTCCGCTGACCATGACGATGTCTCCGGGCAGGCCGTTGCTAGCAGCTGGTGGCGTGTCGATCTCGACTATGCCGATACCAGCGGTGGTGATGAACAACTTATCGGCCGCGCCCCGATTGACAACCTTGGTATCAGCCGCGACCAGCTTCACTCGCGCTTCCTGACAGGCCATGCTCACTGAGACGACAATTTTTTTCAGCTCTTCCAGCGGCAGGCCCTCCTCCAGGATGAAGGCCATTGAAAGGAAAAGCGGCTTTGCCCCACGCATCGCCAGATCATTTACCGTTCCGTGAACAGACAGAGAGCCAATATCTCCGCCCGGGAAAAATATTGGATTCACCACGTAGGAGTCCGTAGTCACGGCAATTCGCCCGGTTCCGGTCGTGACTACGGCTGCATCATCGAGCTCCCGGAGAACTTCATTTCCTAAAGCCGGGAGGAACAAGCTTTCAATCAGGTCGGCAGTCAGCTTCCCGCCACTGCCGTGCCCAAGCCGGATGACATCAAAGCTGGACGGCGGTGTCGGGCATGCCAGCCCGCTCATGCTGGTGTTCAAACTATCGGTCAATTCCTCATCCTCAGACAATGTCCTCTTCGCCGAGAGCCAGATGCACAAGGTCCCAGATTATGTGCAGGAGCACTACATGCGCTTCCTGAATTCTGTGAATGCTGTAGGCCGGGACAATCAGGCAGAAGTCCGCCTCATCGTTGAGGCGGCCCCCATCCTTGCCGCTGAAGGCCGCAGTCAGCATGCCGATCTTGCGAGCTTCTTTCAGGGCAAGCACCAGATTGGCCGACATTCCACTTGTGCTGATCGCAATTGCGATGTCCTGCCCGCTGCCCAGTTGCTTCAGTTGTGTCGAGAATATCTTCGAGAAATCGGTGTCATTCGAGATTGCCGTAATCAGTGCTGTTTCATTAGAGAGCGACACCGCCGGCAGCGCCCGGCGCTTTTCGAAAATCGGGTGCATGAACTCCACAGAGACGTGCTCTGCATCGCAGGCGCTGCCGCCGTTCCCCATCACAAAGAGCCGGGCACCGGAGCGAAAACGCTCGGCCATCTCCAGGGCAAGCTTTTCGATCCTGCCAGCATTTTCCTCAAAAAAATTGTGAATGGTCTCCCGGCTCTCTTCCGCCTTGCGCAGAATTGCGGCGCGGAACGTGCTTGTCCTGTCCTGAGGAGCGGTAGGCAGCGGCATTGTCATGGCTTTATCTCTCCAGAGTCCTTGACTGGGCGCTGATCCGTGAGCATATCGAAAGAATGACCGCGGAACCGGAAGTAGGCAGCACATGTGCCTTCCGAGGAGACCATCGTTGCCCCGAGCGGATGCTCCGGTGTGCAAGCCTTGCCGAAGGCAGGACAATCAAAAGGTCTTTTCAAGCCGCGCAGGATCTGCCCGCTGATGCAGACCGGTGACTCCACGGCGGTCACCGCCCCTACCTCGAATTCCTGCTCCGCATCGAATTGCTGAAAGGCATGACTGAGCTTGTATCCGCTCTTGGGAATCGATCCGAGCCCGCGCCACTCGCGGTCGATGACATCAAAAACCTCCCTGATTAGCGCTTGTGCTTCGCTGTTCCCTGCCCGTTTTACCGCTCTCGTGTACTGAATCTCCACCTGAGCCTTATCGGCTTCCAACTGCTGAAGGCAGAGCAAGATCCCTTCGAGAAGGTCGTTTGGCTCGAAGCCGGTAACGACGATCGGGATCCGGTAGTGTCGGCTGATTGATTCATACTCGCGGGAGCCCATGACGCTGCAGACATGTCCAGGGCCCAGAAACGCTTGAACAAGGTTGTTCGGGGCTTGCAGTATGGCCGAGATTATTGGTGGGACGGTCACATGCGAGCAGAGTAGGAAGAAGTTCTTTACCCCGAGCCTGCGTGCATGCCAGACAGCCGTGGCATTGGCAGGAGCGGTCGTCTCAAAACCGACGGCAAAGAAGACCACTTTGCGGTCAGGGTTGGCTCGGGCCAGAGCGACACAATCGAGCGGCGAGTAGATGATACGCACATCAGCCCCGCGCGCCTTCACCTCCAGAAGATCGCAGCGGCTTCCGGGCACACGCAGCATATCGCCGAACGAGCAGAAAATTACCCCGGGGGTCTGGGCGATAGCAATCGCCTTGTCTATAAGCTCCAGCGGTGTCACGCAGATTGGGCAGCCCGGACCGTGGACTAGATTAACGCTATCCGGGAGGAGGTCCTCAAGTCCGTATTGCAGGATGGTGTGGGTTTGCCCGCCGCAAACTTCCATGATTGTCCACGGTCTTGTCGCCGTCGCCCGAATCTGCTCCGCCAAACTCTGGGCGATCTGTGGATTCCTGTATTCGTCCAGGTATTTCACCGAATACTTGTCTCCAACTGTGCCTTCAGATCTGACAGCTCCCCACCTGTCTTTAGCATGTTTAGCGTTCGCTCCGCCTCATCCTGATTGATGATGCTGAGCGCAAAACCGACATGCACCAGAACAAAGTCTCCGGTGCGCACCCCTGGCACGTACTCCAGGCACGTGACGCGACGAACGCCTCCGAAGTTGACCCGGGCCATGCGCAGCCCGTCGCTCTCGAAGAGTTCTTCCACTTGTCCGGGAATGGCCAGACACACGATAACGACCTACTCAGGAGGAAGCGGCTCCAGGGCACCACACTGCGCCAGCGCTACTACCGCCTGGCCAAGTGACAGCCCGCCATCGTTGGGCGGCAGCTCTCGTGGATAGAATACACGGAAACCGGCAACCCGTAGCAGCTTAAGCGCCAAGCTGAGAAGAAGATGATTTTGGAATACACCCCCTGAGAGACAAACGTCTGCGATGCCGGTGTCCGCCCTCAGGATCTCACAGGTTCTGAGGATAATCCGGGCGACGGTCTGGTGGAATCGGTAAGCAATCTCTGCTTTGCTCAAGCCGCTCCGCAGCTCTTCGCAGGCTAATCTCAAAAGGTCAAACGGTTCAATCAGGTAGCGATCGGCAATCGCCTGGATCTGGAACGGATAGCCCAGAGCATACGGGGCGATGCCGGTGGGAATCTGCTCGTTCTCGGGCTCGTGGCCGTCTAGACCGGATCGGTCGCCATCGATCTTTCCTGACCGACCATACGCTGCCGCCTCGAGCTCCACTGCGGCCTGTCCCTCGTACTGGGCCGCCGGACAGATCTCCAGAATCGCCGAGACAGCATCGAATAGGCGGCCGCAGCTCGATGTGAGCGGGCAGTTGAGGCCGCTGCTGATCTGCTGTTTGATCAATGCCAGGGCCCGGGCCCCCTGCTCGTTGCTTACCGTGTCCAGGAACCCGGAGAACGGCTCAACCATGTCGCCGGACCGGCTGAGGATGTATCCCAGGGCCATGCGCCACGGCTGTTTGATGGCCTGGCTGCCACCGGGCATCGGCACCGCCTGAAAGTGGGCAGCACGCTGGAATCCATCCAGGCGGCTCACCAGAAACTCCCCACCCCACAGGCTACCGTCCAGTCCATAACCTGTGCCGTCGAAAGCGACACCAATCACCGGACCGTCCAAATGGTGTTCGACCATGCAACTGACTATGTGGGCATGGTGGTGCTGCACCCCCAGGCAGTTCAGCCTGCCTGTCCGGGCGAGCTTCCTGGCCAGCTCTGTAGACAGGTAGTCAGGATGCAGATCGTGTGCTACCAGCTCAGGGCTGATCTGGAGGAGGCTGGTCAGCCGCCCGAGCGACTGTTCGAAGTGCTCCAGCGTCTCGAGGTTCTCCAGATCGCCAATGTGCTGGCTGACAAAGGCGCGGTCATCCTTGATCAGGCAGAAGGTGTTCTTGAGGTGAGCTCCACAGGCCAGTACCGGTAATCTGGCCCGAAACGGCAGCCTGATCGGCAGCGGTGCGAAGCCACGTGAGCGGCGAATCCTTGTCTGCACTTGCCAGAGGTTGCTCACCACTGAGTCGTCATAGCGGCTTTCAATCTCCCGGTTGTGGACAAGAAAGGCATCGGCGATAGCGTCAAGCCTTCTGAGCGCCTCCAGGTTGTCAATGACGATCGGCTCCTCGCTCAGGTTGCCGCTGGTCATTACCAGCGGGGCATCGAAATCGCCTAGCAGTAAGTGATGCAGCGGTGTGTAGGGAAGCATCACGCCAAGCAGGTGGGTGCCCGGGGAGACAGCGTCCGGCAGGGCCTCGTGTGCGGAATGTCTCAAGAGCACAATCGGCCGCTGAGCGGAGACAAGCAACGCCTCCTCTTCCGCTGAGACCTGGCAGAACCGGCGCACCATGTTCAGATCCCGCATCATTACAGCTAACGGCTTGGCGTAACGCCCCTTGCGTTGCCGCAGACGGAGGACGCATTCTTGATCGCGGGCAGCGCACGCCAGGTGGAACCCACCAAGCCCCTTGATGGCCAGGATCTCTGAGCCGCGAAGACAAAAAAGCGCTTGAGCCAGTGCCGGCCCGGTGTCGGTCGCTATCGGAGCTGGCGAGGCGGACTTTCCCTCGCCAGCTCGCCAAAAGGCAAGGCTGGGACCGCAGGCTGGACAGGCGTTGGGTTGGGCGTGGAAGCGGCGATTGCCTGGATCCTCATACTCTTGCTGGCAATCCTGGCACATCTTGAAAGCAGCCATCGTGGTCGCTGGTCGGTCGTAGGGTAGCGCCTTAATGATGGTAAAGCGGGGACCACAGTTGGTGCAGTTAATAAACGGGTAACGGTAACGGCGATCCTCTGGACTGAGAAGCTCGCCGAGGCAGGCATCACAGGTTGCCGAATCGGCAGGCACTGCCTGCCATTGTCGCTCCCCTTCGATGCTCGATCTGATCGAGAAGGCCGCCGACGCACCGCCACAGGTGGGAATCGGGTCGCAGTAGATCTGGTCAATGATGGCCAGCGGCGGGGCTTCCTCCCGAATTAGTTCGACAAAGCGGCTTGCCGCCTCGGGCGCTCCCTCGACCTCGATGTCCACGCTGCCGCTGGTATTCTGGACGAACCCAGAAAGCCCCTGCCTGACCGCGAGACTGTAGATGTAAGGGCGAAAGCCTACACCCTGCACGACGCCGCGTACGGCTACTCGCAGCCGCACTGGTTGATCAGGCCTGGAGGTCGTGGTCGCCGGCATTGAATTGAACCGTTCCTGGCGCGGTGTCCCGGTTGAGTTGCGGGCTCGGTCCATTGAAAACCCGGTCGTGGCTCGCCCAAAAGAGGCATGATCAACCAGGACCTGTCTGGCTGTCAATAGAGATTAAAGGCTCCTCAGTAGAGCTTAATGCTGGCTGTCTCTCAACCCCATTCATCCGCAAGGATGATCCTTGCCGATGCGTTACCGCTACTTGGATCGATACGCGATCGCCAGGCTGCTGCAACAATGACTGTTACCGGCTTCGACTCTTTTCTGTCCTTTCTCGCCTCTTGTCCCGCGCCGTCAGGCAGCTCTTACGCTGGCAGCCTTAAGGAAACTCCATTTATCATCATCAACCCGGGTAATTCAAAATGGCGAGTCAAACAGGGTTTGTTGGTGCCAGTACGGCTAAACAGGGTCAGGCAATGTTTCTCAGATATCCAACTGCCCGCCTCTTTCTCTATAACCTGATTTTTGAGCAGGCCCAGAATTGCGTGAGCGCCATGGTCAACGGTGCTTACGAGTTCGGGCTGGTTAGTGCCGGTGCTCTGGAGGGGCTGACACTGCCGATTGACTCGCTGGTTTGCGGCTCTATGTTTGCAGCAAAAAAGGTCCTGGAGAAGTACGTTGAGGAGCATTCGCTCAGACACGAGGGCCTGGACCTGCCGCACACGGTGGAGCATATCTGGCAAGGCATCGAAAGGGACATCGATAACTACAAGGTTTACACACACCTGCAGCACGAACGCCATGGCGGTGCTCCACCAGATCGGCTCGAATGCAGCAGCATGGCCCCGATTGTGTTTGACATACTCCTTCAACATCTGCCCCGCTACTAAGTGCTGCTACATGCGCGTCTGCTGCGACAGACCTGGCTCAATCATTCTTGCGGGTGATTCCGGGCGCTGCGCCAATCCCCCGCACAGATAGACAACAGGACTGATGAATTTCCCTCGCTCTCGCCTCACCATTATTTGGTAGCACCAGCTAGCGGTTTGCGCAGGGTCAGATCTGGAGGATCTAAGTGATGCATACAGCAGTGAAGGAACGGGAAAAGGTTGGAGAGCAGGCGGTCAAACCACAGGAGCCCGGTAGAAGAGCGCGAGTGGTCCGACCGAGAGTTGACATATACGAAACAAAGGACGCTCACGTGGTGCTGGTGGAGATGCCCGGTGTAGACGAAAACTCGGTGGACGTCAAGATCGAGAAAGACTGGATTGGCGTCCACGGAAAACCCGATCGGACACTTCCGGAAGGATATCGGTCGATTCATCGGGAATGCGAAACAGGTGATTACAAGCGGACTTTTACCTTCTACAGTGACATCGATCGGGACAGGATTAGCGCATTCATCAAGGACGGCCTGCTGAAACTGGTCTTGCCCAAGAGCGAAAAGGCTTTGACGAAGAGGATCGTTGTTAAGTCGGAATAGGCAGAACAAATGAGGAAGAGAGTATGACAATGTATAGCTTAATGCCGTGGCGTTGGGGCAGGCGAGGCCTTCTCAGTCGGCGTGAGGAAGAACATCCCTATTACTCACTTCAAAAGGAGATGAACAAGGTTTTTGAAGACTTCTTCCGCGATGTGGAGTTCCCGTCCCTGACCTTTGCTGAGGAGGGGCACGCTGCCTGCAGCCCCCGGGTGGATGTGACGGAAAGTGACAAGGATATTAGAGTGACTGCTGAGCTTCCCGGTATTGAAGAGAAGGATATCGACGTGTCCCTATCTGCTGACCTGCTCACCATCCGGGGCGAGAAGAAGGAGGAGAAGGAGGAGAACGTTAAAGGCTATTATCGGATGGAGCGCAGCTACGGCACTTTCGCTCGCTCAATTCCGCTACCATGCGAGGTTGATGCCGGTCGAGTCGAGGCTTCGTTCAAGGGTGGGATCCTGACTGTAACCCTGCCCAAAACCGCGGAGGTCCAGAAAAACGTCAAGACCATCCCCGTCAAGAAGGCATAGTCTTGCTGGCCGGGAAGTGCGAGTCTGCCGGCAGGGAACTGGCGGGCTTGCACTTCGGTCGGGCGGAAACGTGTTGTGGCGGACAGCAGGTCTAGTTTCGGTTATGCACCTGAATGCGCAAAGCAAGATTCATCATCTGACCACGGAAGAGGTCCTGGAGAGCCTGAACAGCGGGCGAGACGGTCTGTCGAGCGCTGTGGCCCAGAGCAGGCTTATCGAGTTTGGACCGAACAGCATTGAGAAGATCAGAGGGGAGCCGCTGGCCCTGAGGTTCCTGAGAGGGTTTACGCATTTCTTTGCCATTATCTTGTGGTGTGGTGCGGGCATAGCATTCTTTGCCGAATGGAGAGATCCTGGAGGCGGTATGGCCACGTTGGGCTGGGCGATCCTTGGCGTCATTGTGGTAAATGGAATTTTCTCCTTCTGGCAGGAATTCAGGGCCGAGCAAGCTATAGCGGCGCTGCAAAGGCTCATTCCTCATCAGGTCAAGGTATTGCGAGATGGCAGGCTGCTTCAACTACCAACAGCGGGGCTCGTGCCAGGCGATCTGATCTGCCTTGAAGAAGGAGATGACGTACCAGCCGACTGCAGGCTCATTGAAGCGTTTGGGATTCGGGTTAACAACTCCACAATTACTGGCGAGTCCCTACCGCAAGCCAGAGACACTCAACCTTCTCAGGAAGAGGAGCTGATCTGCAGTAAGAATCTTCTTTTGGCGGGCACCTCTCTCTTTTCCGGGGAAGGAAAGGCAATCGTGTTCTCGACCGGAATGCATACCGAGTTCGGGAAGATCGCCAGATTGACCCAGACCGCCCCGGATGTATTATCACCGCTGCAGAAGGAGATCATCCGCCTGAGCCGTGTTATAGCAGCAATAGCGGTCAGCGTGGGGGTTTGTTTCTTCCTGGTAGGCAGAGCGCTGGGAATTACCTTCTGGGAGAATGCCATCTTTGCGCTCGGGATAATCGTCGCCCTGGTACCGGAGGGACTCTTGCCCGAAGTGACACTGGCTCTGGCAACCTGTTCGCAGCGCATGGCAAGACGCAACGCTTTGATCAGACACTTGCCTTCCGTGGAGACGCTGGGTTGCGCCACGGTTATCTGCACGGACAAGACCGGTACACTCACGCAGAACCGCATGGCTGTGCGCAAATTATTTCTGGCCGGCAGGTTTCTGGAGAGCTTAGCAAGCACAGACCGGCTTCACCCGGAGGAGAAGGAGGTGATCGGGCGCCTTTGCCAGGTTGCCATCAACTGTGAAGGCGTGAAGGATGTAGATCGGGATGGAAAGGAGCTGCTCATCGGCGACCCTATGGAGGTTGCGCTCATTGAGTTCGCACGACGAGTCTGTCCAGCAGCCCAAAAGGAGCCCCGGCTAGACGAGCTGCCGTTCGACTCGGACAGAAAACGTGTATCGAGCCTGCACGAGGCTGCAAACGGGCTGATGCTCTACACCAAGGGTGCCCTCGAGCTGCTGCTTCCGTTATGTGAGGAAATCTATCAGGGCGCCCAGGCCAGGCCTCTTTCTCAAGAAATCAGGGAGCAGTTCTTGGCAGCACAGGAGCAGATGACCCGCCAGGGGCTGCGGGTTCTCGCTTTTGCCTCAAGAAGAGTTTCAGCCGATTATGACAAGGAGCTGCTGGAGCAAGCGCTTACACTTATTGGGCTGGTTGGACTGGAAGACCCGCCTCGCCCAGAAGTCCCAGAAGCAATTGGCAAGTGCAGAGAAGCGGGGATAAAGGTAATCATGGTTACCGGTGACCATCCCAACACAGCACAGGCAATCGGGGCCGAGATTGGCTTGTTGCAGTCCAGAAATCCGGTTATGGTCACAGGCCCACAACTGAGGCGCATGTCAGATACCCAGCTGCAGCTGACGCTTGATGCAGCGGAAATTGTATTTGCGCGGACTGACGCCGATCAAAAGATGCGCATTGTGAATGCCTTGAAGAGGAAGGGACATGTAGTGGCAGTTACTGGTGACGGCGTCAACGATGCTCCTGCCTTGAAAGCAGCTCATATCGGCATCGCCATGGGAATGACAGGGACCGATGTGGCTCGTGAAGCTGCCGACATGATTCTGACGGATGACAACTTCGCCAGCATAGTGAGTGCGATCGAGGAAGGGCGCACAGTCTTTGCCAACATAAGGAAGTTTCTGACTTATGTGCTCTCCTCCAACATAGCCGAGCTGGTCCCGTGTTTGGCATTTGTACTGTTTCGCTTGCCGTTGCCGCTCACCGTGATTCAGATTCTCAGCGTGGATCTTGGGACGGACTTACTGCCAGCATTGGCTCTGGGAGCTGAGCAGCCTGACCATACGATTATGAAGAAACCACCGCGGTCTAGAAGAGAGGGGCTGTTCGATCTGTCTTTGCTTTTGCGCGCTTACCTGTTCCTGGGGGCTATGGTTTCGGCAGGCTCGATGGCCGCCTACGCCTTCTGTCTGGTCAGTGGCGGTTGGCACTATGGTGAGCCGCTGCCGCATGATAGCCTCTTATACCGCCAGGCGACCACAGCTTGTCTTTCCGGAATCATCTGCATGCAGGTGATCAATTCATCCCTGTGCAGGAGTGATCGGCAGTCATTGTTCTCGCTGGGGTTGTTCAGTAACCGAATGCTAATCCTCGGGGTTCTATCTGAGGTCTTCCTGATCCTCTTCATTGACTACACGCCCTGGGGAAATGCCATATTTAAAACCGCTCCCATTTCAGCTCAGGTATGGCTCTTCATTCTGCCGTTCCTTGTGTCGATGCTGATTGTCGAGGAGGTGCGCAAATGGTTTGTCCGCCACAGCGTCAACCAGTTTAAGAGTGACCATTATGCTGTGGCCTCGCGCACGACCTGAATGGCTGGCGGTAGCGCCGCGCTTACACTTTTCCTTGAGCGTTGAAGAAACTGAGGTCTCCGATTGTGAACGAGAACGTGCTGCCCTTTGCCGGGGTGCTTTCGCACCAGATGCGACCGCCATGCAACTCGACAATTGTGCGGCAGAGATACAGCCCCAGACCGGTGCTGGCGTAGTATCGGCCGCTTGAGGTTGCCTGCCAGAATCGCTGGAACAGCTTGGGCTTATCTTCCTCAGGAACGCCTTTGCCGGTGTCCTTTACAGAAACAGTTGTGATGCCATCTTTCTGCTCCATGCGCACGGTTACCGATCCATCCGGAGGCGTAAACTTGAGGGAGTTATCGAGCAGATTCTGAACCACCCTTCGTATCTCCTCAGGATCGCAGAAGACGGTCGGATGGTCTTCCGGAAGCGCGGCATCGAGTCTAATTTTTTTGGCCTCGGCCAGCGGCCTGAGCTCAGTCACCAGCTTGCCAATCGCCTCGGCCAAATCATGGGGACGAATATGAAGCTTTTTGGCCCCGCTGTCGTAGCGATAGACGTCGAGCAGGGTTAGTACGAGTTGATAGAGGGCATCATTGCTCTGATGAATTGTCTCCAGGATGCGTGCTTGTGACTCGGCGACCGGCCCGAAGTCTCCCTCCATCAGAAGCTTGAGGGCGCGATTGGCGGCCAGGATTGGTGTTTTCAGGTCGTGGGTGAGGGTGGCCACAAAATCCTCACGCTGCTGCTGGAGCTGGACTCGTTTGGTGGCATCGGTGAACTTGGCAACCATGCCGGTTGTCTCACCGTTAGCATCCTTAACCGGCCATATAGCCCAGTCCCAGTAGGCGTTTCTTTCAGCCGGTTCTGAACGCAGATTGAGCGGCTCACCGACGCCACTAATCGGCTCGCCGGAATGGATTACCGCCTCAAAGGGCTGTCTGGGCAGATGGGGAGCAACGTCGAACAGCGGCACACCCAGAACCTCCTCCCGGTTCTTGGCGTCGACAATCTGCACAAATTCTGGATTGCATTCCAGGCAAACGCAGTCCGGGGTGAGGTGGACGATGCCGATCGGGGCGCGTTCTAGAATACTCTTGGTTACTCGCCTCTCTGTCTCCAGCTCATGAATAAAGTCACGATGTTGCCTGAGCGCTCGCTCCTTGGCATCTATGTAAGTATCGATAGCCAGGCCCAGGTCAAAGAAGATTACCTTCAAGAGCGCGGAGATGGTCACATTTAGCTTGTCCGTGTCCCCGGCAAAGCGCTCCGCCAGAAGCTCGCAAAGCCAGGTGAGAATACGGCTGTAGGCGCCCAGGTACCACTTCGGATCCAGATCGATCCGATGGTGCGTGGCCCCAATCCTTAGCCTATCCTGGACATATTCGTCACCGTAATCGCCTTTGGTCAAGCGCAGAAAATATTCCCTCTGGGCGCTTTTTGCCCTGCTGACAGTGGCCTCGTCTGGGAAGAACGACCTGGTCTCGTCAAAGGCCAGGAACTGGGCGTACATTTTGGTCATGAGCATGTCGACATTGGCATTCATGACCTCGTCGATCTCCTGGACAAGGCGTTCGTCGGCCTGCTTAAGGTCGAGCCAACGCTTGCGAAGCTCAATCTCCTCGTTTGTCAGGCTCTGGATTCCCCCGGAGCCAGGCTGCACTTCTTCCATGGTCTTAGCGGATCCGCAGTCGTTTGCTTATTTTGTCACCTATTGTCCAGCAAGCCAAACTACCCCTGCCGAAAACCTTGGCAAGTGGGTTCACTGGATAGCCGACCGGTTTTCGGCATCTTCGGAATATAATGATTCATTGAGCTCGCCTAAGCGCGGTCCGGCTGATCGTCGTTGTAAGCTCTCCTTATCAGGTTTGTGGTATGTCCGAGAAGATAAACTCCGATGTGATCAGGGTGTTGCTCGTTGAGGACCACCTGCTCACACGCATTGGCTTGAAGACGGTTATTGAGCGGACCCAGGACATAAAAGTTGCTGGAGAGGCTGAAAATGGGCAGGAAGCGGTGAGACTTGTCGATGAGCTGAAGCCGGATGTGGTTCTGATGGATGTTGGCATGCCTGTAATGGACGGCATCGAGGCTGCCAGGAAGGTACGAGATAAGTACAAGGATGTGCATATCATAATGCTTACCTCCCACGACAACGAGCAGGACTTATTTGCGTCCCTGTCGGCCGGTGCCAGCGGCTACTGCCTGAAGGATGTCGAGCCGGAGCGCCTGTACACGGCGATCAGGAGCGTGAATGCTGGCGATAGCTGGCTGGACGCCTCAATAGCCGGCAAGGTGCTCTCCAGGTACTCAGCAAGCGCCGGGGCCAAGCCGGCTGGAGAGCCGCAAAGCCAGGCTTTGCCCAGGGCGGCAGTACCAGGGTCCAAGCCCAATCAGAGCCTGCCGGATCCCCTTTCCCAGCGGGAGCTGGAGGTCCTCAACCTGCTTGTGGAAGGCCTCTCCAATCAAGAGATTGCTGACAAGCTGATCATATCCCTGGCCACAGCCAAGACCCATGTCCGCAATATTCTCAACAAGTTGGCGGTTGACGATCGTACCCAGGCTGCCGTCCACGCCATGAGGAGAGGGCTGGTTTAGGCATCTCCTTAGCCGGCGGGTCGATTTGCGATCAGCCGTTGGGCCGGGCCGAATTACACAGCTCGGTCGACGCGCCTGCTGACCTGCTTGTGCCAAAGTAGAAGGGTCTCGGAATCTCCGATCCTGAGCCGTCGAGACGCTCAGATCGACGAGCGACCCTGGTCAAGGACGGTGAGTAAGATGATGAAGATCCTGGTAGCTGTTGACGATGAGGTCTTCGGTGAGGCGATAGCCGATTTTATAACCCAGCACCGCTGGCCGGCAGACACATACTTCAAGGTTGTGCACGTAATCGAGCCGAGCCTGCTCGACCAGTCTACTGATATAGCCTTCATGCCGTTGCTGGAGAGTCTGGCAGAGGAGTCGAGGAAGTTGGCTCGTGCCCTGATCAGGCACGTGGCCTTGATTATTCGCGATGCATTCAAAACGACGCACGTTGAAGAGGAAGTCCTGGAGGGCCAGCCAAAGGAGAAGATTTTGGAAGCGGCAGGTAAATGGGGGGCAAACCTGATCTTTGTCGGCTCGCACGGGCGTCGCGGCATCAGCCTGCTGATGCTCGGCAGCGTTTCCACGGCTGTGGTTTCTCATGCTGCTTGTTCGGTAATGGTGATCAGGCCGCAAACAACGCAGGCGAGCTCGGGCAGGGAAGCTCATGTTCGGGCGGCGGCGGGCATTAAGTAATGAGGTGGTGAAGCGGTGAAAATACTGGTTGCAATTGATGACTCGCCATATTCGCAGAAGGTGGTTGAGAAAATCGCCAGGAGACACTGGCCGCCCGACAGCGAGTTCAAAATTCTGACGGTAGTGGAGCCGGTGTCCTTGGACGAGCTCGCACAAAAGGACTGGCTTGACGTTGTAGCGGAGGTGGCGACCAGGCGTTTGGAGCATGCCAATCATCTATGCGACAAGGCCCGCAAGCTCCTGGAAAGCCAAGTAGCGGACTGTACTGTCCATTACGAGGTCCGCAAGGGAAGCCCCAAGGCCGAGATCATCGATGTGGCGGCTCAGTGGTCAGCGGACAAGATTGTCATGGGAGCCCATGGTCGAGGCGTGTGCCCGCACTTCCGGCTGGGCAGTGTTTCTTTGACTGTGGCCCAACATGCGCACTGCTCGGTGGAGATTATCAGGCCGAGGATTACGGCCAGGGACGAGGAGGCTCATGCTGCTAGTTGCGCCGAGGTGGGTAAGACCTGATTGCTCCCCTGACATGACGGCTGCCCCCTTCCCGGTAAGGTGTTCAAGAAGAAGGTCGTAGATCAGGCAGAGCTGGCGCTGATCGTAACCAAACCGCCTTCTGGCGCTGCTTTGCGCAGGTAGAATATGCCTTTCAGGATGAGCAATACCAGCGGCAGAATACCACCGACGACAAACACCAGGTCTCCAACTACACGTAGCCAGGTCAAGCTCTGGTAGATGTTCGAGTGGGTGAACTCAGCGCTGCGGGCAAACCAGAAGCCGTGGTTATAACTTGCCGTCATTTGCAGCAGGCCGGCTGGAAATATATTGAGGATGAGCATGAGCAGGAGCCCGGCGTTCAAACACCAGAAGGAGGTGCCTGCCAACTTGTTGCTCCACCCCTCCAGCTTGATCAAATATCGGGAGCAGAAAAGCACGGCCGCCACCCCCAGCATTCCGTAAACCCCCATCAGGGCCGCGTGCCCGTGGTTGGAGGTGAGATAGGTGGCATGCTCATAGTAGCTGACGATCGGCATGTTGATCAGGAAGCCAAAGACGCCGGCGCCCAGGAAGTTCCAGAAACCAACGGCGATCAGGAACATCATCGCCCAGTAATGCGAAAAGTTCTTGATTGAGCCCCTGACCTGAGCAAGGTGCACAAACTTCCAGGCTTCGACCGTCAGCAAGGTTAAGGGAACTACTTCCAGCGCTGAGAACATGGAGCCAAGCGCCATATTGATCGCTGGTTGCGCCGTCCAGTAATAGTGATGGCCAATGCCGACGATGCCTGAGCCCATGTAAAGGATAATGTCCAGGTAGATTACCGTAAGCGCGGAACGAGCGGATACCATGCCCAGGCAGTGGAAGAAATAAGCAACGATGATTGTTGTGTACAGCTCGAAGAAGCCCTCGACCCAGAGGTGGACCACCCACCACCGCCAGAAATCGGCAACGGCAAAATTGGTACTTGGGGTGTACATCATGCCAAAGCTGAAGAAGACAGGGATGGCTAGCACTCCGTAGAGCAGCATATGAGGCAGACTTCCCTTGTCGGGCCCCTTGAGCAGCGGTCTAATGCTGCGAAAGATGATGAAAGCCCAGAGAACCATGCCCACCGTCAACAGCGCCTGCCACAGCCGTCCCAGCTCCAGATATTCCCAACCTTGATGGCCAAGCCAGAACCAGAGGTTGCCGAGCATGTTTTTGATTCCCAACCATTCACCAAATATGCTGCCGACAGCAACAATCAGCACCGCCACGAAGAGCAAGATCACCAGCCAGTGCTGTCCTTTTGGCTCATGGCGGGAAAGAAGCGGTGCAATGAACATTCCGCCAGCCAGCCAGGCGGTGGCAATCCAGAAGATTGATAGCTGCAGGTGCCAGCTCCTGGTGATGCTGTAGGGCAGAAGGTTGCGGATGTCCAAGCCATAGAATCCGCCTGATTCAACAATGTAGTGGGCAGAGACCACGCCAAAAGCGGTCTGAAAGAGAAAAAGCAGCACCACCACCACAAGAAATGGGTAGACGGTCTTTTGTGACAGGCTTGGCACAAAGGTCGCTACATTATCGATCAGCTCTCGACCCTCCTCAGCTCGCGCCCAGCCAATCCCAGGAAATGCTCCGAGCAGGAACTGGGTCAGGCCGATGCCGCCGATCAGTGATATCAGGCTGAGCGCGCTCCAGAGGAAAACCTGCATGTGCGGTCGATTGCCTACCAGATCATCAGGTGGCCAGTTGTTGGTAAATGAGTAGGACTTTCCCGGGCGGTTGGTCACGCAGACCCAGGCTGTCCAGCTGACAAAACGGGTAAGTTGCAGTCTATCGCTCTCGCTTTGAATGTAATTGTCCGGCAGCGGCAGCTTGCCTGCCTCTCCAAACAGCGATCTGTAATAAGGAACGAGCTCCAGATAGGCCTTTCCTTCACTCTCACTGAAGGTAAGTGTCCTGGTCTCCGGATTGTAGCGGTTCTCCTTCAGCTCTGAGCGCAGCTTCTCGGAAAGCTCCTTCTGGGTCGACCCGGGAAGCTCCCGGTACCGCTTGCCGTAGGATCTGGCCGCCATCTCCTCCACGGCGATCTCAGCCTCACGATGCAGGTAGTCAGCCGAGAAGTCCGGACCGTTGTAGGCGCCGTGCCCAAAGATGGATCCGACATCCATCAAGCCATACTTTTGAAAGACGCTCTGTCCAGCAAGGATATCCTCACCTGTGAAGAGTACGCTGCCGGCGCTGTCTACCACCTTCTCGGGAATGGGCGGAGCCTGGGTGGAGGTCTCATGGCCCATGAATATCAGTACCGAGAAGCCGACTATGAAGACCAGCAGTACGGCCAGTTTCCATTTCCAGGACATTGTGTGTTTCTCCTCGAAGTAAACCGGGGTCGTCTTTTGATCAGGCTTTCCCTACGATCTGCGAGCGTTTACTTGTATCGCACACTGACCATATGCGTCGCGCAAGTGTTGCATGGATCATAAGCTCGCACAAGCGTCTCGAGGTTGGCTGCCAGCTCTGGTGACAGCGGGTCGGCAGCTTGATTGACAACCTCGCGAATGTCAAGCTCAATCCGAGCTGTATTTTGTGCTGAAGGTGTGATCATGTCAGCAGTCTGGATCCTACCCCTGTCGTCAAGCTCATAGAAATGATAGAGCGTGCCGCGCGGGCACTCAACCGCCCCGGCACTATGGCCTGCTTTTGCTTTGAGTCTTGTCAGCTCATTCTGCTTGCCCAGCTTATCCGGTTCCTGGAGCAGCTCCTCGATGATCTCCTGCGAACGCTCGATAGCCTCGACAATTTCAATTGCCTGCCCCAGGTTGTTCCATATGGTGTTGCTATCGCCCTGGTAGAGCGGACTTGAGCCGTAAACGGCCCGGGCCTGCGGCCTGAGCCGGTCGCCAAAAAGATGCAGGCGCGCCATGGCGCCGACCATGAGCGGTTTACCGCGCGCGCTCGAGCGCTTGGCATGGCTGTACGGAACTGCTGACTCACCCAGATACTCACGGTAGTTATTTATGCTCTCTTCCCAGCCATCGCTCGATCTAATTGTGTCGCCGAAGAAGCCATATCCTTGACCAGCCGGGATAAGGGCCAGAAAGGCAGGGACCGTGGTTCTCGCCACCGGCGGTCTCAGCCCGAGCAAGAGATCGCATGTTGCCAGCGCCAGCGGTTGGCCAATCTTCAGCCCCTCGAGGAGAGCTTCCAGCGCGGACACGCCTGGATTACTGGAAAGTCCGCCAACTTGCAGGTTGACCGGGTGGAACGGTCTGCCGCCAACTGTGGTCTGGATTGTCGAGCCAAGGTTTCGCAAGCGAGTCCAGGTTTCAAACTCGGATTGACGTTTGGTAGCAAACTCCAGGAGATCGCTCACACCCAGATAGTCAGGCAGGGCAAGAGCATAGATGTGTGTAGCGTGTGATTCGATAATCATCCCCAGGTGCATGAGCTCGCGGAAGAGCATGGTTTCTCTCGAGCGCTCGAAGCCGAGAATGCTCTCGATGGCATTAGCTGCCGCAAGAATGTGCCCTGTTGAGCAGATCGCACAAACACGCGAGGTTATGTGCGGGATCTCCTCAAAGTGATGATTAATTACAATCCGCTCGAAGAAACGGGTGCCCTCAAAAACGTCAAGCGTCACGCTCTCGACGTCCTTGCCCATTATATCGACGTGAACGGCCGAGTGACCCTCCACCCGACAGATCTCCGGAATGTGAATGGTTTTCCTCTCCCGGTCGGCCATCATCCCTCTCCGCGTGTTTTTACCTGTGGTAGCCCTCTCAAGAGATCCGGCGGTGAACCGAATACAACGAGACGGCCCAGGACCTCTTCGAAATCAAAGCCTTTCTCCTGGAGGATGGTCGCCATCGCCTCCACTTGTGGCTCGTCGCACGGGCCCCAACATCCGTAGCACGCTGCCCCAAAGCTCGGGCAGAGCGCCCCGCATCCGGCGGCGGTCACCGGTCCCAGACAGGGAAGGTTCTTCTCGATGAGAACGCAGGCATTCTCTCTGAGCTTGCATTCCAGGCAGACAGGTTTGTGGGTTATGTACGGCAGGTGATCTCTCAACAAGCTGGCTACGACGGACAGGAGTTGGCTGGCATTGATCGGGCAGCCCGGCAACTTAACATCGACTTGCACATGCTGGTCGATGGATGTTGCCGGCAAAGCCTCGATCGGCGAGTCCCCGCCATAGACCTCGCTGACCATCTGATCGACTGTAAAGTGGAAACAAGCAGATTTCTGAACACAGCCCCAAACAGCGCAGTTGCCGACCGCGACCAGCCAGCGGGCGCTGGCTCGAATCGCCCTCAGTTTTTCCAGATCATGCTTCTGGCTGACGCTGCCTTCGACAAAGGCAATGTCGACCGGACGCATCTCGTTCTTGCTCTGCGCGAACGGGAAGCTGACAACCTGCACAAACGGCAAGAATTTATCGAGATTCTCCAGGATCACCAGGAGCTCGCCGGCGCATCCGGTCAGGCTGTGGATGGCAATGCAGGGTAGTGGCTGTGCGGTCATCTTGCTTTCCTCTGTTATCCTTGGGCGCACTCCACGACTTCCGGGAGAAACCTGAGGTCGCTCAGGCGGAAAACCGGGCCGTCCCGGCAAGTAAAGCGTCCACCCACAAAGCAGTGGCCGCATTTGCCGATTGCACATTTCATGTGGCGCTCCAGCGACAGCCAGATGTTAGAGGCGGGGACGCCTTTGGCAGTGAGCTCCCGGATCACATACTTGTACATGACCGGTGGCCCGCAGATGACCGCCTTAAAGTTTGGCTCGATTGGTGCCAGCTTGAGCATGTCGGTCACCCGACCAAGCTGTACAGAAACCGGCGGCACATCGGGACCGATAATCTCCTCGGCGGCGATGAAGACATCGATATCGCGCCGGCGCAGCAGCACCTTGAACTCTTGCCGGAAGAGGAGAAGCGTCGAGTGTCTCATGCCGTAAACGATTATCAGTTTGCCAAACTCCTCCCGATGATCGATCACATGCTGCCAGAGGGAGCGTATCGGGGCGATACCCAAGCCACCGGCGATGAGGACAAGGTCCTGACCGGCCAGTTCATCAAGCGGAAAGCCCACACCGAACGGTCCACGCAAGCCCACCCAGTCGCCTTCCTGCATCTGGAAAAGGGCATTGGTGACCCGCCCGATCCGGTGCACACAAAGCTCGATCGCATGGTCCACGTTCCCCGAGCACACAGATATCGGCGCTTCCCCGACGCCCGGAATCCACAGCTGGACGAATTGACCTGGCTGGCAGCTGGCCAGCTCTCCAGGATCGTCAATCTTCATCTCGAACAGGTAGTTGTCTGGGGCCATCGGTACAATCGAGCGGACGATGGCCCGGGTTGGCATAAATGGGCAGTTACCGTTCATCGCCTTTACCATCTCCTGGCTTTCCCTGCAGAGTGAGGACAACCCCGACAATGTCATCTATGCCGGCTGGACAGGAGACCGTGCAGCGGCCGCAGCCGACGCATGTCTTAAAGCCGTAGGGATCGTCGAAGCCGTGTAGCTTGTGCCGGTACCAGAACTTCAGCCTGTCTACCGGGCCGGGGCGGAAGTTGTAGCCACCGGCGACCTGAGCAAATCCGCTAAACTGGCAGCTATCCCACTCCCGCTCCCGCTCTCCTGAATCCGACTGCAGGCTCGCGATATCGACGATGTCGAAGCAGTAGCAGGTAGGGCAGACGAACGTGCAGTTGCCGCAGCTCAAGCAGCGCTTGCCAAGCTCATCCCAGATCGGATTGTCCCATTCCATATCCACGACTGCTGGCAGATTGTCGGGCTTGAAGCCAATCACAAAAGCCTCGTCACGGCTTGTCCAGAACTTCTTGAACTGCTGACGATCCTCCTGGCTGGCTGGCGTCATCAGCTCGCCGCTTGACTCCACAAGCGCATAGCCCAGCGGTGTGTTTACCTGAACAAAGTAGTCGTTGCCGATATCGGTGAGAAAGATGTCGTATGCCGAGGTCGGGGAGTCGGTGCCCATGGAGTGGCAGAAGCAGTGCTTGTCGGGCATGCAGGAGAGCCCGACGATTAACGTCGCCTGCCGGCGGGTGAGGTAATGACTGTCTGCTGGCTGCGCAGAGAAGATTGTGTCCATGATGCCCAGACCGGCGAGGTCGCAGGGATGGACACCGAAGAGCACCTGGCGCTTAACCTCTGGCCGGCACTCTTGAAGTTGCTCTCCCTGGAACTTGATCAGCGTCTCGTGCGGCGTGAAGAAGAGCTTCTTGGGCGGCAAGATGGTTCTCAAAGCCTCAAAGGCAATCTCTTTTGGTGCGGTCACCGGCTGGAAGGAGAAGGACTGCTCCGAGACTCTAACCGGTGCATAAACTGTGCCAAAGCCGGACAGGAGCTGAAAGAACTCCGGAAAGCGGGCTTTTGAAAAGGCAAAACAGTGCTCCAAGACCCAATTCTCCCCAGGGGACCTAATCCATTTCATCCGATCTGATTCTCAGTGTCATCGGCCGGATGGGTAGTCGTCCGCCAGGCTTTCCGGGCGATTCAAACCATCCGATTGGTATCAGCCGAAAGTGCCTGGACCAGGGCGGTGGTCTCTGCCGCAGCGCTTTCGTCGAGGATGGCAAGCGCTGCCCCGCCGTAAATGAGAACCCAGTCCCCGACCCGGGCTTCGATCATGGTGAGCAAGACCTGGCGCTCGAGTTGGTTTACCTCCACCCGGGCAGTCTGCCCGACAATTGAGACAATTCTTGCTGGTAGTGAAATGCACATCTGTCACTCCGCTGAATGGGCCGCAATGTTCACCGTGTCCTGACCAAGGCGGTCAGCATCAGAGCGGTTATTTGTCCTCAGCTCGCGCAGCTTGCTGGTGAGCCAACCGCTCCAGCCTGGGATGCCCGCTCCGGTTTGTGTCGAGATCTCGAAGACGCGGGCATCAGGATTCAGAGAGGAAATCCATGACCTGGCTCTGGACTGATTGAAGTCAACATGGGCAAGCAGGTCGCACTTGGTGAAGATAACTGCGTGACAGCGGTGAAAGATCACCGGGTATTTGAACGGCTTATCGTCTCCTTCGGTTACGGAGAGCAGGACGACCCGGAGGTGCTCGCCTAGCGGGAATTCGGCAGGACAGACCAGGTTCCCCACGTTTTCGATCAGGAGGAGGTCGGTTGCCGGCAGCTTTGCTGAGTGCAAGAACTGTGCCACCATCTGCGCGTCCAGGTGGCAACTGCGGCCGGTGTTGATCTGAAAAGCTGCAACGCCGGCTTTCCGCAGCCGATCGGTATCGAGCTCGCCCACCATATCACCTTCGATTACGCAGAAGCGTTGTTCGTCTCGGAGCGCCGCTGCCGTGGCCGCAATGAGCGAGGTTTTGCCGGCGCCCGGTGCGCTCATGAAGTTGACTGCCAACACGCCCAGCTCGTCAAAGTGCTCCCGATTGTGTCTGGCCAGCTCTTCGTTGTCTTCCAGAAGACGCTCCAGGATGTGCTCGTCAGTTTGTCCGTGCATAATTCTCTGCCTCTGAGTTGGCGCCTGTGATCACAACAATATTTGTAATGTCCAGCTCATCGCCGGTCAGTAGTTTGCCGATTCCGCTACCGCATTTGGTGCAGCGATAGGAAGTGTTCGGGCTGGCATGGTAACGATGGCTGGCCAACTGGCAGATGGCCATCGCTTCGACTAGCTCCAGCTTTAGCTGGCACTGCTCAAGACCTGCATACGATTGTTTGAGACTGTCAAAGGCAAACGACAGGCTGCCCGGATCGACATTGCGGAACTCTCCGATGCGAACAACTACTGAGATGGCTGACTCTGCTGCGAACAACTTCATGGCCCGCTCATTTACGTGCTTTAGAATTGCTCTGGCTATAGTTGCCTCATGCATGGCTAATTGATTCTTCTAGCAAAGTGTCGATCAGTCTGGACAGCCGCCTGCACAGAGCGGGGATTCGATCCTGGATAAGCGGGCTGATCTGCGAGCCCCATTCGGTTTGACACACTTCGATGCCGAAGAACAGCGCTCGCTGGGGCAGGTTGCTTGACTGACCGCCAAGCTTCAGCTCGTCAAGCAGGGAAAAGCCATGCGATTTCTCCAGCATGATCGGAGAGGCTTGCCCGACTGCTTGCCCCAGGTCCGCTATGGATACCGATCCTGGCTTAGAGCCGTTCAAGGTTGCGTCAACCACAACTGCTGACCGATGCCCGCTCAGGCAGTCCGGCAACAATCCGGTGTAAGTACCCAGATCGGCCAGGCAGATCTTCGTGCGGATTCGAGCGGGCAAGGCCTCAGCCAACAGTTTGGGCAGCCCATCATCACCGCGCAGTGAATTGCCGATCGTGACCAGCACGAGGCCCTCAGGCTCTCCTGTCTTTGAGTGTTTGCACCGGAGCATTGTCGCTTCTCAACTCGCGCTCACCTGTAGCTCCGGCGGCGACAGTTAGAGGCGATTGCTTCTTCAATTGCCCGAGGCTCAGGCCGGAGCCTATCCGAAATTCTTTCATAAATGCGCCCGGCGGTAATCGGCCAAGCGGTTGACAGTGGCTGGCGCTATTGACATCGGTGGGCTGAGCAAGAATCGTCCCCGCGGTCTATACCGGCCCCCTGAGACCGGTGTTGTAATGAGAGATGAGAGGTTGTGCACGCGATTGAGCCCTGGGAGTGTTGATCATGCCGTTTAAGAAAATTTTGGTGGCAGTGGATGGATCTGAATACAGCCAGATTGCCGCTGACTATGCCTTTTGGCTTGCGGCCGGTCTGGACAGTCAACTTTGCGGGCAGCACGTAGTCGACCCCCGTCTCGTCGATCTGTTTGTGGCCCCAGAATTCGCTGAGGAACTGGGTTTTGGTGAGTCGATTCAAACTGCGGAAAAGGTTTTGAGGGCCCTGAAAAAGGTCGGCAGAGTGGTGCTGGACCTTTTCTCCAAGGAGGCCTTTGGACGGCAGATCAAGGTTGAAACCTTCCTCGATGTGGGCTATATTGTCGAGGAGATTGTCAAGCGAGCGGAGAAGCACGATCTTCTGATTATCGGACATCGCGGCCGCGGGCAGCAGAGGATCCCCCGAGAGCTGATGATCGGCTCAGTGGCAGAGCGGGTTGCTGTCGAGGCCAAGATCCCGGTGCTCATAGCCGAAAGTCCGGTCCGGAGCATGGAAGAGATTGTGGTTGCCTTTGACGGCAGCGAGCCGGCTCGCGGTGCCTTGCTCATGGCTGAACGACTGGCCAAGCTGGCTCGCTGCCGCCTGACGGCGGTGACGGTGGTGCCCTCGAAGGAGCGACTGGCGGAAGGCAAGCTCACCGTCGAGCAAGGAGAAGGGGTGTTGCGGGAGTACTGGCCGGAGGAAGTCTTTTTGATCAGGGAGGGGCATCCGGCCAAGACATTGCTGGACTATGCAGCCGAAAGAAAGGGATTGCTGGTGGTTGGTGCCTATGGCTTTCGCGACCGCGAGGACAACGTGCTTGGCAGTACAACCACACACGCTATCCGCAGGTCCGGCAGCAGCGTGCTGGTTTATCGATAAGTGAAACTTTGACCGGTGAAGCAGCTGATAATCCTGTGAACTGTATTCGCAAATGACAAATGGCGCCGTAAGGCTACTTGCTATGTCAGATCTTAGGTTTGAGTTCCTTAATTCTCTTTACCGCGTCTTCACCTAGGTTGTATATAGTTGAATTGCGTGTTAGCATCGCGCCAGCTGCCAGGAGGTGCAATGTGGGAAGCCAGGGTGCTCGCTACAGCCTTGCTTGCGCGCTTACGGTTCTGGCACTGAATGTGGTGCCAGCACCTTGTTCTGCCGCTGACGAAGAACAGGCGATCCCGATCGCCAATTTCGATAAGGTGTCGCAGGGACTGTGGCGGGGTTCGGCCCCGTCTGACGATGGCTTAAGAAAGCTGGCCGACAATGGCGTAAAGACGGTCATTGATCTGAGAATGTCGGGCAAAGGAACAGAGAAAGAGTCCCTGCTGGCCAAGAAATTGGGGCTCAGGTACATCCACATTCCGATGAACTATCTTTCTCCATCCATCGCCAAAATCAAAGATTTTTTGAAGATCGTCACCAACGAACATTATCAGCCGGTCTTCATTCATTGCCGGCAGGGAGCCGATCGGACCGGGACGTTGATTGGCATCTATCGTGTGCTTGTTCAGCGCTGGACATTTGAAGAGGCCTACTTTGAGATGCGCATGCATCACTTCAAACCGTGGCTCTCGAATCTGAAGAGAACAGTGGCCGAGTTATCGGAATCCGGCTAGGTCAAGCGCTCCAGATTTTATTCAGGAGTCGGTTGGGCGGATCGACTGCGATTTGCTTTTTACCTCTGCCCACAGCGCATTCTCGTCGAAGTCGTCCGGTTCGGCCTCTTGCTCCTCCTCCGATGGTGCTGAGCTTGGGCGGTCTTTTTCGGCATCCCTCATACCGGGGTCCAGTTCATAAAGCTTATAGAGCGGCTCGAGCGACACCTTCATGATCTGCAGGATGTTGTTTACCTCGGAGCCAATCAAGCTCAATGCAGCCTTTGCTTGGGGCGTGCTTGCGTGCTGGTCGATGTCGTCGGCCAGATGAATTACCCTGTCAGTTTCTTGAACGAGACGAGTCAGAAGCTGAAGGACGGAAATGTCTTTGGTCCGACCCGAGATATCCGGCTTCATTGGATAGGTCTCCTTCCTCCTCTATTTAACCACCTGTGCTCTGGGCGGGAAGCCGCCCGGGAGCCGCTGACCGCCCTCCGGTCTGGCCGCCGACGGCCGGTGGCAGTGCCCACAAGCAATCTACCCAAAGACCAGTGCTGGCACTACCTTCACCAGGAATCTCTTCGTTGCTTGACTGATTTCCTTAATTCGGCAAATTTGACCAGCACTGGCAATTCTGGCATCATGGCGTGCAGTCAACTTGCCACTGTGCCTGAACGGATTTGCTACGTTTCTGCAAAGCAAATGGCTCTACTTGAAATCCAGCATTTATCGGTCGTCTTTGATACTGAAGCGGGACAGGCAAGGGCTGTAGACGATCTCAGCCTCAGCCTGGAGAAGGGCACTGTACTTGGCATTGTTGGAGAGTCAGGTTGCGGCAAGTCGATCACATCGCTTTCTATCCTCAGGCTGGTGCCGCCGCCGGGCCGAATTACGGCCGGCAAGGTCAGCTTCAACGGGCAGGAGCTCCTTGAGCTGCCTGAATCGAAGATGCGCTCTATACGTGGCAATCAGATTGCGCTCATTCCCCAGGATCCGATGACCTCCCTCAACCCGGTTTACACCGTGGGGGATCAGATCATGGAGGCGATTGAGCTTCATCAGAAAGTCTCCAGAAAAGAGGCTCGCAAGCGGGCAATTGAGGTGCTGGATCACGTGAGGATTCCTCAAGCGGCGGCCCGCATTGACGATTATCCTCATCAATTCTCTGGTGGCATGCGTCAGCGTGTGATGATCGCCATGGCCCTGTCATGCGAGCCTGACTTGCTGATTGCTGACGAACCGACGACGGCCCTGGATGTGACCGTTCAGGCGCAGATTCTTGATCTGCTGAGGGCCATCCAGAAGGATGAGGGGATGTCGATTCTGCTGATAACCCATGATCTGGGTGTGATTGCCGAGATGTGCGACAGCGTTGCGGTCATGTATGCGGGTTCCATAGTCGAGTACGCCAGTGTCCTTGATCTATTTCAGAAGCCGAAGCACCCGTATACAGTCGGGCTGTTGAACTCCATTCCTCGCCCGGGAAGCAGGCGCCTGGAGTCGATTGATGGTCAGCCGCCCAGCCTTATCGACCTGCCGCCGGGCTGCCGGTTCGCGGCGCGCTGTCCGCTGGTCGAGACCAGGTGCAAAGCTGCTGTTCCGCCGCTCGAGGAGAAGTCGCCCGCACACTTCGCTCGCTGCGTTGTCGTTCAAAGCGAGCTGCTCCTGACCAATTCCAACTCTTCAAGCAAAGCACCATGAATCTGAAACTATCCACGCACGGTTAATGTGACCCATTCAATTACCTGGCTAGACCACAGCGATGAGAGTACCCACCCGGATTCCAACCACAAAGCAGCTCAGGGCGCTCGAGTCGGCCTGGATAGAGACCTGCCACCCGGAGTGGGGTATGGTGCTCATGGAGATTGCCGGGCGGCGCGCCGCCGAGGTGGCGTTCGCATTGTGGAAGCAGGAACCGGGACCGGTTGCCGTGTTCTGTGGGCGTGGCAACAACGGCGGCGACGGCATGGTTGTCGCCCGCTATCTCAGTTTCTGGGGCGTGCCGGTGTCGGTTTTTCTGGTCCACGCTGCCGAGGCCAGAGCTGCCCAGGCTCGGGTTGAGAGTGTGGTGAATCGGGCGGTTCTGGAGAAGCTTGGGGTCGAAATTCAGCTGGTCGAGGCAGGGCGCCTGCAAATTATCGGTGAGGCTCTGGCCAGGGCAGCGATTATCGTGGACGCGCTCCTGGGAACAGGACTGGACCGCCCGGTGGAGGGCATCTATCGAGACCTGATTGAAGAGATCAACGACTCTGGCCGGACCGTGCTTTCCATCGACCTGCCTTCCGGGATCAACTCGGACAGCGGAGCAGTTATGGGCAGTGCGGTGAGAGCGGATGCGACGGTAACCTTCGGCTATCTCAAGGCCGGTCTGCTGTGTCACCCGGGCGCGGCCTGCTCGGGCCGGATCACGGTCGTGGACATCGGCCTGCCGGTCATCGCTCAGATCAACACCGCCGGCGGCAACGGCCCTCAGTGGTGGCTGACTACCGCTCAGCGGATCCGCCAGAGTTTGCCTGCCCGTCCGGACAACTCCAACAAGGGAGATTTTGGCTGCCTGGTCACTATAGCCGGCAGTGTGGGAATGGGCGGCGCGGCGCTGCTCTCCAGCAAGACCGCCTTGCGGGCTGGCGCCGGACTTTCTATCCTGGCTACCCCCCGGTCACTCATCTCTCAATTGCCCCCGCAAGAGGTAATTTACCGGCCACTGAAGGAGAGCCCAGCCGGATCCATCAGCTCCAAGGCGATCGCTGAGCTGGAGCCGGAGATCGCCCGGGCGTCCGCGCTTGTGCTTGGCCCCGGGCTGTCGCTTCAGGCTGAGACGGTCAACTTTGTCCATGAGGTGTTGAAGATTATCAGTAAGCCCTGCCTGATCGATGCCGATGCACTGAACGCCGTCGCCCAGAAAAAAGAATCCTTGCCCAGGGAGGCCGGGAACTTCATCCTGACACCCCATCCCAAGGAGTTAAGCCGCTTAATCGGTCTGACCACCGGTGAGATTCAAGCCAACCGCCTCGCTGCAGCCCAGAAGGCGGCAGCTCAGTTTGGCTGCACAATTGTGCTGAAAGGTTCGCGCTCGATAATCGCCGCTCCAGACGAGCGCGCGTTCATCAATCCGACCGGCAATTCGGGAATGGCCACTGCCGGATCTGGTGATGTTCTATCTGGTATCATCGGCGCTCTCCTGGCTCAAGGCGTGGAACCGCTCGAGGCCGCGGTGGCCGGGACGTACATTCATGGAGCGGCAGGTGATCTTGCTGCCCAGCAAGTTGGGGAAACCGGCATTGTCGCCGGTGACATTACAGCATTTGTTCCGGTAATCCTGTCGAAGCTCCGCAGCGGTGAGTTTCGCGGCAGCCAGCTCGAGCTGGAGCTATCGGGCTCTGACTAGCCTCCACACTTGCTGTTATTATTCTTCCTGCGATCAAGCGGAAGCTGGCGCTTCGGCTGAGAGCTGGCACGGGAAATTCTTGAAGGCCGCATAGGGGATAGTCCTGGCCAGGAAATGAGCGCTCAGCCATGCCGGTAGCCAGACTAGTGACAGGCGAATCTCCTCCAAGTCAGGGCGCAGGCATTTTCGCGTGGCCAGGCGGACCTGTCCGTGACTGACCTGAGCTCTGCCTAGATGCCACAGAGAGCTCAAAACGACTCCTGCCTGACTGGTGCTCAAACGCATCTTTCTGGCACAGACCTTGCGAAGATAAACGGTAATCTTGCCAAATTTGAATGAGCTGGAGCTGCCGTTGATGGAGAAGATCTGCTCCGGCGGTCCTTCAGCCACCAGCCCTAGCTTACTGGCGAGGTGACCGCCCCAGACGGCAAGCTGCTTACCGAAGGATTCGGCTTTCGCTCGGGCGACGTCGATCGGAGAGATGCGTCTGACGTCAGAGTCTTGCCTGATAAACACTCCACGAGCCAAACGGACTATTAGGCCCTTTCGTACCAGTCTGGACAGGGCCTGATCAACAGCTGCCCTGGTGCCATACAAGAGGAACTCCCTGCTGGTGAATAGCCTCCCAACTGGCAGGCGGAAGATATGTCGTCGAATGAAGGTGGTGGTGTACATTGGCTTCTCCCTCTTGTTGTATAAGAGACTAGGTCAGAAATGCGTCCATATCTCTTACTACGCCAAGATCGGCAAAAGAGTTCAACTGGTGGCATCACCATCGGGTCAGTCGTAAATGAGACTGACAGCGAACCGCAAAGAAATGACTGATCTGGAATAGCTGGCCAATCAGACCAGAGCTGCTTCTGCAAAATCCATCTGACCGCTGTCCGTGTCGAGTGCAACTCGTATCCCCAGCGGAACAGTTGCTGACCGTGCTGATTGTCCGAGCGGCAGGCCGAAACATGAGGTCTTGCCCAAAGCTTTCAGGCGTTCTCCGAAAAGATCCTCCAGGGAAAGCAGATTGTGTGAGTCCTTAGGCCCGCAATTGTAAAACTGGCCCAGGCCCACACCGTTTATTCTTGCTAAGGCTCCGGAGATGTGCAGCGTGGTGAACCACCGATCGAGAATGTCATTGCGCTCGTTCTTGTCCTCTAGAAAAAGCACGCATTCATCAAAGCCCGGCTCAAACGGCGTGCCCATCAGAGAGACAAGAGCCGTAAGATTGCCGCCGATGAGCTTTCCCTCGGCTGCGCCGCGCACCGGTGCGTAGAACGCACCGGCAGCGACCTCACCGTCAGGCAGGTCCAGGGCTGAGATTGGCTTGAGCGGTTGCCTGGCCGTCACCGCCTCTTTGAGCCGCTCGAAGCTGAAGCGCGAGCTTATCTGATCGAGATTTGGTGCGTGGAAGGTGACAAGATTGCAGCGCTGCTGGATTGCCAGAAGCAGGCTGGTGTTATCGTCGCAGCCAGCGACGAGCTTCGGGTTAGATGCGATCAGCTCATAATCGAGGTGCTCGATCAGGTGCAGGGCGCCGAAGCCACCGGTCAGGCAAAATATGCCTGCGATTGACGGATCAGCAAGTGCGTTCTCAAGGTCGGCCAGGCGCTCCTGATCGGTGCCTGCCATGTACCCGTGCATACTTAGGACGTGCTTCCCGATTACCGGTTGAAAGCCCATCTCTTCAACTACCCTGCGGCAGCGCTCAACAGTGGCCGCGCTCTCAGGACGGCTGCTCGGGCAGAGGAGCGCTACCCTGTCCCCGGCCTTGAGTGCTCCTGGCTTTACGGTCACCTTTGACCGCTCCAGCTTCTTTTTTGCACGGGCAGGCATGACTTTGCTCCTCTCATGCATCAAACGGTGGCGCTCTCCTCGATCTTGAGCCGGACGCCTCCGCTCCAGGCCTCGAGCGATGCCATTGCCCCCAGTGGCATGGTGAATTGATCAATGCCATGGCCAAATCGCAATCCGTAGACCACAGGGATGCCCAGGTTGCCCAGCCTTTCTCTGAGAACATGCTCCAGACTGTAGCTCAGCTTCAACGTGTTCCTCTTGCTGTCACCAGGCTTGCAATCAGCGCATTCGCCGACAATGATACCGGCAGCTTTTTGCAATTTCCCCGCCAGAAGAAGCTGGCTCAGGATTCGGTCTATGTTGTGAGGTTCCTCCTCCAGGTCTTCAAGAAAGAGCAGTTTGCCCTCGGTCTCAATGGCAAACGGTGTGCCCATGAGCTGGCGGATCAGCGTCAAACAGCCGCCGGTCAGCCGGCCGCTGGCTCTGCCCTCGCAGATCACAAGCCGCGGCGGTGGGTACTGGGGATTCCAGGACTCGCGCGGGCGCGGGTCGGTAATCAGCCCAATCGGCCTCGGCTCCATAAGCGCCTTGACGTAGTAGTGATACGTGTAGCTGCTCTTGTAGAACGATCCCAGTGTTGGCCCATGAAACGTGACAAGCCCGGTTTCCTGGTGGACCGGGATAAGCAGCCCGGTTATGTCGCTGAAACCAACCAGCAGCTTTGGGTTTTTCTTGATCAAGTCGAAGTCTAGGTCAGGCAGAAGACTCGTGGCTCCGTTGCCGCCACGGATGGGAAGAATGGCTGCCACATCCCGATCGGCAAAGAGGTTGTGCAAGTCCTCAAGGCGCGCCTGATCGGAGCCGGCATAATCTCCCCAGCGCTCATGAACATGCTTGCCAAGCTTGTATTTGAGACCCAGCTTGGCAAGCCACCTGTAGGTGAATTCCAGGTCTCCCGGCTCAAAGGGTGGTGTTGACGGGGCTACGATGCCGACCGTGTCACCCTTGCGGAGGGCCCTTGGCTTGATCAGGTTCGGCTGGCAGGAATCCATGTTTAGAGGCGCTCTCCGGTGGCTCAATTGTAATACCTTCTCTGAGCAGCGGCTGGCGCTGATCGAACTCTTCCCGGCGCCCTTGCTGATATATTTAGGAAGGAAATGGCCGCTCAGCGCTCAAGCGGGCAGGACCTTTCCGGAGAGCTAGTCTAGTTGGATCGTGGCTATGTTGAAGATGGAAGTCGGGCCGCCCGCTGCAGAGGATGCAGCAAGATTTTGCACTCAGCGGCAGCTTGAGTGGCTGGCCAGGGCACGTGCCTTCGCCGATGCGATCCCGCTTTCAGAGATCATTGAGGCTGACGCCAGCAACGTCTTTCGCCGCGACCTCTTTGAGGCGGCCTGCCAAGAGGGTTTTGGTGCGCTTCCGTTTCCAACTACCTACGGTGGAGCAGGCGGTGACTATGTGAGCTTCTGCCTGGTGAATGAAGAGTTCGGGCGCCGCTGTGTACCGATCATGAGCTCGCTGGGTGTGCATGTTCTCTGTCAGGAGCCCATTTATAGGTTCGGCACGGAAAGGCAGAAGCAAAGGTATCTGCGGCCTTCTTCGTCCGGAGAGTTTCTGGCGGCATTTGGCTTGACCGAGCCCGGGGCGGGATCGGACACAGCGGCACTGAGGACCAGCGCACGTCTGGTCGGCGATGAGTATGTTCTCAACGGCAGTAAGACGTTCATCACCAGCGGTGGCGCCGCGGATTATTACATTGTCATGGCCAAGCTTCAGGGATCTGCTGGTGCTGGTGGTGATGACGTCGCGGGCGCCAAAGCAATTACTGCATTTATCGTTGAGCGAAATTTTCCCGGGTTTCAGATCGGCCAGAAATTCGACATGCTCGGCATGCGTGGCTATGCCACCTGCGAGATTGTCTTTGACGAATGCCGTGTGCCGCAGGAAAACCTTCTCGGAGAGCCAGGCTGGGGCCGGAAAGTAGCTTTGTCCAGCCTGGCAAAGGGCCGGGTGACGATTGCCGCGCAAGCCACCGGCTGGGCTCAGGGTGCCCTCGATGGCATCATCAGGCATCTCACCGACTTGAACCAGGCTGGTCTGACCGGTGCTGACTTCAATGGGCTCGCCTATCTGGTTGGCGAGTTGGGTACGCTCATAGAATCGGCCCGGGCCTTAACTTATCAGGCCGCGCACGCTATCGACCGCGGGGAATCGGATATGGTTCTGGCTGGGATGGCCAAAATCCAGGCCACCGATGTGGCCATGCGCACGGCCACCGAAGCAATCTCCATAGTCGGGCCGGAGGGCACAAAACCTGAGCTATTGCTCGAGCGCATTTTCAGGGATGCCAAGGCTGGGCAGATCTATGAAGGCACCAACCAGATCCAGCGCCTGCTTATTGCCCGCCACCTCTTGAAGTGAGAGGCACCGCAGGCAGCTGAGCCGTCGTCATCAACAACTGAGGCTGAACCGGACTTGTCGCACATTTACCTCCAGATCCTGTACTCGCTTGAGCAGCCCTTATGGATTGATATCGGCAAGTGCATCCTGATTATGCTGATGGTTGTTCTCGCCTTTGTTTGCCTCCTCATCTTCCTGAACTTCCGCCGCTGGCACGCCGACCTGTCCAGGCAGGAGCACACAGCCAATCGCCTCCGAGACGATGTCATGTTCAACTTCACCGCCACCCGGGCCAGGTTGGGTGGGGTCAGGGAGCGGATCTCCGAGAGATCCCGAGCGCCGGCGTCCAGAGTCACGGAAGAGCTGGTCAAGGGTGTCGGCTCGGCGCTGATGATGGTGATTCAAAAGGAAAGGAGCGTCTTTCAGTGGGGCATGCTCGGCTTGAGGGTAGGTCAGGCTGCCGTCCAACTCTGGAAGCGAGCCAGAAAAAATTAGGAATTTCTCTGCCTTTACCCACTTTAAGTGTGGCTGGAAGATAATTGTGCGGTTCGCCGCTTATGGTTGCTTATTGCACACGTCACCGAGAGCGAAAAATGGTCGCCGGAACCATCTTCGATTTCAAAGAGTATGTAGCGAGCCGGCGGGCGCTTATCGAGCAGCGCCTGGCTTCCTATCTAGCTCAGGATGATCCGCCGGAACTCTGGGAATCCATGCGCTATTCCGTCCTCTCGGGCGGCAAGCGGATGCGCGCTCTCTTGTGTCTGGCTGCCGCCGAGAGTGTCGTGGCCTCACAGGTCGGTGGGGGAGCCAGTCCGTTTCTGGATCAGGTTCTGCCCTGTGCTTGTGCCATTGAGCTCATTCATACCTTCAGCTTGATCCACGATGATCTCCCGGCCATGGACAACGATGACTTTCGGCGCGGGCGACCGACCAACCACAAAGTCTTTGGCGAGGCCAGGGCCATTCTGGCTGGCGATGCCCTCTTTGCTCTGGCCATGGAGATTCTGCTGACCAGGACGCCTGCACAGGTGGACAGGTCGGTGCTTCTCTCCGTGGCTGCCGAGCTTACCAGGGCTACCGGGGCCCACGGAATGGTCGGCGGGCAGATCCTGGACATGCACTACACCGGCCTCGCCGGCAACTCTCAGCGGCTGGCAGATGCCGAGCAGCTGGAGGCGATGCACAGGCGCAAGACCGGCGCGCTCATCTCATTTTCTACCTGGGCTGGTGCCTGCCTGGCTGGAGCCGCGAGCCAGACTCTTGACTGTCTGTCCCGCTTTGGAGAGATCCTCGGGTTAGCGTTTCAGATCACCGACGACCTTCTCGATGTTACCGGGGATATCAAGACACTCGGCAAGACACCGGGCAAGGATATTGCCGCGGACAAGGTTACCTGGGTGAGCCTGTTCGGCGTGGACAGCTCAAGAGCTCAGCTCTCTGTGCTCGAAAAGGAGGCCAGAGGTTTGTTGAGCAAGACAGCGCTGAAGCAGGAATCGCTGCCGGCCCTAGAATCCTTACTTGACTATGCCATCCACCGGGTCAACTGATGCCCGCCCAGGGTGTCTCCCGGCTAGCTAAGCACTGACGAATGGAATTCACGTCCCAAGTTTTCTTTTCCCTGGCTTCCACGCTTTGCGGCCTGCCGCCGGCGCAGCAGGCTCTGGTTCCTGAGCCCGGTGCCGGGCGCGGCTGGCAGGTGATTGTGGCCACTTTCTTGTGCAGCTTTGTCGCGCAGTCATCAAAGATCGTCGGCAAGCTCGTGCGTACCGGACACCTGGACCTGCGAATGATGGCCAGAACCGGCGGCATGCCCTCCAGTCACAGTTGCTGCACCATGGGCATGGCGATCTCGGTCGGCTTGATTGAGGGGTTCAACTCTGTCTCCTTCGCCATTGCTCTCTGCCTGGCTGTCATCGTCATGTACGACGCAGCCGGGGTCAGGCGGACAGTCGGCCTGCAAGCCAAGGTCTTGAACCAGATGATGGTGGAGCTGTTTTCCGAGCATCCGACCATCTCCTCGGCACGCATTAAGGAATTCCTAGGGCACACGCCGTTTGAGGTTCTGGTGGGGGCTGCCATGGGGACAGTGATTGCCTGGGCATTCAACAGCTGGGCAGTAGGTCATTTGTGACAATTTCTACAGGGTTGTCATGCGCTCCAAAAGCCTTAAAGCATGAAAAGAGTGTAATACATGACTACTGCTAATTGTTGCGACTTTGCTCTATAATCAAGACCTTGAAAAGGGTTGCCAGGGTAGCCTCCTCATAAAAACTCGCAGGAGATGCGAATTTTAAAGGGAGATTGGCTAGGGAATGGAAATTTCCAAAGCCTGAATCTTGGCGTGGGTGCAAATCTGCGCTGGATGAGCCAAGGTAATCCGCTGGAGTCGGCCTTTGGATCCGGTACCCACCAGAGGCCCAAAATTGGAAGGATAGCCTAGCTATTGGCGTTGTTGAAGCAAGTTACCACCTTGCAATACCAGTCGGATCCCGTTCTTTGAGAAAAGGAGGTAAGGCAGAGAATCGATCAGAAGCCCAGGTTTCTAGGTTGAACTCGTGCCGAAAACTAAATGAATACAACGGTCCCTACCAACACTACTACCAAGACCACTTCGCCGCGTCGTTCGCGCTTCCCGGGCAAGGAGTCTGGTTCGGTCTCGTTCAACTTGACCGCGCTTGGCCGTCAATTGCTTAAGGAGCAAGCGGCTTCAGCTGGTGTCTCCAATGGTGACTATGTTGAAATGCTCATCCGCGAGCGTGCCGGCCTGCCTCCTCTGAGGTTGCCAGCCACAGCCAAGCAAACCGGACCCAAAGGTGGAGCCAAATCTTACTTCTTTGGCAAAAACAGAGGCACCACCACCGCAGTGTGCGTTACGCCCATGGCCCATCGCTTGCTAGATGAGCAGGTGGCAGCGTCGCGCATGAGCCGCGGTGATTACATCGAATACCTGCTTCGCGAGAAGGCCGGCCTTCTCGAAGAGCACATCAAAGCAGCGGCTACCCAGGCTCCGCCAGCTCCCCAGCTAGCCCAGCCGGCGTTCTCAGCTCAACCACCAGCCGAGTACGTGCCGCAACCTGTACCACCGGTCAGCACAGACTGGACATCAGGTCTCTAATCGGTCGCCCTAACTCCTCCTTTTGAATTTAGAGCCCCGGCGGAAGCTGGGGCTCTTTAGCCATTCTTTGGAGGTCCTTTTCCGCCGGGCGCAGCCCGTGGTGCGCTTATTTGCTGATTAGCGCATCGTTGTAGGCAGTGAGGAAGCAGCCGGTGCACCGGCCGGTGTCCTCGCGGCGCCAGCCAGCAAGTCCTCCTGGGCCTTGGCCTTGTGGGCGGCGTAGGAGAGGATTGCTTCCACCTGGCTCAGGTAGTTGGCTATGTATTGAGCCCTGAATCCGCGCTGAACAAAAGCCTCCAGGCGGAGCCAATCCTTGATTGCCACGTGCAGGGCGCTGACCTGCTTGCCGATTGCCTCGAGCTGGGAGAGCTCTGAGTTGTCGTTCAGTTTGTGCAGATCCCTCTGAATGGTCATGATCTGGGAGACCACGTCGTTGGTGCTCGACTGATCGGAGAGGATATGCTTTTGTGGGTCTTGCAGATAGCGGTTGACCATGGCCGCAAAATCGTCAACCAGAAGACGGCAGGCTTGCACCGGATGAGACTGGGGGGTTAAGAGCGCTTGCTTGCGATAAGGTCCAAGCTTGAGAACGTTCAAGCGATTATCGTCCAGGTGCGCGACAGCAAACATGGTGGTGCCCAACGTGCCGATCACCCGGGAGGTGTCAAGCTGCTCGACCAGCGACGCATTGTCAAGCTGGCGAATGGACAGCCCCGGAAAGACCAGAGATTTGTCCTCGGTAGCCTCGCGCACCGACCCGGCCATGTTGGAAAGCTCTGACGGGCTCGTTACATAGGTCATCGGATTGAGCGTGTCGACCCAACCGTTGGTAACCCAGGTTTCCCACTCCTGCTGGATGGCATTCAGTCGCAGCCGATGGGGCAGGGCATAGACAGCCGCCGAAAGGCGAAAGCCTGGTCTCATCCGTTTCAGGGTTGTCGAGATATCCCTGACAAACTCGTTGACCTGGGCGATTTTCCAGGCCTGCCAGACCTGGCGGGTCTCCTCATCGAGTTTGTCCAGATTCAGCCCGGTGTCTTTCTCGAAGCGCGTGCGGCCTGCCCAGTTGAAGCCCATCTCTACGCCGGTTCGATTGAAGGGATAGCGGATGTAGTCAAGCTGTACGCCGTCCACCTGGTAACCGGTGACGATCTCCAGGATTAAATCCTTGACGAACTGCCGGCAGTCCGGGTTGGACGGATCAAGCCAGAATTCAGGTTGATTCGGCGGCAGCAGGGAGCCGTTTGCTGCTGCCAAAGCCCAGCTGAAATCATGCGTAGATAAGACCGGTCCGGGGTAATCGGGGTCGCGGCCGACAATCGGATTGTGCCGAATATTTCCGACAGCAAATATCCAAACCCAGCTGTGCAGCTCCATCCCCCGTTTATGAGCCTCCTTGATCGCCAGAGCGAGCGGATCCCAGCCCAGCGTGTCTGGATTCTGGGGCTCCATTTTGCTGGGGAACATAGCGAAGCCGGCGTTGTTGGTCTCGAAATAGACAGTGTTGATGCCTGCCTTTTTTAGCTTGTCGAACAATGCTGACATGCCGGCTGAGTTGCGGGTGGCAACGATGGTCCCGCGGTCCAACCAGACGGATCTGGCCTCGACCGGTCTGACCGGCATGGACTGGGCAAAGGCGAGCGCAAAATCCCGACGGGCCTTGGTCAGGTCCTCGTCCGCTTGGTAATACTGGCGATTGTGATAGGCCTCTTCGAACGCCTTGACGTGTGACCGGGCCGACTCGAAATTCTGCTGGATTACATTGAAGGGCACAGCCAGATCGGCTTGCTTTGCCGTCTTGATCGCTTCGTCCGTTCGCTTGGCCAGGAGGTCAAGGTCCTGTTCAAACTGCTGATACTCGGCGAAGCTGATTTGCACAGCAGCTTGCTGGGTAATCCCAGCTA
>Ga0066388_100000007_pt1 | contig 51593 bp, 43 predicted proteins | sample PanSoiMetaGPlot6_FD_64539 | JGI IMG/M metagenome (GOLD analysis project Ga0066388, IMG submission 64539) | Tropical forest soil microbial communities from Panama analyzed to predict greenhouse gas emissions - Panama Soil - Plot 6 (Hybrid Assembly) | ecosystem: Environmental > Terrestrial >...
TGGCCTTTTTCATAATCACATGATCGCCATGCCCCTTTGCTGGGTCCTGACCAGATTGGAAGAGGCTCTTGCTGCTCGGGTCGATTGGCCCCTTGGGGGCGAAGCCGGTGGCCGTAACCGTGGACTTCAGATAACCGGCGCCGCTTTCCTCGCTGTCGTTCGCGCTCGTGTTGTCCTCAAGCGTCACCGGTGTTAGCCCGCCCTTTCCCTTGGCTCTGGCTGCTTTGGCCGCCACATCATTGGTTTCTGGGCCGGCCCCGTCAATCAGCTTGTCGTAGGCAGGTGCCTGAAACTCAGCACGTTTGGCCTGCCCGGGCGGCGTCAAGCTCAACAGCGACAAAAGCACCATCCCCAGTGCGCAAAGCGCCCGGGCACTACCCTTCTCAATCGAGCTCACCTGCGGGTGAAGCATTAAGACCTGACCTTTCCAGGAACGGGATGCGGGTCCAAGTTAAAGGCACTTGCACGCTTAGGGAGCCGCCCGCGGGCGCTAGCTGATGGAAGCTAGGGGCATCCTGACAAGAGAGCAAAACCAGTACTTGAGGTCACCTTTGGCTCGACGTCAATATACCATAGGGCAACCCCTTGAAAAGTTACCTTTTGTCAATATCAAAATTGCTCGCGAATCGACGCGCAGAGAGGCAAGGACTGCGGTGAGCCGTCCGCTGCCGAACGCCTTGTCGCGCGGAGAAGCCGCCGGAGGCGACGACGGAGCGCTTCAGATAAGTCTCAGAGCCTGTCTTGGCAGATTGAGCTAGCGCGCTTTTGCGCAAACCATGATCAAACAGATGGCAATTATTATCTGCCCGCCCTGACCCAGCATGTAGAACATCTGCCCATGAGGCCCCTGCATGAACTGCATGAGCCCGTAGCCGGTCATGGCAATGGCCAGACAGAGTGGCAAGATGAGCAGGCGACCGAGCGCGCCCAAGCCGCCGCCAGGCTGCGCTGGGCCGGCAAAGCGTTCCGGGGCTTGATAGGAGCGGTCGCTTTCCGGCTCGTCTGAAGCCAGCATCCTGGACCCGACCCGCTTCCTGGGCGCCGGCTCTGCTTCCTCCGGGCTGGGGGAGCTGACGCCACGCAGGTTGCTCATCCGTCCTGGTGTTGGGATGCTGTCCAGGCTGGCCGCTTCAAATGCAGGCGGGCTTGCCGGCGAGGGTGGCGGCGCTGCTGGTGGCGGTGCGGCCTGGGCAGGTGCAGGCGGCGGTGTGGCCGGCCGGAAGCTCTCGCTAGCGTGAGATGGACTGAAGACCGGTGGGCGATTGCCGGCCGGGGACTCAGGATAGGCTGGCTGAGCTGGCTGTCCAGCCGGGCCAGAGCCGAAACCGCCCGGCGCCGGGGCAGCGCCGGCTGGACCGGGCACCCCAGACTGTCCGCCCGGCCCGCGCATGGTCTCGCCAGGCTGAAAGGAGCTGGCTGGCGTTGTCGATGCTGCCGGTCCGGAATTATCAGCCAGCCCGGACATGTTCACGCGAACCTCCGGCCCGGGGCGATAGGGCTGAGGTTGCGGTGGCTCCGGACCGCGCCGCGCGCCCGGCGCCGGCCGGTCAGCCAGCGGCACTTTGGCAGCTAGAAGCGGTGACCTCAATACGTTCGGGTCGTCTTCCGGCTGGCTGTCGTATTCAGGTTCATAGGCCGGCTCAGCGCCGCCGAGCATAGGCGAATGCAAGCCGCCCGGACGTCTCGCGCCTCCTCCCTGGATCGGACGCTGCGGCAGATCGTAATCGGGATCAGCCCCGCCCAAAAGCGGAGAGCGCAGATGCCCGCCACCGAGCGGATTACGCGGCGGCGGCATGTCGTCATACTGGTCATCGACGCCGCCCAGAAGCGGCGAGCGCAGCCCCCCGCGAGCAGCCGGCCGGGACGGTGCCGATGCGTCATAGCCGGCGTCCTCCTCTCCTCCCAAAAGCGGCGAATGCAGCTTACGGCCAGGCCGGCCCGCAGACTGCTCCGGCGCAGGCTCAGGTTCGCTGTCACCCAGGAGCGGCGAGTGCAACTTTCTTCCCGGTCCAGGAGCCGGCCCCGCCTCGGACTGTCCACGGCTCTGGGCACCGCGCAGGCGACTGATGTCCGATCTGGGGCTGTCATAGTCCGGGCCAGCTGGCGGTCCGCCGCCAGAATCAAGAATCGGGGAGTGCAGTTTGGCTGCCGGCCGTTTGGGCGGCTCCGGCTCAGCAGGCGTCATCGGCCGGGCGCCCGGCGGCGCGCCCTGTCCTTGAGCCGGTCCTGAGGGAGCGGGCAGCGGTCCGGTACGGGTCAATCGTTGCCCGCATTCTGCGCAAAACCGCGCCAGATCTTCGTTCATGACATGACAGATGGGGCAATCAATCACCGTCGTTCTCCTCTCAGACACGAGCCCTTGTTTGGCCAAGAAGCCAACCTGCTGGCCTATGATCGGCTCTGGTTTTCGTCTCGTTCAATCGCTTCAGCCGTTCACCTCAAGCGCCAGATCCCTGCTTCCTGTGCCCGGCCAGACACCAACGCAAAAAGCCGGTCCCACTACTTTGATTATTCCCTATAGCTTAATTACTGGGTGCTAATTTCTCAAATATGCCTAATTTGTTTGACAACAGGCACCATGCTAAACTGCCAAGTTGCCAGGTGCTTGACTGCCTGATGCGGACTTGGTTTGACTGTCTGAGGATCAACCTGACTGCCGAGTCGGACAGCGCAAAGCGTTTTGCAGTCGCTTGCTTGCCTGCATGGTGTCATATCTGAGGTGGGGCACTCCCACGAATTGGAGATCGATGATGACGCGTCGTGTTCTTCCAGTGCTGATGAGCCTTGCTCTTGCAACAGGATGCCTGCCGGCTGCCACCGCCGCTGACGCGCAGCCGGATGTCAACTTCAAAATCTACAGCCCGCCCCAGCCGGACGGGCCGGATCAGTCGGCCGCTCCCCCAGCAGGCCAGGCAAACGATAGCGCCGCTCAATCCGAGACGGCCGACAGCGCTCCATCTCTGGACCTCGACAACCAGAACAAGACCGAGAGCACAGGCGCTGACACAGCCAGCACCACTAATCCGGCTGCCGGCGCTGGCGATACCAGCAAAGCCGCTCCGAGCTCGGCTGCTGGCGAGTCCACCTCGAACAAGAGCTCAGCAAGCAAAGGCGCCAGCGATGGTGACAAGCTTGCCACCCGGGTCTTGCAGGGCTACATCCGCGTAGTCCCGTCCGGCACCAAGATACCTATTATTATGGATACCGCTGTGGACAGCGATACCAGCCAGGAAGGGGACGAATTTACAGCGAGAACCGCTGAGGACCTGACGATCGATGGGCAGACTGCCGCACCGGCCGGGTCGGTGATTAAGGGCCGGATCGCCCAGCTCAACGCGCCCCGCCACCTCAATCGCTCCGGCTCAGTGGGGCTCAAGTTTGACTCGATCACAACCCCCGACAATCGCCAGATCCCGATCGTGGCCAATATCGTGGCACGCGGTGGTGTAGTGCATGCTCGCCGCGGGCTCAAGGACATCGCCATCGACACCGGTTGCATCGCCCTGCCCACCGCCGCTGGGGTAGGCATCGGTGTTCTGGCCGGAGCCTCGAGCAGCTCCAGCAGCATCGGCTCTGCCGGCGGGGCGTTAATCGGGGCCGGGATCGGGCTTGCTGTGGGCACGATCATCCTTCTATCCAAGAAAGGCAAGAAGGTGGATGTGCGTCCTGGCGACGAATTGAAGATCGAGCTGGCCGAGGACCTGCGCATGCCCATGTAGGCTAACGCCACCCTGGCCTGAAATCCTGTTTTTGCCTCCGGGTAAACCCTGAATTCGACCACCGGCCAGCCACCTTACCCGGCCGCTGCCGGTGCGTGAATATAGATTACGTACCCGCTCAGCCGCTTTCGTGGATTGCCGCTCCCCCAGGCCGGCTCCATTGTCATAACGGTTGACCTCGCGGGTACAACACTTATACGGAACCTGGTTCAGCCTTGATAGAATCGAAGTTGGACGCAGTTCTCAGATGATCCGTCCGGAACTTTTGCCGCCGGTTTTGGTCCGAACATACAGGGTACATCCAGCACCACATCTGGAAGGAGGAGGCACAAGATTTTGCCCAAGCTAACTGCCTGAACGGCAGTGCTGGCCGCAGCTAGAAGGCCCGCTGTGTTATACTCAAGCAGACACTTTGATGATTTAGGCGATTAGCGACCTTTTTCTGCCCGACGCAGCGACCGTTACTAGAATCGAGCTGGTATGCCGATAGACAATCCCATCGATCGGAGTGTGCCCTGTCACTCCTTTTGCCCTTGAGAACGGTGGGCGGCGGACGCCCTTTAACCTCACTGTAGTTGCTAGCTCCCGCCTCATAAATGACAAGTACCTCCGTCAGACCAAGCAGCTATCACCAGCCACCGCGCGATCCGAACACGGCGGCGATAATGTCGATTATTCCGGGCCTTGGTCAGCTCTACAACGGCCAGCAGCGTAAAGGCTTTCTCTTTCTGGGCGCCGGTGCCATCAACTTCCTGATCTTGCTCGGCACCATTTTTACCGAGCCGATTTTGCGCGGTCTGGTGGAGTTCGGGCAAACTTTCCACATGCAGCCCAACCCGGCCTTGATTATGGTGATATCAGAGGCGCATATGGGCAGCCCGGTCTCGATCATCTATCTAGGGCTGGTCATGACCTTCGTAGCTTATTCGATTCGCGATGCCTACGACCATGCCGCGCTCATTCAGAGACGCCACATATATCCCGAGTATGTCATTGAGATGCCGGAGGCGACAAGCGGCTCCTACATCTTTCACTTTGCCTGCATGGTCTCCTGCTTCATTCTTGCCTTCTTCTTCCTGGTTCCGCTGCCCCCGAAGTCGCAGGTCACCGATATCGAGTTTGTGCAGAACCAGCCGCCCACAGAAAAGAAGATTGTCTCCCATCGCCGGGCCGAGCACGCCTCCGAGGCTCACGGGGAGCACAAGCAGGAGCCGGTGGTAGCGCCGTCGCCAGCACCGAAGGCGCCCAGTCAGCCTTCGCCTTCGCAGCCCACCCCGAAGCCGTCCCAACCCACGCCCAAGCCGGCTCAGCCAACCCCACAGCCGACCCCGCATCCGACACCCACCCCTTCGCCATCCCCGAGCCCAACCCCAACCCCCACGCCGCGCCCGACACCAACCCTGACGGCGAGACCGACCCCCTCCCCATCCCCGTCACCAACACCCTCTCCCAGCCCGACGCCAACCCCGATGGCGCATCCAACGCCGACTCCGAGCCCATCCCCATCGCCCACACCGATGGCTCGACCGGGCGCGGCAATTCCATCCCCGATGGCTCATCCGTCACCCGTGCCCTCGGCCACGCCCTCTCCTGCACCGGCACCGGTCAACATTGCTCATGCCGGAGCGCCATCCTTTGCTCCAGCACCCAAGGCAGGCGGCACAAGCTTCTTCCCGAGCGCGGCCCCCAGCCCCTCCCCGTCCCCAATTTCGGCCGGTTCCGGCGGCGGCCAGGCAGCCTCGCCAACGCCAGTGCCGGTGGTTGGCGGTGGCGGTGGCGCCACCAGTAAGGGTGGCGGCTCTCCGGGAGCGGGCGCGCCAGCTCCCACGCGTGTGACCCGCGGAACAAGCGGTGGTGGTGGTGGCGGCGGCAGCAGCGGCCCGATCGCTGTCGCTCCCAGCGTAGCGCGCCCGGCAGGCGGCGGCGGCGGTGAAGGTGCCAAGGGTAATCCTGATGCGAACGCCACGCCCGGTCGCCCGTCCGTAGCTGCCCAGGCAGATGTTGACTTCGGGCCTTACATGGCCGACCTGCAGCGCCGCATCAAGAGAGCCTGGTTCCCGCCCAAGGGCTCCGAATCAAAGCGGGTGGTGGTTGTCTTTAAGATCCATCGGGGCGGCGAGCTCTCGCACCTGCGGATTGACCACACGTCTGGTGAGGCGATCGCCGACGCGGCAGCGCTCAAGGCTGTGGAGAACGCAGCGCCGTTCAGACCCCTGCCCCCAGGCGCTCCTGACGATGTGGATATTCAGTTTACCTTCGACTACAACGTCTTTGCCGGCGGGGGCCGTGGCGTCTTCCGGCAATTCTGATAGACTCAAATGTTTGGGGCAGGCCCGGGAGATAATGACAAGCTGAGGGCCGGGGGATGAAAGCTGTTGGCATCTTGAGCAGGAGAGAAAATGGAAAGTAAATTCTTCACGTTCTTCATGGAGTTCATGATTAAGGACTGGTTCGCCTCCATTCCCATCACCATTTGCTCCATCCTGACTGTGGCGGTAATTATCGAGCGTTACCTCTACTATCAAAAAAATCGGCGCGACGTCTCCGCCTTCATCCACCAGCTCCAACGGGAACTGGAACGCAACCAGCTCCAGGCTGCTCAGGCTACCTGCAGCCGGCTGGGCGGCGTGGTCGGTGAGGTCGCTGAGGAAGGCGTGCGGTTGATGGCTGAGCAGAAGGAGGACTTCTCGAAAGCTTTCGACATCACAGTAGGTCTGGTCACGCGCAAGCTGGAGAAGAACCTGGCCATTCTCGGTACGATTGGTGCCACAGCACCATTTATCGGCCTGTTCGGAACGGTGGTCGGCGTGGTCTTCACGTTGGACCAGCTTGGTGTCGGCGGTGGTGGCACGCCGGTCGTCGTGACCGGGGTGGCGAAGGCGCTAATTGCCACAGGATACGGCTTGATTGTGGCGATCCTGGCCGTGATCTTCAACAACACCTACACGAACACGGTGAAGCGCTTCGATGATGACTTCCTGCTGCTCAAGCTGCTCTTCCTGAGCTTCGTGGGTACGGAAGCGGCCGGACACGCTCGCTAGCCTGGGCGCTATTTCCTGACTGAGCGTTTCTCGCTATAACTAAATATAGGACCTGACCGGGCGGTCGCAGAAGAAGGAGGTGAATAAATCATGGCAATGGGCGGCGGGGGCGGCGGTACGTTCACCGAAATTAACGTCACCCCTCTCACAGATGTGTTCCTGGTGCTGCTCGTGATCATGATCTTGATCGCGCCGCTGATCGACAAGTCAGACTTGAAAATCAAACCGCCCGAGACGCGAAACGCCAAGAAGGATGACGAAAGCAAGGCGATTTTCATCGACATCGACAAAGAGGGAGCAATCGCCATCAACGGCAAAGTCTTCGATCGCAACTCCACCCCCGAGCAGTTGCAAGAGCGGATTGCCACATTGCAGCGGGGCGCGGGCAGGCAAGACATTCCGGTCACCGTGAACGCTGACGGTGACTCCAAGCAACGCGACGTGGTAGCGGTAATGAGTGCTGCCTCGGCGGCGGGCATAAAACGCATGCGTGTGGCCACAATTCAGCAAAGCCAGTATAAATGAGCCTGCTGCTGGGACTGATCGGGCATCCGGTGAAGCACTCACTGTCACCGGCGATGCACAGGGCTGCGCTGAATTATTATGGTCTGGCCGGGGAGTATCGGCTCGTCGACCTGGCTCCAGAAGAGCTTAGAGCCGGACTGCGCTCTCTCATAGCTGAGCGGTTCGCCGGCTTCAACGTCACCGTTCCGCACAAGCAGGCGATCTTCGCCCTTGTCCAGGAAAACAGCAACCAGGCCCGGGCGCTGGGGGCGGTCAACACCGTCAAGGTTAATCACGGAGAGGGTGAGCTTTTCGGCCACAATACCGACCTCGAGGGGTTCACAACCGCCCTGTCAGAAGCGATGCCCGAACAGTTTACCAGCCGGGCTGCCTGCGTAATCGGCTCTGGCGGTGCGGCCAGGGCGGCCCTGTGGGGCCTGGCCAGACTTGGTTTCAGAGAGCTGCTGGTGGTTTCCCGGAATCCGGCCGCCGCCCAGGCCCTGGTCCGTGACTTCGAGCACCACCATAAGCGGCCGGGAAGACCGAGCCTGCGCTTAATGGGAATTGAGAATACGCACCCGGTCCCCAGGCTCGGTCTGGTCGTCAACTCGACCCCGATCGGATTGAACGACGAAGCGGCTCCAGACTGGGCCTTGCGGCTGCTCAAGCAAACCGACGGAGCGGGCTTGTGCTTCGATATGGTCTATGCCAGAAGCGAGCGGCCGACCAGCTTCGTCAGCGCTGCCCGCGATCTGGGGCTGACAGGTCTGGACGGCACGGAGATGCTCGTTCAGCAAGCAGCTCTGTCCTTTAGCTACTGGACCGGCAAAAAGGGTCCAGTGGAGGTCATGCGCCAGGCCCTGTGGGAGTGCAGGCGGGGTGGGCCGGGTTGATACTACAATAAGTAAGTCGGCGGTAGGCGGGTGTGAACCCTGGGGGTGGAATGCTTTGGGACGTAGTTTTCCTTGTGGTGGCCAGCGTCCTAGCCGCGAACGGCTGGAAGCGGGGGCTGAAAGCTTCCTGGCGGGGCCCGATCGCCATGATCATGGCCACGGCTATTGTCCAGCAGCTGTACATCGACTTCTCGACCTGGATAATGTCGCGCCTGCTCATCAGTCCGGTGACAGCGGTGATTGCCGGATACTTGATGCTCTGGTTCTGCATTGAGGCGCTCCTGGAGATCCTGCTCAGCATGATCGTCCGGGCCGGCGTGCAGATACGACCGGTCTTCCTGGACAAGGTTGGCGGCGCCATTTATGGGCTGGTGAAGGCGATTGTGATTGTAATCCTGCCCTTAACCGCTGTTTCCGTTGACTTGAAGATTCCACCGCCGCCGGCTGACCAGACTGGGCTCGTGCTCCCAGACTTTGCCAGCGCCGAAGGCTCCTACCTGATCGGCGGTTTCCGCAGTGTGGCCAGCGCGCTTGTGCCTGTGATCGGCAGCTGTGTCGTTTCCAACCGGGCGCCCAGTTTCACGCCGGTGTACCCAACGGCCAGGCCAAAGGCAGAGGTAACCGATAGCGAGGACCAGGCGCAGGCCAGGTGGCGGAAAGACCTGGAGGATCTGCTCAAGTAGAGGCAAACCGCTTCACTATCGCCTTTGCTGGAAGCCGCCTTGAAGCAAGCGGTTAAATGAACGGGGCCTGCCCTTCAAAGAACATCGGCACGAGCTGGATTGCCAGTCCGAGCTCGCCCTCTATGGCCAGCATTCCGGACAGGGCAGCAGTCATCGCTGACAGCCGCCCGTCCATGATCATTTCCAGATCCTCGGCCGACACCGAAATCTTGCAATCGGGCTCAGCGGCGGGGGCTGAGGGTTCGTGGGGGATGAACTCACAAGTACCATCGTCGATCCTGGTAATCCAGCTGCCGCCCCCCTGCCCGTTAATGGAGAGCAGGTATGTTGCCGAAATATTACGCGCTGCGTCGGGGTTGAAGCGCCTGCGCAGCTCATCAATCGTCTTCTGGGTGGGCAATGAGAGCTTCCTCAGGATCTTGTTCGCGAACCTCGCCGGGAAAGGTCTGGCCTGGGTGATTATAACCTATGCTTGCTGTAGTGAAGGAAGATGAGGAAATTTTTGTTGATTTTGACTGGCCAGCTGCCTACTATTTAAGCGCTCAGCGACTGCGATTCGAGTCATCCGACCGAGTACTAGCGATGGATAAATTTGAAGCCCAAAAGTCCGCTCCCCAGGCTCCGGACGCCAAGCCGGCTGTCGACAACAGGCGATCCTTCAAGCGCGTTAACAATATCCTTAATCGAGTGGTGGCAAAGTTGGGGCTCGAAAGAAGGCTGCGCGAGCACACGATCTTGAAGCTGTGGCCGGTCCTGGTTGGTGACAACTTTGCGGCGCGATCGCGGCCCTTGTTCATCGACAGCGAATCCAGCCTGGTGGTGGCGGTGGCCGACGCTTCCGTAGGCCAAGAGTTAAGCCTGTTAAAGCTCCCACTCCTGCGCCAACTCAAGAGCGCCGGTCGCACGATCGGCATAAATATTGCCGGCTTGCGCTTCGACCTCAAACATTTCCACGAGCCGGCAGCGCCAGAGACGCTGCCTGGCAGCTGCCAACCCGGCACTCTTCCGGAGCCCACAGGCCCCGATCTGGACCGCTTGACCCTGCCAGAGTCGGATCTGACAGAAATCGAAACGCTCAGGCAGGAGCTTGATGTCCTGCCGGTCACAGGCCAGGAGCAAGCGCCCCCGGTCTCAGCAGAACGCATCCTCGCTGTCTTTGAACGTGAGCTCAGGCTCAGGCACTGGCGACGATTGAATGGCTATCCGCTTTGCCGGGAGTGCGCAAATCCCACCCGTGTCTTGCACGGAGACAGGCAGCTCTGTCCACTCTGCTATTTTCACGGCTCTTAGCCGGGGCAGCCGCCAGATGTGAGAGCTTCAAGGCTCCCTGCTGACTACTGTGTTATCATTTGTCGCTGCCTGCCAGCATGCCCACGCCGAACAGGCGTCCCCGCCAACAGCGGTTTGGGGCACGTGCGCACAGCCGCCGGCTCAGGGACTTTCCGGTTACAGTTGGGCAATAAGCGGTGATTCGCCTTCAGAACGTCTACAAAGATTACGGTGGCCGTCCTGCCCTCAACGGTATCAATCTGCAGATCGGCCTAGGGGAGTTCGCCTTCCTGGTCGGTCCGTCCGGAGCAGGCAAATCCACCTTGATGCGCCTTCTCTATCGCGAGGAGACGCCCACGAGCGGGACTGTGTTCATCGGTGGCGTCGACATTACCCGGCTTGAGCCTGGCCAGGTGCCGTTGCTCCGGCGCCGGCTCGGCATTGTCTTTCAAGATTACAAGCTTTTACCCAAGCAGACCGTGTTCGATAATGTCGCCTACATTTTGAAGGCGCTGGGCGTCGAAGGTCGGGAGGTCGTAAAACGGGTGAACAGCGCGCTTGCCATCGTCAGCCTGGAGAACAAGGCAAAGGCCTACCCAGATAAGCTGTCTGGCGGGGAGCAGCAGCGAGTGGGCATCGCCAGAGCGATTGTAAACGGGCCGCCGGTTTTGCTCGCTGATGAGCCAACTGGAAATCTGGATCCGCAGACCTCGCTTGAGATAGTTCAGCTCCTGGAGCGCATCAGTCAGCGCGGAACCACTGTCCTGATTTCAACCCATGATCAGTTCATCGTCAATGCTCTCAGACGCAGGGTAATTAGCCTGAAGCAGGGGCAGATTGTCGGCGACGTTGACAGCGGCATGTACGAGATGGAGGCAATCGGCTAATTATATGAGACGGCTGCGAGTCTTCAGCGGTGTTGTTCTAGAGACTTTCTTGGGTCTCAAGCAGAGCGTCTGGTCAAGCTGGCTGGTGGTCAGCATTCTGGCCATCGCTCTCACCATATTTGGTGGCGTCCTGCAGCTGACGATGACCCTGAAGAACGTGGTATCGGCCTGGGGCTCTCAGGTGGAGCTGTCCGCCTATCTGAAGGACGGCTACGAGCCGCGCAAGGTGGCCAAAGAAGCCAGCCAGCTGCCTGACGTCAAGCTGGTGGAAATAGTGCCCAAGGAGATTGCCTGGGAGGAGATGCAATCGACTTTCCGGGTAGCAGCGCTCGCCAATCCGCTCCCCAATACCTTGCACATTCAGCTTGCCTCCGCGGATGCGATGGAGAAAGCAGCCGCTCGCCTGAAACTGCTGGAGGGAATCGAGCACGTACGTTACCCGCTTCAGGTGGCGCGCAATCTCAATCAATTCCGGCACTTCCTGGAGGCCGCCGGAGTCGTGATTACAGCAGCGCTTTCAGCAGCTACGCTCATGGTCATCGGCAACACCATTCAGCTCGTGATCCAATCCAGGCACCGGGAGATTGAGATCCTCAGCCTCATGGGCGTGAGCCCCTGGTACATCAAGGGGCCGCTGGTGCTGCAGGGGGCTGCCTACGGCACGGTCTCAGCGCTACTGGCCATGGCCGTGATCTGGGGCGTGCACGTTTACACGGAGGTCTACGTAACCGGGCAGTTCGTGAGCTTCCTGCCGCTCTTGCCCAGGAACCTGGAATACGGCATGCTGCCGACCTTCCTGGTCATGCTATTGCTCGGGGTGGCAGTCGGGGCCGGCGGCAGCGCCTGGACATCTGGGCGCTACATAAAGATCTGATAAGAGCCGGCGGTCACCGCTACTTGGTAGCCGACTCCAGGACAGCCACTTTGGTCATTTTGTCGCCCTTGCGCAATTGCTGGACAACATTCATGCCATCAATGACCTTACCGAAGACCGCATAATTCATATCCAGGAATGAGGCTGGCGCCAGAGTGAAGTAGAACTGGGAGCTGGCTGAGTTAGGATCGTTGCTACGGGCCATGGCTACCATCCCGGCCGCATTATGCTTCAGCCCCGGCTTGCATTCCAGGGGAATTGTGCGCTCCTGCTTGGTTTGTGGGTCGATAAAGCCGCCGGTGCCGTCCCCGTGTGGATCGCCACCCTGGATGACGAACCCGGGCTCGTAGCGGTGAAAGGTGAGCCCATCGTAAAAGCCGCGCTGGACAAGATCCAGGAAGTTGTTGGCCGTGATCGGCGCATCATTCTTGAATACTTGAATCTTGATTGTGCCTTTTGTAGTCTCCATGGAGACTACCGGATCGCTTATTTGCATCTTCACGCTCTTACCAATCAGGACGTTGTGCTTATGAGAGTAGTCAGCCCACGATTGGCTGGCGGATATGCCGATCAGTGCCACCACGGCCGCCACCAGCCCGATCAAAGTTCTGAAAAGATCCCCTGGAAAAACACGCATCCGCTTGATAACTCCTCTAGTGACGGAACAAAACAAATTCTAGCAAGCTCTGCTCGCCAGTGAGTTCGCCTTCTCACGCTACTGCTTGGCTTTCACCCGGCGCTCTCCTGCCTCAGGGGGCAATCGGTCCCGGATGCATCCGCCCCGGACGGGGCGTCTGGCTTTCCCCGGCCCGGGAACCGGGCTTAACGATCGAGGCCGGCTGAGCAGTGGCCGGGACATCAACGACCAGCTGCCCGCTCTGCCCGTTATCCGGAATTGAGGAGATGGGAATCTGAACCTTTGTCGGTACCCGACCTGCTGCACAGTCAAAGCACATCCAGCCGATCCGCTCATCCCCGGGCAGGATTATCGAGCGCCCGAAGCGGTTGTTCTCTATCCAGTTGCGCAGGCCGTCGCGCCCCCACTCGTAGCCCTGGAAGCCCTTCTGCCTCGGGTTGGTCATAATTTCGTAAAGGATCGGTCCAGCCAGCCCCAGGGAGCCGATGCTGGCGCCGGCCAACAGCGCCTGGGATGGGAGGGAAAGCCCGTAGCCGGAGCCTTTGATCGCCTGGTCCTGCCCGACAGCGGCAACTGTGCGCCCTTCGACCTGGGCCACGGCACCCTCACCATCGACCATCACCGTGCCTTCACCGTTGTTCTTGACTTTCAGGCGCACGCACTCGAACCGACTCTGCCCACCTCCAGCAATAATCCGGCTTGTGACGTCGATCGCCTGGGCGCTGACCTGCGAGAACTCAGCCAGCCCCCGCAAACCTGGCTCGCTGTCCTGGCAGTACCCTGCGCTCGCCACAACCAGGGAGAGAGCACCGGCAATAAAAGTTGCTTCTGCTGCCGAAAGCCTTTTCTGGTTCAGGTTCGGGCGTTTCATCTGCACTTGGGTTTCCGGTTGGTGCCGCCTGCACACGAGGCACAGAGGCTTTCTGACCACCCCGAACAGTCTCAAGGGTTGACCGGGGCTGTTTCAAAAGTGGCTCCGACAGGATTCGAACCTGTAACCTGGCGATTATGAGTCGCTTGCTCCACCATTGAGCTACGGAGCCGAGCCAAAGCCCAGGCCGATATTCTAACAAATCGCTCTCGGCACAGCCTACTTAACTTCGTGCGGCGTCATGTGCTTCTCGACAAAGTCTGTGGAAACGTCACCGCGCTGAAAAAAGCCGTTGGCGAGAACCTTCTGGTGGAATGGTATGGTGGTCTTCAAGCCGGTGATCGCGTACTCATCAAGAGCCCTCTGCATTCTTTGGATCGCCTCCTGTCTGTCGCGCCCCCAGACTACGAGCTTGCTAATGAGCGAGTCGTAATAGGGTGGAATCACATATCCAGGATAGCAATGGCTGTCTACTCGGACACCTGGACCACCAGGAGCGATGTAGGCATCAATGCGCCCGGGACAGGGGAGGAAATTGCGCTCCGGGTCCTCGGCGTTGATCCGGCACTCAATGGCATGCCCTCTGAGCTGGAGGTCCTCCTGCTTGTACTCAAGCGGTACGCCGGCGGCCACCTTAAGTTGCTCCTTGATCAGATCAAACCCGGTAATCATCTCCGTGACCGGGTGCTCAACCTGGATACGTGTGTTCATCTCCATGAAATAGAACTGGTCACCAGAGAGGATGAACTCGACCGTTCCAGCACCCTCATAGCCAATCTGGCTCGCCGCCGTGACCGCTGCCGCCCCCATTCGGGCCCGCAGCTCAGGAGAAAGCGCTGGACTCGGGGCCTCCTCAATGAGCTTCTGATGCCGCCGCTGCACCGAGCAGTCTCTCTCCCCGAAGTGAAGGCAGTTGCCGTGCTGGTCGGCCATCACCTGAATTTCCACGTGCCGAATCGGCTTCAGATATTTTTCCAGGTAGACGCCGGCATCGCCGAAGGACGCTGCGGCCTCGCTGCGCGCCGAGGCGATCGCTCGTCCGAGCTGCACGGAATCGGTGGCTACCCGCATTCCTCGCCCGCCACCACCAGCGGTGGCCTTCACGATCACCGGATAGCCGATCTCGTTTGCTACCTTGAAAGCTTCGGCTTCATTGATTACAAGCCCATTGGTGCCCGGAACCACCGGCACACCGCCCTTGCGCATGGTGTCGCGGGCCGAAGATTTGTCCCCCATCGCCTGAATAGCAGAGACGCTCGGCCCGATGAACTTGATGCGATGATCGGCGCAGATCTCGGCAAAATTGGCGTTCTCCGAGAGGAAGCCATAACCAGGATGGATCGCGTCTGCGCCTGTGACCACAGCTGTGCTGATCAGAGCCGGGATGTGCAGGTAGCTGCGGGTCGATACCGGCGGGCCAATGCAGAATGCCTCATCGGCCAGCTTGACATGCAGCGACTCGGCGTCGGCCTGCGAATAGACGGCGACCGTACGGATGCCCAGCTCGCGGCATGCCCTGATTACCCTCAGGGCAATCTCCCCCCGGTTGGCGATCAATACTTTTTCCATCATCTCTCTTTCGACAGCCGCCCCCGGGACTCCCAGAACTTATCCCTTTGGATCAACAAGGAACAGCGGCTGGCCATACTCTACGGTGGTACCGCTATCCACGCACACCCTGACTATGCGGCCGGAGACCTCGGAAGGCAGATCGTTCATCAGCTTCATCGCCTCTATGATGCACACCGTCTGCCCGACGTTCACGAAGTCACCAAGCTCGACAAATGAGGGGGCGCTGGGTGAGGGGGCCCGGTAAAAGGTTCCGACCATTGGCGAGGTGATCGGGATCAGTCCGTTGCTGAGGCCGGGCTCTGCCTTCTCTTCCGGCGTTTCCGCCTGCGCCTGCGGGGCCGGGGCGGGCAGCGACAGAGGCGGCAATATCGGCGCACCGATCGTCAACGAGGGGATATCACCTGCGGTCGGCGAAACTGCCGGCGCGGCCTTTTTCACGGTGATCTTCTGGTCACCGGACTCGATGGTCAATTCCGTAATGTCTGTCTGGCTGACGACCGCCAGCAACTCGCGGATCTGGTCAAAATCTATCTTCACCGGACTGCCTCGCCGTTTTCCTTACTCTTCCGCCTTCTCTCGCCTGGCTCTTGCTCGACAATTGCCGGCACTTGGAATATCGATCCCACCCTGATCATTCTCATCACAAAAATCTTGCTTGACGCCGACCCATGCCTGGCCGGGCGCACCGTCCCTAAACTCTGGTTATGTACTTGCGGTTGCGGGTATCAACCCGAATCTTGTCGCCCACCTTAATGTGGAACGGCACGGAGATTGTGGCACCGGTCTCCAGAACGGCTGGCTTGCCGCCACCAGAACTGGTATCACCGCGCTCATCAGGCGCCGTCTCTTTGACCTCGAGCTCCACCGTGTTCGGCAGCTCAACCCCGATAATCCGGTTCTGAAATCGGAGAACCGTGATCCCCTCCACCCCCTCCTTGAGGAACTCGACCGTGGAGCCAATCTCATCAGCGCCGAGCTCGATCTGCTCATAGCTGACCGCATCCATCATCGCGTACTTGTCGGCTGTCTTGTACAGGTACTGCATTTCCGATTTCTCGACAACAGCCGAGGGCACCTTCTCGCCAGCCCGGAAGGTGGTTTCGATTACGTTGCCGGTTTCGACATTCTTCATCTTGGTGCGCACGAAAGCGGAGCCCTTGCCGGGCTTCACATGCATGGCTTCAACAATCTGCCAGACGCCGTTGTTGTATTCGATTGTGACACCGGGGCGAAAGTCGTTACTTGAGATCATCGGTGGGTCCTGTGTATCCTTGAGGCGGTCTCGGTAGTCAAGAAGCAATTTTGGCTGCCCCTGGCCATCGGAGATTCTAACATCAGATCACGCTTGGCTTGTGACCCCGGCTAGACTCTAGGCACTCCTCTTTACAAAAGCCGCAATGCCCTGCAGCACAGCCGGCGACAGCGCTTGCCCGGTTGCCGCGGGCACATTAACCTGGATATAATCACGGATCCGTCCCCGGGATCGACGGCATGGTTGACCGCCTGTCTGCCAGGGCCGTTGGTCGAGCATCTGGCCCCACCCCAACGGCTCTCAGAAAAGAACGATGTCTCAAGCCAAAGCAGCCTATAACCCCAGAGAAGTCGAGCAGAGATGGACCCAGTACTGGTTTGAGCACAAGCTGTTTGAGCTTGACCTCGATCCGGACCGGCCCAGCTTCTCGATTGCCCTGCCGCCGCCTAATATCACAGGCAGCTTGCACCTTGGCCATGCCTTGAACGGCACCCTGCAGGACGTCTTGATCCGCTGGAAACGCATGCAGGGTTATAACGTCCTCTGGCAACCGGGCACAGATCACGCCGGTATCTCCACGCAGATGGTGGTAGAGCGAGAGCTCAAGAAAAATGGAGAAAACCGGCACCAGTTGGGTCGACAGGCCTTTGTAGAGCGCTGCTGGCAGTGGCGGAATCAGTATGGAGATCTGATTCTAAGCCAGTACAAGCGACTGGGCGTTAGCTTTAACTGGGATCGCATGGCTTTCACCATGGACGACAACTACGTTAAGGCAATCGTGAAAGTCTTCGTCGCCCTCTATCGCGAGGGCTTCATTTATCGTGGCAATCGGGTTACCAACTGGTGCCCGCGCTGCCTGACCAGCCTGTCCGACCTGGAGGTCGAGCACGAGGAGACCAAGGGGCACCTCTACCTGATCCGCTACCCGTTGAGTCACGGAGCCGGCGCGCTGGTTGTAGCGACCACGCGTCCTGAGTCCATGTTCGGCGACGTGGCCGTGGCGGTTCATCCCCATGACCAGCGCTACGAAAAGCTGATCGGTCAGACGGTGCTGTTGCCTTTGACCAAGCGCCCGCTGGCCGTAATTGCTGACCAGTACGTAGATCGGGAGTTCGGAACGGGAGCGCTGAAGATTACGCCCGCGCACGATCTCAACGACTGGGAGGTAGGGCAACGCCACGGCTTGCCTGCGCCAGTAGTGCTCGATGAGCATGGGAAGCTCATGGCAAACGAGTATGTGCCCGAGCATCTCCATGGCAAGGAGCGCTTCGCTGCTCGCAAGGAGATTGTCCAGGAATTAGAGCAGCTCGGTCTTCTAGCCGAAATCAAAGACTACGTGCACGGTGTTGGTCATTGCGAGCGTTGCCATACGGTGATCGAGCCCCGGCTCTCAGACCAGTGGTATGTGCGGATGGCTGAGCTGGCCCAGCCCGCAATCAAGGTCGTGGAGGAAGGGCGGGTGGTCTTCATCCCCGACCGCTATGCGGCCACATATCTTGACTGGATGCGCAAGATCCGCGACTGGAACATCAGCCGCCAGCTCTGGTGGGGGCATCGCGTCCCGATCTGGACCTGCGATCAATGTGGTAAGCCGGATGCTTTCGAGGAGCCACCCGTTGCCTGCGGCGCCTGCGGCTCGGGAAAGCTCACGCAGGACCCGGATGTCTTGGACACCTGGTTCAGCTCGGCGCTCTGGCCCTTTGTCACCCTGGGCTGGCCGGAAGCTACACGCGAGTTAAAGGCGTTCTATCCGACGACTGTCCTATCAACGGCTCGGGAGATCATCAATCTCTGGGTTGCTCGCATGATCTTTTCGAGCATGAAATTCCTGGAGACGATTCCGTTCAAGCAAGTGCTCGTTCACCCGGTGATTCAAACAGCCGATGGCAAGCGAATGTCCAAGTCGAAGGGAAACACCATCGATCCGCTGGACATGATCGATAAGTATGGATGCGATGCCAATCGCTTCTGGTTTGCCTCCCTGGGAGTCAAGGGCGACCAGGACGTGCGTTTCCGCGAGGATCGGCTGGAAGAGTACAAGCGATTTGCCAACAAGCTCTGGAACGCCGGACGCTTCGTGATTGATCAGCTGGACAAGTATGAGGCCAGAGCTCTGGAGCGGTCGAATCTCAGCCTGGCTGATCGCTGGATCCTGCACCGATACAACCAGCTGCTCGGGGATGTCCACGAAGGCCTGAGAAACTACGACTTCCATGAGGTCTGCCGCACCATCTATGAGTTTACCTGGGACCATCTCTGCGACTGGTACCTGGAGATCGCCAAAATCCAGATTGCCAGGGAGGACGCCGCCGGCGGTGGGCAGACCCGCCTGGTCTTGCAGATTGTCTTCGAGGGGCTGATGCGGGCCCTGCATCCAATCATGCCGTTCATTACCGAGGAGCTATGGAGTCGCCTGCCCAAGTCGCCCTTCTTCTCCGATTTTGAATCGATCATGTTTGCTCCTTATCCGCGCGAGGACGAGCTGGCGCTTGATCCGTCAGCTGAGGTGGAGATGGGCCTACTGATCCGGACAATCAGGTCGATCAGGAACATTCGGCAGACATACAATGTTCCACCGGCAACCGAGGCCGAGGTGCTCATTCACTGCGCTGATCCGCTTGAGAAGAGCTGTCTTATCAAGGGAGAGGAATACATCAAACGCCTGGCACGCGTGCATCCGCTATCGATCTTGGAAGAAGGTGAGGCCCCGCAGATGGCGGCCTGGGAAGCGATATCGTCAGCAAGGGTGTATGTGCCGCTGGCCAAGCTCATCGACGTCCAGAAGAGCAAAGCTAAACTTTTGCAGCGCAAGGACGCGGTGGAGAAAGATCTGGTAAAGGTCAGGCAGATTATTGATAACCAGGACTTCACGGCCCGAGCGCCAAAGGATAAGGTGGCAGCAATCAGGAGCCAGCTGACCGAGCTGGAGAGCCAGATGTCCAGCGTCGAGTCACAGCTTAAGGTTCTGGGAACTGTCTGAAGCCTTGAAGCAAGCCGGCCGCTTCCGGCCCTTCCGGTCCCCCAGGAAAGAACCGGCGCCGACCGGTAATAATGGAAGCTGTGCCGGCTTTCCGGCTCGAAAAAAGCGCGCGAACCATACTCATTTAGAGAGCTTCAGCCGTCCAGTGATCGCTTCCCGCCTCTTCCGAACCTGCATGATTGCGCTTTCCGCGTTGGCCGCGCTTGCTCCAGCGCTGGCCTGCGGCTGCTCGAATCTCTGGGAAACCTACAAGGGGGCTGGCGGCAGAGCTTACCTTCTGGGCCGGTATAAGGAGGCTGAGGACCACCTGCAGGATGCGCTCATTGAGGCCGAGTCCTTTGGCCCCACGGATCTCCGGCTGGCCGAGGTTCTAAACAACCTTGCCGAGGTCTATCTGGCCGAGCACAAATACGCCGAGGCTGAGCCTTTATTTAAGCGGGCGCTTGACATTCGGGTCAAAAAGCTCGGGGCCGTCCACCCCGCTATTGCCATGACCGTCTGTGGGCTTGCCGATGTCTACCTGGGAGAGGGTCGGGACAGCGATGCCCTTTACAACTACCGCAAAGCGCTAATTGTGGCTGTCCGGCCCGCAGGGGCGCTTACTATCGGCGGCGAGTTTAGAAACCAGAACATCTTTGTGGAGAACCTGTTACGCTCGCCGGATACGATCGCCGGCTCGCCGGAAACTGCCCGGGTGCTCGATTGCCTGGCCAATTATTATCGGTCGCACCAGCAGTACAGCATTGCCGCCCCGCTTTACAAGCGGGTTGTAGACATGTACAGCATCCCCGCCAGCCAGGATCTGTCGGGTTGGTTTGAGAATCCCTGGGACTGCCACCCGGATCTGGCCGAGAGCCTGGTCAATCTGGCTGAGGTTTATCAGGCGAGCGGGCGTACAACGGAGGCGGAACCGCTCTTTAAGCGGGCGCTTGCTTACGCCGAGAAAACCTTTGGTGACAGCGATCCGCGTACAGCCCAGGTGCTGCAGCGACAGGCCGCCTTCCTGCACTCCCAGAATCGCGAGTCGGAAGCAGAAGAAGCGGAGAATCGTGCTGCGGAGATTCTCGACAGAGCAGCAAGGGGTTAGAGGGGAAGATCCCCATTTACCAACGATCGTACTCGCCCTAACATCGAACCAACTAGCAAGAATTTGCCGCGCCAACGGGTTACGAGGATTAATCCTGTCTACCCGCCTGAAGGTGCTCTGGAGCTAAATCGTGGCCGAGGATAGAAAACCATATGGCGAATGACTTTCTGGGACCTGAGGCAAGCCGGGTAGCGAATGGATTAAGCTATGGAGATTTCGCCATCAAGCTCCATGGCGACGCCTATGCCCAGCCCCAGGGCGACCTGTCGGTCCCTACTCCTGGTCAGTCCCCAGGTAAAGGTGGCAGCGCCAGCGGAACGCCAGGCTTCGACGCCGGACTAGGGCCCGACCCGATTGCTCCGGCTGGCGGCACTCCGGCCGCCCCGGAGAAGCTGACCACAGACCGACCGAGCGCTGCCACCCCGACTCTGGAAGGCCGGCCCGATTACAGCGCAATTGCGCCTGGCAGCTCGGTCGGTCTTATCCCGCCACCCGTTCCCACCGATGCAGCCTGGACAGGGCCGCCTTCCCGCGAAGAGACGCTCGAGAAGCGAAGAGACGAGATCAGGCACTACCTGGGGCAGAGCGACACAAGCCTTGCTTTCGTCGTCCAATCGCTCATTAACGCCGGGGTAGCATTCAAGACAAGCGGTGAGCACGGGGTATTGAGCGCTGAAGATCAGCTCCGGATGGGGCAGCTCAGCTCGGAACGGCGAGCGCTCACGGCCCTGAAAACGGCTGAGGCCCCGGAAGCGCTTGCCAAGGTAATTGTTGAGGAGGAGAACCTCAAGGAACTACGGCTGGCTAGCGGACGGTTTCGTGGTCTTGGTACGGTCGCGGCTGTCGTCGCAGCAGAATGGGCTACGGATAAGCTCTTCTTTGAAAATGATGCAGTGAAGGGTGGAACCCTGTTAGCAGACTTCGTAGCTTCACCTGCGATTATGTGGCTTATGCCAGGAGGCTTGGTAGCCAAAGGCACCGGCATGGTTGGCGCCCACCTTTTCGGCAAGCTCTACGATCATTACCATCAGCAGAAGGTAGAGACCGCGACCACTACGGCTGTAAGCCCGGGCTTTAAGCTGCCCGACTTGAAGAGCCTGCTTCCTGGGCCTCAAAGCAATGCCCAGGAGCCTGGCCACCAGTCCTGGGCTCAACCGCTGCCGGCAGAACAGCTGCGCCGGTGGACCAAGGATTTTGATTTGAATGCGCAGGCACCCCGCGATGCGCAGGCCGCGGAAAATCACGCCAACCAGCTCCGCAACCAGGCGCGCGCCCAGCAACGATTTGCCGAATGGCACGAAGCGCTGGGACGCTGGCGGCAGGAGCACCCTGGTGCTTCCAACTCACAGGAATTTGAGTTTATGCGCGACTGGTACCAGCAGTGGGATAAACAGCACTGAGTCATCCGGACGTTATAATGTCCTGGTTTTCCGATGGAGTCTGAATCCTTGAGAGTTCCTGGGCTGACTGCACAGATTCTGATCGGCTTGATTGTTGGAGTTCTGGTTGGCTGGCAGTTCCCTGCGCTGGGGGTGAGCCTGGCACCAGGCGGCGAAATCTTTCTGCGCCTGATCAAGACGATAATTGCGCCGCTGGTCTTTGCCACGCTTGTTGTCGGTATCGCCGGGGCCGGCAGCCTGCACTCGGTCGGCCGCCTGGGGCTGAAGAGCTTGATCTATTTTGAGGTGGTGACCACCTTTGCCCTGATTGTAGGCTTAGTTGCGGTCAACTTGCTGAAACCAGGAGCCGGGATTCATCTGGATCCGGCAATCGGTCAGGCGGCCGCCAGCATTGTGCCAAAGCAGCCAGCCGGCGGGGATGTGATTGCCCACATCGTCCCGACCAGCATCATAGACGCAATGGCCAGGGGCGATGTGCTCCAGATTGTCACCTTCTCAATTCTCTTTGCTGCTGCTGTCAGCGCCGCCCGGGCAGAGCCGATCGTCAATTTTTGCCAGTCGCTGGCGGAGGTGATGTTCAAGTACACCGGCTATGTGATGCGACTGGCACCATTTGGTGTGGGAGCAGCAATGGCCTCCACGATTGGCCACCACGGGCTTTCGGTGCTCTGGTCGCTCGGCAAGCTAATTGGCACCCTGTACCTGGCCCTGTTCGTTTTTGTAGTGTTTGTACTCGGGTCAATCGCAATAATCAGCCGCATTCCTTTGTCACAGTTCGTGCAGGCCGTCCGGGAACCAGTGTTAATCGCCTTTTCAACAACGAGCAGCGAAGCTGCCTTGCCCAGGGCTATGCTGGCCATGGAAAGCATAGGTGTGCCCCGCCGGATTGTCAGTTTCGTCCTGCCTGTTGGTTACAGCTTTAATCTGGACGGCACGACCCTGTATCTCTCGCTCGCTGCCATCTTTGTTGCCCAGGCAGCCGGCATTGAGTTGCCGCTTACGACCCAGGTGCTGATGATGCTAACGCTGATGCTGACCAGTAAGGGCGTGGCGGCTGTGCCCCGTGCCTCTCTGGTTATCCTGTCCGGAACGCTCGCTGCTTTTAACCTGCCGCTATCAGGAGTGGCCCTTATTCTCGGGGTTGACACGGTAATGGATATGGCCAGGACTTCTGTGAACGTGTTAGGCAATTGCCTGGCCTCGGTGGTGCTGGCTCGTTGGGAGAGGGCTTTTCCGGAAAAACTGGCACCGGTCGCGCCTGGGCCTGGAGAGCGGGTTGAGGCAGCCGACCTCGTGCTATCGAGATGACGCCTCCAGCCTGGTCCATGGATGCAAGCCTCGCCAGCGGAGAATCAGCGTAAGATAGGGTCTTGCCACCGGTTCTCCTACTCGACCTTTTAGCAACGCAGCAGCCGGACCTGAACTTCGTAACACGCGTCGTCCTTCAGCCGTCGACGATTCTCCTGCCTACGACATAATGAGCTATGTGGAAGCCGGTGAAGTAGACAGCAAGGGAGCAGGTATCCGATGCGATCTAAGCTGTATGAACACCTGCTGGAATCCAGCCAGCAATGGATCGGACTGAGCCGCCGCCAGTCAGGTTTGCTATCAATTACATCCCACTTGCTGCTGTTTGTGTCGCTGTATTTCCTTCCTGGAATGGCGGTCCAACGTTACATCGAGTCAGGAGTACTGGCAATTTCAATCGCGCCAGTCTTGCCAGCTGCTAGACGCCCCGGTCTGACTGAACCGTCTCGTGAGGTCATCAATGATCGGCCTGGTTCGAAACTCGAGAAGTCAGCCATACAGGCGATTGTGGTTCCGGCATGCTCGCCTCCACGTTCTCCGGCACTAAAAAAGGTTCCCAGAGCTGCTGATGTTCGTGCGGCACCGCAGCTTGCAGACGAGCGTGTACTTATCAAACCAGGCAGTGAGTTGAAGTTCAAGCCGTCGCTGGTCACGGATAGCGAAGGCTCCAGACTTTCAATCCAGCCCGGAGTGGGCTCCTTGAACCTGCCGCAACAACAGGAGAGCTGGCATGAGCCGGCTGAACCCGCTCCAGGCTCGCTAAGATCCGACGGGACACTGTCGGCACCCGTGCTCGATTCTGAGCCAGGTGACGGCGCCACCGGTCACCGTTCGCCGCCATTTATAGCGTCGATGGCGGGGCTACCGTCATCCGCCTCTTCGTCCGGTGTGCTTCCAATGGAGCCATCTGCTGCAGTAGCTCAGGCAGGGAATGCCGCCCATCCAATAAGGGTGGCGGAGGTGCAAGGTTTTGGCTTCTTTGGAGACGAGGGGGTCGTGATGCAGGGTAATGCAAATTTTGCCGGTACGCACGGTCTGTGCGACAGATCAATATCCCCTCCGTCGCGCAGCGGTCTGGGATCAAATGGACTGGTTCTGGACAGATATGGTAGCTTTCGGGCAAATCGCCCCGTTGTGCTTCGGCCGCCGCCTTTGCCGCCACCCGATGCGGTCAATCTAGGGGACTTTTCACCTGACCTGCGCTCACTCCAAGGAGACTATATCGCCAGCTCGATTAAGATTCCCTACAACAGCGCTTTTTCGCTCGGTGGCGACGTGCGGATATTCTTGCAAGCTGACGAAACCTCCAGCGAACCTGTCTTCGTGACTGAAGGCAACAACCTCATCAATACGGGCGACCCGCTTCCTGGTGTCGACCGCGCAAAGATTTGGTTCACCTGTGCAGGCGATTTCTTAAATCATTCGTTGGCCCGGGATGTACCTAGAAGGCCTGCACGCACCTTCCAGATCTGGTACGGCGGCAAACGGCCGCTTAAGATCAGCAATAACGTCTATATTTGCGGTATCATCTACGCGCCGAATGCAGAGATTTACTTTGGACCGGGTAACGTAATGTTCTACGGATGCGCAGTGGGAAAACGCATTATTGCCGACGGCAACGTATGTGCACTATACGACCCCTGGCTCGCATTGGGACCAGAGCTGGGTTTACCGAAAAACTGCAGTGACGACGAGCAAGATCGTGTTCCGTGACGCCTAAACGTACAGACAGCCCGATCGAGGACCCTCACGGTCGCGGTGCACTAACTTCTGGAACTTCGCAGCCGTTCCGATCGTCGTCCAGACCGATTGTTAACCAAGCTCCAATGGACTGACAATGCGATCGATCAAGGATGTCGGAGAACAATTGCACAGTGCAGAGAGGCTACGTCAAGTTTTGATGTCGTTACTCAGCCTCCTGGTAGTGGCCATTTTCGCTACAATCACGTTTCTGGTGGCTGGTACGTGGCAACTGCCATTCTTTTGGGCGGTGTTTGCCATACAGGCAACAATCGGGTTAGCGAGCGTGTACCTTCTTGATCCAGACTTGCTCTCCGAACGGCTGCGTCCGCGAGGCAAGGATGAAGATCCCCTGGCTCGCGTAATTCTATCCATCTTATGGCTATTAGTCCTTGTGTTTGCCGCTCTAGACGTTGGCCGGTGGCACTTTTCGGATCATGTACCGGCAACCATCCAAATGATTGGGGTTCTCTTACACGGAATTGGTTGGGTAGGCTTCTTATGGTCGATGCAGGTCAACCGCTATTTTTCGTCGGCAATACGGCTCCAACCGGATCGTCACCAGCAAGTAGTTACGAGCGGGCCATATCACTGGATACGCCATCCTGGCTATGTCTTTGCATCGCTTACACTTCTCAGTCAAAGTATCGCGCTGGGGTCGCTAATTTCGATGATTCCGGCAATGTTGATTGTTGCTGATTTGATCTATCGAACGATGCTTGAGGAACGGATGCTCATTGAAGGGCTTTCCGGGTATAAAGAATACGCTGCGAGGGTCCGCTTCCGCTGGTTGCCCGGTATCTGGTAATCCATATCGTTTGGTGGTCCGATAGCGAGGGCTGCATCGCAGTTCATTCAAGATCGGCGAGAAATTTCCGCAGCGCCATATATAGTGGCATCCCGGAAGCACAGCCGGGTTCGCCAGGCTGCGCCTCAGTATCACTCCAGACGACTCATGAGTCTCACGGCGGGGCTGCTCCAGGAAGGACCAATCTGGAAACCAAGATAAGCCAGATGACGGCATTCGAGATGTGCCCGACCCAGCAAATTCGGCACTGCAGGTGATTCCTGATCAGATAACGGGCGAGGTAAACCGACATGGCCAGTCCAGCCGTAGCAGCAGCGATGAGCAGCGGCTCAGGCCAGCCGCCGATCAGCCCGGACACCAGAAACAGGTAGAGAAGGACGCCCAGGAGCGCATTTGGCGGTCCTAAAAGGGAGGCCTCCTTGGTACGGAAGAGAACCAGGCAGCCGCCCTCCTCAAGCTGGCAGACGGCTGGCCCGGTAAGGAAAGCAGGCAGGACCTTGTAGCGCCCGTAGAGCGCAGCCAGGGCAGCGCCTGTCCCGACAACAATTGCCAGCCAGAGAATTATCGAAAGAGGTTGCATGGTTCCTCTGCTCGAGAGCTCACGGTCATTTCGCTAGCTAAATTATGGCAAGTAATGTTCGAGCTCGTTCCCACCGCGGTGCCCGCGTTCAGAGGCTGGATGCCGGCCGGTTGTCTCTCAGCCCGGATTTAATGGTTACCAGCCTAAACGAGGCTATATACTTTCCCTGGCGATTTGCGCTCTGGAAAGAGTTTATCCATGACAACAGATGATCTGCCGCTCGTCGGCGCCGCCATCCAGACTGGATGGGAGAAGTTGACCTCAAATTTCTGGCTTTGCGTAGGCGTGGTGCTCTGCTCGATGATCATCCCGATTGTGGTGCCAACGGTGCTCCTGAAGGCTGCCGGGGCGGCCATGAACGCCGATCTGGCCGGCAATGCCTTCTGGAGCCCGTTGGCGGGATTGGCCGGCAAGGTCATGAACATCGTAGTGGAAATGGGCCTGCTCAAGGTCGCCCTGTCCTTAAACGACAGAGGCGAGGCGGAGTTCAAGCAGCTATTCTCCTGCCTTCCGCTCTTTTTGAACTACCTGGCTGCCTCGATCTTGTATGGCTTAATAGTTCTTGTGGGGGTGCTGCTCCTGATCGTTCCGGGGATCATCTGGTCGATCCAGTTCCAGTTCTACAACTACGCAATCGTAGACGAAGGGCTGGGACCAATTGCGGCTCTGGAGAGGAGCTCGCAGATTACCAAGGGCGCCAAGTGGCAGGTGCTCGGACTGAACATTATGGTATTTCTAATCAGCTTGGCCGGTGTTCTTTGCTTCGTGGTGGGCATTATCCCCGCAGAGGCCGTAGCAGTAATCGCCGTGGCAAATGTTTACAGGCGATTGTCTGCAAAACGGCAAGTGGGTGGGCTGACAGCTTGAGAGCGGCCGGGCGGGCGCTCAGCTGTCTCTCGATGGGGGCACATGACAGCTTTAGCGACGGCGACCTGGCGCCTTTCAATAACTGATGCGCTCAAGACCGGCTTTGACCGGACCGCGGCCAATCTCATGGCCAGCGCCGGCTTCGTGCTGGTGGCAGGGTTTTCGCCACTCCTGCTACCGGCGCTGGTTGTCTGGTTCTCCGGGCTGGGCCCACCAGTTAATATTGCCGGGCACCAGTTCTGGCGGCTGGTCTGTTACATACTCATGGACTTGCTGATTGCCTACACGCAGTTGGGTCTCCTTAGATATTCTCTGACCCTCCACGATCGCAGCCGGGTAGACTTCCGCGACCTGGCCTCCGACCTGGCCCAGTTTCTATACTTCCTGCTCGCCCACATCCTCTATAGCGCAATTGTCACAGTCGGGCTAATCCTCTTTATCGTTCCGGGAATAGTCTGGGCTGTTCAGTTTCAGTTTTTCGGTCTGTGCATTGTCGACCAGGGACTCGGTCCGATTGACGCTCTCAGGCGAAGCTCAGAGATTACCCGAGGCTCGCGCTGGCAACTGTTCGGGCTGAATCTGCTTACCATCGTGATTGGGCTGTTTGGTTTCCTTTGCCTGGTAGTTGGCCTGATTCCGGCGGTGTCGATCAGGCTTGTGTCGCTGGCCCGCGCGTACCGATCTCTTACTGGCGACAAGAACTGCATCAATACCGCCTCGGAGTAGCGCCTGGAACTCCAGCCGCACTGAATGCCGCATCTGCCGACGCCTAAGCCTTACCTACCCGGTTAAGGCAGCATGTGATCCGCTCATTCCTGGGGGCGCGGGCATTCTGCCCGCGTTCTAGGCCCGGCTCCGCTTCCGTCAGGCGAGACGCCTGCCCCCCGGGTTCAATTGCGCCGTACAGAGGCCGGGGCAGTGCTTCTAGCTCCATGCGGCGCCAGCCAGATACGAAAGCAGCTAAACGGCTTCTGTAGCGGGCTCAATGCACTCTGGCCGATCAAAAGCTGGGGAGTTCACGCGGCGCGTGACAGAGTAAGCCTCCATATCTTCGTCGCCGTAGGGCTTCAAGAGGGACAGAAGGCGGGGAGGATCTTTTACCGTCGGATCCAGCCAGAGCGCCTCCTCTCCTGCTTGCAGAATTGCCGGCATTCGCTCGTGAATGTCCGACATGATTCTGTTGGCTGGCACGGTGATGATGGCGCAAGTTCGCAGCGGTGTACCGTCCGGAGCCTTCCATTCCTCCCAGAGCCCAGCAAAGGCAAAGAGGCGGTGATCGCGCATCTGGATATACATTGGCGTGCGCGTTGCGGCCTCGGATTTCCATTCATAGAATCCGTCGGCCGGTATCAAGCAGCGCCTTCTGGCCAGAGCTTGCTTGAAGGATGGCTTTTCGGCAAGACTTTCCGCCCTGGCATTGATCAACGGCTTTGTCTTTTTGAGGTCTTTGACCCAGAAGGGAATCAGCCCCCATTTCAGCTGCTCAAGGCAACGGGTGTCCTTATCGTTGAGCACCACTGCCACCTCCTGTGATGGCGCGATGTTGTAGCGAGCGGCGACCGGGAAAAGGACCTGTTGTACGGCGAACCGCTCCAGAAGCTCTTTGGCTGACCTGTTCAACGTATATCGACCACACATGGCTTGCTCATCCTCCTGTCAGCCGCCTGGCCAGTACACCGACCTTTCTCGCCCATCCGGCAGGAAGCAAGGACAATAGTGGATCATGACACAGAAAACCTCCGTCAGTCCACTGAGTTTAAGCGATGACGAATTTTATTTTGATGAGTTTTTCGTGAAGCGCTCCGCTGGTAGGTCGTTTGCACCTGAGCAGAGCTCGGCAACTCCATCGCTTCGATTAGCGCCGGTCTAATTTCCAGCACAGTCCGGTTGTGGGCATGCCAGGCGAAAGTCCTGTTTAGAAGCCGGGCAATCAGGAGGTTAGGAGATAATGTTTAAATTCGAGTCTTTCGAACACAAGCTGGAATTGCTGTCCTTATTTGTTGTCACTCTGTGTGCTTTGCCACAATCGGTGCGTGCACAGGACGGCAATAACAACATGAGAATCTTCGACCAGGAGCGGCACGCTGCAGGCCGTTTCGCCGCTGCTAAGGCTATACGGAAACCGCTCTTCAACACGACAGGCGAGCTCAAAGCGACCGGTTACGGTCTAACCAATTACGGAGAGGCAGGATATCAGTCCGCAGGCGCACAGAACGCGCGAAAATTTGCCGGCTCAATTCCTGCCGGTTCACCGGTCACGCCCTACATTCTCAGGACCAAGCTGACCCCCGGAGGTGGACACACTGGTGGCGGAAGCGGGGATGGTGGCGGAGGTGAGGATCAAGGCACTGACGGCACCGGTAGCCCATTTGGCGGCCTCGACGGCAGCGATAACCCGTACGGCAATCCTGATCCGGTCGGTGGAGGTGAGCCAATCAATCAAGGCGGCAGCGATGACAGCAACAGCGACAACTACCCGACCGACCACGGTGGAGACAATGCTGGCGATGACGGCAGTGCCGATCCGAGCCTCCGGCCCCAGCCAGGCAGCCCGGTGGATCGCATCCCTCGCCCGCCAGTTGGTGGTCAACACCATGGTAATCCCACCTGGCTGATGAGACACTGGCTGCATCCTAAGTCGACAAGCTAGATTACAGGCAGCTCCCGAGCCCTGCTGGACAGCGTCGATTGAGCGCTGTCCAGCTTTTTGCCGGTCCGGCAGGGTTTAGCGCCGGGCAATCGTCCACAGGCCGGGCTCGGGCCTGCGTAGGACGGTAAAAGCCCCTGGACTTTTTAAGCTCCAGCCGGTAGTATTGGGAACACGCGGACGGACGCGTCCGTCCGTTATCGATGGAGGGATGAAAATGCCACAGCGCAAGGGAAATGTCCACAAGCTTGTGCGGCCGACAGCGGCCGCCGAGCAGTCCCGGATAGACCAGATCCTTTTGGTTGCAGCCAGCGTTTTCGCGCGCCATGGTTACCGGAACACGGATGTGCAGGTCATAGCCGACGAGCTGGGCATAGGCAAGGCAACAATCTACCGCAAGTTTCCCACCAAGCAGGAGCTCTTTCTGGCTGCGGTCGACCGCGGAATGGAGAGACTGTCGGAACACCTTGACCAGACGCGCCAGGCAGCCGGCGGCCTTGAGCCGCTCGAACGTCTCAAGATGATGGTTCGAGCTTACTTCAAGTTTTTCCAGAACAACCCGGATCTGGTCGAGCTGTTTTTTCAGGAGCGTGCTGAATTCAGGGACCGGCCGCAAATGACTTACTTCAGGCATCGCGACAAGAACATGGAGAAGGGCAAAGCGTTTCTGCAGGAGCTCGTCGCCTCAGGAAAGATTCGCCACCTGTCCGTGGAAGCTCTTCTCGACGTTCTCAGCCAGACCATGTACGGAACGCTATTTGTGCACTTCCTTTCCCGAAGCAACAAGACGCTCGACCAGCGAGCAGACGATGTCATCGAGGTATTCGTCGACGGTCTTAGACTGGACCAACCAGGCGACCTCAGGTAGCGAGGTATCAACTATGGCGGTGCTCTTGAAAGAGCTTTCTAGAAGCGTCAACATCGGTGCGCTGCGCCAACGTCTGCGGTCCTATGCCGAAGAAAGCCCGGCACCAGGCAAGCGGCGGCTGCTCACCGGTCTACTCGTGACCATGGCCTTGTCGGCTGCTGGCCTTGCTGTCTTCTCCTGGTGGCAATACGCAAACACGCACGAGGAGACCGATGACGCTTACATAGATGGACATGCCACAACCGTAAGCGCCCGCATTGCCGGAGTTGTTGCCCAGGTGTTTGTGGACGACAATCAACCTGTTCAGGCGGGACAACTACTGGCCAGGCTTGACCCAATCGATTACCAGCTCACGGTGGCTCAATCAAGAGCTGCTGTCGATCTGGCCAAGAACCAGCTCGATCAGGCTATAGCAGCACTGAAAGAATCAGGCCACACCGCTGCCGCACAGAAGACGCAGGCGCAGGGCGAACTGACCTCCTCGAGAGCCGGCGTCTCCGTCGCCCAGAGCAGCGTCGCCCAGGCTCAGGCAGCAGTCAACCAGCAGCAGGATCAGATTAAAAGCGGTCAGGCCAGGCTCCGTGAAGCCCAGACCGACCTCGGACGCTACCAGAACCTTTACGCAGAGGGTGCCGTCTCGCGGCAGCAGCTTGACCAGTCCCGCACCACATATGACGTCGCCTCCGCCGATCTCCAGGGGGCACAACAGATGTTGCGGCAGCTTCAGTGGAAGGTTCAGGAGGCCAGAGACTCTCTGACCAACAGCTACGGACAGCTCAGGCGGTCGCAAGGGTCGTTAACGGCCGCGCAGGCCACACAAGACGACACTGACGTGAAGAAAGAACAGATCGACATTGCCGCCGCCTCACTCGAGCAGGCCAAGGCAAAGCTTCACGAAGACATGCAACAACTGGCATACACTGAGATTCGCTCCCCGATTTCTGGGCGTATCGGCAGAAAGAGCCTGGAGGTCGGGCAGCGCGTGGATGCAGGTCAGTCGCTGCTCTCCGTTTTCGCGATTAACCCGTGGGTAACGGCTAATTTCAAGGAGACCCAGGTCGGCAGGATGCTGCCCGGGCAAGACGTGGATATCAAGATCGACAGCTTCCCTGCTCAGACCTTTCGCGGCAAGGTGGACAGCATAGCTCCGGCATCTGGAGCCAAGTTCGCTCTCCTGCCCCCGGAGAACGCCACCGGAAATTTCACTAAGGTCGTGCAGAGAATACCGGTCAAGGTAACGATTGATCCGGCAAGAGCCGCTAACTACCTCGCACGCATGGCGCCGGGAATGTCGGCGATCGTATCCGTGCACATCCGCTGACAGAATCTGGCTCGGTGACGATCATGGAATCCGTTGCTCAAGTCAATACCGGAACAGCCTCAGCGGTAACAGAGTCGCTCTGGAGGCGCTGGATAATTGCTCTCACCGTCTCGGCGGCAGCAGTTCTGGAGATCATTGACACCAGCATCGTCAACGTCGCGCTTCCCCATATACAGGGCAACCTCGGTGCTACCCTGAGCGAGGTTGGTTGGGTGATTACCGGCTACTCCGTCGCCAACGCCATCGTCATTCCGCTGACGGCCTGGCTCAGCAGCTCCTTCGGCAAGAAAGGCTACTTCATCTTCTCGCTGATCGGATTTACCCTGGCTTCACTCCTGTGCGGATTGGCAGACAGCCTTCCCCTGCTGGTCACAGCGCGCGTCATTCAGGGGCTGTGCGGTGGTGGCCTGCTTGCTAAAGCGCAAGCAATCCTTTTTGAGACCTTTCCGCCCGAGGAACAAGCGGCCGCGCAAGGGCTGTTCGGCGTCGGCGTAATGGTAGGGCCGGTGCTGGGTCCAACACTGGGCGGCTACCTTACAGATACGTTCGACTGGCGGATGATCTTCTTCATCAACCTGCCACTGGGAATGCTGGCGATCCTGCTGGCCTGGCTGTTCCTGCCATTAGACCAAGCTGGAAGACGCAGCAACACGGTTGACTGGCTGGGTATCTCTCTGCTTGTTGTGGCGGTAGGGAGTCTTCAGGTCGTGCTTGAGGAAGGGCAGCAAGAAGACTGGTTTTCGTCGCGAGCGATTGTGAGCTTGTCCCTGGCTGCCATCGTTGGTGGCGTTCTCTTCGTGCTCAGGGAGTTGAAAGCCAGCGCTCCGGCCGTGGATCTGAGGGTGCTCCGGCACAAGTCACTCACCGCCGGCAGCCTCTATTCGCTTGTCCTGGGTATGGGCCTGTACGGCGCCACCTTTGCCGTCCCGATCTTTGCTCAGAACATCCTGCACTATACTGCCGCACAGACCGGCTTCCTGATGGTTCCTGGCGCCATCGCATCGGCATTGATGATGCCATTATTCGCTCGTCTGGGTGGAAAAGTGGATGCCAGACTGATGATAGCCGGCGGCGCCGGTTTGAATATCTTAGCCATGCTGCAGCTCTCCACCATGAATCCGAACACGAGCGTTGACTCATTGTTCTGGCCACTTATTTTGCGCAGCGTGGGCAGCATATTCATGTTCATGCCGCTAAGCACGGCCAGCATCGGGCCGCTACCGAAGGCGGAGATCGGTACTGCTACCGGCTTCTACAACCTGAGCCGCCAGCTTGGGGGCAGCATTGGGGTGGCAGCGCTCACCACAATTCTCGATCAACGGCAGAACTTTCACCGTGCCATTCTGTCAGAGGACATAAACCCATATAATCCGGCCTACAACGGCTACCTGCATCAGGTCAGTGGCTTGTTCCTGCCCCGAGGCGGCGACAACAGCGCCGCCCAGCAAGGGGCTATGAAGCTAATAGACAGCGTTTTGAACACACAGGCCTCCATCCTTTCCTTTGCCGATACATTCTGGGTCGTGGCGATGGTCTTCCTGGTTTCCCTACCGCTCCTCCTCTTCCTGAACAACGGCAAGAACGCCAGCGCGGCTAATGCTGCTCACTGAGCGTCATCGCGCGTTCGTTGAGATTGGCTGGGAAAGGGAGTTGATGAGCGCCGCTTACCGGCCCGTGCCTTGCTCCCAGAAGCAATCGGGGCAGCAATTTTAACCTCTATGGATGGTGGGTAGATCGGCCACAGGCAGTGCACGATCTGCCAGAAGCCAAGCGCTATACGAAATTTCATATAGACTGAAAATGAAAGGAACGCAGGTCTGGTCGCTAGATGATCGAGCAAGACAACACCTACCGTAAGCCGCCAGAGTCTGATAACAGACCGGGCCGGAACCGCGAAGCTGCTCGCTCCGTCGCCGAAGAGGCGATGACCCGGAAAGCGAGAGTCAACTTGATGGCTGAGATTGGCAGGATCATTCGTCAGCGCGGTTGGACCCAGGCAGAAGCGGCGAGAGTATTGCGAGTCCGGCAGCCGCGCGTGGCTGAGATCATGGGCCTGAAAGCGCAGCACTACAGCACGGATCTACTAATGAAGTTTTTGTACCGGCTTGGGAGAACAGTTTCACTGGTTGTCGAGGCCAAGGACGGCAAGCATGGCAAGTCCAATTGACTATCTGATCAATGGGGCGCTGGGAGGACGATACCTCACGCTGTTTGCTTGCGTGTTGCTGATAATTGCTGGTGTCATAGCATTTCGCCTGCTCCCGATCGAAGCTTATCCCGAGCTTGCCAACCCGCAAGTCAGGGTAATTACCCTGTTTCCTGGGAAAGGACCCGAAGAAGTTGAACGCCTGGTCACTGTGCCGTTGGAAAAAGAGATGAACGGCATACCGGGGCAGACATCGCTGCGCTCGATCTCGCTGTATGGGCTTTCGATCGTTACTACAACTTTCACCGAAGGAACCCCCTCAACACTTGCCAGGCAGCAGGTTCTCGAGCGAATCGGGCAAGCAGATCTGCCCAGCGATGCCTCGCCGGGTCTGGATGCGGATGTCGGCTCCCTGAGAGAGATCTATCGCTATTGCTTGCGCAGCCACTACTACTCGCCCATGGGCCTGCGCGCTATCCAGCAATGGGACATGGAGAAGCTGCTTCGCCAGGTTCCAGGGGTGATTGGGGTTGTGAGCGAGGGCGGTCCGACCAAGACCTATCAGGTAAATGTTGATCCGATCAAGCTCAGAGCATATGGTGTCACCCTCAGCCAGGTGTTCAATGCCGTCTCAAATGCCAACGCATCTTCCGGTGGCGGGTTCATCGAAAAAAACGGAAATGCCCTAATCGTGCGCGAGTTGGGACTGCTTCGAAATACGGATGATATTCGCAGGATTGTGATTACCGCAAACACCGCTGGCATACCGATCCGGGTTGGCGATGTGGCTGACATAGAGATCGGTCCAATGGTACGCCGGGGGCAAGTAGGTAAGGAATATGACGACGAGGTAGTGGAAGGAATTGTACTTCTGCGCAGAGGTGAGAACCCCTCCAAGGCACTCCAGGCGCTCAAGGACCGTCTGCCCGCTATCCTGGGGCACCTGCCCCGCGGGGTGAGTTTAGTGCCTTTCTACGACCGCACGCGGCTAACCAATCTGACGCTCAGAACAGTGGCAACCAACATTACCATCGGGATCACGCTCGTGGTCGTCTTGCTGGGCCTGTTTCTCCTCGATTTTCGAGCATCGTTGATTACCGCCTGCGTCATCCCCCTGGCCATGCTGGTGGCTTTCATCTGCTTGAACCTCTTCAATGTGCCAGCCAACCTGCTCAGTTTGGGTGCAGTTGACTTTGGCATTCTGGTTGACAGTGCCGTGGTGATGACCGAGAACATTGTGCGCAAGCTGGCTAGCGAGGGGGCTGATTTAAGTCCAAGGGAGCGGCTGCTACTTCTCGGTGAGTCAGCCCGGGAGGTAGGCAGCCCGATTGTTTTTGGCATTGCCGTGATAATTGCCACTTTTCTGCCCATTTTTACTTTTGGTGGCGTCGAAGGGAAGCTGTTCCGGCCATTGGCGACAACCATGGTCACCGCCCTGGTCGGAGCCTGCCTTGCCGCCCTCACCGTAATTCCGGTTCTCTGCTCGTTTTTCCTGACCAGGCAGACGCTGCGAGATCGGCACAGTCCCATCGTCAGGGCAGCCAGATCTGTCTATGTTCCCTGTCTGCAATGGTCTCTAAAGCACCCATTAATTGTTATCGGCGCGGCCGGTCTGGCTTTCGCTGCGGCGCTCAATCTCTTCCTGCACCTTGGTGCGGAGTTTCTTCCCCATCTGGAGGAGGGAAACATCTGGCTCAGGACCACGATCAAGCCGGGCAGCGTCGGCCTTGGCGAGTCTGTTCGGGTCGCACGCGAAATCCGCCTCCGTCTCCTGCGTTATCCGGAGGTGACCGAGGTTCTGTCGCAGGAGGGTGGACCTGACGATGGTACCGACCCGGCCCGCTTTGCCGACCAGGAGTATTACATCGACTTGAAGCCTGCCAGACAGTGGCGAGCACGATTTCATCAGAAAAAGGAAGAGCTCATAGCAGTAATGAGAAAAGACCTGGAGCAGATTCCAGGGGTCAACTATTACTTCACGCAATACATTCAGACGACGTTGGATGAGGCGCTTTCAGGCGTGCAAGGCTCGCTCGTGGCCAAGGTTGCCGGACCCGATCTGTCCATACTGGAGCGCCTTGGCCACCAGGTGGGCAACATAATGCGGGAAACCCCGGGAATTGTCGATGTGATTGTCGATCCGCTCCTGGGCCAGCCGCAGCTGGTGATTCAGTTCGACCGGGATGCCGCCTCACGCTACGGGTTAAACGTGCAGGATTTGCGTGACCTGGTCGAGATTGCCGTTGGCGGCAAGTCGGCCACCAAGGTGATCGAAGGTGAGCGCCGGTTCAGCGTTGTAGTGCGCCTTTCTCCTAACTATCGTTCCAGTCAGGAAGCGGTTAATGATTTGCTAATTGATACCCCAGCCGGGCAGAAGATCCCACTTTCACAGATTGCCTCGGTCAAGGAGATCAATGGTGCAACACAGATCTGGCGTGATGCCGGTTCACGGCTTTCCACGATCAGAGCCAACGTACGCGGCCGCGACCTCGCTACCGCTGTTGCCGATGCTCAACACAGGGTCGATGCTGAGGTGACCCTGCCGCCTGGCTACAGGGTTATCTGGAGCGGCGAATTCCAGCGCCAACGCGAGGCCACACAGGAGCTGGCGATCGTCCTGCCGGTCACGCTGCTGGTGATCATCTCTATCCTGTACCTCGCTTCCGGCACAATTCGCGGGGCGATTGTCATGTTTTCCGTAGTTCCTTTAGCGTCAATCGGCGCTGTATTGGCGCTCTGGGTAACTCACATTTACTTCTCCATTTCGGCTGGGGTGGGTTTTATCGCCCTCTTTGGGGTTGCCGTTATGAATGGAATCTTGCTGGTCTCATTTGTCAACGAGCTCAGGCGAGAAGGAATGCCGATGGCACAGGCCGTATATCAAGGAGCCTTGATACGCATGAGGCCTGTATTGATGACCGCTTCCATCGCGGCAGTGGGGCTGTTGCCTGCAGCGCTCTCCAACGAGATCGGCGCCCAGACTCAAAAGCCCTTTGCAGTTGTGATCATCGGGGGACTCGTCTCAAGTACTCTCTTAACTTTGCTCATCTTGCCAGCTCTCTATATGCGGTTTGCTCCCAAGGAGGGTCCCACACCGGAGGAGATCGCAACCGAGGTGGCGCCGGCGCAAGCGGAGGTGCAGAAGTGAACCTCCGACTTGCCAGCTCGATTCTTGTGTGTGCTTGCTTAACGGCCTGCACCGAGCCGCCGCGAGCAGCTGTGATTCCCTTCAGACCACCGGGTAGCGCCAGCCACCTCACACTGACTCCGGAAGAGGCGGGCAAAATTGAGATAACTGAGGCCAGTGTAGAACGGCAAGATCTGCCGGTGGAGATAGCTGTGGCCGGACAAGTGGAGGCAAACGCGGATAGGACCACACCGGTGCTCTCACTGGTGGGTGGTCGTCTCGAAAACGTGCTCGTCAAGCTTGGTGATACCGTCAAAGCAGGGCAGGTACTCGTCTCGCTTAAAAGCGATGATGTCGCCCAGATCGAGTCAGATCTTTTGACTAAGGTGCTCGATATAGAAGCAGATATTGTCCAGGAAAAAGTTGAGCTGAAGCTCGACCGGGCGTTGTTTGAGCGCAAGCGACTGCTGTTTGAGGAGAAGATCGCGGCCAAGGTGGATCTGGAAACCGCCCAGCGCGATCTGGAAAAAGGGCAGGCTGCTCTGGGGGCTTCTGAATCCAAACGTCAGGCAGCGATCACATCCGCGGCAGAGCGTCTGCGGCTGTTCGGTGTTACCGAGGGCGAAGTTCAACGACTGCTCGCCACCCGCACGGTAAATAATGTCCTGTTTGTCAAGGCACCACGGAGTGGGGTGATCATCACCAAGCAGGTGACTGCCGGGCAGCAGATTGACAATAGCAATGTGCTGTTCACCATCTCGGATCTGTCGACAGTATGGCTCATAGCCCAGGTTTTTGAGCAAGACGTCAAGTCAATGAAACTTGGGCTGCCTGTGCAAGTGACACTGGACAGCTATCCAGACAAGGTCTTTCTCGGAACACTGGATTACCTTGCGCCCAAGATCGATGCCCAAACACGTACTCTGCCTGTGCGTGCGACAGTGTCCAACCCACAGTTTCTCTTGAAACCGCAGATGTTCGCCCATATGAGGGTGAAAACCGGTACCTGTGAAGTGTTGGCCGTACCTGCCCAGGCCATACAGCGAACCGGCGAGACAGACCTCGCCTATGTCCCGGTTTCGCCAACGGAGTTTGAGGAGCGAAGAGTAAAGGTGGGAAGGACGCTGGGTTCTTACGTGGAGATCCAATCCGGTCTCAGGCCCGGCGAGACCGTTGTTGTTAAGGGAAGCCTCCAGCTCCAGGGCGAGGCAATCCAGCGCGTCGGTCAGTAAGGAGGTGCGTTCTATGCAGCTGATAACAACCATGGTCGAGCCTTTCACGGTCGATCGCCTGACACGGGCGCTGCGGAAAGCAGCTGTGCCAACTTACACCATGACGGAGGCGAAGGTCTACACCGGTGAGGATGGTGGTGGTGATCTTGCTCCAAAGATCAAAATTGAGCTGGCAGTTGAGGACAATCAGGTCCTGGCGCTTATCGATCTCATTCGAGAGACGGTCAGCAGCCACCAGGAAAGCGACGGGATCATTTTCGTCTCCGAGCTCCGTCACGTCGTTGGGATAAAGAGCGGTAGAACCGGCAGCGATGCCCTGACATTCACGCCAAAAGGATAAGTTATGCCGCAGGACAATACCGAGATCATGATGAACATCGTGGTTCTGATCACGCTATTGCCACTCCTATGCCTTGTGACAATTATCCTGTTCGACATCGGCCCCGGTCCTATTCGTCGAGAGCTCTCCGAGCTGGCCAGATTCATCGCCCGGGCAATCTGGCAACCGCTAGCTCGCCTCCACGACAAGAAGGCAGGACGCGATCTCAAAGCAGCCGACAGCCGTAAAGAACCCAACTCCTCCGGGTCTGCTGATCACTGATATCACTGTTCAGGTCATTCTTCTTTAATCCTTGCCTTGCGGCTGTCCGTTAGCGAGGCTACCGGAAAGTACGTACCTCTGTAGTCCCGACGCCACCACTTGCCGGTGGCATTTCTGCCCGCAAAGTCGCTGAAGTGGTAGTCGTAAACAATCGCTCGCACAAATCGTGGCGGGCGGGACGGGAACGGGTTCGTCTCCAATAGGGCAAGCACGTCCGGGGAGCCCTGGAGCAGCCGCCGCATGAGGCCTACGAACCAGGGATTAGAGCGGTAGCTGCCCAGGGCAGCAAACCACATCTGCCAGTCCAACCGTGGTTGGTGCGGTGCCACCCATGGTGGCGGTCGCTTAGGGTCCCCGGGTTTATACTTGAACTCGTATTCTGACCAAACTTCCCCATCATCGCTACCTTCGATTATTATCTCCAGGCGTGTGGTCGTCATGACGGCAAATACGCCGTAGGGATTGGCGATCTGGAACGGTGAAACGAGCCCCACAATCTCGGCCACCGCTCTCGGCAGGCTCCGCATGCCGACAAACTGCTCGAGCACTTCAACGCCGCTCAGGAACAGGATGAGCACCGCCAATGGTGCACAGCATGCACGTTGAAGGTAGGGCATCGAAGCGGTTCCGGCTTGCAGGATCCGATCTGCCAGTACTCTTGGAAATAAGCGCCGCAACAGGGCATCGTCCAGAAGGAGAAGGCACAGAAAGATTGTCAGCAGGTTGAAGAACGTATAGTTCCCGGTTACAGCAATAAGGACTTGCAAAAAGCAGATCAGTCCGGCGCCCAGGAACCTGAGCCTGCGCGGTGCGAATATCAGGAGTGGGACCAGGAGCTCCAGGATGAACATTCCTGCACACGAGAATCTCTGGAACCACATCGGCAGCTGCGATACATACCAGGCAACCGGCGTCGGCAGCGGTTGAGTTGTATAGTGATAGCTCACTGCTGTCAGGTCGCGCCAGGTCGGATCACCGCTCAAGAGCTTGACGGCGCCAGACATAAACGTAACCCGAAACAAGAGCCAGCGAAATAGCCACAACAATATCGGCGAAGGCGGGGATTCGCTGAGGAGCCAGGCTGGCGCCTGCCAGGGCGGGGACAGGAGCTTCCAGGGCGCAAAGAAGATAGAGAGGAAACCCGCCTCCAAGAGAAGCGCGTCCCACTGAAAGGAGAGAAAGTCGCGGCCGACGGTAACCAGTGAGAGGTAGAACACCCAGAGGAGAACTAAAATCGGCGCGGTGCCAATGCCAAGAACCACAAGCAGGGACAGGCAAGCTCCACCAACGGCCAGGAGCTGTAGAAAGCCATCGCTGCAGTTAAGCCAGGCAAGAGTTGGAAACAACCAGTAGCTGAGCGGACCGAGCGCCTCGTAAGCTGCCTGCAGGAAATCATGGGCAGGCAGAATTCCATGACTTCCCACCAGTCCGCTTATCTGGCTAATCAAGGAGAGAAAAGCCATGAAATAAACGGCTCCCATAAGGCGCAGGAACAACCAGCGTGCCAAAAAGTAGGGCTGGCCAGCTTTTCCCGTCGCAGGGCCCGGCAGAGAGGCCTCTAAGTCTTGGGATTTCCCCACATCCATCGCTGATTCGATCCCTTTGCCACCTTACTTTGATTCTGTCCCGGTGTGGGCGAAGCCGCTCTTTCGGGCAGAGCTTAACAAATTATCTCTGGCCAGACCAGCAGCCTGGTCGGAAATGTTCAGGCTGGACCCAGGATTGGGCGATCCGGCACTTTCGTCAAAGCTAAACGTCTCTTTACGCTTGGACAACATGGGAGAGCGACTATCATGATCAGGTTTGTGGTAAAAATTGTGCTTTCTGCCCTGGCGTTTATTGCAATTCTGCCGATGATCCCGGGCATCGACTTTCACGGCAACTTCATGACTGCCGTGGCCCTGTCGATCGTGTTTGGCATCATGCTGTGGCTGGTTGAGCTGATCGCCTTCACCATTGCAGCGGTATGGACAGTCAGCACAGTTGGGATGGCATTACTGTGGCTAATTCCCCTGTGGATTCTGGGCTTCTGGCTGCTGCCTGCATGTGCTCTAATCCTGGTCGCCAATTTCATGCCGGCCTACTTGACCGTCACTGGCTGGATTCCGGCTATCCTGGCCGGGCTGGTCATGCTAGCCATCGGCATGGTGACAAGTCGGCTTATCTGGCGTGAAGCCAAGAAGGCTTAATCCGGCCCATCTCGTTTAATGCGCTTCAGCGGATGCTGATTTGGCCGGCTCTGCCCTGATGGCGTAACCGGTGCTGTGAGGAAACTGAACTTCTACTTTTTCCCCTCGCAGTTTCCTGCTTATGGCAAAGTTGAGTTCGCTGCGCAGCAAATCCGGGCGCTCGAGAAAGTCGCGCGTCCAAACACACAGCGCAAAGGTCATTGAGCTATTGGAGAGTTCCTCAAATAGAACGTCCGGGGCAGGCTCCTTGAGAACCCCGCGCTGTGATTGCACAAGCTGCAGCAGCATCTTCTGCATTGTCTCAGGATCTGCCTGGGAGGAGACACTGGCTCTAAACTTCAGCCCAACAATCCGGTCAGGCCAGCTCCAATTGACAATATTCGACGTGACGAACTGCGAATTTGGGACGATGATCGCGATATGTTCATCGGTGAGCACAGTAGTGGCACGCAGCGAGATATTTGTTATGGTGCCGGTGACATCACCAACTTGAATCCGGTCTCCAATCTTAATCGGCCGCTCAAATAATATGATTAGACCACTAATAAAATTGTTGGTGATTGTTTGCAAACCAAAACTGATCCCAATCCCGAGCGCTCCGACCAGCACAGTCAATCCACTCAGATCAATTCCTGCTGTTTGTAGCAAAACGACAAGCCCAACAAAGAGCAGACCATAGTGGACGAAGTTGCCCATGCCTCGCCGCACGCCGAAGTCTAGCTTCGTCTTTGCTTTTAACCAATCCTCAATCCAGCTATGCAATTGGGCGGTAGCCCGCACAAGAAGCCACGATAGCGCTAGTAGATAGACAATGCCCCAGAGGGTTAGCTGAGTATGGCCTAGCTTAAACAACTTCAAGTCCAGCACGGACTGGGTAGTCTTGTATATAAGACCAAGCTGAGCAAACACCCAGTGATCGAGTCCTGCCAGACGCAAGACCAGAACAAAACCCAAAAGAATTAATAGCCAGCGGGAAACCTTGATCACTACACGCCGAACATCAGTCGGTATGGAAATTCTCTTGGACAATCGCTTCAGCAAATGAACATTAAGCTTCGGCGCAAACTTGATCACTACCGCTGACAGAACGCACAGTTGCAAGAGTGACCAGATCGTGACCTTCGAATCACCCAGGGTAAGTAGTTGAAACTGCAGCACGTTTTCAACCTGAGCCAAAAACCAGTTGATGCTCCCCACGTGTTGCTCTCCATGTGCCAGAATCTCCGCTCCCGCACCGACGCCGCGCCATATGTTTAGTTCCAATCCTGAGTGAGATGCCAGCCTGGAGGGCTTCTCTCATATTTGGCCGGCTTAAGCCAGGGAGCCGCCTGGAACGCTCGCGAAGAAATGTAAACAAGGCTGACGGCTCTATTCAGTTCTGGCAGCTGGTCAACAATGCCGAAAGTACTTAGCTGTCATCCATCCCAAATCCTGGCATCAGGACCCCTCGTTGGTCGACCAAATCCTGCCGGGAACTTGCCGGCGGTCAATCAGTCATCATGGGCGCTTGAGCGGACATGATCGATTACCGGTTCAAGCGTCGGCAACGCCGATCTAACAACCCGATGCCAGTTCCATGCCAGAGGCAAATACGCCACTTATCTGCGGTGGTCGGCACCATCATCACTGAAATGGCCGGACAGTCCTCAGACACGGTCGGTATCGTTCATCATCCGTCTGCTCAAGTCGGCACGTGCATGGCGGCCGCCAAGCGGTGCTGACGATAAGGATGGTGGTTTATGAGCGTTAAGATTAACAAGAGCATCTTAGCCTGGTCGCTGTGCACAGCGCTGTCGCTATGCAGCCTTTCAGGCGGAGCCGAGGAATTGCAGCCCGGTCCCGCTGCCTCACCAGCAATACAGATAGTTTCCTTTAACAACGTGGCTCGACCTGGCGACACGGTCACACTCAAACTGCGGGTCACCGCCGGCACGAGCTGTTCCATTGAGGCTGACCGAGCCCGGTTGGCAGAAGCGTTTGCACTGCCGACAAGGACCCCGGATCAGGAAGGTCTGGTCAGCTGGAGCTGGGAAATCCCCCAGACTTACAGGGCGGAACTGATGCCGGTCATAGTGACTTTGAAGGTCGGCGGCCATGAGCATAAGCTGGTCACCGGTGTAAAGATTCTGGGAAAAGTCGGCCCCGGCTTAACGGTCCGTCAGTGGACGAAGGGTGCAGGCAATGGCGATAGCGTGATCTGCGGTGTGCAGACTATTCCCGATGCGAACTGCCGAATCGAGGTGGGGGGGCTGGCGCCTAACAAGCTGCTGACAGCAGGTGAGCAAAGGGCGGACAAGGAAGGAATGGCTAGCTGGACCTTGCACATGCCGCCTGACTTCAAGGCGGACAAGCTGCCGGTTATCATCACAAGCTCTGCTGACGGTCGTGAGAGCAAGCTGGTGACAGCCGTTCAGGCTGCGCAGCTGGCAGCGAGCAGGCCGGAGCTGGGACGCTAAGGCCAGGCGGTTCGACAGGACGCTCCAGGGAACCGGCAACGTCACATTGCCTACTCTTACCTTAAGGCGGCCTTGCGAATGTCGCGGTCGCGCTTAGAATATGAAGCATGGCAGAACGCAGCTCTACTGGCCTTGAGTGGGCACATCCGATTGTCCAGGACTGGTTCGCCGGTCGCTTCGGCACCGCGACCGAGCCTCAGCAAGACGGCTGGCCGGAGATAGTCGCCGGGCGCATGACGCTTATCTGCGCACCTACCGGATCCGGCAAGACGCTGGCTGCGTTCCTGGCCTGCATCGACCGGCTGGTCCGCAAGGCGCTGGCAGGGGAACTTGAAGACCGCACAGAGGTGCTCTATGTCTCGCCACTCAAGGCTCTAAGTAACGATATTCATACAAATCTGGAGATCCCGCTCAGAGAGATTCAGCAGCTTGCACTTGAGCGCGGCCTGATGATGCCGGAACTGCGGGCGGCTGTACGAACTGGAGACACTCTGGCTTTGGAGCGGCGCGCCATGCTGAAGCGCCCTCCACACATTCTGGTAACCACCCCCGAGTCTCTGTACATCCTTTTGACGGCCGAGAAGAGCAGGGCGATCTTGCAAGATGTGCAGACGGTCATCGTTGATGAGATTCATGCGGTTGCCGACGACAAGCGTGGCGCCCATCTAACCCTTTCCCTGGAGCGCCTTGAGGCCATCACCTGGCAGCCACCGGTGCGAATCGGGCTGTCCGCGACTCAGAAGCCGATTGAGACGATCGCCCATTTCCTGGCTGGCAATGGCCGAGCTCTCCCTAGCATAGTCAATGTCGGTCACAAGCGACAGCTCGATCTTGCCGTGGAGGTGCCATCGAGCCCGCTCGGGCCGGTCGCCTCCAACGAGATGTGGGATGAGATGTACGACCGTATTGCCGAGTTGGTGCGGCAGCACCGCTCCACGCTTGTGTTTGTCAACACCAGGCGGCTGGCTGAGCGAGTCGCGCTCCACCTGGGTGAGCGCCTGGGCGAGGAGCAAGTGGCGGCTCATCATGGCAGCCTTTCCCGCAAGATAAGATTAGCTGCTGAGAAGAAACTGAAGTCAGGGGAGCTTCAGGTGCTGGTGGCAACAGCCTCGCTGGAGCTGGGGATTGACGTGGGAACGGTGGATCTGGTCTGCCAGATCGGATCACCGCGCTCAATCGCCGTGGCATTGCAACGAATCGGTCGGGCTGGACACTGGCGCGGTGCTGTTCCCCGGGGGCGGATCTTTGCTACCACCCGTGATGAACTGCTGGAATGCGCGGCGCTGGTCCGGGCTCTGCGCCTGGGCGATCTGGATCAGATTGTCATTCCCGAGGCACCGCTCGATGTCCTCGCCCAGCAGATAGTGGCGAGCTGTGCCGACGCCGAGTGGAAGGAGGACGACCTCTTTGCGCTGGTGCGTCGTGCCTATCCCTATCGCGAGCTGGGGCCTGAGGTATTCGATGCAATCCTTTCCATGCTGTCGGAAGGGTTTGCCGGGCGGACGGTGCGGTTCGGGGCCTACATTCACCGGGATCGAGTGAACCGGCGAGTAAAGGCCAGGCGCGGAAGCCGGCTGATTGCCATTACTAGCGGTGGCGCCATTCCAGAAAACGCGCTTTTCACGGTTGTGGCTGAACCGGACGGGACTATTGTCGGCACGGTCGACGAGGACTTCGCTGTCGAAAGTCTGCGTGGCGACATCATGCTTCTCGGCAATACATCCTGGCGGATCCGCAGGGTCGAGGGCCGCGCCGGACGCATGATTGTCGAAGACGCTCACGGAGCGCCTCCAAACGTGCCGTTCTGGCGCGGCGAAGCGCCGGCACGAACCGCTGAGCTTTCGCTGCGCCTGGCTGAGCTTCGGACTCAGATCAGCAATCTGGCTTCCGAGCTGCCCACTGGCAATGAGCCGCCGGTTCAGGCAGACACAGGCAAGGCGGTGTCGTGGCTCAAACAGGAGTGTGGGCTCGACCAGTCCGGGGCCGAGCAAGCCGTAGAATACATCATCGAGGGCAGAGCCGTGCTGGGCACGGTGCCAACCCAAGACACAATCATCGCCGAACGCTTCTTTGATGAAAGCGGCGGCATGCAGCTGGTCATCCATGCCCCGTTCGGCGGCCGCATCAACAAGGCCTGGGGGCTCGCTTTACGGAAGAGGTTCTGCCGCAGTTTCAATTTCGAGCTGCAGGCAGCAGCTACGGACGATGGCCTGAACATTTCCCTGTCCGAGCAGCACAGCTTCCCACTCGCCGATGTCTTTCACTATCTGCACCCGTCCACCCTTAAGACCGTTGTTGAGCAGGCTGCCCTCGCATCGCCAATCTTCACGACACGTTGGCGTTGGGATGCAACCCGTGCCCTGGCGATCCTGCGCTTCAGCGGCGGGAAGAAGGTGCCGCCGCAGATTCAGCGCATGCGTGCTGATGATCTTATGGCAGTCGTTTTTCCGCAGGCGGCAGCTTGCCAGGACAATATCGATGGGGATATCGAGATCCCTGATCATCCGCTTGTGAAAGAGGTCATGAAGGATGTCCTGACTGAGGCGCTGGATCTGGAGGGGCTTGCCACAGTTCTTAACGGTATCACCGATGGTAGCATCCGCTGCATCGCGGTCGACACGCCGGTACCGTCGCAATTCTCACATCAAATTCTCAACGCCAACCCTTACGCTTATCTCGATGATGCGCCGCTTGAGGAAAGACGAGCACGGGCTGTGGAAATGCGCCGAGTCTTGCCCGAATCAGTTCTCCAGGAGGTGGGTGCGCTGGATCCGGCGGCCATTGCCCAGGTGCGCGAGGAGGCCTGGCCGGACGTGCGCGATGCAGACGAGCTTCACGATGCGCTCATGAGCCTCATAGCACTGCCGGAGCGGATTCGCTGGATGGGGCACCAGTCCGCGGTTGCATCCTGGCAGCGGTTCTTCGACGAGCTATTGCTCGAGCGACGGGCCGGCTGCGCTGAGGTAGACGGCGTCCGGTTCTGGGTCGCGGCAGAGCGCGCAGGAAGCTTCCGAAGCCTATTCCCTCAAGCCAGCTTCCAGGAGGAGCCGGTGCACGTAGAGACGGCGGCGCTGCCAGTACATGACGCGCTGCTTCTCCTGGTCAAGGGCTGGATAATGCACTCCGGCCCGACTACGCCGGAAGAGCTAGCTCAGGCTCTGCGCCTACCCGCTTCAGATCTTGAGCAAGCGCTGATTCGCCTGGAGTCCGGTGGCACGGTCTTGCGTGGCCGGTTCACGAGTCCCCGGGCGGAAGCGACGGAGTGGTGTGAGCGGCGGCTTCTGGCTCGTATTCACCGTCTCACCCTCGGCACGCTGCGCAAGGAGATTGAGCCGGTGACGGCCGCACAGTTTATGCAGTGGCTCTTGCGCTGGCAGCATCTCACGGCGGGCAGCCATGTCTCCGGTGAACGCGGACTGCTTGAGGTACTGGGCCAGCTCCAGGGCTTCGAGATCCCGGCAAACGCCTGGGAGCGGGAGATTCTGGCGCGGCGCGTGAACAGGTATGCTCCAGAAATGCTCGATCAGCTTTGCCTCACTGGTGCAGTTGGCTGGGGCCGCCTCTCTCCGCATCCTGCCACGCTCGATGTAGCCACCGGGCAAGCTGACCTCGCTGCCGAGAGCCAAAAGCGAAACGGCATCCGGCGCGTGGTGCCGACCAGTGTGGCCCCGATTACCTTCTTCCTGCGAGCCGAGTCTGAGTGGATGATACCCAGACACTCGCTTTCTGAATGCCACGAAGCCCGGTGGTTGAGCCATGCGGCGCGCCAGGCTCTGCGCTTTCTCGAGCAGCGAGGAGCGTCATTTTTCGCTGACATTGTGCGTAATACAGGACAGCTCAAGTCGGAAGTTGAGACTGCCTTGTGGGAGTTAGTAACGGCTGGGCTGGTAACGGCGGATGGCTTTGACAATCTCCGCTCGCTCATCGATCCTCGCCGCCGGGCCGGTCACGGCGCAGGGCGCAGCGCCCGCCCGCGCCACAGCACCGGCCGCTGGTCACTGCTTTACACAGGCGACTCGTCCGACCGCGCCCAATCAACGGAGGCCATTTGCTGGTTGCTCCTGAAGCGTTACGGCATTGTCTTCCGCGATCTTCTGGTGCGCGAGGCGATCGTCCCTAAGTGGCGCGAACTGCTGATCGCCCTTCGGCGTCTGGAAGACCGTGGTGAAGTGCGGGCAGGGCGCTTTGTCAGCGGGTTCCTGGGCGAGCAATTCTCGCTGCCGGTAGCGGTGGACTCTCTACGTGCCATGCGCAAGAGCGAGCCGGCTGGCGAGACGATCACCCTGTCTGCCGCCGATCCACTCAACCTGGTCGGGATTCTCGTGCCCGGTGAGCGGGTGCCGGCTATCTCGGGCCGGTCGGTGACATTTCGCGACGGTGTGGCAACAAAGGCACCGGCCGGACATCCGCTCGCACCGCGTGTTCAGACCAGATCACCGCACAATATCGGCTAGCGCTTCGAGACTCTTTTCAAGCAGCACACACCCCAAATGAGGCCAACTCGAGATTGCAGCGCCACCGCCAGCATCCTGCCTGGAGGTGATCGGCAGCTCATGCACTGCACGCGTTGGAGACCGTCGCCTGCTGCGGTAGGCCATGGCAACCTGTCAGTCGCCGTTAGCACATCAGCGGGCTGATACTGTATGGTCTGTAAACCTGGGTAGCGCCCTGGCTCTTGTCAGCCCGGAGCAGACTTCAGGGGCCCGGCCGAAACCGTATTTCATCTGTCCGGCGCGTACCGCACGGCAGAAGTAGGAATCGAACATGGCAAAGCAACATGTGACTGACCTCGCCTACGGTAAGCTGCATGACGTTTGGGCAGAGCTATCGTCGGACGAGCGCCTGCAGCGCTTCAAATCCTTGCCGCTGTCGGAAGCAGAGGAGTTTTTCCGTGAGCTAAGTACACGCAATCAGCTTGAGCTTGTCTCTGCGCTGCCCGAAGGCGAACAGCGTGTCTGGATTCGCCTGCTGGATCCCGATGATGCTGCCGACCTGGTTCAGGAAGCGCCGCAGGGCGATCGTCAGCGTCTCTTGCAATTGCTCGATCAACATACCCGTGATGATGTCGCCGGACTCTTAGCCTATGCCGAAGACGTGGCTGGTGGACTCATGAGCCCTCGCTATGCCCGCGTCCGCCCAGAGATGACTGTCTCAGAGGCACTGACCTACCTGCGCAAGCAAGCGCTGGAGCAGACGGAAACCGTCTACTCGATCTATGTGCTTTCTCCTGATCAGAAGCTGCTTGGCGTAACTTCGCTGAGAAAGCTCTTCTCCTCAGAGCCAAGCAGCCCAATCAAAGATTTCATGCGCACAAACGTAATCACAGCCGGGGACCAGGCAGATCAAGAGGAATTGAGCCGGCTGTTTGCCGAGCACGATCTAATTGCCATCCCGGTTGTGGACGACCAGGACCGCATGAAAGGAATAGTCACTGTTGACGATATCGTTGACGTGGTCGAGGAGGAGGCGACCGAAGACATTCAAAAGATTGGCGGCTCGGAGGCGCTGCACGGCCCCTATCTGCAGATCACTCTAATACAGATGGTCAAGAAAAGGGCCGGCTGGCTGACCGCCTTATTCCTGGGTGAAATGCTGACTGCTAATGCGATGGGCTACTTTGAGAACGAGATCGCCCGTGCTGTGGTGCTGGCCCTGTTCATTCCCCTGATCATCAGCAGCGGTGGCAATGCCGGTTCACAAGCTTCAACGCTTGTGGTTCGCGCAATGGCGCTGGGAGAGCTGCGGCTCAGGGACTGGTGGCGAGTCATTCAACGAGAATTCACAACCGGTCTCATGTTAGGCTCCATTCTGGGCTCCGTCGGCTTTCTACGTGTCATCATCTGGCAGTTCATCTTCAAGTCGTATGGGGAGCACTACCTGTTGATTGCATTCACAGTTGGTGTCAGCCTGGTTGGAATTGTCCTCTGGGGTAGCCTTGCCGGATCATTTCTGCCGTTTGTATTGCGACGCGTCGGCTTTGACCCGGCCAGCGCCTCAACCCCCTTCGTCGCTACCCTGGTAGACGTGACCGGGCTCGTTATCTATTTTTCGGTAGCCAGCCTGTTTCTCAGGGGCACGCTGCTCTAAGGCGACAACCAGTGATCGGCAGGCCGCGTCGCTCGTGCTGATCGGGATCGGCCTGCTCAACCTCAAGCCGAACGCTTGCTCACGCCCAAAATGATTTAGCGCTGGTGCCATCAGTTCGCATGTACAGACCGGTAGTCAAGAGGGCATCTGATTTTTTTAGCTAAGGTTGTTGTTACAGCCCTCCTAAATGGGTACAAAGCAAACGTTGGAACCATAGGCAGTGCGGACGGAGGATCTGCGGATGAGGTTCTTGGTGCCAGTAATTTTCCTAATGACGATGTGCCCGGCATTTGCGGTAGAAACAGATGTCCTGTGGCAGCAATACATCCAGGAAGCTGAGCGCGCATTCGAGCAGAAAGACTATCTGCAGGCCAGGAGATGGTTCTCCGCGTCGCTGGCAGAAGCGGAGAAGTGCCGCCAGGATGTTCAGCTGGCCCAGAGTCTTGAGCGTCTTGCGGAAAAGTACGCGGCCCGGAACAGATGCAAGGTGGCGCAGGCGCTGCACAGGCAGGCTGTCAAGATCTTCGCAAAGCGGCACCTGCTGTGCAAGGTGGCCTGGAACTGACAGGCGCAGGCAGGTAGAGCAACGATCACAGGCTCCAATTTTCGGTCTCGGATCGACCGGCTACGCTGCCCTGGCGACCACACACGCCTTACTGCTTGGAAAGGTCTGGAGTGCCTGAATGCCTGAGGGTACGAAAAGTGTCGTCTTAACGCAACCCCCAGCGGTGCGCCAGGGGGCATTCCAAGCTTACTTTATATACGATGTGGCGGATACAATCGACCTGAGCAGGCTCCAGAAAATTGCTGGAAAGGGCGTGGAGCGAGCACAGCTTCAACTGCGTGCAGCAGCTTCGCCGCCCTACCTGAAATTCTCGGCACCGCCACTGTCGGCCTCACTTCCAGCTTTGAAGATTGAAGGGCATATGGCCGATGCCCGAGCCAGGATCTACGACTACGGCATCGTTGCCATACGGCTCTCGTTTCCTTTCAGTGGCCCATGGCATGAGTTTGCGGCACTCACACAAGGTCTGCGCGAAAAGACGGAGCTGACATCCGCAGCTGAGCGCCTGCTTGGCGAAGTCCTGCAGGAGATCGCCGCGGCTGTCAGCAAGCCTCATCGACCGCTGATGGAGGAGTACTTTCTCCTCGAAGTCGAAGAGTTTGAAGGAGCAGTGGATGCCTCCTTTCTCCTGACTGAATGCGGAGCTGGGCTGGCCGGCATCATTCTCGGCGAATCGAGGCCGCTGAGCAGTCTTGAGCGACAGGACGCACTGCGCATCCACTTTAGCTACCTGGATGATGATCTGGCGATCATTCACTGGGACGCCGCATTCATATTCGAGCGCGGGGAAGGCGCAGAGGCAATCGAGAGCATTCTCGAATTCGCCAACAGTCAGCTTGCGGAGCTCAGGACCTACGATGCGCGCCTGGATGCTGAACTGAACCAGATTTATGCGCTTGACAGACCGCTGTCCGGGCCGCGCCGGCGGGTAGCGCGGCACGAAGCCGACGAACGCGCGGAACGCTTGCGTTCGCTGGTTGTCGACATTCGCGAGCTGTCTGACCGGGCCAGCAACGCTCTCAAGATTACGGGCGATGCTTTCTATGCCCGACTTTATCGCGGCGTTGCCGCGCGGTTAGGTCTGGCCGATTGGCAAAGCCAGATCGACAAGAAGCTGGACAGCGTTGGTGACCTTTATCGATTCCTGACAGATCAAGCTCAGCACGCGCGCAGTGAGTTTCTGGAGATTGTCGTGATTGTTCTAATCGCGGTCGAGGTCGTGATCGGGTTGCTAGGGCTGCACCGATAGATCCAAATTCTTACGATTCGGCCGCTCGACCGCTTCACAATAAATTCATGGTTGTCAAGTACGCTCTGCTAAATGAGAAGGGAAGGGCGCACTTACCACACCCACTTGCTACGGAGTACTTTCATGTTGAAGA
>Ga0066388_100000008_pt1 | contig 50637 bp, 34 predicted proteins | sample PanSoiMetaGPlot6_FD_64539 | JGI IMG/M metagenome (GOLD analysis project Ga0066388, IMG submission 64539) | Tropical forest soil microbial communities from Panama analyzed to predict greenhouse gas emissions - Panama Soil - Plot 6 (Hybrid Assembly) | ecosystem: Environmental > Terrestrial >...
TTGGTGACTGAAATATTTCCGCTGGTAATGGTCGGTGCGGCGGCGCTTAGCACAACGGCTCCTGTCCCGGTCGAGGTGGTTGTGGAGGAATTGCCTGTTGTGTCGATGCTGTTTACGCTTATTGCATTACCAGTGGTGGCGCCGGCAATGACCGTCACGGTGCCGTTGTTGCCGGTAGTCCCATTGCCGCCCGTAAGGATGCCTTGTGACACGGTGACATTGCCCGAGCCAGCGCTGGAGCCGGAGTAGGCAATGAGCTGAACATTCCCACCGTTACCACCAGCTGCACCGGTGGTAATTATCTTGTTGGCAATCGAGATACTACCGCCGGTTGTACTGCCACCGCCGGAGCCTGACCCTGGACTTATCGTCACTTGCGTCGTGGGGTCCGGACCATGTTGTCCACTTGCAGGAGGACTTGCAGATATTGTTGCCCCTGCTACCATCAACAAATCCCCGCCAGCACCCGCGCCAGTCGTGTTTACGTCGCCACCGGATATGCTGATATTTCCGCTTGCCAGAATGGCCAGCGCAGCTCCGCTGGATGTAACCCCGGAGTTCAGGGTCACGTCGCCACCGGTATTGAAGTAGGTGGGATCGCCCGATACATTCAGAGTGCCGAGTTTGAGATCGGGTGTTCTAGCACCGATGTGCGCATTGCAGGCCGTTACATTGACTACGCCGCTAATATGGTCGACATTTGTGTTAACGGTGCCCTTGCCTGAGTAAAGATTGACCTCCTGGGAGAGTAGGTTGCCCCCTGAAATGTTTATGTTGCCGCTGCCCGTGTAGCTTGGGTCTCTAAGGTTGATTGCATTCGCTGCATAAATCGTGCCCGTTGTGTTCGTCACATTTATTGACTGGCTAGCTCCGGCCGCAGCGATATTAAAATTACCGCCAAGCGCGGTGATCACGCCGGCATTTGTAATCGCACCTGCTCCAGTTACTGTGTTGATGTTGTTTTGTGCTTGAATGACCGGCGCCCGAGCATGTGCTCCGGCAGGCAATGCATTGGTAACGGTTCCACTGGCAGAAAGCGTCAAGTCGCAACCAGCCAAAATTGTACCGGCGTTGACAATATTGGCTAGGGCATTGATGGTGAGTGAAATGTGTGGCGTGTGTGAAGTGACCGAAGATAGCAAACCGCCCGCACTGACTGACACGTTATTGGCATTCAAGGTAGCAGATTGGGATGAGCCGTTGACCGGAACGAGGAAAAGCCGGCCCGCGTCGGTAAGGTTGCCCTGAATGGACAGCACATTTGAACCTTGATTGACGCTGTAGACAAGGGTGACACCCTTCGGAATAACCACGTCTCCGGCGATGGGGGTGCCCGAGGTAATAAGGAATGTTCTGTGTCCGGAGTTGAGAATCTGATCCAGCTGGTCGGCGCTCAAACTGCTGGAGTCAATTGAAAAAGGACGACCATGCAGGTGTGGCGGTAGCACGATCTGTACGGACGGCAACTCATGGTTGTGCCCGTGTTGTCCCCGCACCGCAGGCTGGACCGTCATATTGGAGAAGAAATCCTGATGTGCGCTGACCGGCGCTACCTGTGCCAAGAAAAGCACGGCAAGAAGTCCTATGAAAACGCGCCTCTTGGGGGATCTAGGATGATCCGTACGTGTAAACGCTCCCACTCTCTTGCTGCGTAGAGTAGTCATTCCAGGTTCTCCGTTGATTGGTACTTCGAATGATGAAATCGCTGATGAAATGTTGTTAAGGTTACCGATTTCTGTCGTCCGAAGCCGGTGCTCGCTGGTCTGCCATCTTGCGTTTGCTCGAAATTAGGGCAACAGCAACTGATGCCCGAAAATCGGCATGAAGAAAGCGCGACGAACTGGCTCCGCCAAATTTGAATCAAAGGTCCACAACGGGCACGCCAAAACGTGCCCGCAATGCGGACAAGGTTAAACCCCCCTTTGCTGATCCCAAGTCCCTGAACCGGCTGATTGAGGGACTTAATCGTTTCTCTGCGGCGTACTGATTAATTTATTATACACCCGGGGTGACCCGAGAAATCCGCGTCGCGCTTTTCTGAGCGCCGAAGCGAGGAAGGGGAATCCGTTGAAGACAATCAAGTAAAGCGCGATCCCCAGTAGTGGAAAGATGATGACGCCATGCAGTGCTGCGGACTGAGGTGCTGCCTGGGCCGGTGACTCCAATGCCACCAGTGGCAAGGTCAGGTTAAACAGGGGCGCCACATGGGATGCTCAGCTGGCTTGCCAACCAGCTGAGCATTGGCCGGATTTTCTGGGCATATGTCCGGATGGCACCAATACAGCCTGGCCAATACACTGTGCTGTCAAAGGCTAACGACTCTTGCCGGTTCGTTCAGCTAATGAAGCATGATGCCGATAATAGCAACTACATGGTTGGCTTAACTCTGCCCATTAGTGTAGTGGTGGTCTAGCCGGACTACATCTCGCGCTGTCGGTGCTGACCTAACTGTGGTTAGCTTGGTGCTGAGCGCGCTCAGGGTGCGATCTGCTTCCTTCAAGGGGCTGCACAGATGAACTCAACAGGCGCTGGCGAGTTAAGAGCCTGATCTGCAGGGCATGCGCTCACTGTCGCAACAACGACGCCAGGCGGCCCACCTGGTGGCTGCGTGCCTGCCCCTCCACTGACAAATGCCAGCTCCGCACGCTCTACTTCAGCAACAACAGGTAGTTCTTGGTACTTCATTGTCCACACCCTCCCCTTCGCTATATGTGCAGTCAGGACTTGGCGACTAATCCTCCATAGGTCTCCCAGGACGTATCTGACCAAGACCCTGGTAACAGCAGTGGACCAAATTCAAGTATTAGAAAGTACTGGAATGAATTAGGAAATGATGGACCCAACCCGGGAGCCGAGCCTCCTTACAACTTTAGCACGAGAGATCTATCCCTGTTGGTTGCCAGGCTACACCCAGCGACGCGGCATTTTGGGTCGAAATGACCCCTACTCGGCCTGACAGGCGGCGTTCGTTGTAGCCGGTCGCACTGTCTCTAGCTTGGCTGCCTCCCATGCCGAAATACCGCCGACCAGGTCCATGCTGTCATGGATTCCTCTTGCCTCCAGGATGCTCACGGCAATAGAAGATCTGTAGCCGCCCAGACAATGAACCGGCAGCTTCACAACCCGGGGTACCTCGTCAATTCTTCTTATAAGTTGGTTTAAGGGAATGTTGATGCTGCCCTCGATGTGCCTGTCCTGCCACTCCTGTTCGGTGCGCACATCGAGGACCGGCAAGTTCTTGTCGGCCTGGAGCACTTCGGAAAGTTCTGTGGCTGTTATGCGCTGCGTCTGCCGTACCAGCCCAGCATTCGTCTTGAGAGATTCCATGCCATTTTCGAGATAGCCAGCAATGTGATCGAAGCCGATGCGCCCAAGCCGCATGGCTGCCTCATACTCCTGTTCAGGGTCAGCAACAATGACGATCGGATGCTCACGATTGAGAATGGTGCCTGCCCAGGTGGCGAACGTCCCCTTCAAGCCGATGTTGATGCTGTCTTTCAGGTGAGCCCCAGCATACTCGGACGGGTCGCGGACATCGAGCACCTGCGCGCCGCCAGCTTGCAGGTTCAAAACCTCTTCCAATGGCAGCGGCTTGAGCACCTTGTCCAGCGTTTCACGGAGCGTCGGGCGCTCGAGGCGGTTGAGTGTTGCGCTGTGGGCGAAGTATTGCGGTGCTTCGGGGAGATCGCTGGAGACCAGCCGCACAAACTCCTCCTTGCTCATCGGCTGCAGTGCGTAGTTAACGCGGCGTTGCATCCCCAGGGTCGAGACCCTTTCCTTGCTCAGGTTCTTTCCGCACATCGAGCCTGCCCCGTGGGCCGGATAAACGAGCGTCTCGTCCGGCAGCGGCAGAAGCTTTTCATGCAGCGAGTCATATAGCATTGAGGCTAACTCGTCAGCACTGAGCCCAGCGGAGGCGAAGAGGTCTGGGCGCCCTACATCGCCGATAAAGAGCGTGTCCCCGGTGAAGACTGCAAGCGGACTTTGCTGGTCCTTGTCCAGGTCATAAGCGAGAATGCAGATCGCTTCCGGCGTATGCCCCGGTGTTTCGATTGCCCTCAATCTCAATTTGCCAAGCTCCAGCGACTGGCCGTCTTTGAGCGGGGTGAAATCGTATTCCGCTTGTGCTCTCGCTCCCAGATGGATCGCGGCGCCGACCCGATCGCGAAGTTCAAGGTGACCGGATACGAAATCGGCGTGGAAGTGGGTAAGCAGAACATGTTTGATCTGAAATCCCTGCCCTTCCGCCTCCTCCAGGTATTGATCGATGTCCCGCTGTGGATCGATCACGGCAGCAACCTTGCTGTCCGTGTCAGCAACGAGATATGAAGCATGGGCCAGACAGCCAAGATAAAACTGCTTCAAGTAGATCATCTGTTCGAACCTCAACCTGATCCGTACCGGGTTTCCGGGCGTCATGCGGTCCCCTGCCGCTGATGTAAGCAATATACACGAGAAATGCACCTGCAACCAGAGGGTAAAGCGTTCAGAATGAATGCCCTGATCAGTTACCGGTTCCTGGCGGGTCAGCGCTCAGCCGTTGAGCCTCCAGATGACAAAATTCAAAATTGCAGTGAATGTGCACCACGCCAGGTAGGGCAGGAGTAGCAATCCGGCAGGCCGGCTGACTTGCCAGAAGACGATAGTGGTGGCGATGATGGTTGTCCAAAGTACGACAATTTCGGCAAGGGCAGCAGCAAAAGACTGCAACGTGAAGAAGAATCCATACCAGGCGACGTTGAAGAACAGTTGGGCGGTAAAAAGCGCTAACGGCAAATTCGCTTCTGCCCAGCCCTGCCTGCGCACGACAAGCCAGGCGGAGACCGCCATCATCAAGTAAAGTATCGACCAGACCGACCCGAATACCCAGTTTGGTGGCGTCCATGGTGGCTTCTGGAGAGAGGCGTACCATCCGGGAAGCGATGGCATCGTCTCCAGCAAAGCGATGCTTGCTGCCAGGAGACATAGGCCGATCAGCAGCCCAAGCCAGGTATACGAGCGCATCAATCTCAATATTTCACCGAGCAGCCGTAGGCTTTGGTGCTGGAAATCGAGACAGGTTTGCTGCCCATGGCCTCGTCAAGCGCCAGTCGTACATAGTTCTTGGCGCCGGCAATATCTTGCTTGTCGGTCGTTGGCTTGTCATCGATGGCGCCCGCGTAAACTAGCACACCTTTTGGATCGATCAAAATCATGGTTGGGGTTGCCTTGGCGCCATACGTTTGACCCACCCGGCCGTCTGTATCGATCAGGTAGGCTGTTGGTTCTGCCCCCTTTTCCTTGATCAACCGGTTGACCTCCTCCGCTGGGAAATTTCCTTGCTTGCCTGGTGCTGATGAGTTTATGGAAAGCCAGACAACCCCCTTCTGCTTACTATCCTTTTGTAGCCTTTGCATGTTGCCTGAGTCATAGTGCTTGCGCACAAACGGGCAGTCATAATTGACCCATTCCAGGACCACAAACTTTCCCTTAAAAGCGGAAAGCGAGCGGGACTGGCCCTTGGTATCGGGCAGGGTGAATTCTGGTGCCGGCTTGCCGGGTTCCGCTTTTGGATTTTGAATTCCCGCCCCCGTTCTCTCCTCTGGCGTGCTGGCGCTGATCTGGCAGCCAGCAGAGCCGGTGATTACCAGAGCGGCGGCCAGACAAAGCCAGCTATTTTGAAATCTCATGAGTGCCTCCGATCTCACTGGTGCGTGGAAGAGATGTAATTGGTTCGCAACGCTCAGTAGGAGCGGCTTTGCTTGAGGGCATCGAAAGGATCCGGGTGCAGTGCGCCGGCTGCTCGTGCCTTGCCCGCTGTCGTGCCGGGGTTCGAGGGAGCAATTGTACCAGCTGCCGTGTCTGCTTCCGCGGTCTTTGTCCTGGCTCTGATCTTAGCCGGGATAGCTGAAACTGCTCGTGGTTTGATCGGAAGACGGGTTGACTGGGTGGTCGCGGCTGCGGGCAGCTTTGCGGGCATTCCCGAGGTCCTGGCTGGCTTTGTTTTTGACTGTGCCCTGGATGATTTGTCCGGACCTTGGGCAGGTTTGCTCGCAGACCCCGGATGAGCTGGCTGCGCTTTTTCGGGAGCTCCACCCTTGTTTGTCATCATCCAGGCTAACGCCCCGCCGATCGCCACTACCAGGGCGACCACGGCGGCCACGATGACAGGGGGCCGCTTCTTGTCGCTGACGAATTTCTGTGTCTTAGCAGCCGGCGCTTTTGGTATTGGCACCTGCGCGGTGGGATTCTTGATGACCTTCAAGTCGGTTGAGGTCACCGTGCGCAGACCCTGGCTTTTGCCCGGGCGCGGCACAGCAATCTGCAGGTCCTGCTCCAGCAGCTCCATGGTCTGGTGGCGGTCGGCTGGATTCTTCTGCAGGGCTCGGAAGACCACGGCCTCCAACCGCTCGGGTATGTAGAGGTCCGGGCGGACCGTGCCAAATGGCTGTGGCATCTCACTTATGTGCTTGGACATGGTGTCCACCATGTTCTTGCCCAGGAGCGGCAAGCGTCCAGTAAGAGCCTCGTAAATTACCACACCCATCGTATAGATATCCGAACGGGCGTCGAGCTTCTGACCCATGCACTGTTCCGGGCTCATGTACACCGGGCTGCCGCAGACCTCACCGGTTTGGGTCAGCCGCTGCGCTTCCTCCTCCCCGGCCCAGGGCATCAGTTTTGCCACACCAAAATCCACCACCTTGACGTAGTCCTTCTCGTCCTCATTGTCCACGAGCATTATGTTGCCGGGCTTCAGGTCCCTGTGAATTACCCCTTGCCGGTGTGCATGCTCGAGCGCGCTGCAGGCCTGAGTGAAGATGCGGATGCAGCGATCAACGCCGACATGGCCTTCCCGCTTGATTATCTCTGCCAGACTGACGCCCTGCAGGTAGTCCATCACCAGGTAGGGTTGTCCGGTGGTTGCTGAGACACCGAAGTCATAAAGGGTGATTACGTTTGGATGCTTGAGCCGGCTCGCTGCTTTGGCCTCTTGCTGGAAGCGCTTGACCGACATCGAGTCGGAGATGAGCTGTGCTTGCAGCATTTTGATCGCCACCACGCGGTCCATGAGCTCGTGTTTTGCCTTATAGACAACCCCCATGCCCCCGTGTCCGATAACGGAGAGGATTTCATATCGATCGGCAAGCTTGGTGCCTATGAGCTGGTCCTGAGTAAGCGGAATTAGGACGGTGCCGTCGTGGGGGCAAGCCGTAACTATGCCTGTGAACTCCCGATTGCAAGCCAGGCATACCCTTCTGGTGACTCTACCCTGTGTGTCTTCAGAGACCACGCTTCTGCCCTGTCCCATTCCTAACTACATGATACGCTGCTCCACCTCCTGCCAGAAGAACTGGTGCCCAGCCCGCACTCACCTCAACCACTGGTCGTCGCCACTTGAGATGGCTGAGTCCCGGTATTGCAAGTGAGCGATTCTGGCCATCCAGGCAATCCCCCTGCTGCTCGGCGGCCATGCCTCAGCCGGACAACTCTTAAGCATTCTTAATGTACCCTCGAACGCTGCCTGCATATCAGGCTTGGGCACCATGGAGTTGCCAGAACTGAGCCGGCCGTTGCGAGCTTGGCTAGCTGGACAGCGTCGCGCTGCCGACCGGTTTCAGACCGGCTGCTTCAACTCGCACAGACTCCCTCCTTGCACGGAGAATATCGTCGCCTCCGCCAGCCACTCGGGCTGAAAACCGGCAAGGTGCGTGGTGGTGATTATGGTCTGCGTGTCGCTGTGGACAGCCGACATGATCAGAGCTTGCCGGCTAGCATCGAGCTCTGCCAGGACATCGTCGAGCAGTAAGATCGGCGCCTCCTGGAGCTCGTCGGTTATTCTAGCCAGCTCCGCCAGCTTAATTGATAAAACCAGACTGCGCTGTTGACCCTGGCTGGCATAGGTGGCGGCGCTGACATTGTTTAGACGAAAGTTGATGTCATCTCGATGCGGCCCGATAATGCTTTGCCGCCGACCAATTTCCTCAGCCCGCCGCTCCTTCAAAAGCTTGACGAGCAGTTGAGCCACCTCCTTCTCTTCAGCACGGCATAGCTTCTCTGCTGACATGCTCTCGGAGGAATGGGACTGCAGGCCTTCATTAGCGTCAGGTTCTGGCCCGCCGGCATTCTCTTCGCTCTCCTGCGGGTCGGGTGCGCGAAAGAGGTAGTCAGCCTCCAGAGCTTCCCGTTGCCCGGACAGATGGTTTTGATGGGTCTGCGCTGCCGGCAGCAACTCCGTCAGCACCTTCAAGCGCTCCTTGATGATTTGCGAACCGAAGCGGCCAAGCTGCCTGTCCCAGGCAAGCAGCTGATCCTGGTCGGAAACGGTGATCCTGCCCTTCTCAAAAAGATGTTTGAGCAGGCGGTTCCGCTGTCCAATCACCTTCTGGTAGCTTGAGAGAATCTCCTGGAAGGCCGGCCTGAGCCTGAGAACTACGCTGTCAATCCACTCGCGACGGAATTTCGGACCGCCCCTGAGCAGGTTTAGATCCTGGCTCTTGAAGCTGACCGTCACCAGTCTACCGAGCAGAGAGCGAACTGAGCTCTGACTCACCCCGTTCACGAGCACCTGCTTGTTAAGTGATCGGGAACCCCTGGTGCCGGGCTGCTGGAGAAGGATTGCCACGCTCTCGTCCACACCCTGTCGCTCGAAGACGACCTCAAGCCTCATGTGGTCAGCACCCCAGCGAATCAGCTCTTGATCGTGGCTGGTTCGGGCTGATCGTCCCGCGCCCGCCAGCTCTATGGCCTCCAGAAAGTTGCTCTTGCCCTGGGCATTTTCACCGATCAGGATGGATTTACCCAGAGCCAGTCCTACCCTGATTCTGGGATAGTTGCGAAAGTTGGTAAGGCTGACCTGTTTGACCTGCATGGACCTGGTCTGGGCTGGTAAGGCGGCGGGCACTGGCGGCAACGTGGTCGCTGGCGAGGCCCGGTCGATTCAAGTCAAGCGTGCAGCCTTTGCTCTGGACCGGGCAGGCTCAAGCTCCCGGCAAACAGCTCTCTGGCTTTGCGACAATCGGCATCAATCTGGCTTCTGAGAGCGTCGATGCTCTCAAACTTCTTCTCAGCGCGGAGGTGATGCCAGAATTCAACGACCAGGCCTGTCCCGTAAAGATCCTGGTCGAAGTCCAGCACATGCGCTTCCGCAGTCATTATCTTGTCATTGCTGACGGTGGGTCGGTAGCCAAGATTGACTACGGAGGGCAGACGCCGCCCGTCGGCAAGCCTGGTAATGGCAGCGTACACCCCGTGTCCGGGCAGAACCTGCAGCTCGGAAATCTCGAGGTTGGCGGTCGGAAAACCGATGCCGCGCCCCCGCCCCTGCCCGCGGACCACTCTGGCATCGACCGCATAAGGCCGGCTGAGCAGCCGGCGGGCATGCTCGACGTTGCCGGCGCCCAGCGCTGCCCGTATACGCGAGCTGGAAACCTCAACGCCATCGACCATAACCTCGGGAGCGATGTGCACTTCAAAGCCCAGCTCTTGACCAAGGCTACTTAGAAGCGCCGGATCGCCTTCACGATTTCGCCCGAAGTGGTGGTTGTAGCCGATGGAGACCGAACGTGCCCCAAGGCAATCGAGAAGCACAACCTCGACGTACTCCCTGGGCGTAAGGCGGCAGATCTCTTCGGAGAAGGTAAGCACCAGCGTTTTCGCAATGCCAAGCTCAGCAAACAGATCCAGGCGCTGCTCGAGCAGGGTCAGGAGTTGTGGTGACCGGCCCAGCGTCAGCGTGCGCGGGTGGTCCTTGAAGGTCACCAGACCGGCCGGGACGCCCAGGCGCTGCCCCTCTGCCACCGCCTTCTTGATCACTGCTTGATGCCCGGGATGAACTCCATCAAAGAATCCCAGCGCTAGAGCGGAATCTCTGAGCAAGCCGGGCTTAAGTTCATAAAATGTATCCAAACCTGAAAACCCTGTCCGACCTGCCTGTCTGTTTGATATTGTCCGGGACTGGCGGCAGTGCCTGCAGTGCATCGCCCTGCCAGCTCCGGGGACCAGTTAATCATTCTATCTTAATGTAAGTCCCGGTGTCGGTATCGCTCTTATCGGATTCCTTCACGATTGGGGGCTGGTGCCGCCGCCGGACCGGTTCGGCGTGCACCCAGTGTGCTAAAATGAGGCGATGATTTGAGAGTGTAGTTGTACCCTTCTCTCGCTCCCTGCCTGTTTCTGGCTGAATGAGCGGTGCTTTGTTCTGAAGCTTATATGTCGAACATAAAACCAGGATCGGCCACGGCCGCAACCGGTGCTGACAATACCGGCGAGACAGACGGCTATACCGCGTCTACCATTGACGTTCTGGAGGGGCTGGAGGCGGTCAGGGTTCGCCCCGGCATGTATATCGGCAGTACCGGGCCACGCGGCTTGCACCATCTGGTCTACGAGATTGTAGACAACTCGGTGGATGAGGCTCTGGCAGGCTATTGCAAGAACATCGAGGCCACCATCAATGAAGACAATTCGGTGACTGTGGTTGACGACGGGCGAGGGATTCCGGTCGATGTTGTCGAGAAGACCGGAAAGAGCGCCGTGGAGACAGTCTTCACTGTGCTTCATGCTGGCGGTAAGTTCGGCGGCGGCGTCTACAAGGTGTCAGGCGGGCTGCACGGGGTGGGAGCCTCGGTCGTTAATGCTCTCTCCGAAAGGCTGGAGGTGGAGGTCTACCGCGACAACAAGATCTACAAGCAGGTCTACCTGCGCGGCAAGCCGGACGGTGGTCTTTCTGTCGTCGGCTCCACGGACAAGCGCGGTACCAGGGTTACCTTCTGGCCCGATCATGAGATCTTTCATGATGTGAATGAAGATAATGAGCGGGTTCAGATTGTCTTTGAATGGGATGTTCTGGCCACGCGCTTGCGTGAAATGGCGTTTCTGAACAAGGGGCTGCGGATCGCCCTCACGGATAAGCGGCAGGACAAAGCCGAGGAGTATCACTACGAAGGCGGAATCGCCAGTTACGTGGAGTACCTCAACGATACGCGCACGGGGCTCCACAAGCCGCCAGTCTACTTCGAGTTGGAGCGCGAGAACGTGGTGGTCGAGTGCGCCCTGCAGTGGACAGACATCTACGCAGAGTCGATTTACACCTTCGTCAACAATATCAATACCCACGACGGCGGCACGCACCTGACCGGCTTTCGCAATGCTCTCACACGGGTGATTAACGACTACGCGCGCAAATCCAGTCTGATCAAGGAGAGCGAGGCTAACTTCACAGGTGAGGATGTGCGGGAAGGACTTACCGCCATTGTTAGCGTGAAGGTTCCAGAGCCGCAGTTTGAGGGACAGACGAAGGAGCGCCTGGGCAATCGGGAAGTACAGGGTATTACCCAGTCAGTGGTTGCCGAGAAGCTTTCCGACTGGCTCGAGCTCAACCCGAAGCCCGCTAAAGACATCGTCAACAAGGCGATCCAGGCTCGCCAGGCCCGTGAGGCTGCCCACAAGGCAAAAGTCTTGGTGCGCAGGCAGTCGGCGCTTGAGAACTCGGCTCTACCGGGCAAACTGGCCGACTGCTCTGACCGCGACCCGGGCAAGTGCGAGATTTATCTGGTTGAGGGTGACTCCGCCGGTGGTAGCGCTAAGCAGGGCCGCAACAGAACCTTCCAAGCGATCCTGCCCTTGAGAGGAAAGATCCTCAACGTCGAAAGAGTTCAACCAAGCCGAATTTATGACAATGCCGAAGTGCAGGCCATGATTCAGGCTCTTGGTCTGTCGGTGAAGGAGGAGGAGGAAGAGGGTGGTGGCAAGGGTACAGGACTCTTGCGCCCGAACGCGGAGAATATTGATCTTTCCAAGCTGCGCTATCACAAGGTGATCATCATGACCGATGCCGATGTCGATGGCAGTCACATCCGCACTCTGCTCTTGACCTTCTTCTTCCGCTATGCCCGGCCGCTGGTAGAGCGCGGCTATGTCTACATTGCTCAGCCGCCGCTCTACAAAGTGGAGAAGGGCAAGCGGGTGGAATACTGCTATAACGAGCACAAGCTGGAAGCGGTCATGGCCGAGATGGGCGACAAGGCGGTGATCCAGCGTTTCAAGGGGCTCGGTGAGATGATGCCCGAACAACTCTGGGAAACAACGATGAACCCGGATACGCGCACCTTGAAGCAGGTGACAGTGGAGGATGCCTCGGAGGCTGATCACGTCTTTGACCTCTTGATGGGTGAAGCGGTGGGACCGAGGCGCGAATTTATCGAACGGAATGCTCATACCGTAGCTAATCTGGACGTATAGAGCTGGATCATTGTCATGGTCAATGTTGCCAACCTTGTTACGATCGGGAGGGTTGGACTGGCCCTCGTGACGCTTGGCCTGCTCTATTTGCCAGGCGAGGAGATACTCTGGACCGCCTTCGGGTTGACGGCGGTAGTGATCTGGGGCGATGCTCTGGATGGATACCTGGCGCGAAAGTTAAAGCAAAGCTCCCGCTTTGGCGGCATGCTCGATATTGCTGGCGACCGGATCGTGGAAATGGCGTACTGGATTGTCTTTGCGGCGCTGGGTTGGATCCCGGTGTGGATACCGCTGCTTTTCCTTGTGCGCGGCACCTTTGTCGATGCGATCAGGGCAGCAGCCAGCGAACAGGGATTCACCGCATTTGGTGCCAAGACGATGATGCAGACGGCAGTCGGTAGATTTCTCGTTGCTTCGAACTTCAGCCGTTTCAGCTATGCTGTCGCCAAGGCCCTGGCGTTCTGCCTTCTCATTGCCGCCCACACCAGGGCCGGCTCTGTCACGGTGGTTGCTAGTGTCGCCCAGTTCTGTGTCTACTTCTCCTGCCTGTTTTGCCTCATTCGCGGACTGCCGGTGCTCATCGAAGGGCAGAACATTGTCCGTCAGTGAGGCAGACGAAGGCGGGGCGTGGCTGTCCGGCTTACCTCTGCAAGCAAGATGACCTCAGGTACCAGCTCTATCAGCCGCCGGTGGTGCCGGCACGGCCAGCTCACTCAGGTCCGGCTTCGGCCTGACATGCTTGGCGATCGTGAAGTAGAACGTGCTGCCGCTTCCGGGGCGCCCCACCGCCCAGGCCGTCCCCCCGTGCAGGCGGGCAATCTCCAGCACGCTGGCTAGACCGATACCGGAGCCTGGTCGCGTCCGCACCTCCTTCAGGCGGATAAACAGATCGAACAGGTTCTCGGCCTCGGACGGGTGGAAACCTATACCGTTGTCGTTTACGGCAAACTGCCAGTGCTCGCCGACGTCCTGGCAGGTAATGTCGACGAGCAGGCGACTGTCCGGCTTGCGATACTTGATGGCATTCTCCAGCAGGTTTTGAAAGACCTGGGCCAGCTTGCTGCGGTCGGCGCTCACCGTCGGCAGTGAGCTGAAAACAGCAAGCTCACCATCCGGGGCAACGATGGCCAGACGTTGCCAGGTCTCCTGCACAAGTTGCTCTGTTTCGACCACCTCCAGGTGCAAGCTGGACTGTCCCAGCCTCGCATATTGAAGAAGGGCGCCGATCAAATTAGTGATCTGCTCGGAGCTGTTCTTAACGAGCTCTAGATAGCGTCGCGGTCTGGAATCCGGAGGCTCATCCTGGTAGTACCGCTTCAAGAGGTCAACAAGTCCTTGTATGGCCACGATCGGCGAGCGGAGATCATGGGAGATTAGATGCATGAAGCGAGCAATCTGCTCGTCCTTTGCCGACAGCTCCACGTAAAGCCTGGACAGGTCCTCGTTCATGCTGGAGAGAGCGCGCGTCAGCTTCTCCTGCTCGGCACAGACCCGGCAGCTTTGAATGAGCACCGCGATGTGAGAGGCAACCGTCTCCACCAGGTCGATCTCGTCGGCGCTCCATGCGCGTTGACGATCACACTGGTGCAGGCCAATGATGCCCAGCTGGGTCCCTTGAAAGGTGATCGGAACGGCAAGCGAGCTGAAGACACCGAGCTGCTCATAGACATGACGGTCAATCGCTTCCTCAAAGCGGCTGTCGGAGCTCAAGTCGTCTACCGCTACCGTCTTGCCGGTCTGATGCGCCAGGTAGGTGGCGGGCATGACCAGCGTGGTGCCGACCTCGATTGGGGTCACCGCCGGTTGAGTAAACTCGTGGGTGACTGGCAGAACGCCCTCGTAGTCCAGCTGGTAGATGAAACAGCGGCTGGCGCCCAGCGCTTCGCCGATCGAAGTGACCGTGGCCTCCAAAATCGGACCGACATCGAACTCCCGGCCGACGGCGCTGGAAATGTGCCGCAGAATCGAGAGCTTGGTCTCATTGAGCTGGCGTCTTCTCACGCTCTTGTCGGCGCTCTCCTGTTACCTTCTCCCCATCCCTTATTCTACTTAACGTTTTCTCCGGACTGGATTGGGGCAGCATAGATGCTCTTCTCAACTGCTGGTGAGGACCGCTGAGCGATCAGAGCTGGCAGGCAGTGGTGCAGCACCAGCTCCGGATCGAGCTTGCCCAGGCAAAGCTTCTGCTGGCAGTCTTGATGGAGCGGGCACTGCCGGTCAGCAAGCAACGGGTCGAAGACGGCGACATGCTGCGGGCCCCAGGGACGCCATCGGCGTGGATCTGTTGGGCCGAAGATGGCTACGGTCCTGGTGTTGGCGGCAGCGGCCATGTGCGCCGGCCCCGAATCGACGCAGATGGCCAGGTGCATCTGCTCGTAGAGGGCGAGACTCTGTCTGAGGCTCAACTGCCCGGCCAGGTTCACCCCGCGCACGCCGGACAGGTTCTCCAGCTCCTGGTAGAGCGGCCTGTCGCGCTCCGCGCCGGTAAAAAATGGGAGAATCTCCCTTTCCTCTTTCAGTGAACGGAGGATCTTCGCCCAGTGCTGCAATGGGTACATCTTGTTGGGGTGAGCCGCGGCAGCGTGAATGAGCACCAGAGGAGCTGCCTGTTTCAGCTCAGGCACGATCCGGACAATCTCCGCTCTTTCCTTTTCACTGATAAACGCCTCCAGATAATCGTCGACGACCGGGACATTCGCTGCCCTCAGAAGATCCAGGGTTGATTCCACTTCATGCCGGGTGGAATCCCAGCTCAGCTTGTGGGTAAGGAACAGGCGCCTGAACTCGGTGTCGTAGCCGATCCTGATCCGGGCACCGGTCAGCCAGGCGAGCAGTCCAGACGACAGCGAGCGCTTGAGCAGGAAAACTGTGTCGTACTGGCGGTGGCGCAGCTCAAGGGCGTAGGAGAGAAGGCTGCGGGCTGGGCCACGACCACGGTCGTACTTGTGAAAGCGGGTGGTGTCGAAGCTGAGAAGCTGGTCGATATAGGGACAGTTCTCCAGCACAGAACCGCTTTGCGGACCGACGAGAACATCAATGCTGGCCTCTGGGTAGGCCCGGCGCAGGTTACGCAGGAAGGGAACGGTCAGAATCGTGTCGCCTATGAATCGATAGCGCATGACCAGTATGCGCTTGGCCGATAGGCTTCTCCCGTTCATGGTCAGGGCTGATTCGGTCATTGAAGGCTCACCGCTACCTTGGTATCCTGACCCGGAGCTGCGCTCTTATCCTCTCGATTTGAGTGCAGGAGATCATCTAGCGCTGGTATCTTACCGACCCATTCGGTCTTGAGTTCAAGAGCGCTTACCGGCAGCCCGGCTATGAGCTCTGGATCCAGGCGAGCACAGTCCTTCTCGGTGGTGACGATAATTTCGGCGCCGCTTGAGCGGAGGTCGGCTTTGACCAGCTCGAGGTCCTGGCGCGTGTACCAGTGATGATCCGGGAAGGCGCGCTGGCAGACTATGAGTGCGCCCAGCTCGGATAACAGCTCATGGAAGGTCTGAGGGCGGGCGATTGCGGAAAGGGCCATGACCTTGACCCCGGACAGGGAATCGGGCGAAAGGCTGACCTTGTCCGAACCAAACGGTCTCAGGCGTTCCGGGGCAAATCGGCAGGTGGTTAATTGGGCTCGGGGAGCGCGCTCGCATATCAGTTCCTGGAGGTAGCGCAGTTGGCCTCTGTCTGGATTTCTCGGTATCTTGGTGATCACCACCCAATCAGCACGCGTCAGGGCGCTCAATGGCTCCCGCAACCTTCCGGCTGGCATGAGCGAGTCATTGCCGGGATCGTCGTTGTAATCGATGAGGACAATATCCTGATCGCGGTCGGTGCCCAGATGTTGAAAGCCGTCATCAAGCAGAATGATGTCCGCATTGTAGACGCTCACCGCCACCGCTCCGCTGACGGCCCGGTTCGCTCCCACCAGGACCACCGCTTGCGGTACGGCACGTGCCATCATATATGGTTCATCTCCGCAATCAGGGGAGCTCGCGAGGTGGCCCTCCCCGTCGCTGGCGATAACAAGCTCCTCCCGTGACTTACGCCGGTAGCCGCGGCTCAAGATGGCCACCTTCTTGCCGGCTTTGATCAGTCGCTTGGCGAGATCAATGGTTACCGGTGTCTTACCGGTGCCGCCGCAGGTCAGGTTGCCCACGCTCACAACCGGTCGTGGCAGCCTGTGCTGCTTGAGCCAGCCGCAGCCATAGGCTCGCAGTCGTGCGTATGAGCACAGCCCCCAGACAAAGGAAACCGGCCGGAGACACGTACAAAGCAGCTTTTCTGTAGCGGTTTCGGGATTACCCCAGGTCATTTGATTAGTGCTCCCTTACCCTCGGGCCGTCCGGTATTATAGGGTGTCGGCAGATGTGAGTCCAAAAACGCAACGGTTTTCCCCACTGCGCCCTGGCTCTGGCTGAGCCATTGCCGTCCCCGCACCCCGAGCTGCCGGCGCACAGCTGACGAGCTGATGAGCTCGGACAGCCTATCATGAAGCTCGGCTGTATTGAGTGCGATCCGCAGAGCATCAGCCTGAGTTAAGCCCTGGGCGGCTTCCCTGGTCTTTTCCAGGCTGGGCCCGCACACTACCGGCGTGCCATAGGCGTAAGGCTCGAGAATGTTGTGCCCGCCAATCGCTGCTAGTGTGCCGCCCACGAAGGCCACAGAGGCGAGCGAGTAAATTGGGAAGAGGTCGCCAATCGTATCGATCAGAAGGACGTCCTGCTCTTGCTCGAATCGCTCCTTTCTGGAATAGCGCCTGACTCGGAAGCCGCATGATTCAATCAGAGCCTGAACCTGGTCAAAGCGCTCCGGGTGGCGCGGGGCCAGGATGAGCCGCAATTGGCTGGCAGCAGGACCACTTACCGGGTGTGCCAACCTGCCTTTTAACAGGTGGGCAAAAGCCTCTAGCACAGCGCTCTCCTCTCCTTCATGGGTGGACCCGGCGACAATCACGTCCTGCTCGGGCACGATTCCCAGGCTCTGCCTGAGGGATTCACGCTCTGCTTCGCTTATCGGGGTGAGCCCGTCAAACTTGAGATTTCCCAGCACCACAACCGGAAGATCGCCGCCGGCGATTGCCCGGTAGCGATCAGCGTCGGCTTCTGACTGAGCGGCGATCGCCTTCAGGGAGCGCAGGAACGGACGGAAAAACCAGCGCAGTGCCCGGTACCAGCGGAAAGATCTGGGCGAGATGCGTCCGTTTGCGACCACAACCGGAACTGCTCGTCTGGAGCATTCGTGGATGAAGCCTGGCCAGATTTCGGTTTCCACGATGACGACAAGGGCCGGGTTGATCGCTTGCAGCCAGGCATTGAGCGCCCAGGGCAGGTCTAATGGAAAGTAGAAGACCGTGGCCATGCCGCCGGCTCGCTCCTGAGCCAGCTTCTGCCCGGTGGCGGTACTGGTAGAGATGGCGATTCGCTGGTGCGGATACTTCTGATGGAAGGCTTTGATTAGCGGCCAGACAGCGTTGAACTCGCCCACGGACACCGCGTGGAACCAGACCGGTCTTGGCCCCGCTTTGCTCCAGGTCGACACAGCCGCAGGAATCGCTCCCAGCTTCTGCAAGAGCCCGGCGCGCCGCTTGGTGGACAGCAAAAGAGCAGGCCCGGCAAGGCTCAGCAGAATTATTACCAGCGTGTAATAGAGGAACACAGGTGATGCCCGGATCAGCTCAGGGAAAGACTTGGTCTACTGGTGAACACAGTCTAGCGGTGCCAGCCGGCCGCTGCCAGACGCATTGCTTAAGGAGCCCGGGCCAAGCCGAGTCTAATTGATCTCACAAAAGGTCAAAGGCATCGACGTCTACGGCAAGGCTCAAACCGGGTCGTAAGCGCTTCTGACGGAGGAAGGAAGTGACCAGGCTCCGGCCTTTTTCACCGGCCAGGTTCTTTACCAGGAGATGAAAGCGGAAATTGCCGCGCAGGCGCTCGATCAGGCACGGGGCCGGACCGAGTATCTTCAAGGCCTCTGCCGAGAGCTGATCATCGAGGCGGTGGGTGAGCTCCTCGGCCAGCGCCTCGCAGGCGGATTGAACGGCCAACGCATCCGGGCCTGAGACGACCAGGCGGATAATCTGGCTGAACGGCGGGTAGTCGAGCGCGCGCCTGGCCGAAAGCTCCGCTTCGGCAAACTGCTTGTAGTCGTGCTGCTGGGCAAGAGTAAGGGCGGGCAGCTCAGTGTTGTAGGTCTGCAGGACAACCAGCCCCGGGCGATCGCCCCTGCCGGCACGGCCAGATACCTGTGTTAAGAGCTGGAACCCACGTTCAAGCGAGCGGTAATCAGGGAGGTTGAAGGCAGCGTCGGCGGCCAGCACCCCGACCACGGTGACAGCTGGGATATCGAGACCTTTAGAGACCATCTGGGTGCCAATCAAGATGTCGGCTCGGCCGGCGGAAAATTCGGCGAAGATCTCCTGGAAGGCTCCGCGGCGGGTGGTTACGTCGCTATCCAGCCTGAGAAAGCGGGCCTCCGGGAAGTGGGACTGCACCTCCTGGGCGACCCGCTGCGTGCCCAGACCATACGGTCGGAGAAACGGGCTCTGGCAGCTCGGGCAATCGCTGCCCACTTCACACTCGAACCCGCAGTGGTGGCAGGAGAGATAGCCGAGCGGCTCAGGACGCTGGTTTAAGCCTAGTCCGGTCGGCCCGCCCGCAGGCTGATGAAAGACCATGGATACGCTGCAGTTCCGGCATTTGACCACGTATCCGCAGGCACGGCAGAAGACGTGGTTGGCGTAACCGCGCCGGTTGATCAGAAGGATGGCCTGCTCTTTCCTGGACAAGCATTCGCCCAGGGCGCTTTGCAGTGTCGAGGAGAAGATGCTGCGGTTACCGGCGGCAAATTCCTGGCGCATGTCCGCAATGCGCACAGCCGGCATGGCCTGCTTGAAGACCCGCTCTGGCAGCTCAAGAAGCCTTTCCTGCTCCCGGGCCTGCCGGTAGCTGCCCACGTCCGGGGTGGCGCTGCCCAAAAGAACCATGGCCTTAAGCCGCCTGGCCTTCTCCAGGCAGAGGTGTCTGGCGTGGTAACGGGGGTTTGGGCTTGCCTGCTTGTAGCTGGAGTCGTGCTCCTCATCGAGGATAATCAGGCCCAGATCAGGCATGCTGGCAAATACTGCCGAGCGGGCTCCAATCAACACCCGCACATCGCCAGAGCGGAGCCGCCGCCAGGTGTCGTACCGCTCTCCGGCAGACAGGGCGCTGTGCCAGATCGCCACCCGGTCGCCAAAGCGGGCGATCACCCTGTCCGCAAGCTGAGGGGTGAGGCTGATTTCGGGAACCAGCAAGAGGGCGCTCCGACCCTGGCTGAGCGCTAGCTCAATGAGCCTCAGGTAGATCTCTGTCTTGCCTGAGCCGGTAACGCCGTAAAGCAGCCAGGGTCTTGGCTCGGGCAGGGCTGACCGGCCTGACTGCTCGAGCGTTGTCGTCAGGTCGTGCGCGAGGGCGGCAAGCGCTTTTTCCTGGTCGGTAGTTAGGGACAGCCGGCTTGATGGAGCCTGCCGGGCAGCTGCCGGTATCTGAGCAAGCGGGTTTCTCAATACCTCCTTTTCGCTCACCACGACAAGACCGAGGGCAGCCATTTTGCTGATGGTGGCATAAGTGGTGCCGGCCGCATCGATCAGTTTGCTGAGGCTGAGCTGACCGGCGTTATGGCGCAGGATCGAGATGATTTCAGCCTGACGATCGGTCGTGCCGGTTTGTCCGGTCCAGATGACCGTCTTTACCAGTTTTGGAGAGAGTTGTGAGCCCGATTCACAGCTGATTTTCACCAGTCCTGCTTGCCTGAGGGCCGAGAGAGCGCGGTAGAACTGGGACTGGTTCAGGCGGCTCTTCTGCCTTAAGGCTCGCACGGACAAGCTGCGGCCCCCGCGCTCCAGCAGGAGGTTAAGGATTTGCTCTGCCTGGAAGCTGGGCGGCAAAGGCGCGACCCGGTTGGATAGCCCCTGAGGCGAAACCAGCTCGACCACACGTTTCAGTCGCGGCCCGAAATCCGCTGGCACGGCTGCGGCGATCACCGAGGAGATGCTTGTGCAATAGTAATCTGCTGTCCAGTAAAGAAAGTCTATGTAATCGCTGTCAAAAAGTGGATCGGAATCCAGAATCTCCACAATCGGCTTAGGTTGACAGCTCCCGGAGAAGTGATCCTGAATAGAGACCACATAGCCACCGACCAGATCTTGGTGGCCAAAGGGGACGAGCACCTGGGCACCGATGAAGGCCTCCTTCTGCAGATAATCGGGAACCCGATAGGTGAACAGCTTGTCACCAAGCTCTCGGCTTGGGATATCAACGATAACCTCTGCAAATACCGTGGCGCCGTTAGCCAAAGGAAGCCCCCGAAGCCGATGAACGTCCGAAGCGCTACCACGATATAAGGATAGGGTCACAGTGACAACCCCCGGACAAAGCGGCGGACCAAATAAAGGCGCAGTTGGGTAGACGCTGGCCAGAGAAAGAGAGTTCAAAATTTCTCAAGATTGGCTCCTCGGGCCGGTGCTCAGGCAACCTGCCCGGTCCACAGCCTGAAGGCCGATCAGGCCCCGATAATGTACTTCTTCCAGTGGTACTCGCCAGAGGTCGCGTGCTTGGAGATCTCGAAGTAGACGTGGCTCTGCGGGCGGCGAGGTTGTGCCAGGAGCGGCATGCCGGCCTCCCTGGGGGTGCGGTCCCCCTTTTTGACGTTGCACTTGAGGCAGGCGGCCACCACATTGTCCCAGCTATCGCTGCCACCGCGTGAACGCGGGATGATATGGTCGATGGTCAGGTCGTGGCGGCGGTCACCGCAGTACTGGCACGTGTAACTATCCCGGTGCATCAGATTGCGCCGGGACAATGTGATCTCCTTATAAGGAATCTTGACGTACGACCTAAGCCGGATCACCGTAGGTAATGGGAAATCAGCATAGACCAGCTTGCCATTGTGCTCGATCTGCTCGGCCTTTCCCTTCAGAAGCAGAATAACCGCACGACGCCAACTGCAAATGTTCAAGGGTTCATATGATGCGTTAAGTACCAGTACCTTAGACAAAACCTGACCCCTTGTAACTGAATTAGCTCGCCTGTTTGACCCTGAGCACTGAGGCATGCTGCCTGTTGTCTATTGCTGATGAATTCCTCCGCTCTTCAGACCTGCGCTGCTGCTGCCTTTAGCAAATCTTTACGTTGTAATATTATAACGATTGAAGTCCGGATTTGTCTACAAATCACGCTCCTGCGGTGGTTTGTGCTAGAATAACGACGTTGTCCGCCGGACGACAGGGTTTTTTTGCCCGTTATCGACCGATTTGACACAGCCGCCGAAGCGTTCGAATCGGCCTGTCGAGTCGGCTGGTTCCTACGTTTCCCCGCGTCGTATTGGTCAATCAGAAAAGTCGTAAGTCGTCACCCACCCAGATTCAAGCAATAAGGAGTAGAAGACAATCTTGCCAGTAGCATCGATGAGACAACTGTTGGAGGCAGGCGTTCACTTTGGTCATCAGACGCGCCGTTGGAATCCGAAAATGCGTCCATATATATATGGGGAGCGCAACGGCATATATATCATTGACCTCGAACAGACAAGCCGGGCATTAGATCGAGCCTGCGAGTTTATCCGCCAGGCGGCCACAGAAAAGAAGAACATTGTTTTTGTCGGCACCAAGAAGCAGGCTGTGGATATTGTCGAAGAAGAAGCCAAGCGCTCTGGTGCCCACTATGTCAATCGTCGCTGGCTTGGCGGCATGCTGACCAACTTCGAGACGATTCGTTTGCGCATCAATCGTCTGAAAGAGTTAGAGGAGATGCGCGACACAGGCGAGTTCTATCGTCGCCCGAAGAAAGAAGTGGCTGTGCTCAACCGCGAGTTGACGAAGCTCGATAAATCGCTGGGCGGCATCAAGAACATGCGTGGTAAGCCAGATATACTCTTCATCATCGATCAGAAGAGGGAGCTCATAGCAGTAGCCGAGGCCAAAAAGGTTGGAGTTTCCACCGTCGGCATCATTGACACCAACTGCGATCCAGATGGAATTGATTATGTAATCCCGGGCAACGATGATGCGATCAGGTCGATAAAACTGATTACGGCAAAAATTGCTGATTCGATCCTGGAAGGCAAACAGGGGCAGCCCTACAGCTCGGTTGAGGAGGAGCAGAAGTCTCTGGAAGAGCAGGCGCCGGTGCCCAGTCTGGTTACAGCAGGCGGACCTGACGAAGTCGACGAGACCGGGTACGAGCCGGTTCATGAGCCGTTGGCAGAGCAGTAGACCAAAGCAGTTTCTGGATGTCGCAGGTCAGGCTCTTCGCAGCTCTGACCTCCGGTTGAGCGGGAGCGCGTCAATAACAGGAGATAGGGAGAATGGTTGAGATATCAGCGTCCATGGTCAAGGAGCTCAGGGAGAGGTCCGGAGCGGCGATCATGGATTGCAAGAAAGCGCTCGTGGAAGCTGCCGGCGATTTCGAGAAAGCGTTCGAATGGCTGCGCCAGAAGGGCGTGGCGGTGGCCTCCAAGAAGGCGGCCCGGACGGCCAGCGAGGGCCTGGTCGTTGGACAGGTCTCGGCCGATGGTAGAGTCGGCGCCATGGTTGAGGTTAACTGCGAAACTGACTTTGTGGCCCGCAACCCGGAATTTGTAGAGCTCACCCGGGAGATCTGTGATCAGGTTGCGCAGACGAAACCGAAGAGCGTTGAGGAATTTCTGAAGCAACCCCATGGCTCGGGCACGATCGCCGATCTAATCACCGAGAAGGTGGCCAAGACCGGGGAGAATATCGTAGTTCGCCGCTTGACCGTCTTCGAGCTGGGAGCCGCCAGCGGAGCGGTAGGTCTTTACATCCATGCGCTCGGTGGCAAGATGGGCGGACTGATCGAACTGGAGAGCTCGAAGGCGGCGCCCCCGCAAGAGTTGTCGGCGCTAGCCAGAGAGATCTCCATGCATACGGTGTCCGCCAAGCCCCAGTATCTGAGTCGCCAGGGCGTGCCCAAGGAGATTCTCGAGAACGAGCGCCGGATTGAATCGGGAAAGGCTGACCTGGCGGAAAAGAAGCCAGAGATTCGCGAGAAGATTGTCCAGGGACGCGTGGACAAGATCCTGGCCGAGCGATGCCTGCTCGATCAACCGTTTGTCAAGGACCCGAGTCTGACCATCGGTCAGTACCTGAAACAAAAGGGCTCGCTCTGGGGAGCGGAGCTAACGCCCAGGCGCTTTGCCCTCTACATCCTGGGAGAAGCCGCTGGTCAGCCAGAGGGGGACTCCAACGGCTCATCTTAGAATCGTTTCCAGTCGACAAGCCCGGCTCACAGAAACAGAAAGCGGTATGATCCTACCGGCGGCGGTTCTGTCCGATTGAATGTGCGCCCGAGAGCGCGGGTCGATTAGGGTAAGCATGGCAGAGATCATCTACCGCAGAATCCTCCTGAAGCTGAGTGGTGAGGCGCTGATGGGCTCACAGGGCTTCGGCATTGATCCTGTGGTAATCGGTCGCATCGCCGACGAGGTTGCTTCTGCTTATCGCCTTGGCATACAGGTAGCTATCGTTGTTGGTGGCGGTAACATATTCCGCGGTGTGCAAGGCAGCGCCTGGGGGATGGACAAGGCTGCTGCTGACTATGTCGGCATGCTGGCTACGATCATGAACTGCTTGATTTTGCAGGAGGTCCTCAATGCCCAGGGCATCAACACCCGCGTGCAAACAGCGATTGCCATGCCGGAGGTGGCCGAGCCGTTTATCAGGTTGAGAGCAATTCGCCATCTGGAGAAGGGGCGGGTCGTCATCTTTGGTGGTGGCACCGGCAATCCACACGTGACCACAGACACGGCTGCTGCTTTGCGGGCTGCTGAGATCAAGGCCAATGTCATCCTGATGGCCAAGAACCATGTTGATGGCGTTTATGATGACGATCCCAAAAAGAACCCTGAAGCCAAGAAGATTGATGACATTAGTTTCGAGCAGGTGATCCGCCGTGGCCTGAAGGTTATGGATCCGGCGGCTGTGTCCTTATGCCAGGAAAATCACATCCCAATCATCGTTTTCGATTTTGCCAGGGCAGGCAGCATTGAAAAGATAGTGTCCGGCGAGAGAATAGGTACGCTTGTAGGATCGCGTGTCGGAGGGTAAGTATGAGTACCGCTACTGAAGTACTGGCTTCGGCGGAAGACCGCATGAAAAAGGCCGTGGCCAACCTTATGAAGGAGTTCCAAACGGTTCGCACCGGACGCGCCAACCCGGCACTGCTCGATCGTGTGGAGGTGGACTACTATGGCACACCGACCCCGCTCAAGAGCCTGGCCAATATCTCGACACCGGACGGCCGCTCTCTGGTGATCCAGCCTTACGACCGGGGCAGCCTCAAGGAGATTGAACAGTCCATTCATAAGTCAGGACTGGGATTGACACCAAACAATGATGGCACGGTGGTCCGCATTAACATTCCTCCGCTCACCGAGGAGCGCCGCAAGGAGCTGACCAAGGTGGTCAAGAAATATGCGGAGGAGAGCCGTGTTGCCATCAGGAACATCCGCCGCGATGGAGCCGATGACCTGAAGAAATTGAAGAGCGCGCAGGTCTCTGAAGACGAGATCAAGCGCCAGGAGGATGCGCTCCAGAAGCTGACCGACAGATATGTAAAAGAGATCGACAAGCTGACGCATGAGAAGGAAACCGAGGTCATGGAGGTATAACCCAGATGTGCGGGATAGTTGGCTATCTTGGCTCCTCAAAGGCGGCACCGGTCTTGCTGTCGTCGCTGCGCTGCCTGGAGTACCGCGGCTATGACTCTGCCGGTGTTGCTGTGATCGAGGACGGGGAGCTTTCGGTGCTGAAGGCGGCCGGAAAGCTCTCCAACCTGGAGTCGCTACTTAATGACAAGCGGCCACAGGCCACTATCGGGATCGGACACACGCGTTGGGCCACGCACGGTATTCCCAATGATCAAAATGCGCATCCCCATATGGACTGCAGCGGTACTCTGGCTATCGTCCACAACGGCATTATCGAGAATTATCAGACGCTCAGACAGGAGTTAATAGCATCAGGGCACCAGTTTTCCTCCGAGACGGACACCGAGGTTATCTCTCATCTGATCGAGGACGAGTACAGAGCAGACGGTGAACTCTTGAAGGCCATTCAGAGAGCGGTAAAGCGGCTGAAAGGGGCCTACGCTCTCGGTGTTGTCAGCCAGAGGCACCCGGAGAAGATCTATGCTGTAAACCATCACTATTCGCTGTCTGTTGGACTGGGAGATGACGAGAGCTTCCTGGCCTCGGATAGCGTCGCTGTGCGCCAGTATACGAACAAGATTCTCCGGCTCGAGCAAAGCGAAATTGCGGAAATCACCATCAATGGTGTCCGCCTCTTCTCCTTTAGCGGTGATGAGATCAAGCGCCATCCGGTCACCGTGGAGTCAAATCCTTATGTAATTGACAAGGAGGGCTACAAGCACTTCTTGCTCAAGGAGATTCATGAACAACCGCTGATCATGCGGCAGACGCTCGGCAAGTATCTGAAGCATCCCGACCTGCCGGTCGATTTTTCGGCTGCCAACGGTTCCGCCCATCATTGCGGGTCGAGCTCATATGGTGTCAGTCTGAGCAGGGATGATCTGAAGGCGATCAAGCGGATTCTTGTCGTGGCCTGCGGCACCGCCTACCACGCGGGCATGGTGGGCAAGTACATAATTGAAGAGCTGTGCGGGATTCCCATGGAGGTGGAAATTGCCTCCGAGATGCGGGCTCGCAAGCTGTTGGTGGATCAGAGCACCTTGACCATCGCAGTCAGCCAATCTGGAGAGACTGCCGATACGCTCGCTGCTCTTTCCGAGGCCAAGAGCAAGGGCTCGCTCACCCTCGGCATAACCAACCGACCTGATTCGCATCTAGCTCAAATTACCCCCAATCTGATCGTCACTGAATGCGGTATTGAAGTCTCGGTTGCCGCTACCAAGACCTTTGTTGCTCAGGTTGCCTGCTTTTACCTCCTGGCCCTCTACCTGGCTGAGAGTCTCGGTACCGTCCCGCTCGAAAAGCTGAGAGAGCTGAAAACCAAACTGATGCAGATACCGATTCTGCAGGAGCAGGTCCTGGCCCGCGAGGAGACGATCAAGTTGAAGTCGCTGCGCCACGCCGAAGCTCAGGATGTGGTATTCATTGGCCGGGGCATCAACTACCCGATCGCCCTGGAGGGAGCTCTCAAGTTGAAAGAGCTCAGCTACATTCATGCATCAGGCTATGCGGCAGGGGAGCTCAAGCACGGTCCGATTGCTGTCCTGGACTCTGGCGTTCCGGTTGTAACCATCCTCGTACCCGGGGCGGTCTACGACAAGACCTTATCCAACGCCCAGGAGGCCAGGGCCCGCCATGCTCAGATGATTGCCGTAGCAGTCGATGGCGATGAGCAAGCGCCAAAGATCTTTGATACGGTCTTGAGCGTTCCGCCGATTGACGAATTTCTCAGCCCGCTGGTGACCGTTCTGCCGCTGCAGCTCCTCTCTTACTTCATCGCTGACTACCTGGGCCAGGATGTGGATCAGCCGCGGAATCTAGCCAAATCCGTGACTGTCGAGTAGGCACCAGCCCACCCGGGCAGGCAGTCAAGGAGCCGCTTGAGCTGGCTCCTCCCCCGACCGCTGGCCCCTCTCTACATCTGCTTGGGCGCTCCCGAGTCTGAAATTGCCGGCGGATCCTCTTCAACGACTTTCGGCGTAATCAACAGCAAGAGCTCAGACCGGTTGCGAGCCTTCAGGCTGTTGCGGAACAACGCTCCCAGGACCGGTGTTTCAGACAGGTAAGGTATCTTGGCTAGCTGAGCGTTCTCTTGCTCCCGGAACAGCCCGCCGATCGAGAGCGTCTGCCCGTCCTTAACGCGCACTTCTTGAGTCATAATCTCCCGATAACTAATCGGCGTGACCACCACCCCGGCGATCTGGATCAAGGCCAGCGGTGCCGATACAGTCGGCCTCAGCCGCATCATGACGAAACCATCCTCGGTGACTCTTGGCAGGACGTTGAGGAAGACACCGGCCTTGGTGAGCTCTACGTTGTTGCTGACGACGCTCAAGCTGACCGTCGATGTGACCTTGTGCAGCACTTCATCAGCGATTGTGATCAGCGTTTCCGTATTGTCCGTGACAACTACGCTCGGGTTGGCGATGATCTTGGCTTTGTTGTTTTGCAAGAGTGCGTTAACGCTGACGTCCAAAGCTTTGGGGAATGTGGCGATGTTGGCGTGCCCACCAGCCTGCTTGGACAGCGTCAGGAAGTTGAAGCCGGATAAGGCGGCCAGGTTGTTGGTGACTGCAGCCACGGTTCCACCTGTGCTCGGGTTAGCCACCTGAAAGGGAAGGATGTTGCCGATTACCCCGATGAAGCCCTGACCGGTCTGGTTTTGCGAGGTGCCCAGCCCGGGCAGGGGAGTTATCAGCGGCGAGCCGGGGTTGCCGAGCGTGTTGCCCGATGCTCCGCTCCCCTGAAGGCCTAAACTCGCGCCCAACTGCCGGATTCCCTGGTTGGTAATTTCAATCAAAGAGGCCTGAATATGAACCTGGCGCGGACGCCGGTCGATCAAGTGAATTGATTGCTCGGCGGTAGCAATATCTTCGGCCGTGCCAACTACGATCACCTGCCGGTTCTTAACATCGGGAATGACGATAGCACCACCGCCGTTTTGCTCCACCGTGAAGTCGGTGGGCAGGCTCTGGTAGGCCCGAATCTGCATAGAGCCGGGATCGGTGGCCGCGTTGTTGGAGCCGGTGCCTTCCTGGAGCTGGATGCGTGCTGATCCTCTTAAGGTACGCTGGGCATCAAGGCGGCTAAGCAGATTGGTTTCTTCTATCTGAGCGTCTTCGTTGACACCCAGATTCACACCGGCTTTACGATCCATAGTCTTTGCGCTTCGCCGGTTCGCTTCGGTCCCGGTCCTCAGCTCTGTTTCATTACGCTCGTCCGACTCTTTGCGATTGTCCTCTTTGTCGGTAGTTGTGACTTTGCGGCGCATGGAGGCGTTGAAGTCTGGGACGAAGCCCCTGTTGAAAACAGAGGTGAAGAGAAGCATGGCCACATCGAATGGATCCGCATAACTCAACTTGAAGGCTTTGGCCAGAGGCCTGTTCAAGCCGAGCTGAACCATTGCGTTTTGAGTACCGACAATAACCGCATTGTTATCCACTGTGCGGCTCTGCAGCCCAGCGGCCGCCAGCACGCTGTCCATGGCTTCATTGAGCGTCACGTCTTTGAGCTCACCGGTGACCTTGCCGGTCACGGACTTATCAATCAACACATTGAGACCGCCCTGGCGGGCGATCTCGGCAATCACCTCCTTAACAGGCGTGTCGCGGAAGGAGAGATTGCGAATCAATTCCTCCCGGGCAAATAACTTGAAGGGCCGGCGAATCTGGACAGCGCCCACAGTGCTCGGCAGGCTTTTCGATCGCGGGTCCAGCAAGGAGGAGGTGGTTGACGCTATTGGCGTCCCTTGTGCTTGAGCAAGCGACATCGGTGGCGTTGTTTCCGGCTCCTGGGCGGAAGCTAGCGCGGGCGTGGAGGCCGGCAGTGATTGGTTGCTAACGGCTGGTTGAGGCGGAGTGGTGCTGGCTGCTGGTGCCGACGTCGGCAAATTGGCAGCGAGACCGAGAGCTGAGCTTGCTGGTGTCCGGGGCTGGCGCGTGCTGCGGGGGACCTGTGCCTGACCGGGATCGGGAACAAACCTAAGCCGGCTTGCCCCCTGACCGTTTTGTGCCTGGTCAGCGCTCGGGAGAGGAGCAAGTGTCTTGATTGATACGTCTGGTGTGTCTGTCCTTGGTGGACTGACTGCCTGAGCCAACAACGGTGGCGAGGAGACCAAGAAAGCCAAAAGCAAGCTTAATGCTTTGTCGCCTGGGTTGGGGACGCCTCTTGTCAGGCCGGTCATTCCTTGTCCTGTCTAGCCACCACAGGTAGCGCCTGAATTTCTCAACGATATCTGCGTGGAAAATTGTCGAGACTTGTCCCGACGCCCCAATATTACACAATATCAACGAAATTGCAATGATTTAACGATCGCTTGGCGCGTAACCTTGGTTCAAGGTATTCAACACTGCTCGATCGTACGTCCGGCGGCTAGTTCTGTTGCTTTACATTGCATATGCTTCTGCAACAGCGGTTCTTATCTGGTGGCAGGGCACCATGGACGGTTAAGGCTTTTTTTGGCCTGCCAGCCGGTAAATCGCCACTTCAAGATTGTTGCGAGCTTCCGTAAGACGCGGGTTGAGGCGCAGAGCTAGCCGATATTCGTTTACAGCCGAGAGAATATCGCCCTTGCCATAAAGCGCATAGCCCAGGTCGTTGCGGGCGCTCGCATTGAGCGGATCGAGGCTTACAGCCTGCTTGAATTCCTCAACTGCCCCTTCGGTATCGCCTTTAGCATGTAGACAGCGACCTAAGGCTAGGTGGCTGTCCGGAAAATTCGGGTTTAACAAACTTGCCTGGCGCGCCGTCCGCAGCGCTGATTGCAAGTCACCGTTCCTGATCAAAGCATTGGTGAGCGCCACCTGTGCTCGCGCTGAGCTGGGCTCCAGCGACACAGCCTTACGGGCAGCGGTGAGAGAGCCGCTGGCATCGCCGGCGGTGATGAGCGCCTCAGCCAGTCCGGATAGGGAAGCGGACGTGGGGCCCAGACCTATCGCCCGGCGATATTCGTTGATACCTTCGGAGATATTGCCACCAATGAGCAGAGATTCGGCAAAGCAGACATGCAGCTCTGGCAGATCCGGGGCCAGCTCGATCGCCCGGCGAAACTGCATGAGCGCTTCACCATGATCGCCAACAAAGTCCAGCACGCGGGCCAGTTGCGTGCGTGCCAGAGCATCTCCCGGTTTCAAAGCGATTGCCGCCTTGAGCTCGGTGGAGGCGCCATCATAGTCGCCGGCCAGGAACAGGTAGGTGCCTAGCTTCGACCTGAGAAGCTCATCCTGCGGATGGTCTGTGACCTGACGCCGCAACGAGATGATCGTTTCACCGAGCGAACGAAAGTCAAGATGCGAGCGGTTCAAGGCAATCAGCTTCAACTGGCTGTCTGTCTCAGCAGCTAAGCGAGCGCTATAACCGGCTTCCTGTGACGGTGTGGCCTGGGGCCTGGTCGTACCACCTCTGTCAATCATCCTCGGCAAGGTGGAGGTCAACTGTTGAGCGCTGCCCTTTTCCTTCTGGTTGGCCGAGCTCCCTTTGCCCGACGCTCTTGAGCTGGCAGCCGTTCCCGTCCAGCCGGAGAGCAGATCAGCTTCTTGCTGGAGGCAATCTGACCCTGTCTTTCCTGAGGTGAGCGGTGCGGAGGCTTGGCCGCTGTTGTGTCCAGGTCGGTAAGGAACCGCGGCAACCGCTGAGCTGTTGAGGCCGAGAATGAGGAGCCACAGACCGGCTTGGGCCAGGAGACTGCTCCGGACCTGGGGGCCAGCAAGGCCGTTCATTGCAGGCGTGAGCGGCACCACGGCCCGGTTGTTAAGGCGACCCATCTTGCATTTTGCCGGCGGAAAGGGAAGGCGCTAGAGAACTTCACTATGGTAAGCATTTACCGGTTAATATCAAGAGCTAATGGTTCATAGCGCCTATATCCATATCCCGTTTTGCTCGTACAAGTGCGACTTCTGCGACTTTACCGCCTTTGCCGGGCTGGACAGCCTGGCCGAAGAGTATTGCCGGGTAGTCTGTCGCGAGATCGAGGAACGCCTCCAGCGCCCAGAACAAACGTTGCAGCTAACCTCGGTTTTTTATGGTGGCGGTACACCGGGCTTGATCGATCCCGACCTGATTGCCGGCATCCAGGGCACCCTGGCTGAGCGGGCCGGGCTTTCCCCTGACTGTGAGGTGACGCTGGAGACCACGCCTCATGCCATCTCGCTGGCAAAGGCAGGCCGGTGGCTTGAGCTGGGCATCAACCGCCTGTCGGTGGGGGTCCAGTCGCTCAACGACCGGGAGCTCCAAGCGATCGGGCGAGACCACACTCGCCAGCAGGCTCTTGAAGGGTTGAAGCTCGCCCGCGCGGCCGGTTTTGAGGATGTCAGCTGTGATCTTATGTATGGCCTGCCTGGCCAGACGCTGGCCAGCTGGGAGGCAACGCTGGCGGAAATCCTATCTCTCGCCCTCCCACATCTTTCCGCATATGCTCTCACCCTGGCGGCAAACTCCCCGCTCTTGAACCGGCATGCCGACCACCGGCTTAATTTTCCGAATGACGACGCGGTCAGCGACATGTATGAGCGCCTGGTTGAGATGTGCGAGCAGGCGGGGCTCAGCCAGTATGAGATCTCCAATTTTAGTTACCCGGGCTATCAGTCTCAGCACAATTTTTCCTACTGGCTGAATCAGGAGTACCTGGCCTTTGGAGTCGGTGCCCACCGCTACGTGAACGGGGTGCGCAGCGCCAACTGGCGCTCGCTCAGGCGCTACATGAGCGACTGGCTTGGCAGCGAGCTGTCGGAGCAGATCGACCCGGCAACCAGGCGGCGAGAGGCAATCCTCCTCGGGCTCAGAACGCGCCAGGGAATTGATTTTGCGGACTTCAAGCGAGCCTATGGGCTGGATCTGAAGCAGGAGTATGAGGATAAGCTCTCCTTGCTGGCAGACCAGGGTCTCCTGGAGCTTACAGGCGAGCGGATGGCCCTCAGTCGAAAAGGTATGCTGGTGAGCAACCTGGTCATTGCGGAGCTCATCTAACTGGCGATTAGCTCCGACTAATGGCCGCGTTGTCATTGGATATGCTTAATCGGGAAGCGCCGGACCAATTTCGGTTTAGGCCACGGGGGTGGGGGGTATGGAGGTAGCGGAGGAGAAAGCCTCCACCTTCTTAGAATCTCAGCCATTCAGCAACATGCCAGATTAGCTAAGACCTTGAAACTTTGCCCAGAGTGCTTTACGGAATACCAGGACGAGTTAGACACCTGCCCTGAGGATAGCTCGCCTCTTTCGCTCATTGAAGAGGATCCGCTGGTCGGGCAGAAGATTAACGACCGTTACGAGGTCCTTTCTGTGCTTGGACGGGGCGGCATGGGTGTCGTCTACAAAGCCAGGCACGAGCACATGGAACGGGTGGTGGCGATCAAGATGCTGCACGCCTACATGGTCTCCGATGCTGAGGCGCTAAAGCGGTTCCATCGTGAGGCCAAGGCCGTGTCTCGGGTCAAACATCCGCACACGATCGCGCTGTACGATTTTGGCTTGACTCCCAACGGTCAGCCGTTCATCGTCATGGACTACATAGAGGGGATAAGCCTGAAAAAGATCATTAAGCAGGAAGGGGCGATTACCCTGGAGAGGGCTGACCACATCTTCCCGCAGGTTGTAGAGGCGCTATCCTGTGCCCACCAAGAGGGGGTCATCCACCGGGATTTGAAGCCGGAAAATATCATGCTGACAAGGCGTGGCAATGATCCGGAGTGGGTGGAGGTGGTCGATTTCGGCATCTCCAAACTGAAGAGCAAAGAGGATATTCAGCAGTCCTATTACGACATAACCAGGATCGGTGATGTCTGTGGCAGCCCGCCCTACATGAGCCCTGAGCAGTGCCTGGCTTCGGTGCCGGTGGACGCCAGGAGCGATATCTATGCACTGGGTGTGGTGCTCTACGAGGCTATCTCCGGTAAGCTGCCGTTCCGGGCCAAGACGGCTATAGAGATGATCGACTGCCACCTTTATGCGCCACCGACCCCACTCAAGGCAGCCAACCCTGATCTGGCCTGCTGTGAGGCGCTCAATTCCATGCTCATGAAGGCGCTCCATAAAGAGCCTGATAAGCGGCAGCAGACCATGGATGAGTTTGGTGCCGAGCTCCGGGAGGCGATCAAGCGGGATCTGATCAAGCTGAAGTCTTTGCGGCAGCGCTCCGAGCTTCTCGCTGCGGGGGCAGAGGCCGATCTGGAGGCCGGCGCGGTGGAAGTTCTCACTGCTTCCCGGAGCGCCGCTTCACGCAGCTCGGGCAGTCATGCCCGCCTGGTACCTGAAAGCGCGCCGGCTGAGGTTACAGTTGATTCTGAAGGGCTGGGCGCCCCGATTGAATTTGAACCGAGCACAGGCGGCTGGTTAAGCAGGTTTGGCCGGGGTTTCCTTGGCTTTCTGGGCGGGCGCGATTCGGGGGCCGGATACGATCGGGGTTACTTGCTGGCCGAGTGTCCTTACTGCAGCGCTCCGGTCAAGCCAAAAATCAGGTTCTGTCTTGACTGCGGGCACAACTTGCCCTCGCCCCAGGAGCTGGCCAAACTGCGTCAGGCTCAGGGGGTCTACACGCTGCCCAGGTCGCACCGGCCTGCCGCAGGCTCCGAAAATCCGGAATTCAGCATCAAGACGAAGGTGGCCACGGCCAAGGCAAGAGGGAGCTGGGGTGTCCGCAGCTGGGTAATTGTTCTCAACCTGGTGCTCGTTTTGCTCCTCTGCCTGGTGTACATAAACCGCAACCAGCAACAGTTTCAAAGCGCCCTGGAGAAGGTTGGCCTGGCCGACAAGGGTGACCAGCATAAGGTACAGAAGCATGCGGCCCCCGTCCCCCAGCACCCGAAGCACCACAGCCGCTCGGGTAAGTAGCTTGGTAGAATCCATTAACTAAGGATTCTCAGGAGCTCACTGATCATGAGTGACAACAGCCTGCCCCAGGCCCCGTTCCTGCCCGCTCAAGCGCCCCGCGCCATGATTATCGACCCGGGCAATGCCCTCTCCGCGCAGGCGAAGGGTGAGCTGGAGAGGCAGGCTCAAACGCTCGGTTACAAGGTAAAGGTGGTCGTCTTGCCTTCAGACTTCAGTCCGGCTTCCCCGGATAGTTTTGCCCTCGATCTGGCGCGGCAGTGGCAGCTTTCCGGACGTAAACTGCTGATTCTGGTGGACCTGAAGGCCCACAAGGTGCGTGGCATCTCCGGACCGGAGCTCAATGCCGCCGGCATCTCCGGCACCTATCTTCGCAAGGAGCTTTTTCCGACGAGCTTCATTCCCTACATGAAAGAGGGCGATCTCCAGGGTGCTATTGCGCATACGCTGGCGGCCGTAAACAACAGCCTCGAGGCCCGAATGGCTACCGGTTCAGCCGGCGTGGCGGGCCAGTACACCAGGCATGGTGGCGTCTACGGGGGCAGCACTCAGGGCCCCGGAGTTGACTGGCTGTGGCAGATTGGCATCTTTGTGGCAATCGGCCTGGCAATATTTGGCATCGCCTATCGGTCCCGGGCCGATCGCAACAAGCGCTTGCTGGAGAAGCTAAGTGAGCAATTGAATCTTCTCTATCAGCAGGCCGATCAGATAGGGCAGGCCTCCGAATACCTGGATCGGGACAAATTTGCTGAACTAGCCGCTCAGGTGGCCTCATTCTTCAATCAGCTGACCATCCTGGACAAAGCAAGGTCTGAAGTTGATCTTTTGCAAAAGCAGCGGCGGGTGTGGAAGGTGGGCGATGGGCTCCTGAAATGCCTTCGTCTTTCCGAATTCCTGGAAGGCCAGGCCGAGCCGCTGTTGAGCCAGATTAATAGTGTCACTGGCGGTGTCGATCGAAAGCCGGCAGCGCTTCAGGCGGAGAAGGCTATGCAGGAGATCGCCGCGGATGCGCCGCGGACCATCTCAATTCCGCAAGCGGAGAGATTTCGCCGGCCGGCCTGGACTCTTGAGCCGGTGTATGCGCCCGGGCCTTCGGTCATGGGCGGCGCTGACGGGCTGATGAGCCTTATGCTGGTTCTCAATCAGATGGAGATGAACAGGAGACTGGATAACCTCGCTGATCAGATTCATCAGCCGTTTAATGGCGGGCTGAGCGGCGATGCGCTCCCTGAGCATGGCGGCTGGCAGTCGCCAGGCTACGGCGACTCAGGAGAAGCATCCTGGGATAACAATTCCAGCCAGGACTTCGGTGATAGCGGCTGGTCCGACTTCGGCGATGTCGGTGGCGGCGGCGATTTTGGCGGTGGCAGCGGTGACTGGTAAGAGCTAACTGGGTTGCCAGTGGCGCATGCTCTGCCCGATGCGGAAGCCCTGAATCAAGTTGGTTCTTGTCAGCTGGTAAAGCTCATTGAGAGCCAGAGGATCCGTGATGTTGTGCTTGCTGGCTACCGCATTGACCTGCTGCATGGCGATAGCCGAGAAGTAGACAAACACCTCCTCGCGCACCTCCCCCATGCCCTGGTTGGACATGCGCAGAATCGCCTTGCCAAAGTCGTTGTTGACCGCTTCAGCCAGCTGCTGGTCCAGGAGCTCTTCGTAGAAGGAAAATGCTTTTCTGCCCATCTATCACCTCTGAAAATGCTTTTCCGCTGGCGGTCTAGCCGAGAGCATCGAGTGCTCTCCTCACTTCCTTGATGTCCTGCCACATCAGCCATTTCGGGCTGCCAACCGCCTTGGTGTCGTTGCGCAACAGATAGGACGGGTGGAATATCGGCATTACTTTAGCATCGTTCCGGAAAGGGAACCATCGGCCGCGAATGCGGCTGATAGGATCCTTAACCTGAAGCACGGACTGCACGGCAGTGGCGCCGGCAAGGAGCACAAGTCTGGGCCTGACCAGATCGATTTGAGCATCCAGGTAAGGGCGGCAAGCGGCGGCCTCTTCCCTGGTCGGCACGCGATTGCCGGGCGGCCGGCATTTGACGACATTGCAGATGTACGTATCCTTTTGCCGATCGATATTCACTGACGCCAGTATGCGATCGAGCAGCTGTCCGGCCCGGCCGACAAACGGCAGTCCCATCTCATCTTCGGTCTGGCCCGGGCCTTCGCCGATGATCATTAGCTTTGCCTCAGGATTGCCGTCACAGAACACCACCGTTGTGCGGGTCTCGCACAATCCGCAACGCCGGCAACGAGAAGCAAGTTCCCGAGCCTCATCCAGGTTCTCGAAGACGATCTGGCTGCTAGCGTCGCTAATAAAGCTCTCGCGTTGCCGCTCGCCCGATCCCGAGTAGAGACTCAACTGCCAGATCGCGGCCGATCCTGGCTGGCTGATGGAAGGAGCTGATCTGTATTCTTTGGACATGAATCCAGTCTGTCCTGAAGTTTGTCCATAATAACATGGGCTGCAATTAGCTAGAACTAAGGAATGGAGCTTATCGGCTCACCTATGCAGTAATGCTCCCCGATACTACCGGTGATGCCGGATGCTCCGCTCCCGGCAAAATTTCGGCAGGCAACCGACTGCCCAGTGCTAGCTCCAGCTCCTGGACGCCAATACCATATACGGTACCAGGTCGGCGGCCCAGGCAGATTTGCGCTGTGTCGAGAAAGTGGCTGGGCGATCCAGTAACAAACAGGTCTGTCTGCTCCCAGGGTCGATCGCTGGCGTCGCCCGGTTGGCAGTGGAGCGGCAATTGCACCTGATCAGCTAGCGAGACCAACAAGCGCTCGGCTGGATCGACGAGGAGAACCGGGGGAGCGAGCATACCTCTTAGCAGATCAATCAGAAAAGGATAGTGCGTGCAGCCCAGAACGACCGCATCGACCTTTTCCGATGCCACCTGCCGAACGTATTTCCAGAGAATGTCTCTGGTCCCGGCTGCCAGAATCTCTCCGCGTTCTACGAGCGGCACCAGCTCCGGACAGGCGATTTCCAGGACCTGGATAGAGCGGTTGACCAGGGCAATAGCGCGGGAAAAAGCCTGGCTCCTGACCGTAGAGGCGGTGGCCAACACCGCTACCTTTCGCGCTGACTGGGCCAGGAACTGAGCAGTGGGCCCAATCAGGTCAAAGACCGGCACCGAACTGCGCAGGCGCGCTACCGAGCTGGCAAGCGCGGCCGAGGTGTTGCAGGCCATGACTATGCTGCTCACCCCCTGCCCGAGAAGCCAGTCGACGATCTGTGAGACATATAGCCTGATCTCCTGGGGCTCGCGGTTGCCATAAGGACAGCGGGCCGTATCGCCAACATAGAGAAACCTGAGCTTGTGAGCCGGCACAGCGGCAGATGAAAATCTCTGGAGCTGCCTGAGCACCGACAGACCGCCGACGCCAGAGTCAAAGAGTCCAATCGTGGTGACGTTTCCCTTCAGCCGGTCTGTCAAATCAGGCTCCTTCTGGCTGCCTCTGTTAGCGCTCCGCCCCGGGTCGACCCGAGCCTAATTGGGCGAGGGAGGCGCTCTTCCCGGGCTCCTTTTTCTCGTCCCCGACTTGCCCGTCAGTTGCTCCCGCTTTGCCTTGTCCGACACCGGCTTTCGCCAATTCAGGGCGCTTGGACAGATAGAGGATAACACCACGAGCAAGCGCATCGGCCACCTGCTCCTGGTAATCAGAAGAGATTAACTTGGCGCGCTCCTCCTTGTTGGAAATAAAACCTACTTCAGCCAGTACCGCCGGATGAGCGGTGTGGTTGATCACATAGAAGCGCGCTTTCCTGATTGAGCGATCAGGAGCAGAGAGCCTGGAGACGAGGCTGTCGTGGATTGATCTGGCTAGCTCCTTGCTTTGCTCTGTCTGGAAGTAGGTTTCGATGCCATGAATGGTTGAATTGGTCTCCAGCGAGTTAATGTGCACGCTCAGGAATGCGTCCGGGGCGAGCGAGTTGGTCATGCCCACACGGTCTTCGAGCGATACAAAGGCGTCATCAGCGCGAGTAAGCACTACCTTTAGCCGCTTCTGCTCCAAGAGGCTCTTCAGCTTTTCCACGATTGCCAGCGTAATCTCTTTCTCCTGGATGTCGCCGCGCTGGGCGCCTGGGTCGCTGCCACCGTGGCCCGCGTCGAGCATCACCGTCATGCCTGGCTTGATTTCGTCTGTGCCCAGGGCGCTCAACGGTTTGTCCAGGGTGACATAGAGCGCACACCGGCTGGCGCTCATTGCCTCTGTTACCTCCGTGTCCGGACCCTGGAGATCCAGCACCAACCGTGAGATCTTTTCGTCACCGTCCGGGTTTCCTACACGCAAAGACCTGAGAAACTGGTTTTCCTCCGCGGTGGGCATCTGTGCATGAACTAGCTCCGGCACGCCGTCCAGGTCGATCACGTAGCGCTCCGGGTTGTGCAGCCTGAACGAATGAAAGGAGATCGGTCCCGGGCTGAGGAGCTGGATTCGCACCGGCCCGGCCCCGGAAATGGTCAGACTGGGCAGCGCTGGCCCTTGATCACTGACCGTCGGGGTAGCGGTCGTTTGCCTTGCCTCCTCACCCTGGCTGGGGCTTACAGCCGCCTCCTCGCCAGCGCTGACCGACATGGAGCGGATCTCATTAATCTGGTTAGGCTTGGCGGTCGCTGCCGGTTGTGCTTTAGCACTAGAGTTAACCCCGGCTAGAAATCCCGGGCTGGAGCTGCCGGCCAGGTTGGCAAGCGGCTTGGGTAGCCAGGCACCGTACGCCGGCGCCACCGGCGGCAGCTCAACCGATTTTTTGGGCTGCCCGCTCAGCGCCTGCTTTTCCTGATTCTGGTCGTTGTCCGGGCGTAGGCGGCTGGACAACGCTGCTTTTGAGGCAGCGCTGGCTGGCTCAGGTAGCTTCCCCACTGCCGGCCCGAACTGGGCAATGGGCGATGGCGCTTCCTGAGTATTGAGGCTGGTGCTCATGGCTGGAGATTGCTGCCAGGGCTGCGGCGTTGTCGGTGCCTTTTTGAGGAGAGCGGGCGCTCCAGCAAGGTAAGATGGGCGTGCTGCAGCGGGCGTGGATTGCCAGGGCGTTTGCGGCGTCACCTCCAGGCGCTGAACCACCAGGTCACGCTCGACGGTGGTCGGATTTGCCCCGCTGGTCAATGCCTGGGAACCGCTCCTGCTTTTGACCTCATCCCGCCCTGAACGGGTGGCTACTCTAAGGGCGGTGCCTGCTTGCTCCTCGTTGTCCTTTGGGCGTGGGGCGATCGGCGGGGCGGCCTGGGGAAAAAGCGCTGACTGCGTCTGGGCATTTGCTTGTGGGCGGATGGCTGGATGGGGCGTCACGGCCAGCAGCGTAGAGGGTGTCACGGAGCCTGGCTCGCTGCCCGTTGCCGGTCGGGGGATGGATGGCCTGCCTTCTGGCGGGCTAAAGAGCGCGGTTCGCCCCGGGGTCATGGCGCTCCCTGCCGGCCTTGCTGACCACTTGACAATAAGCGTCCCTGCCCGGGCCCGGAAGCACAGGCTGCGAAGCAGTGCCGGCTGGGTTGTGGCGATGGCAATGCGGCAAATCGGCGGATTTGCCTGGAGCTGGCCGACGCGAATCTGGCTTATTCCGGCTGCCGGGTTGATGAGCGTGGGTGGCTGGCTGAGGACAAGTCCTTGAAAGTCGGCAGCCAGAATCGTAGTTCCGTCTGGCCCCGGTAGATATTGAATGCTCGGGGCGGCCGGCGGCCGCTTGGAATCCGTATTGACAGATATTGAGCTGCCGGAAGCATCTTCGACAACCGAAATAACCCGGTTGTAAGCGCGTCTCTGCTGCGCTGACGTTGAGCCTGAGAATCCCAGCCAGAGGGTAAGGGTAAGGAGTCCAGCAACCAGCCGGCGCTGCCGCCGCGTCATCGATTCACCTTGACTTTCTAGCGCGCGGCTATTTTAGCACGGTGGGAGACGTTTTCAGAAGGTTCTATATGTCCACTTGATATCAGGTGCCACCACTGGCGAGGCGTAAATAAAATTTGACCTTCAGAATTCCCAGTCCTTTCCTGGTACTCTTAGCTCGGAGCTTTATGCTACCGATTACCAGCGCCTGCTAACGTTTCCGGCTTTGGCCTGCAAACGATTCAGCGGTTGCTGAACCACGCTCAGTTGCGTGGGGCAGACGATGAGACGTATCACGGGAAAACCGACGGTCGAACCTTGAAAGAGGTTCCGTCCTTTACGCACAGGGAAAGGAATTTATGGAGATGAATAGCCTACTTACGCCTGTAGCCTGCGCCGGCGTGGCGCTTATCTATGGGGCGGGTGTAAGCTTTTGGGTTCTCAAGCTTGATCCCGGCAACGAGCGCATGCAGTCGATAGCCAGCGCGATCCAGGAAGGTGCCCGGGCCTACATGAACCGTCAGTACTCGACCATCGCTCTGGTCGGCGCTCTGCTTTTTGTGATCATCGGGCTCGGCCTCAACTGGACGACTGCAGCCGGATTCGCCACAGGGGCGGTTTTGAGCGCGCTGGCTGGCTACATCGGAATGTTTGTTTCCGTGCGAGCAAATGTGAGAACTGCGCAGGCAGCAACTCAGGGCTTGGAAAGGGCGCTTGATGTCGCCTTCAAGGGTGGCTCAGTCACCGGACTGCTTGTCGTTGGGCTCGGGCTCCTGGGGGTGACCAGCTTTTATGCAATCAGCAGGGATATTAATGCGCTGGTGGGGCTCGGTTTTGGTGCTAGTCTCATCTCCGTGTTTGCGCGCCTGGGTGGCGGCATTTACACCAAGGCGGCCGATGTAGGCGCTGACCTTGTCGGCAAGGTGGAAGCGGGAATTCCAGAGGACGACCCCCGTAATCCGGCCGTCATCGCGGACAACGTTGGTGACAACGTGGGGGACTGTGCAGGGATGGCTGCCGACCTGTTTGAGACTTATGCGGTGACGGCGATTGCCACCATGCTGTTAGCCTCGATTACCTTCAACGTGCAGGCCGGCGACCCGATACTTCTTTACCCGCTCATGCTCGGCGGTGTTTCAATCATCGCCTCGGTGATCGGTACCTTCTTCGTCCGTATGGACAAGGGCAAAAACATCATGGGCGCCCTCTACAAAGGGCTCGTGGTTGCCGGGTTGCTTGCCGCGGCGGCTTTCTATCCGATCACTATGCAGATGATGAAAGGCCTGAGCATACATGGTGCAGCAGTTGATCCGATGCGCTTCTGGTTCGCATCGCTGGTCGGGCTGGCGGTGACCGGGGCCATTGTCTACATCACCGAGTATTACACCTCCACACACTTCAAGCCAGTACAGGATATCGCTAAAGCTTCGCAGACCGGCCATGCCACCAACATCATTGCCGGATTGGCTGTCTCCATGCGCTCCACCGCCTGGCCGGTGATTGTGATCATTGCCGGAATTCTGGTTTCCTATGCGCTCGCCGATGTGTTTGGCGTGGCGCTCGCAGCCATGTCCATGCTCAGCATGGCTGGGATCATCGTCGCCATTGATTCCTACGGGCCAATAACTGATAACGCCGGCGGTATAGCTGAGATGTCCGAGCTGCCCAAGGAGGTACGCGATGTCACCGATCCGCTTGATGCCGTGGGCAATACCACGAAAGCTGTGACCAAGGGATATGCGATCGGCTCGGCTGGACTGGCTGCGATTGTGCTGTTTAACTCCTACACTCAGGACCTGCAACGTGCCATAGCCGAACAGGGCAGCCACGTGGTCCTCAGCTTTGATCTATCCAACCCTTATGTGCTTTGCGGCTTGTTCCTGGGCGGTCTCATACCGTTCCTGTTCGGGGCGCTGGCTATGGAAGCGGTCGGGCACGCCGGTGGGCTGGTTGTGGAGGAGGTCAGGCGGCAGTTCAAAGCGATTCCAGGAATCATGGAGGGCACGGCCAAGCCAGATTACGCTGCTTGTGTGGACATCGTCACCAAATCGGCGATCAAGCAGATGGTGCTGCCTGCCCTTCTGCCGGTTCTCACTCCCTGCATTATTGCCGCCTTGGGAGCGTTCTGGCTGAGCTCAGCGCTGCCGAATGAATATGCAGCTGCAAAAATGCTCGGTGGTGTGCTCGTCGGCAGCATTGTCACCGGCATCTTTGTGGCGGTCTCCATGACCTCCGGCGGCGGTGCCTGGGACAACGCCAAGAAATACATCGAGGAAGGACACTACGGTGGCAAGGGCTCGGATGCTCACAAAGCGGCCGTGACCGGCGACACAGTTGGCGATCCCTACAAGGACACGGCTGGACCGGCAATCAATCCGATGATCAAGATCCTCAATATCGTGTCCTTGCTCCTGGTGGCCTATCTGGCACATTGATAAAGGATGGGGGAGAGAATGCAGATTCGACTTGGCAATCGACAGGACGAGGCGGCCATCAAGCAGCTGGTCTTCGATGTGATGAAGGAATTCCACCTGGAGCCCGACATTGAAAGGGCCGAGGTTGATCTGAAAAACATTGAGGCTAACTACTTCGCGAAGGACGGGATCTTCCTGGTGGCTGAGGAGGATGGCCAGATTGTGGGCATCGCTTCGGCACGCAAGAGCGACGAAAATGTCCTGGAGTTTGTTCGTCTGGCCGTCCTCAGTCCGTGGCGAGGCAAGGGGATTGCCCGCCGGCTTTTAGATACGACCATCGCCTTTGGACGTGATCTGGACTATGAGCGGATACAGGTTGAACCGGCCCGCCAATATCCGGGCGGAGCCAATGCGCTGGCGCGCTGTGGCTTTACCTCCGATCCGGTAGAGGATGCCCAACCGGTCTGGTATTACAAGCTCAAGTAGCGGTGCTGCCGCCGCTTATCAATTGTGCTTCAGAGACTGCGCCGGCGCTGGTGTCCTACCGGCAGTCGCCTGCGCTTCCCTTCTCCCTAATCGCCCGACCAACCGGCCAGGGGCCGGCCCTGTCCTGCCTTAAGAATGATCGGAGGGTGCCCAATTGCCAGGACGGCGGGTCGTTTCAGGCGAGGAAAAGGGTCAGACTGATTAAGCCTGACCCGTCCCTTCTAGAACTGGAAGTTATGCCGGTGTTAGCGCCCCTGCCGAGCTCTCAGGAACTCGGGAATATCCAGAATATCGCTGGCAATTTTCTTGAACTCGCTGGTTTGCTTTTCCACCGGACGTGGCGTGGACGATGTCGTCGTTCGCGCTTTAACCTGCAGGGGAGCAACCATATCGAACCCGGTTGCAATCACGGTAATCAGCACTTCGCCGTGCAGCCGGTCATCCAGGACGGCACCAAATATGATGTTGGCTTCGTCGGAAACCGCCGAGTAGATCACATTGGCCGCTTCCTGGACCTCATGCAAGGTGAGGTCGGGGCCGCCGGTGACGCTAAAGATTACGCCCGAAGCACCGTCGATCGTGGTCTCCAGCAGCGGGCTATTGATGGCGTTACGTGCCGCCTCAACCGCTCGGCCTTCTCCGGTCGCCCGACCGACGCCCATCAATGCTGAGCCGGCCGTTTGCATAACCGCCTTGACGTCGGCAAAATCCACGTTGATCAGTCCGGGAACCGTGATGATGTCAGAGATTCCCTGCACGCCTTGCATGAGCACCTTGTCTGCCTCGACAAATGCCTCTTGCATTGAGGCGCGATGGTCAACCACCTCTAACAGGCGCTGGTTGGGAATGACAATGAGCGTGTCAACCCGAGATCTGATCTCGGCAATGCCCGCCTCGGCCTGGTTGCTGCGGCGCTTTCCTTCGAACAGGAATGGCTTGGTGACCACACCGACGCTGAGGGCGCCAATCTCTTTGGCCACTTCTGCCACGATTGGCGCGGCACCGGTGCCGGTGCCACCGCCCATACCGGCGGCGATGAAAACCATGTCGGCGCCGGCCAGCGCGGCTGCCAGCTCGTCGCGGCTCTCCTCGGCAGCCTTCTGTCCAACGGTGGGGTTGCCACCGGCGCCCAAGCCGCGGGTCAGCTTGGAGCCTATCTGCAGGCGATTCTTGGAGGCCGATAGCTCTAGAGCCTGGGCATCCGTATTGCAGGACCAAAACTCAATGCCGTTCAGACCGGCAGATATCATCCGGTTGACAGCGTTAGAGCCGGCACCGCCGACGCCCACGACCTTAATGTTGGCCGAATTATCAAGCTTGATGGACTTGTCCGCTTTTTCAGTACGCTCTGCCACGACTGATGTACCTCGTGAAAGTATAGGACAGAAAATTGTAATGGAGGGACTTAGCCCGGCGAACCAAAGTAAGCGCTTTGCAACGCCCGCTCCTTGTATTCTCGACTCGGTAATGGTAGAGCGAATTTTTTCTATTTGCAAGCCAGGGGATGCCTTCTGTTGTTAACCTTTTCAAAGGAAGGAGACTCGCCCATAAATGGCCGGCAGGGATGTCATGCCCTTGGCTGCCTGGTTGTAAGGACTTCGCGAAAACTCATATCACCGTCATTAGAAATGCTAAATGTTTCGCTATTTTGATTTGCCGGGGGATTGTGACTTCAGCTTCTGCAAGGTGGATTTGATCGCCTGGTTTTCCGGATCAAGCTTCAGTGCTGATTCTTCTGAGTCGATTGCAGCCTGGAGATCGCCTTGAGCAGCCAGTACGACCCCCAGCAGGCGCTGGGCATCGACATTTTTGGGATCCAGCTCGATGCACTTCTTGAGGCTTTGAACGGCCTCGGCGGTCATGCCTTTGGCCACATAGGCGCTGCCCAGGTAGTAGTAAGCATCCGGGTCGTTGGGAGCTATTTCGAGCGCCTTCTTCTCTTCGTATACCTGCGCGTCGGTATCACCCTTAATTCCCAGTGCGGCGCCGAGATCGCGGTGCGCTCCGGAGTGCTGCGGGCTGAGCTTTATCGCTTGCCGGAATTCGACAATTGCTTCATCGTTCCGCTGCTTGCGGCTCAAAACTTGCCCCAGCTTGTAGTGCGGGTCGGCATTGTTGGGATCGAGTCTGACCGCTTGCCTGAGCGAGTCAGTGGCCCCGTTGAAGTCTCCTTTGCGCGCCTGAGCGCGGGCCAGCCCCATATAAGCCTCAGGGTCGTCTGGACTGAGTTTGATTGCTTGCTTGAACTCGACCATCGCTCCGGTCAGATCACCGGAAAGCAGATACATTCTGCCCAGGCGCAGGCGCGTCTTGGGGTTGTTCGGGTTGGCCTCGATGGCAGTCTTATAACGAATAATCGCGTTCTTAATGTCCTCATCTTCCTGCCCCTCGCCAAGCACAGCTTGAGACTGCCCGATAAGAGCCACACAGAGAGCCAGCCAGAAAGTCAGTTTAGAGCCGGGCAAGCGCTCACCTCCAGAAATTCAGGAGCAGGGTAAGGGTACGCAGATATCGTACCGGATCTGGCGCTTGCCTGCCTTTTCACATATCCCGCCTGAGCGGCTGAGACCGGTTTAAGTTTGGACCGATTCACGGTATATATATGGATCGGCATCGGCCGGCCAAAGAGGTGGGGATTTAACATCCTCTCTGCTGCCCAGTTTGCGGACGCTTTACCGGCAAGCGAGTACACTTCAAAAAGCAGTCAGCTGTCCCTGTCGGTTGTGGTCTAGGATCTGGTCTGGCTTCACAAGTCTCTCGATAAGCACGTGGATCTATCAGCAGCGGCCCCTCATACAGTATTCTTCAAGTTTCTCTTCCCTCCGATCTTCTATGCCTTTCACGGCTGGATTGCTACGGAGATGGCGATAGCGGCTCTGTTCCGCCCTTACCAGGCCTGGTACTTTCCCTATACCAGCTGGCAGATTCCCTGCACGCCAGGCATCTTTCCCAAGCGCCAGTCCAAGCTGGCGCAGGCTGTAGCCGCCACGATTACCGACACACTTTTGACCACTGAGGACATCAAGCATCAGGCTGAGCACCTGGTCACGGAAAAGAACATCTACCTGGCTATTGATGCTTTTATCGACTCGGTCTTGAGGGAGTTTCGCGATACAGCCAAACTGCACCGCCTGGCCGGCGATCTTGCTGAGTTGAGTCCGGCCATGCTCCAGCACCTGGTCGAGTCTATTGTCGATGGACTGGAGAAGGGGCGCGAGCAGCGGGTGTCCATAATTACAGAAAAGATCTTTGATCAGGTGATCCTGTCCGCCCGCATCAATCTGGATCAGGCCCACGAGATTGCCGGCCGGCTGATGGAAAACTTTCTCACCCCACAGCGGATCCGCAGTGGGCTGATTGCGCTCCTCAGCCCGCAGAACATCAATGCGGTTGATGAATCGATTCAGGCTCATGCCAGCGGTCCTTACCGCATTCTTGCCCGGATCATCGGGGTGAAAAGAGTCTGCTACGAGTGGCGCAATTTCCTGGAGAAGGAGCCTGACGAGGCCCAGCGCATTATCACGGATCTGGTCAGGCGGTTTGGGATCAGGGACCAGATTGCCGTGCAGATCGCCAACTTTGATCTGCGCTCGATGCCGCTGCAGAACATCGCCCAACTGCGGGAAAATCTGGTCAGCTTTGTGCAGGTGTTTATGCTGGAGCACCGCGCCGATATTCTTGAGGCTGTGAAGCGCATTGAGGATGAAGCGATGGGCACGGTCCGAGCGGCAATCATCAGATTTAATCCGCAGACAATCCCCGATCCCTGGCTTCAGCGCGCCAAGCAGGATATAGCTGCCTTCTTTTATGCCTATTTGCAGAGAGAGCTGGGAGAGCTTTTGGAAAGAGCCATTCCAGCGCTCGGGATGTACAGCTTGATCTCCAACAAGATCGGTCTTTTCAGTGCCCGGCAGCTTGAGATATTGGTCAAGCGAATCTGCAAAGAGGAGCTCCGCTGGCTTGCCTGGCTAGGTGGATTTATCGGGGGCTGGCTGGGAGTGGTGCAGGTGATTGTGAATGTGTACGTTCACTGAGCCTGTCTTGATCCTCAAGCGATGGAGGGATTCCGGAGCGTTTCCAGATCCTGCGCTAGCTCGGCAAAATCTCGGTAACCGACGTCACGGTCAATCACGCCGTCCGGGCGAACCTTGAGCCGGACTGCTCTCAGCAAGATCGACTCCACCTTTTCCGAGAGCTCGGGCCGGATTTCTCGTGGTCTGAGGATACGCAAAAAGGCGGTAATGAAGTTCTTGCCTGAGACCTCCCGGCGATGGACCCAGTTGGAGAGGTCGTCGCCAACCGTCTCGGGCTGAGCTTCTTCTTCTTGTTCCTCACCGCGTTTGAGCGGATGGCTGCCGCAAACTGCCTCCCAGGTGATTAGCCCCAGCGCCAGGAGATCGTCCGGCTCCAAAAGCGGGTAGTAAATCGGTGTGGTGATCAGGCATTTTTCAATGTAGCGTTCCTCGCACTGCATCGGCCCGAAATAGCCAGGATCTATGAGTTTCGGCCCGGAGGCGGTGACGATTATATTGTCCGGGGTCAAGTCACCGTGGTAGACAAACTGCTTGTTTCGGCTCAAGCGGTCCATCGAGCGCGCCACCGCGATGATGATAGCAATGACGTCACAGCCTGCATCCATCAGCTGCCTGAGTGTTCTTCCCTCGAGGAGCTCCATGCGGCTGTAGCATGCGTTCTCATCTTCAACAAGCGCCTCGACCCTCACCACTGCTGGCTCATCGGTAAGCTGCAGTTTTCTGGACTGAAGCGCGAGAAGCTGAGCCGGCAACGGGTGCACATAGGTGATCCCCTCGGAGTCACACTCCATTGCCCGTGTCCGCACGCCACCAAGAGTGCCACCAGCGGCGGCCAGGTCCCGTGGCTTGGCGATCTTGAACGCCCGGTAGCGCACAGCATCCCTGGTAGCCCCGCGATAAACCCAGGAGAAAGAGCCCTCACCAATCATTCTGTCCAAGAGAAAGTCCCCGAGGAATTTCCCCGCAAGATTTGCCTTACGCCGACCCACAGTTGCTTCCCTATTAAGTGTTCTTAGCTCCCGGCCGCGAAAGTTCCCGGTCGTAAGGTTACAGCACCCGCTCACGCCGGACGAGTGCCGCACCAGACTTTCTCAAAAGGTATATGCCCGCCCGCCGACCGGAAATAATCGCCGTTAACAAAAGCCGCCGCCCGGGGGAAATTAATGCGGCTTGAAAGCGGGCTTCAGGCCGACCGAACTGTATGGGGCGGAAATATCGACCGGATATAATAGTGAGTTTGAAACGGCACAGGCAGCGCACTTCGATTGGAGTTTCATGACTGAAGAGAAGGACAAGGTAGAGACAGGGCTGGCTTCCGAGGCTATTGTTGTCCGCGGAGCCCGGCAGCACAACCTCAAGAACATTGATGTCAGCATTCCCCGCAACAAGCTGGTCGTGATTACCGGTGTCAGCGGCTCCGGTAAATCGAGCCTGGCTTTCGATACAATTTTTGCCGAGGGGCAGCGGCGCTACGTCGAATCGCTGTCTGCCTATGCACGCCAGTTCCTGGGACAGCTTGATAAGCCAGACGTCGACCACATTGAAGGGCTGAGCCCGGCAATCTCCATTGACCAGAAATCGACAAGCCACAATCCGCGTTCCACAGTGGGCACGGTCACGGAGATTTACGACTACTTGCGGCTGTTGCTTGCCCGCTGCGGCACGCCTCACTGTCCCAGGTGTGATCGGCTGATCAATCCACAAACAATCGACCAGATTGTTGATCAGGTGCTGGCGCTCGATGAAGGCACAAAGATACAGATCCTTGCCCCGCTTGTCTCCGGGCGCAAAGGTGAATATCAGGCCCTTTTCTCCGACCTGCGCAAAGACGGATTTGTGCGTGTGCGGGTTGATGGCCAGGTTTGGGGTCTTGATGAGGAGATTGCCCTCGACAAGAACAAGAAACATTCTATAGAGCTGGTCATTGACCGCCTGATCGTACGCCCTACCATCCAGTCGCGCCTGGCGGACAGCTTGTCGCTAGGCCTGAAGTGGGGCAAGTCGGTCGTTTTGGTTGATGTGCTTGGCGATGAGGGCAAGCAAATGCTCTTCTCCGAGCAGTTTGCCTGTGCCAGCTGCAACATCAGCTTTGCAGAAATTTCGCCCCGGATCTTCAGCTTCAACAGCCCTTATGGAGCATGCCCGGATTGCCACGGTCTGGGTTGCACGTTTGAGGTCGATCCGCAGCTGGTGGTGCCGGATCCCAAAAAGAAGCTGAGCGAGGGTGCCATCTACCCCTGGGCAAAGACCGGCAATCCGTACTATCAGCAGATCCTGCAGTCGCTGGCCCGGCACTATAAGTTCAGCATGGATGTGCCTTTTGAGAAGCTGCCGGAAGCAGGCCGGCAGGTCATTCTCTATGGCTCCGGCAGCGAGAAGATCAAGCTGTCCCACGATTCCTTCGACGGCAGCGAGTTCTGGGAGTACCGGAAGGTGTTCGAGGGGGTGGTAAACAACCTCAAGCGCCGCTATGAAGAGTCATCGTCTGATCGGGTCAGGCAGGACATTGAATATTACATGACCCAGATGGAGTGTACCGCTTGCCGGGGAGCCCGACTGAGACCGGAAAGTCTGGCGGTGCGCGTGGGTGATCTATCCATAGCCCAGGTCTGTGCGCTGTCGGTTCAGAAGTGCCTGGAATTCTTTCGTTGCTTGCCGGACCGGCTCACGACCAGGCAGCGCACCATCGCTCACCAGGTGTTGATTGAGATTGGCTCTCGCTTGAGATTCCTGAGCGACGTTGGCCTGGAATACCTGACGCTTGACCGGCAAGCCAACAGCCTTTCCGGTGGAGAGGCCCAGCGAATACGGCTGGCCACGCAGATTGGCTCGGGACTGTCCGGCGTGCTTTATGTGTTGGATGAGCCTTCAGTGGGTTTGCACCAGCGGGACAACAACCGCCTGATCGCCACACTCAAGAGTTTGCGCGACCTGGGTAACACATTGCTTGTGGTGGAGCACGATGAAGATACGATGCGCATGGCTGACTGGCTGATTGACATTGGACCCGGGGCCGGCATTCATGGCGGGCAGGTCGTTGCCATCGGCGGTGTAGCGGAGATCGCTGCTGTGCCTTCCTCTTCCACCGGTGCCTACCTGTCCGGGCGCAAGCAGATTCCGGTGCCGAAGCGGAGGCGGAAGGGCAACGGCCTGGCCTTGACGATCAAGCGCGCTTCTCTCAACAATTTGAAAGATATCTCGGTCGAAATTCCGCTCAACAAATTTGTGGCCGTTACCGGTGTCAGCGGCTCGGGAAAGTCAACGCTGGTAAACGATCTGCTCTACCAGTACTTGCGCCACGCCATGAGCGGCACAGTTCCAGCTCCTTACCGGCTTGGTGGCGTGCATGGCGTCGAGCATCTGGACAAGGTGATCGATATTGATCAGTCACCGATCGGGCGCACACCGCGCTCAAATCCAGCAACTTACACCGGGCTTTTTGACGTGATCAGAGAAGTATTCTCGATGACGGTGGAAGCCAAGGCGCGTGGTTACCTGCCTGGCCGGTTCTCATTCAATGTTAAAGGGGGCAGATGTGAGGCCTGCCACGGTGAGGGCATGAACGAGATTGAGATGAACTTCCTGCCCTCGGTTTTCGTTACCTGTGATGTCTGCAAGGGGGCCCGTTACAACCGTGAAACACTGGAGGTGAAGTTCAAGGCAAGGTCAGTTGCCGATGTCCTGGAGATGACCGTCGAGGAAGCGCTCGATTTCTTTGCCAACATTCCCAAGGCTGTCTCCAAGCTATCCACCATGCACGAGGTCGGGCTCGATTATATGAAGCTCGGACAGTCAGCCACCACCTTATCCGGCGGGGAGGCGCAGAGGGTGAAGCTGGCCGAGCAACTGTCGCGCCGATCCACCGGCAAGACGATCTACATCCTGGATGAGCCCACTACCGGACTTTCCTTTGCTGATGTTGACAAGCTCCTGCACGTGCTGAACAAGCTGGTTGACGGCGGCAACACGGTGCTTATCATTGAGCACAACCTGGATGTGATCAAGCAAGCTGACTGGATAATTGATCTGGGCCCGGAAGGTGGTGATAACGGCGGCCGCGTCATTGCCCAGGGAACCCCGGAGATTTTAGCCAGCTCAAAAGGCTCCTACACCGGGCAATTTTTGAG
>Ga0066388_100000009_pt1 | contig 48524 bp, 35 predicted proteins | sample PanSoiMetaGPlot6_FD_64539 | JGI IMG/M metagenome (GOLD analysis project Ga0066388, IMG submission 64539) | Tropical forest soil microbial communities from Panama analyzed to predict greenhouse gas emissions - Panama Soil - Plot 6 (Hybrid Assembly) | ecosystem: Environmental > Terrestrial >...
GGTGCTTCTGCAACTTGAGTTGACGGGCCTTCAGTCTGGGCTGCAGCTTCTTGACCGGGAGCCGATGGCTCTTCGGCCTGACCCGGGAAGAAGCTCAACATAGAAAGGGTCACACCACACATAACTGCTGCACGTATTCTGGTCATGATCAGATCCTTCTTCTCGGGTCCCGGGTTCATGTCCCCAGCCGGTGACACGCTTGCCCTCCGTTCGCCGATTATCGCTGCATGACAACCGAATCCGATGCTAATTGTGAGCAAGGAATTGCGCAGGTGCCGGCCGAAAAGGAAGTTGCGCCACCATTTGCCTCTCCAGCCAATATCGCCCATACTAATATGGGAGTCCCTCCTCAGATTTCAGCTTGGGCCGCTAACAACGCTGGCGGAGTTGGGATACCAATTACCGAATGCTAGCCAGCTGGCCAAGTTTACTGGGGATTGCGCGATGCCGCCTGAAGACGATGATCGAACTCGTGATGTGGTGGAGACTCCAAAGGAGCCTGGGCCAGAGAAGGGTATTACTGAGGCAGCCCGGGAGGGGCAGGAAAGGCCTCAGGACATGAAGGACATGAATAAGCGGCAGGAGGCGCTGCGCAAGCTGGGCAGAACTGCCAGCTCCATGGAGTTGCCCAGGATAGACCTGCTAATTAATGCAGCAGGCGATGTGGTCGCCAAGTTCGGCGAGAAGGTGGTGAATCTTGCTACCGGGGCGGAGTCGGCGGCGGCCAAGCCGGACGACCTGCGCTCAGAAATTAAGCCCGGAGAGGGCATTGACTCGAAAGACATCCCACCAGTCAAATTGACCGGCGGCGGGGAGGGGAGAGAGCGTGACCCAGGGTCTGGGCCACCCGCAGATCTAGAGCCACACCGTCGAGAATCTGTGAAAGAGCCCCCTGAGAAGGCTCCTTTTGCCCCAATCGACGCGCCAACCAGGGGCGGTTCGGAAACAAGGCATGGCGGAGAAATTGAGGAGAAGGCCGCGGCAACCAAACCAAAAGAAGTGAAGATGGAGCCACTGGTTGTCACAGTGGACTATAAGGGTGAGGGCATCAAGCGGGAGATTCCACCTTCAGTTCTCGAAAATACGGCGGGCAAAACCCTCAAGGATATTGCAAAGGAGCATCTGGGTAAGGATCCGCCACCGACCGATGAGGAGATTCAAAAGCACGTCAAAGAGATCGCCAAAATCAACCACATTAAGAATCCAGACAAGCCGCTCGATGGAACGCCGATTACGCTGCCGGGGCATGACAAACACGGCGGCTTTGTGACCAGGGACGCTTACGATAACCAGCGGACCCTATACCAGGATGGGGCTGTGGTCGTCACCAACAAGGACGGTTCAGGATATGACTATCACCAGGAGGCGGACGGCAGCTACAAGGAGCATCACTGGGGACCGCGGCCACAGGATAACTATGAGCTAAGAAAGACCGCGGATGGTAAGTACGAAGTGGCAGACGCCGGCAAGGACAACTTCAAGGAGCCATCCGAAGATGCGCTTGACCCACGGGTTGAGAAGGCTAAGCTGCACGATCTGGCCGAATCGCGGATTGCTGATCCGGTAGAGCGTGCCAAGTTTGAAGCCGATCTCAACAAGTTTTCGCAACGTGAGAAGGATCTGGAAGCTCGCTACGAGAAACAGGGGATGAAGCCGGAGGAGGCGCAAAAGAAGGCTGAGCAAGAAATGGCCAAGACATATCAGGAGATCGGCAGATTGATGGACGCTCCCGATAACCCCAAACTGCCCAATATCAAGGAAAAGGACCGCATTCAGCTTGCCGAGCAGGTTATGCACCAGGCTGCCGATCCAACTGACGTGTCACAGGGTACTTACAACACCTGTAATGTTGCCACTATTGAAAGCCGAACCTATGACAGAAACCCGTCTGAGGCAGCGCGGCTGGTCACTGATATAGTCACAACCGGTAAGTACACGACCAACGGCACTCCACCTACGACTGTGGAGGTGGGAAAGGATTTTGATCCTGGCAGCCTGGACAAGCTTGGCCAATCTAAGGATGCGCACACGCCGGGCAGTAATCACCGGTCTTATGCCAGCCAAATCTTTGAGGTTACGGCAGTAAATATTCACTACGCCAAGGAAAACGCAAAGACTGATCCCCCGGGCAAGATCCGCTATGAGCAACACAAACCGGGTCCGGATATAGGCCCCGATTCAGACAATGGGGAGCGGCTCTATGACTACAGCATGAACGACCCCAAGACGCATAAGCCGCCAGCTGAGGTGCCAATTGGTGGGAAACCGGATCGTTCTCCTGGACTGTCACCGGGAGACATTGCTAAGGTGTGCCAGGAGATAAGCTCGGACCCCAGAGATCGCGATCAGCCCGGGCCGGTCAGGATCGATCTGGATCCAATCGCCGATACGCATGCCAGAGTTGTCGAGACCACGAATGCGGTGTTGGTACTGCAACTGCAGCAAAAGGGAATCGGAGATGGGCAACCGATCAACCTGGACGATCCGGCGGCCGTAAAGAAGACTCGAGAGGCTATAGATAGCAGCGATAAGCTCAACAAAGAGGAGAAGGACAAGTTTAAGGCCGACCTCGATAAGTTGGATCGTGACAATGCCTATCGCAGTTCCGATGGTAGAGCATTCGTGAAAGACGAGCAGCACCTGAATGAGGCGCTGGCCAAAATGAAAGCGGAGGGCAGGCTGCCAATCATAGTTGGAGTGCACACCGGTACGGAGCCGTTCACCACCGATGCTGGTGAGGCTGGCGCCCGGGGTGGTAACCATGTGGTCACAATCACAGAGTACAATCCGGGCCCGCCGCCTACAGTGTCAATCGACAATCAGTGGGACAAGAGTGCGGACCACAAGAATCTTCCTGTGAGCGATCTCTTCAATTCCATGCGTCACAGGGACGAGGATTCTCGTATTGCTGACCTGCAGAAGGACGTGGACGCCAATCGCAGGAGCGGTAACATTGACTACACGAAGGAGACCGAACTCCTTTTCCAGAAGCGAGCGGCTGGTAAATTGACCGATCAGGAGCTGGAAGATGGCATGGTTAAGGCCTTTGATGACATTCTGAAGGCTAGGAAAGCTGGAAAACTGACAGAGGAGCAAAGGGCAGATCTTTCCAAGAGGCTTACGGAGCTTAGAAGTCAGCTCCCGCCCGATGAGCAAAAGAAAGTGAACGATCGTCTTAAGGCCATATTGAAGGCCCAAACGCAAAATCCGTAGGCAAGGCGGGGCGGCATGTCTCCTAAATAAGGAAAATTGGGAATACGCCAATCAGCAATGAGGGAGGAGAATCACTATGGGGCCAGGTGATGTACCCGACAAGGTTTTAGTGCCGAAGGAGGCGCAGGTTGAGCGCATGAAGGATAAAGCCGAAGACTTCGATCCACTGCTTGCAGACGTTACTTCACACGTGCTCTCGCGGGGGCAGGTGAGAGAGATGAGACTACCGCCTGGCTGGTTCCGGGGAGAGACAAAGGAACGCGAAGAAGAAAAGCCATACTCCTATGAGATGTTTCATCCTGGCACGAAGAACGATGTCATGCTCTGGTTTTTCTACCGCGGGCAGAAAGCCAGCGATAGCGCGGCCGAGAGCTTTAGGGAGGTTCTGGATAAGCCGCCTCACGTGCTGACGCCGGCTGAGATCAAGTCGCTGGCAGAAGTAATCAGGGATAAGAGCGACCCGGATGATTTTAGAATGTCCGGCGCTCACACTGAAAAGATCAATAACAAGACGGTGCTGGTGATAGATGGCCGGTATATCGATAGTCAGGAGGATGCTCACACCGTTTATGTTGATGCCGACGGCACCGGCAAGGTGGTACAGGAGATCCATTACCGTGCACCGAAGGCGGACTATCCCCGTTATCTGAAGGAGGTCAAGGCCTCCTTTGCCTCCATCAGGTGGAAGTAGCGCTGTCTGTCTAATCCACGAGCTCTATGAGAGATGTTGTAGTTGTTGAAGCAGTGCGGACGCCGCTCGGGAAACGTGATGGCGGGCTGAAAGGCACGCGTCCGGATGACCTGGCCGCTCTCACCCTGGAGGAGCTCGTGCGCAGGGCCGGGATCGGAAGTGAAGTGGTAGAAGATGTTGTTCTTGGTGCGGTCACCCAGGTCGACGAGCAGGGATGGAACATAGCCAGGCTTGCTACCCTGATTGCCGGCTTTCCAGTGACGGTTCCAGCAACAACAGTAAATCGCATGTGTGGCTCTGGACAGCAGAGCATTCATTTTGCCGCTCAGGCAATCTCAGCTGGCGATATGGATGTGGCTATTGCCGGCGGTGTGGAAAGCATGAGCCGGGTGAAGATGGGTTCCGACGGCAAGGACTTCAGCCCCAGACTTACCGAACGTTTTGATCTGGTCTGGCAGGGAGCCTCGGCAGAGATGATGGCGGCGAAGTGGGACCTGTCGCGAGGCGAGCTGGATGAATTCTCTCTGGGAAGCCACCAGAAAGCATTACGAGCCATCCAGGAAGATCGCTTTGCCCGAGAGTCGTTTTCCGTGCCGGTCTCGACCAACGGTTCTACATTGATGTTCTGCACCGATGAGGGGCCGCGTCCGGACACATCGCTGGAGAAGCTCGCTCAACTGAAGCCAGCATTCAAACAAGATGGTGTAATTACGGCCGGTAACTCGAGCCAGATCAGCGACGGAGCCGCTGCGGTTTTGTTGATGTCATCCGACAAGGCCAGAGAGCTGGGGTTGCGAGCCAGGGCGCGCATCCTCTCACGTGTTGTAGTGGGAAGCGATCCTATTCTCATGCTCGATGGTGTCGTTCCGGCCACCATAAAGGCGCTGGATAAGGCCCGTCTCTCTGTGTCCGATATAGATGTTTTCGAGGTAAACGAGGCCTTTGCATCTGTTGTGCTTGCCTGGTCTCGAGAAATCAAGCCGCACATGGAGAAGGTCAATCCAAACGGAGGTGCGATTGCCCTCGGGCATCCGCTCGGCGCGAGCGGCTCGCGTCTAATGGCCACAATGCTTCACGAGCTGGAGCGCCGGCAAGGCCGCTATGGCCTGCAGACCATGTGCATTGCCCATGGAATGGCAACGGCAACGGTCATCGAACGCTTGGCTTGAGAGGCTGCGCATTTCGGCGCCTCTCACCACCATCCTATCCGGCACTGGGTTTTGAGATGCTTTCCATGGCCCGATTCATGCGGTTCCAGTGCGAACCTTGCCAGTAATGACGCTGGCAGGAAGGGCAGTAAAAAAAGGAGGTGTACATGCGGTAGATCGAAGCCGGCACATATGGTTTTGCTTCTTCGCGCGTGCGACTTTCCAGCGGAGCATTGCACCTGAGGCACCTGGTGAATCGCAAATGGGTTTGCAATTTGAGTGTACGTATCACCTGACCAAGTTGGTGCCTCCAGTCCTTTCCCTCGATTAGCAGTGCTTTCAGCTGGCCGGATGTGACTACTCGCCGCTGCATGATACCAGTATCTTTGGTCAAAATGATCCGGTTCTCTCTCCGGGCAATCTCGACCAACTCCGAGTCTTCGATCGGATTAATGAAAACGGCATCGTACCCCAGTACCCGGAGCCAGACAGCGAGCCGACCTACATTACTATCTACTATGAACTTCATGGGCCGTTGTTAAACAATTAGCGGATCATCTGTTCTATCGTCACAACTCGTTGAAGGCTTGCCTTGTTGATACCAATTATCCTCGTGTCATGGGCGATTGCTGAGAGTTCATGATTGTCACCGGCAGGACTACCTCGTGAAGAGATCGGTTGTGGGCCAAGAGCGAACATTGCCGATGGTCTTGATGACGGTCTCCTCTCCCAGCTCCTTGAAGTAGGCCTCCAAATCTTTCGGCAAGTGGTTGAAGACGGCAGCGATGTTTACTCCATCAGGCAGCCGGTAGATGACTGAAGATGTGCCATAAGCAAGAGCACCCGCGTGCGTCCAGATGCCCTTGTCCGGGTCGACGTTCCAGCCCTTGGCATAATAGGTTGGCTTATCCTTGTCCTGTGAAATCGTTGGTCGTTCGGTCATTATTTTGATCGTCTCTGGCTTCAGCAGTTGTTGCCGCGGTCCCCGTCCATCAACAGCGCAGAGGAATTTCACTAGATCTTCTGCTGTAGCCAGCCATCCTCCATGGGCATCAAATGCCTCAAGCGAGTAGTCAGCCCCGTAAGAATTCGTCACGCCGAACTGCTCATCTTCAAAGACGGACCACCCCGTACTAGCATCTGCACCATCGTCGTAATGGACCTCATTTGGCCGCTGATCCTTTGGCCTGGTGTGCCCGAGCTCCATATCCTTGATTCCGGCAGGGGCCAGAACTTTTTGCTTGATGTACTGCCCGTAGCTTTTACCGGTCAGCGTCTCGATGATTCTCCCGAGGACGTTGTAGCCGAAGTTGGAATAGACTGATCTGGTGCCGGGATCGAAATCCAGCGGCTGCCCCATGGTGTAGCGAATTATGGCAACGGCGGAGGCAGGGCGCCGTTCGCGAAAGGCATCGGCAGCGGCTCTCAAATAGATCTGCTGCTGGTCGCCGTGGTTCCAGGTCCAGCCGCCGCTGTGTTCCAGGAGATTTCGGACCGTAATCTGATTTAACCGCTTGTCGATCTTAGCGCCTGGAGCTGGCTTCAGGTTCTTCAACAGGGTAAAGGCCTTGTCGTCCAGTTTGAGCTTGCCTTCCTGGAAGAGCCCCATGATAGCTACCGCGGTGATTGGCTTGGTGACGCTGGCGATGCGGAACAGGTGGGTTGGCTGAACGGGAACTTTCCGCTCCTTGTCCGCGAAGCCAAATCCCCGGTTATAGACCAGCCTGCCGTTCTTGCTCACGGCCACCTGTCCGGCAAGCAGTGCGTGTTTCGCCATGAGCGCCGTAAGCGCCTGATCGAGGGCCTTGAGCTCAGGAACACTCACCCCCGTAATTGGCATGGTGGGTGTAGCCGCCAGTGGCTCATTTGCCTCCGCAGTTCCTGTGGTGATGCACGCGAAAAACGTCAACGCCACAACAAGCGTGAACGGCCTCAGGCAAATCGCGAGCCTGTGGGATTGATCTCGTAGCCGATCCTTCCCAATGCCGATCTGCCGTCTCATCGATTCCTCCGCGCAAAGATCGTTGTCCTACCGCTTTCTTAGTCTACTTTGACGCCGCCGTTCCGATATTACTTCGACCTAATTACAACCCGGCTTAAAGCCTGGTGGTTGAGCGCTTGATCCACTTTAAGGGGCGCCGTCGGGCAACGTGGCATAATGAATCGATCAAACGTCAGGAGATCGGCTATGACCAGGATCCGTACAGAGAGGAGCCAGCCAGGTTGGTGTAGTCGCGCACTCAGCGCCATGGCACTGACTTTACTTGGGCTCTTGGTCCAGATGTGGGTGATGAGCCAGCCATCAGCCGCTCAGCTAGAGAATGCATCTGCGAACGCGGCAAAAAGTGCACCGCTGCCCTCTGAGGTATCTCTCAAGAACATCAAGGATGTTGTACACCGCTTAAGAGTTGCGGCCCTTGACGTCATCAATGATGTCGAGCAGCGTGATATGGTTGTCACCGGTGAGCCGGAGTTGATCCAGCCGATTGCGTATAAGGACAAGAACTCTATTAGCTGGGCTCGGGAAATGCTGGAGCTAGGCCCTGCTCAGCCGCCGCGCAAGCGGTGGTTGGATGCCGACATGGCGCATCTGGGTAACTGTGTCGAACTGCTACAGAGCGATTTTGACGGTACTGCTTTTTCAGCAGACGCGAAGAATGCTGTAAACGCCTCGTGGGCGGAGATGGGCTCGGTGGTCAAAGACGTTCAGCAGCATTACAAGACGTTGCAGGAACTGACAAAGGGCCCCAGATACGACAACATCGCCATTGGTAAAGAGGCGCTGGGAATCTATGACGACATGGCGAAGCTCAGCAAGCCATGGAAGGAAGTGCTCAGCACAATTCGTGCCAGGGGGTAAGAAGTGGCCGGCAGGTTTCGATGAGCGGACCGACAGCGGGATGACAGGCGGTTTAATTTAATTCATCGCCTCGCTGCCTTCGGCTCAGAAACAATGAGGGCGCTTGGAAGCGGATGCGTTGCCCCGACACTCACTTGGGACAGGCTGCCGTCCGCGTATATACTTATGAGATCTCTTGCGGAGGCCGTTGGTGTTCAAAGCCATGGCAGCTCTGATTCGAAATCAGGTGCCAGTTCTGTGCGCCGTTGGATTCTTGTTACTGCTTGACTATCGCTGTCGGGCTCAACCCCCGCAGGCGGTGCGCCCGTCAGCTCAGCGAATTGCACAGCAAGGTCCCCCTGAGCCACAGCCGCAGCTACGTGGACTCGAGCCAAGCGATGTCCCTCCCGTGAATCAAAGTCTGGATCAGATCCGCAAACAGTCTGAAGAGACGACGGGAGCCATCTTTGTGGAGCCTGACGAGGTGTTGGTCAGGCCACCTCTCCTCAAGGCACTGATTCAGCTTAATACCCAGCTATCGCCGTACCAGCTTGATGCTGACTCGCAAACCGCGGTAAGCCTACACGATGTGCTCAAAACGGCTCTGGACTACAACCTGGCTCTTAAGATATCGCACAGCGATCAGGAGTCAAGCCGGTGGCAGTTCTACAGCTCCCTGACCGGATTCTTGCCGAACCTGGACAGCGGGTTCAGCTATCAGGCGCTCAAGGGCAAATTTGCCAGTCCGTTTGCTGTACTGGTTCCAATCAACAACGGCTTCATGACCATACCGAACAACCTTACCTACAACTTCTTCCAGGGCGGAAGCGTGCTGTATGGTGCTTTACAGAGCAAGCACAGTTACAAAGCTTCCCAGTTTGCTTTTAAGGGAGCGACTAATGATGTGCTGTTTGATGCCGCAAATCTCTACTATCAACTTGCTCTCAATGACGCCTTGCTGCAGGTTCGCATTAAGGCTGTGGAGACCGCTGAGGCGCTGTTGAGGCGCAATGAAGATCGCTTTGCCAATGGTGCCAATACCTTGCTGGACGTATTGCAGGCTAAGACGCTGTTGTCTAGAGAGCGCCAACAGCTGATCACGCAGCAGATAGCCCGTCGTCATGCTGCAATCAATCTGGCGACGGCCCTAAATCAGGACACGTCGGTCGATCTGGTGGTCAAGGACAGGACTGTGGCCAAGCTCCGACTCGTGGATCCGGCACTGAGGGTAGGTGACCTCTTGAAGATTGCAATTGACAATCGGCCCGAGCTGAAGAGATTCGAGGAGCTGAGGCTAGCAGCTAAGGCTGCAATTAAGGTAGCGCGGGCACCGCTCTTGCCAGTTGTCCAGGGAAAGGCGACCGCAGCCACGACCGGGGCGCGTGTTGGGAAAAGCTCAATTACCTCGCAGAGCTCAGCTGCAGCTGGGGCAATCGCCATCGGTGCCTTTTCACCCGCGTCTGTCGCACCGACTGGCCGCGTTTCCGGTGGAGAGAAGTTCACCATGACGGAGCTGTTCGCCCTTGGAATAGACATTCAGTGGACGCTGGGGGGCCTGGGGCTGACCGATGCAGCCAATGTGCAATCAGCAAAATGGCAGGCCAGAAAGGCGCAACTCGAATTAAACCAGGAGCTGATCAAGGTCTATCAGGAAGTTCGTAATTCCTACCTGGACAGCATCGATGCCGAGAATCTGATTCAGGAAACCACGAATGCGGTTAACTCCTCCCGGGAACAGCTGGATGTGGCGAATGTGCGGCTTGACGAGGGTGTTGGCACTGACCTCGATGCGGTCAATGCACAGCGGGATTACGTCACGGCGCTGGTGGATAAGGCCAACGCAATCATCAAATTCAACACTGCCCAAGCCAATCTGCTGCGGGCCATCGGACGAATTTCGCTGCAGACTCTAACCAGTGCGATACCGCTGCGGCAATAATAATCAACTGCTGGCAATCGGCGTTAGTTTGACCGGCTCGCCTTCTCTCAGATCGACCGGAGGGCTGACAATTACCTGCTCGCCGCCTTTCAAACCCGAGCTGATCTCTACCTCGTCCCCAAAGTCCCGGCCTATATCCACCTTCTGATAGTGAGCTTTATTGTCCAGCGCTACAACAACAAACATGCCTTCCGGGCGGGCAACCAGGCAGGTGCCGGATACCTTTATCCATCCTGCATCGCGATGGGCTGTGATTCTTACCTGCCCGTACATTCCCGGAAGGAGCGCATGATCTGGATTGGGAACGCGAATCTCCGTCTGTCGTGTGCGTGTTGACGGATCCAGGGCCCCAGAGACATGGGTTATCTCCCCCGCGAACAGCCTGCCGGGAAACTCTGGCACCAGCACTTCAGCCTTCTGTCCGGCCTTCAAGTAGGGAGCATAGGTCTGGGGCGCATTGGTGTAGACCCTCAGGACGTCAAGTTTGGCAATCTGAAACAGCTCGAGATTTGACGATTGGCTGCCGGCCGTGATCAGTTGACCCGGATCGACTTTACGGAGCGTTATTACTCCGTCGAAAGGGGCGACTACATTCTTGAAGCTCTGCTGTGCCTGAAATCTTCGCACGGCTGCCTTTTTGGCCACTACCGTAGCCCTGGATACCTGGACATCTGACTGGGCTGTGCTGACAGCCGCCTGGGCGGCCTGTGCCTGAGCCTCAGCTGCTTTGACGTTTGCGGTCTCAGCATTAAACGAGCGTTCCTTCTCGTCGCGGCTCTGCAAGCTGACAGCTCCTCTGGAGGCCATATTCTCCCAGCGACCGGCGGTTACCGACGCGTAACTCTCATTTGCCTTGGCTCTGTCAACCTGTGCTTGTGCTGCCACGGCCTGAGCCTTTGCCTGCTTCAGTTTGGCCTGAGAAGCATCCACTTGCGACCGGGCTTCTGCCAGATCTGCTTTGGATTGCGCGAGTTCCTCATCAATAGTCGGAGTGTCGATGACGGCCAGCAATTGTCCCTCTTTTACAAAGTCGCCGATGTCTACCAATCTCTTGGTGAGATATCCGTCAACCCTGGCATAAATTGTGGCGTATTGCATGGCTCCAATGTTGGCAGGAAGCAAGCCCTGCTCGGTAAATGGTGCCGGTGTTGCCACGACCGTGTGGACAACCGGAACAGCACCGGCCGTCTCCTCGTGCATGTGTTTTAGCTCCTGCTGGTTCACGAGTCTGGGCACAACACCGAGAGCAAGCAGGGCGCCGAATACTACCCCCAGCACCAGGAGAACCCCAATCAGCCCGCCCCGTGCCGGTCTTGGACCGCCCGTCTGTTGGGACCAGGACTGCTTGCCCGCTTGGATATCTGGCTGAGTGCTCATACCTTTTGCAATGCTTCTGACGATGTCTTCATGATATCCGGTTTTCGCTTTTGCCTGACCAGGCTGTAAATGAGCGGCACAAATATCAGCGTCGAGAAAGTGGCAACAGACAGACCGCCGATCACCGCCCTCCCGATCGGTGCATTCATACCGCTGCTGCTTGCCATCGGGATCATGCCAATGACCATGGCCAGGGCTGTCATGCAAACCGGTCTGAACCGCTGAAAACCGGCATTGCTTGCTGCGGCAATACTGTCCTTACCCTCCCGCATCTGCTCGTTGCAGAAGGTAATCATGAGGATGCTGTTGGCTGATGCCACACCGATGGTCATTAAGGTGCCCATCAGAGCCGGAATACTGAATGTTGTCTGGGTCACGAACAGGCTCCAGATGATCCCTGACAGCGCTCCCGGAATAGCCATGAGAATGATGATAGCGTCGGTCCACGATTGATAGTTCACGACCAGAAGCAGATAGACGAGGATCAGGGCGCCGAGGATTCCCACCAGGAGTCCTGCGAAGGCAGTTCTCATACTCTCAACCTGGCCGCTGACCGCGATTGCCGAGCCTCGCGGCAGATGCGCCTTGAACTTGTCTACAATCTTCTGAATGTCCCGGGAGACGCCGCCCAGATCCCTCCCCTGGCAGGCAGCGTAGATGTTAAAGACCGGCTGGACGTTGAGATGGTTGATAACGGCAGGGTTGTATACCCTGATTGGGCTGGCCACATTGGCTAGCAACTGCGGAGATTTGACTTGCTCCGCTTCGGTGGCCTTCGAGGTGATGTTGGTTGTGGTTATATCTCCAACCGACGCGATCCGGTACTGGGGGGTCTGAGCGGCAAGGTAGTATTGAACCCCGTTTTGTGGATTCACCCAGAAGTTCGGAGAGACTTGAAAGCTTGAGCTCAGCGAGACAAGGAACGAATTGGAGATATCTCTTTGCGTAAGACCAAGCTCATTTGCGCGGGTTCTGTCAACTTTGACTCTATACTCGGGGGCGTTGACAACCTGGTGCAAGCATACGTCCACAGCTCCTGGTACTTTGCTGACCTCTCTCTTGATGTCCAGCGCCACCGGAAAGTTCTGGTCCTTACGAAAGCCGGTAACCTGAATGTCAATTGGCGCCGGCAACCCGGCATTTAATATCTGAGTGATGATGTCGGCCGGCTGGAAGTAATAGCTACACTCCGGAAAATCGTGGGTCAGCATCTGGCGAATACTTTTCTGGTAGGACCAGGTGGACTGGCTGCGATGCTCCTTTAGAGAGATCAGGATCTCCCCGTCGGCTTCACTTACCGTCTGGCAGTCAGAGAACGCATAGTTGACCCCATTTACCGGCATTCCGATGTTGTCGGTGATCAGCTCGATGTCATGGGCGGGGACGATCTTCTTGATGGCATTTTCGATTTGTCGGTAGATGCGCTCAGTCTGCTCTACCCGTGTTCCGGGCGGTGCGTTCACATGCAGGCGAAGTTGCCCGGCGTCGATCGGCGGGAAAAAGTCTGATCCGATCTGGGACAAGAGGCAAAAGGAGACAGCGTAGAAGCCCAGGAAGACTGCTGACGTTGTCAGCCGATGGTGAAGAGCCCATTCAAGTGCTGTGTGGTAGCGATCTCTCAGGGCATCGAAGTTGCGATCGATGAATAGGTGAATCCCACCAAAAAAGCCCGGCGGCTTCTCTGGCTTCTGAGCTTGCTTTCCTGCTCCATGCTCCTCTGCTCCAAACAAATGTTTCGACATGAGCGGAACAATTGTTCGCGACAGCCCGTACGACGCCATCATGGCAAAAGAAACTGCCAGCCCCAGTGGCACAAAAAGCGAACGGGCCGGCTCGCTCAATAGAAACACCGGTAAGAACACAATGCAGATGGCTGTGGTTGACACGAAAGCAGGAACAGCTACCTCATCGGCACCGTCAAGAATAGCCTTGTCAACGTGCTTGCCCATGTCCATCTGGCGGTGAACATTCTCGACTTCGACCGTGGCGTCATCGACCAGCATGCCGACTGCCAGGGCCAGTCCACCGAGCGTCATGGAGTTGATGGTATTGCCAGTTATGTTCAGACCGATGATGGAGGTCAGAATAGCTAGCGGTATAGAGGTAACTACGATCAGCGTGCTGCGCCAGCTTCCCAGAATGGCCAGCATCATCAACCCGGTCAGTCCGGCAGCGGTTAGAGCCTCATGGAAGACTTCATCAACGCACTCTTGCACGAACTTTGATTGATCGACGAGAATGTCCACTGTGACGGATGGGGGCACAATGCCCCTTACCTGGGGCAGGACAGCTTTGATCTGGTTGACCACTGCCAGCGTCGAAGCAGCACCATTCTTAAGGATGCTCATGATCACGGCACGACTGCCGTCCAGATTGACAATGTTGAGTTGTGGCTGGTAGCCGTCATGGACAAATGCTACGTCTCTTACGTAAATAACCGCTCCATTTTGCGACTTTATGGGCACGTCATTGAGCGTATTAATGACCTGAGGCTGGTTGTTGAGCGTCACTATGTACTCGAACTGGCCCATTTTGGCCGTCCCGCCTGGCGCAATGATGGACTGGGAGTTGACGGCCTGGACCACATCGTTCGCCGACAATCCGTATCCGATCAACTTTTCCGGATAAAGATCAACTGTTACCTGGCGATACTTGCCGCCGTTCGGGAAAGGGATGGTGGCTCCCTGCACGACTGCCAGCGCGTTGCGAATAAAGTTGTTTGCGGTGTCGAAGAGCTCAGCCTCGCTGAGCTTCTGACTGCCCACCACAAGCTCAAGAACGGGCACATCAGTAGCGCTTGATTGAGTGACCACCGGTGGCGTCATGCCTGGCGGCAAGGTCTTTAGAATGGAGTTACCAATTGCGGTCACCGCTGCCACAGACTGGCCAATGTCAGTGCCCTTATGCAGGTATATCTTGATAATGCTCATTCCGCGAAGTGACATCGACTCAATGTGGTCGATACCGTTGACCGTAGACGTGAACGCTCGTTCGGTCGGCGTTGTAACCAGGTTTTCAATGTCCTTGGGGGACATGCCGGTGTATGTCCACACGCAACTGACAATCGGCACGTCTATGGACGGAAAGATGTCGATTGCCATCCCCTTGAGCGATACGATCCCGAACAGGGCGATGAGTATCGACATCACAATGAATGTGTGGGGTTGGCTGAGAGCTAACCTGACGATCCACATAAGCGAGCTCCCCGGGACGGCTGCCTGTGATTAAGGGGGCACTGAATTGATCATCTCAAATTTGGAGCAATCGCGTCCACTCGCTGATGCCGCCGCCGCTGGAGTGCGGCCGTGTTCTTGACATGAATTCCGCAGCCTAAGATATGATAAGAGCGTAATCAATAGCTGTTACACTGATACATCTTCAGACTCTTGGCGTTGCCAGAAAAGCGAGGAAGGTCAAATGAACACCGCGGTCGAGAAGTTGGTGAGAAATCTTTTTCTAGCGTCGATGCTGGCTGTCTCTGTTTCCTGCTTCCAATCCCTGCCATCTGTAGCTCAGGAGAGCGAATCGGGAGGTTTCTTTTCCAGTGGTGGCGAAAGTGAATCATCTGGCGTGTACGGAACCGACGCGGAGACCGAATCAGGCGGTCTGATGAGCACTGGCGCTTATTCAGAGGCGGGTGGTCCTTTTGTTACCGGTGCAGAGACTGAATCAGGCGGGCCGCAGTACAGCGGTGCCGAGTCCGAGTCTGGTGGACTGGTCAACTATGGTGCCGTACAAGAGGCAGGCGGACCTGAGAACACCAGCTCCGAGCCGCAAGCTGCTGGCCCTGCGGACAATACTGCTAAGACCAAGTCGGGCGGCCCGGTCACGCCGAGCGATGACACCGGCGTCCGCAACTATACCTGGCCGGACTCCAAAAAGCCCACCGGCAAGTAAGAAGCAGCAGGTCCCCTTGCCGATCGCCAGTGCGGGCAGAACCTGTCCGCCGGACTTGACCTAGCCGCACGCCTGCGCCTTCAGAACGGCAAGGCCTGGATTACTTTCCGCCGGCTTCCTTGATTGGGCTGGTGGCCTTCTCCCTAGCTTCTTTGGTTGCGCTCGACCCCTTTTCACCAGCTTCTTTGGTTGTGCCGGCCGTCTTTTCACGGAAGCCCAGCTTGAAAGCCTGTTTCTTGTCGGCTTCAGCCGCCTCATGCTTGCCCAGCTTTTCGTTTGATTGAGCACGGGTGTGGTAGGCAGCCGCCAGATGCGGGTTCAGTTTGAGAGCTTTATCGCAATCTGCTACTGCTTCCTTGTGCTTGTTCAATTTGGAGTATGCATGCGCCCGAGTTGCATATGCTTTTGCATGAGTCCCGTCGAGGTCGATAGCCTTATTGCAGTCCTCCACCGCCTTGTCATAATTGCCTAGACCGCAGTGGGCATGCGCGCGGTTGGTATAGGCGAGGTGCAACTTCGGATTTAGCTTGATTGCCGTGTTGCAGTCCTCAACTGCCTTCTCGTACTTACCGAGTTTGTTGTATGCATGGGCACGGTTCGAGTAGGCAATCGCCAAACTGGAGTCGAGACTGAGCGCTTTGTCGCAGTCTTCAACCGCCTTCGTGTACTGGCGAGTATCATTGAATGCCCATGACCTATTTACATAAGCCAGAGCCAGCTTTGGGTCAAGGGAGATTGCTTTTGTGCAGTCCTCAATTGCCTGCTTGTAGTTGTGGAGGGCACAAAATGCGCCTCCCCTGAGGGCATAGGCGCGAGCATAGTTCGGCTGCAATTTGATCGCCTGATCGAACTGCGGGACTGCCTCCTTGGCATGATTCTGCAGCAGGAGCTGACCTCCCTTTTTTACCGCCTCGAAAGCCGCATTGGGCTCGGCCGCTCGGCTGGCCCCGGAAATCGTAATGCTGAGAGCAGCCGCGAGCGTGATCGATCTTGACATGGTCGTGAGTTTGGACATAACAACCTCTAACAAACGGCGCACAATCAGTCCCAGGGCCCCGCGAGGCAGCCCTGTCTCGCGGATTATACACCGCTGACCGGGAAAAGTTAGCGCTTTTTTGCAATCACTGTCCGACAAGCAGCCAATTACAAGACTGCCTAAACATCTACTGAAGCGGCTGTCAGCTCGGTATCGGTCAGTGGTCTGGTGCCTGGCCGGCCCTGGGCTGAGACGGTGCTACCCTGGTCTCGACCTGTCCATCCATGTGCGTGATCTTCTTTGAGCCGTCGTGGTGGGCTGCAATGAGATCTCCGTCTTCAGTTATGTGGAAGTCGCCATCGAGTTGATCGATTTTCTTTCCACCCCTGTCATACTGATTCCAGGCATTCTTTCCCTTCATCCAGATGCTGCCATCTGAGACGGTGATCCGGGCTGGGTTTCCGTGCTCATCGTATTCAAAGCTATTGGTTTCGCCATTCGGATGAGTAATCGATGTGACTCGGTTATCACCATCGATTTTGATCTGCGACTTGTCTGCGTTAGTTTCGGTCGTTGAGCAGTCCGGGTGAAGAATTACTGATGAGCCATCCGCATTCAGAATGGCCACATCACCACCTGCTGTCACAGCAAAGTCACCCTCGAAACTCGCAACTTTCTTACCATTTGTGTCTAACTGGTTCCAGAAACCGTTTGCCTTTTCCCAGGTTCGATCTTTAAACTTGAGCTCTCTTGGATTTCCTTTCTTGTCATAGGTGATCTGGGCGGTGTGCCCATTCGCTCGAGTAACGCTGATCAGTCGACCTTCCCCGTCTACTACGATGCGAGAGCCGTCCGTGCCGATCTCCGTTGTGCTTCCATTGAGATGATAGACGGTAGACGAATTGTCCTTCTGTAGGATTGCGACGTCGCCTTCCCCGGAAATAGCAAAGTCACCGCCAAAACTGTCAACCCTCTTGCCTTTGCGGTCGTATTGATTCCAGGTGCTACCGACCTTCTTCCAGCTACGATCCTCAAATCGGAGCTCTTTTTCGCGCCCGGTTTCGTCATATGAAACTTTTACGGTATAGCCGTTGGTGCGGGTGATCGATGTCACATGACCGTGTTTGTCGGTGGTCATCTGCGACCCATCACCATTCACTTGTGTAACGGAGCCGTCTGCTTCTTTCCTTTCGATCCGATCGCGAGCTTTTTGCTCCTCGTCCATGTTTGTTGTTCCTTATTGAGGTGCCTTGTTTATCTGATTTATGTTTATGTTCCCGGCTGCTCGAACTCCAAATCTAAGCCATCTCTTGCTTCGAAGCCTGTGCACTGTGCAGGATTGCTTTGCCACTGAGGGTTATCCATGCAACCGCGAGGGAGATCGGGGGAATACTCAAGAAGTGAGCGGTCTATCGGGTAATCGGTTGTTGTGTTGGCATTGAGTTTGTGCGCGACTCTAGTTGTTCAGCCTCACCGGCGCGATCAAGCTTCCTCAAAACTGCTGCATAATGACGTAAGGTCTGCGAAACTTCCGGGTGATCGGGGCCGAGGTTCCTCTCGAAAATGGACTGGGCGCGTTTCAGGAGCGGCTCCGCCTCGCGGTAGCGATCCTGCGCCTCATATAGCAGTGACAGGTTGATCAGGTCAGCGGCGAGAGCCGGGTGATTTGGCCCTAATGTCTGTTCATCGCTGGCGATTACTCGTTTCAAAACCGGTTCGGCCTCCACCGTCTGGCCTTGTTTGTAGTAGATTCCAGCTATGGTGCTGAAGAGCGGGGCCAGTTCAGCATCCGGAAGTCCGGATGCTTGAGCATTCTCCAGTGCTGCCTCGGCAACGTCGCTGATCTGTGCGTCCACGGCTGCGCCCGAGTCGGAACGCATTTTCCAGGTTGGTGTGCCAGGGATGGCTCCGCCCTTGGCTTGAGGCTGCTGAGACTCTCGAATTGATTTGGCGCGTGCCTCCAGCTTTTCTGCCTCCGATTGCCGATTGAGCTTTCGCAGTACTTTTGCATAATCGTCAAGGAGAGCCGCTAGCTCAGGGTGCCGGGAACCAAGAGTCTGTTCCAGGATGGCGATAGAATGCTTGAAGGATTGCTCTGACTCGCTGTATTTTCCGGCCCGGAAATACGCGGAACCTAACCTGTGCAGACTGCGAGCGACCTCTGGGTGATTCGGACCGAAGGTAGCTTGATCAATGGCAAATATGCGATTGTAGAGAGGCTCGGAGGCGCTGTGGTTACCCTGCGACTCGTAGACGGAAGCAAGATCGAGCAGGGTGGGGATCAGCTTTGGGCTGCTGGAGCCCCACCGCCGTTCCTGAATATCCAAAAGACGTTGGTAGAGCGGCTGTGCCTCCCCCACCTTGCCCTCCTTGCAGCAAATATCAGCGAGACCCTTGATCAGCTTAACTTTGCTGTTGTCTTGAGCGTTTGCTTGCTCTGCCTTGTCGAGTGCCGCTTTGTAATGCTGCTCTGCGCCGATCAAATTGCCCTGTCTGGCCGCCGCCTCCGCCTGGGCTTCATCGCTAACCCATGCTTTTTCGTCGGCATACGCTACAGGCGCGTTCAGCCCGATGAGGACAATGGTCGACAGGGTCGCAAGCGTCTGGCGGCGGCCAATTCCAGCTCTTCCTTGTCCGTGCAGAAGTCCCATTTATTAAAAACCAATGTTCTATTTTTTGGCCGGTACCATACCGAAGATGGAAAGCGGGTTTCCATCAGGATCTTTGAAGTCGGCTGACTTACCGATTTGGTCTCCAGCTTCACACACCGTTGCCGGCGCATTTCCGAAGGCAACACCCTTGGCCTTGAGAGCCTCGTAAGCCCCATAGATGTCCTCTACGTTGAACACCAGATGGGGCTGGGTGCCAGTGCGCTTCGCCCGCGCCTTATCATCCTGGTGCAGGGCTAGCGTTGCTTCACCGGTTTCAAGCTCGACCCACTTATCATCATCGCTCCTGACTTTCAGTCCAAGAACGTCTCGGTAGAACTTCAGCGACTCCCGCGTGTCCTGGACATAGACTATGACGTATCCCAGTGTGGACAGTTTTACCTTGGTTGTGACGTGCATTACCGAATCCTCCCTTAAGAGATTAGTGCGTGGGCAAGCACAGATCCGTCGCTCGCAGACGGGGAACTATCAGTGACGTATCCTCTGGTGGCTAAATCATATCCCTCTTGCAGGCATTCAGCATTAAGTCTCCTTGGCATCGGCTATTCGCGTCTGACAGCTAACGATGCAGCACGGCGTCAGTGTACCGATGCAGAGCATTCGTGACTTTGTAAGCTAGAGGCAGCAGCGAAAAACTGAGCGTCTGACCCTGAGGCGATTGAGCCTGCTTGCCAAGCATCGAGACTTCGCCAATAATGATAATGTGCAATCGGTAGCACGGCCCTCCACCAGGAGGTTTCTCATGACCGTTCGCTCTGTTGGAAAGTTCGGAGGAGACGGAGATTCTAAAGATGACCCTGATCTGCTCAAGACCGCGCAGGCCGATGCTGCTGCCAAGCTCAGCCAGGAAGCGATGAAAGTTGGGGACCGGCAAGCTCTCTCGGCCATGAAGGCTGGGTTCCCCAAGTCAGAAGCGGGTGTGCCGCTTTCGGACATTGCCAGGAGCGCTGAGGAAGGAAATCCAGCCCGCACCGAAGTTAAACAAGACGGAAGCGTAGAAGAATGGTTCCATGATTGTGTTGTTACGCTCTGGAAGGATGGTACAGCCCGGTACAAGCACTACTCAGGCTCCGGGTTTGTAGTGAAGCCAGATGAAACGGGAGGAATCAGAGGACATTACTGGGGACCCCATCCGGAAGATAACTGTGACATTGTCACTAACCGGGATGGGAGCGGACAGGTTAAATATAAGGATGGAACGGGCTTTGACTTCAAACCGGATGGCAAAGGCGGCATGCTCTTTCAGCATTGGGGACCTGACACCATCGACCACTATAAGAAATATGCGAAAACGGACGGCTCGTTATTGAGAGTGGATTTTCCCGATGGCGGAGGGATTGAACAGCACACGGATGCAAATAAAACAACCACTGTCGACTCGTGGGGCCCGACATTGCCGGATAACTTTACCATTACCAAATGGTGGGATGATACCACTCGCACTCAACATCTGGACGGCACTGGTTCGGTAGTGATCCACAACGTGATTACAAAGCAGATCCATCACTGGGGGCCCGGCTCGTCGGACAATTGGGATTTAGATGAAGATAAATACCGGTTGCGCTACAAGAGCACGCTTCAACAGATTCGTGCAGAAATTTATCGAGCTATAAATGGAGACCGGGAGCACCCGGAAGATGGCCCACCGTAGGCAGTTGGGTAGCTTACGCCGCAGCCACGAGAGGATCATTTCTCACCTGACTTTATCCCTGGTTGTTGCTAGCAGGCGCTGGTGCAGCTCCTCCACCTCCACATGCCTCCCCTGCTTCTCATAGAACGTAGCCAGGTACCGGAGCTGCCAGCTCGAGCAACGATTGTCGGGACCAACCAGCGCCTCGAGAATTGCAAGCGATTTTTTGTAGAGCCTCTCGGCTCTGACGTAATCATGCTCACCCTCGGAAAGCATAGCCAGATCGCTGATGCGCCAGGCTGACAGATACAGGTTGTCTGCCAGTGACCGATCGCTCGTATCACCAGCCCGCTCCGCCAGGACCTGGCTGCAAAACCGTTCTGCTTCGGCAAATTTTCCTTCCATGCCGTAGACAACAGCAAGATTGTGCATGCAAGCATTGAGTCGCCAGCAGTGGCAGAAATTTGTGGTTGTTTCCGGGGCCTCGATTGTCCTTTTGGTCAAACGCGGCGCAGTCTCCAGGGCCTCAATTGCCCTTTTGTAAAAGCGCTCTGCCTCGGAAAGTTTTCCCTGGTAGGCACAATTAAAAGCAAGACGGTCCGCAGCTTCGACAACAAGGCCGCTGTTGGTGACGCCTTTGGCAGCTTGTTCCTCCGCGGCGGTGAGGTCACGCCTGAAAACTGACTCATTTGCAGGATTAGTAAACAACGTCTGGAGGCCCAGTATGAATGGCGGCGAGATCAAAACGTCCCGGTCTAACCTGGCTGGCGTTCCGTCAGAGTGCCCGTATCTAGTTACAGATACCTGTCCGTAAAGCCTTCTGTCACGGCCCTGGTTAATCGCAGCGCTCACCGATTGGCCTGGTACAGCAGCACGCTCAGGGCCACTTTTAACCACCAGGCCTTCAGATTCGTTAAGCTCGGACAGCCGGTCAACCGATGCTCCTTGACGAAGATAGGACTGAGCCTCAGAAACTAGCTTCTTGGCCAGCTCAAGGTTGTTTGGCCCCCGCTGGTCATCCGACAACGGTTCCGCCCTACGCACCGGCGCCGCTGGCGTTTGCTCGGCGGTCCGCAATGAACCGGCCGGACCCTGTTGCAGGGTGCCAGGCGCGCACCCTGAATCAGTCGGCGTCACACCCATGATTCTCTTCAACTCGAACACAAAGTTCTGAGGATTTCGATAGCCATAGAACTTGCCGACCTCCCTGCCGTTTGGCTCAAGCACAACAATGCAGGGAAAGCCTTTTATTCCGTATGTCCGTGCGAGGTGACGCCCTTGCTGTCCGCTGTCGCCAGTAACCTTGACGCAAATGAACTCCTTCTTGAGAAACTGCACAAGGACAGGATCGACGTAGGTAGAGCGCTCTAGCAGAGTGCACCAACCGCAGCGATTCGTGTATACATCAACAAGGACGCGCTTGTGGTCGCTGCGTGCCTGGTTGCAACCCTCGCCAAGGTTGTTCTGCCAGCATATCTGAGCCGAGGTTTCCGGCGTGACCGAGTTGCAGGCGTTCCATGGTTTGGTTTCCCAGGACAGCCCTGGTGGTGGAACGATCATCGAGAACAGTGATAGCCACAATAAAGCGTGCTCGGCCTTTCTCATCTCTACAGCTCACTCTGCCCGTCCAGCCAATCGCTTACAATCTTCCAGCACGGAAACCAGGAAAGGATCATCTTTCTGCCTCGTCCATTTCTGAGCGGCCATTAGTCGTCGCAGGTGAAGCTCTTCGGCTTCCCTGTATCGCCCTTGCTCCTCGTATAACAGCGCGAGTTTTTTGAGATGTCTGTCGGGGTAGTCGCTGTCAGACCCGACCAGCGCCTCGAAAATTGCCAGCGAGTTTTTGTATAACTTCTCTGCTCTGGGGTAATCCTGCTCACCATGGTAAAGCATTGCCAGATCGCCGATGCACCAGGCAGAATTCCAGAGGCTATCTACTGCACACGGATCATTGTCGCCAGTCCGCTCAGCCAGGACGTGGCTGCAGAACCATTCTCCCTCGGCAAATTTGCCTTCCATGCAATAGACGACAGCCAGGTTGTGCAGGTAAGTATTGAGTCGCTTCGCCGAATCGCAAGTTCTCTCAGGCACATCATGGACCTCGAGTGCCCTTTTGTACAAGCGCTCCGCCTCGGAAAGCTGGCCCTGGACGGCACAAAGATAAGCAAGACGGTTGGCAGCTTCGGCAACAAGGCGGCTGCTGTTTGGGTCTTTGGCAGCTCGTTCCTCAGCTTCGGCGAGCTTGCATCTGTAAACGGGCTCCTCTGCTGGATCCATAGGCGCATTAGGTAAGCTGGTAATATATGGTCCCGAGATCAGAGCGTCTACATCCAACCAAGCTGGCTTTCTGGCAGAAACCTTTTCTGCCGTTATCCGCCCGTAAAGCCTGGTGCCGGGTCTCTGTGCTTGCGCTGTGGTCACCGATTGCTCTGAGCCAGCACCAAGCTTAGAGGTATTTTCGACCACCTGGTCTGCGCAATGGTCTGAGCTCGGTAGCCCTTCAGCAGGTGCTTGTAGATGGAGGTAGGACACAGCCTCGGAAACCAGCTTTGTGGCCAACACAAAGTTGTTTGGACCCTGCTCGTTATTAGAGAGTGGTTCGGCCCTGCGCATTTGCATCGCCTGGGCTTGCTCTAGTGCCCGCGCTGAACAGACATGGCCTCGTTGTAATGGGGAGGGTTTGCACTGTGACTGCGTCTTAGTCACATCCACTATCTTGTTCACCTCGGACAGAAAGTCCTGCGGTCTTCGATAGCCGTAGAACTGTCCTATTACCTTGCCGTCGGGATCCAGGACCATTATGCAGGGAAAGCCATTGACGCCATGTGTCCGTGCAAATTGACGACCTTGTTTGGCATCCTCAGCATTGACCTTGACGCAAATAAACTCATTGCTGAGGCGCTGCACCACGCCAGGATCGCTGTAAGTATCACGATCTAGCCGCTTGCACCAGCCGCACCAATCCGTGTATACATCGACGAGGATGTGCTTGTGGTTCATGCGGGCCTGGTCATAACTGGCGGCAAGGTCGTTCTGCCAGCAAATTTGAGTCAGGGTTGCCGGCATGGCCAAGTTGCAGGCGTTTGCCGGCTGGCCTTCCCTGGCCAACGTTGGCGACGCCGTCATCATCAAACATAAGGACATCCACAATAAACCGCTCCTAGCATTTTTCATCTCTACAGCTCCGTTGTGATTTGTAGGTCCGTCTTCAGTCGGCTTGATCTGGCTCTCGAGCCTTACGGAAAGCTGTCATCTAACCTCAAGGCGGCCAGGCAAATCAGCCAGCTAAGGTGACCTCCAAGTAGAGCATAGGCTTGAGCGAGCACGCATGAACTGCCGGGGCGACAGTTGTGTAAGTGTCACAGTGGTGACTGGCGCACTCAATCTCGGGCGGCCGCGACTGGACGGGCTGCCACCTGAGGGAAGGAAGGCTGGCTGGGCCACCTTGCCATTTCGGAGAAGAAAGAAGTATAAAGTTATAGTCGACAAGTGAGGAAGTTATGGACAAGGCCACTTTTGGAGCGGGCTGTTTCTGGGGCGTGGAGGCGGCCTTCCGCAAGGTTGACGGCGTCATAGCGGTGACCGTTGGCTATAGCGGCGGCTCACTGAAGGATCCAACCTATCGGGACGTGTGCTCCGGGCGCACCGGGCACGCTGAGGTGGTTCAGGTCGAGTACGATCCGTCATTGGTCTCGTATGATCAGCTTCTGAACGTATTTTGGAGTATCCATAATCCGACGACCCTGAACAGGCAGGGGCCTGACATAGGGGCACAGTACCGATCGGCAATCTATTTCCACAGTCCGGAGCAGCAGGCAGCAGCAATTGCCTCGAAGGAGCGAGCCCAGAACCTGTTCCAGAATCCAATTGTTACGGAGATCACACCAGCCTCCGAATTCTTCAAAGCCGAAGAGTATCATCAGCAGTACCTGGCAAAGCACGGATACGAGCACTGCTAATGCAACAGGCTTTGAAATGACGCTTCGCCTGGCAAGGCCACTCAGCGGCCCGCGGAGCCTGGTCGGGATGCAATGGGATCGCTAGAGTGGACCGATAGGGTTTTGGAAAGGAATAGTAGTGCGCCGAAAAGGGAACAATGTGCAGTGAGGTCCGTCGCACAATATTGCTCGGAGCAAGGCTCTCTAGTGGCGGCTGCGCGGAGATAGAGGCTGATGAATAGTCGAGTGATCATTGGCGTATTTGATAAGCACAACGCTGCTGGCAATGCCATCTCAGCGCTTCGAGAGGCTAGTTTCAAGCCTGAGAGTCTTTCCACCCTGGCGGCGGACACGGATGAGTATCATGCAATCACGGCCCAGCTTCAGGTCCGGCAGGTTGACAAGAGCATGATGATTTTTGGAATTATCGGCGCGAGCATCGGAGCGGTGGTTGCTCTCTACGCGCTCCTGGTAATTCCGGGCTTCCAACCGTCCAGACCACTCACAGCGGCGCTGATGGGCTCATTTCTTGGCTTCCTTGCCGGTGCGCTCGCCGGGGTGCTGATTGATTGGGATAGGGCTCACTATAGATCTTGCGTGTTTGAGGGACGTCCAGCGACTGGACAAGTTTTGATTGCGGTCAATGTTCAAGACCGAGAAGAGCGCAACAAAGCCGTTACAATCATGGAAGAGTGCGGAGCGCTTGAGATATACAACAGGCTTGCGCCGAGAACTTCAGCACGAAGCAGGCAAGCAAAGGCAAGCTCTTGAGATTGTAGGCGTCCATGAAGGTCGTCAATCGAGCGCTTCCTTGAGGGCGGTGCGTGCAGCCAGCTCATTGCGCAGCGAGGTAAGAATGTCAGCTTCTCGCTGCAAGCGAGCTTCTGTGTCCTGCATCTCCAGCAGGTGCTGCTGCTCGGCGGCTACTCCATACAGATTGCTTGCCACCCAATAAGAGAGCGCTTGCGGTTCGGTTGGAATCTCCTTCGGCAGTTTCACTTGCTTGTCCATCAATTTTGCTGAAAGCTGAACGACATGCTTGAGCAACTGCGCCACCTCAGATGCCGGCGACGACAGATCCCTCTCTGGCTGCCGATCTTCAATCCATTCCACCAGGCCAACGAGATACGGCTTCTCTTGAACAAAGTTCAAGACTTGAAAGCGCTCCTGTCCCCGAGTCAAAATATTCAAGCGTCCGTCGGCAAGATGTTTCACATCGACAATCTCGGCACAGCAGCCCACACGCGCCGATTTGGCAGTGTCAGGGTCCAACATCACTACCCCGAAACGACGATCAGTGCCCAAAATCGTGGTGACCATAGCGCGGTAGCGCATTTCGAAAATGTGGAGCGGTAGCGGACTGCCGGGGAAAAGCACCACGTCCTGCAGCGGAAATAGCGGGAGTTCTCTAGCTGAGACCGTATTTGGAGATACCATTAACCCTCATACTCCTGGCGAATTGGTGTCTGCTTGGAGCTGGAATGAACCGGGATTGCCCACAAATGGATGGGCTGGCAAGACCTGCTCCGAGCTAGTTTGATAGCAAAGGGCGAGCTTGAAAAGCTCACTGGACTTCATGGGCCAGTATAACGAATCGGCTCTGGATCTTGCCGCGAGCGCACTGGCTAGAGGGAGGAAGCGGACAAATATTGTTGGATCCCGCCAGTTTCCAGATGCTCGCTGCGCGCCTGCCAGCACCCCGGGTCTGGCTCCCTCCCTGCGGTGGACCGCTTCAGATTCCGAAGCAATATTGAAATTGCTTAGAAAGTCAGTACCCTTTATCGATGGGCAGCGAAGAGGATCAAGGAATTCAAGGAGTGGTGCGGTGTCAACCTTGTCAACCGTTCAGCTACGAGCATTTTTCCTGGCTTTCCTTCTGGCCAGCCTGCCAGCCCGGGCTCTGGCACAGACTTTTCCCCAGGGAGGTTCTGACCCGGGCAGCTTGCAGCCTGAATCAGCGGCAGGATCTACGCTTCCGCCGCAGGGTCAGTACCAGTCCCCGGCGCCGGCCATTTACCCGCCGACAGGGCCAGCCGGGTACCAGCCCCAGCCGTCTACCCCTTACACCCCACCAGCGCAGCTTGGGACTATCGCGGGTATGGTGGTAACCACGACCTTCAATATCGAGGGATACCGAATCCGGGAATACAGGGGTGTCGTGCGTGGCGTTGTGGTCAGACAACCGACAATAGGCCAGGGTTTCAGGGCAGGATTCCAGGGCATTCTTGGCGGGCGGATACCGGCGTACGCCCAGATGTGCGACCAGGCGCGCCAACAGGCTTTCGACCTCCTGGTCCAACATGCCTTAGCACTTGGTGCCAATGCCGTGGTTGGCTTTCGCTATGACAGTTCCTCGTTCAGCGGCCAGGAGTTTGGCACAGAAGTGCTCTGCTATGGCACCGCCGTGGTGATTGAACCGGCGCGCTAACCAGAGCGCACTGTCCTTGCTTTGGGCAGCTTCCGCTGCTCCTGTAAGTGGACAGGTGCTTCTTGCGCCCGGTTTTGCTTCAGGGTCAGGATTAGTGAGGACTGGTCAGGCTCGTGAGCCAATATATTTGCCGGGGAGCCGAGCCAAAAGATTAATTCGCATGCGGTTTTCCCCATTGATTACGGAGCAGAAGAAACATATAAAGTGGTCCACAGGCCGCAACAGGGGAGCGGAGGGCTATGCTGGACAGCCAGAGAAGTGATGCGAATTCTGCCTCAGTCAGCGATTCGGGCGCTCTGGAAAGCCTGAGGCGTGAAATTGAGCTCCACGACCAACATGAGAAGTCCAGGAGCTACCTGGGCCGAGGCGTGGGCTGGTTCTACAGCGCCGATGACAAGTCGCTTGCATCCCTGAAGCAGCTCCAGGCTGATATAGATCAGGCCAATAAGACCGGCGACACGGCGAAGGCCGCCGAACTTACCAAGAAGGTTTCTGAGCAGGTCGATGCAGACCGCAAAGCGATTGGCTCCCAGGATAGTATTGCCGGTTACGCAACCGGTGCACTCAAGACCGCTGGGATGTTCCTGGGCGGCAAGCTGGGCTTCTGGGGAACTGCGGCGATCTACGCCATAGACCAGATGTGCCCCGAGGACAGTGCGTCAACTCAGGCCTTCGATGGTGTGCTTGGCTTTGCTAAGGGGGCGCTCCTTAAGAAGAGCTTTGACAAGATCGGTGCCTGGGAGGTGGGGCCGTTGGCCAAGGGGGTGGCTCTTGGCTTCACCGCCCGTAGCATTGATCTAGGGCTTACGCGTCAGACTTACTTCAATCAGACGACTGGAAAATACAGCGCCGCCGCCGGACTGAAGAACATCGCCTTGCCGGGAGCTGAGTCAGTTCTCGTGGATGGAGCTGTTTATTGGCTGGCTCATGGTGCTCTCGGTGAGCTCAGCACGGCAAGCGGCGGCGCCATCGAAAAAAGCCCACTGTGGAAGACCATGCTCACCGGCACAACGTTTGGAATTTCCTCCGGGTCGTTGGGCGAGATTGCGCGACAGCGGGAGGCTGGCGAAGCGTTTGATCTGGGCAAGGTGGCGAAGCAAGCACTCATTCATGGCACAATCGACACGTTTGCGGCCGCCCCTGGTGGACTGCGGGCGCGAGCTCAATTCAAGTCTGCACTCGCTGCGCAGACCGGCGGACACTCAGATGCTTCCACTGCGGTTTCAGGCAGTTCGGAGTCAAAGGCGGCTTTGAACAGCGTGGTTGCAGATCCAGCCAAACTGAGCCCGGAGGTGTTTGCGGCAGAAGGCAGGAAGGTCCTGCCAGTGGAAGCGCAGGCCGAGGCGGGGCAGACAAGCGATCGAATTTCTCCGCCAAGAGAATTTGTACTGACTGGGGGGGCTGACGCGCTTGCTGGCCTGAGGGCGGGGAGTAAAGAAGCTATGCTCAGAGTCCGTGAGATTCTCAGCAGGCGGCCGGAAGGGCAAGAAGACCTGGACACAGAAAAGAGCCTGTTCGTCCAGCACCTGGGGCAGGGCGATCGGCTTAACGTGCTGGCAGCAAGCTATGCAGATTTGGTGGCGACCTGCTCACCAGAGAAGCTCGATCCAGCTATTCGAAGCAAGCATCTTTTCCCGGATGGGGAGGGTTCCGTCTGGTTGAACCAGGGAGCTACTCCGGACCGAGTTACACTCTCGCTTGGTGATAAGCCGCTCGAGACAGCGAACCGGCGCGAAACGCCAGACGCCATGATGCTTGGTGGTCCGAAGTTCAAAGGACCGCGCGCCGTGGATATTCTGCGAGACCAGGGCCACGATGACCTCGCAGACGCTCTCAGCTCGCAGCGCAAGTTTGCTTCCCTGAGGGCTGTGGGTTGGTTGGGTGAAGGGAACGATTCGAAGGCGATCGAGCTTCCTCCCTCTGCAGAATACCGCAATGGTGCGGTTCTCAAAATCTCGGAGCCGGAAGGCGGCTGGAATCGTTCCTGGGGGAAGCGAGAGTTCGACGCCTGGATTCTTGGTGAAGTGCATGAGGTAGAGCTCGATGACGGGCGAACGGTCCATGTCTACATTCAAGAGCTGGCTGAGACTCGGGATAACTACGAGCCCGAAGATCTGAACAGGTTCTTCGAAAAGGTGGCAAGGAGCGGTCTCGAATTTCAGGATCCGGGAGCCGATCCAACCAAGCAAATCGGATACAGCAAGGAAACCAACGAGCTGGTCTTGATTGACTATCCATCGGTGGACAAGAAAGGTGCTAACGAAACGCTTCAACAGATCATTGGCGGACGGCAGCGAGCCGATGAGCAATACGATGCTGAAAACGAACGAGGCTACCAGGAGGAGCAGCCGGAGTACGAGGAGGTTGATCCGGACGTGGAGCGGATTCGGCACGACATGCTCGCCGATCCCGCGCGAAGCGAAGATGAGAAGTCGATACTTCAGGAGCTGTTCCAGGGTTCCAGTGTTGAAGATGCGGTGATAATGCGTGCTTGCCAGTTAAAGGCCTACAAGAACGGCAAGCTGGACACAACCCAGGCTCGCAAGGAAGTCATGACGCTTTACCGCATGCTTAAGACGGCGGGTCTGCTCCCGGAGGAGTAGTGCGACTTGCATGAGGCGACATGACCGGGGGAAGCTGTTTGTTTTCCCGGAGACTGGTTAGCGTGACATCGGTCGAAAGCCACCCATTAATCTGGAATCCCAGGCCCTGGAACATTGGCCAGATCTAATTTTCAAGGGCTTAGCCTTTGCGCCAATTATCTATAAACGAGTTTATGGATATGGATCGTAGTTCACAGTGAGTATCTGGCTTGCTGTTTTAGCGTCAGGAAGTCAGGGTATAGACTACATGGCGAGTTTGCAAGAGTACTCTGTCAACGGACGCCTGAAGGTCAGCGAATATACAGCTCATAATCCTAGTATTTCCCCGGTAGATCGACCGCATGGATTTCGATACGGTAAAGATCATTAGATGTTCAGAGCCCTGTCTAATGAAGATGCTGTTTAGCCGCATGCGCGCAACAACCACTCCAACAGTTGCACCACTGTTATACGTGACTCCCAGATTCAGAGCTGCTCGGGATATTCTTGGAGCTATGATCGGACGAAACTGGCCCAGAAGCAAGTTTTTGTTTCTAGCAGCAGCAATCGCTAGTACATCACCCTCTGCAGCGGACAACGTTCACGGCGCGAGACCCCCGCTGGTGCTCCAGGGTGAGACGTCCGATAAACGTGTGCGTGATTCACACAACCAGGAGCAAAAGCACCTGAAAATGGGCTGGCGATATGTCGATTCTGCAGACTACCAGAAAGCGATTGAATGCTTCACCAAAGTGATCGAGCTCAATCCGACCAATGAAGAAGCCTACCTCATGCGCGAGGACGTTTACCTAATTACCCGACAATTCGACAAGGCGTTTGATGACGATTGTGCCGCCATCAAGCTGGCGAGGGATTACCCATTTTCGTACCTCCATCGCACCCCCGGCTACGATGGAGAGAAGGCTTTGGGCTATATGAACGCAGTAATTGCCAAGAATCCAAACAACGCCAGGTCCTATGCTATCCGGGCAACGCTACGCAAATGGAGGCCTGGCAGCCCAAGGCAATCGGGGTGGTATCAGCAGGTCATTGATGATTACTCCAAAGCGCTCGAGTTAGAGCCTGGAAATACGAATTATCTTCTGCAGAGAGCACATGCACATCTGATCGGTGGGCCTTACAATCTAGCCCTTGATGATTACAACCAGGTAATCGCCGCGGACGATTGTAATCAGGCTGCCTATCGCGGGCGCTTTGAGGTGAACGTGCGCATGAGAAATTCTGCAGAGGCATTTGAGGACGCCAATCGGCTGGTTAAGCTCGACCCTACCAATCGTGTCGCTTATGCTAAGCTGTCTCTGGCCCACCAGATGGTGGGACAGCCAAGCGAAGCGCTGGAAGTATTCAATCGAATTATCGAGGAAGATCCAGCCGACCCCGAGTCTCGGTTGAAGCGGGCGCATCTGTATATCGAAAGGAAGGAGTATGAAAAGGCTTTAGAGGACTATGCGGCAGTTCTGAATCGCGATCCAGCTAATGACGATGCACGTTTGGCTCGCATATTCCTGTATCAAAGCTTGGGGCGTAAAGAGGAGGCCATTCGGGATTGCGATGCGCTGAGTGATAGTGCTAATCGTATTTACTGGCGACGCAAGCTGACCGACTAGGAAATAAACTGCCGGTGGAAGATGGTCGTTGTGTCTTACTATAGAATGACGGACCGATTATGCGAAATAAAACTGTATGGAGGCAGCTTAGCTGGGCCTGGGTTGTAGTACACCGCCAGACCGAAACTTGTGCTAGCTGGCAAAATGCCGTTCGCTCGCGCTCACCGCAAGACGAGCTGATCAAAGCTCGTGACCACAGGATGTCCATGATCAGCCGGGCTGGGAGCATTGCCGGGCCGTTCGACCAGAGCGGTGGCCAGGCGGGCGGTGCGGGCTGCATCCAGCTCTGCTGTGACATCGCTGAGGAACAGGATCTGCTCAGGTCTGAGCTTCATCTCCCCGGCGATGGTTGTGTAGCTCTCCGGTTGGCGTTTGGGACCGATCGTGGTGTCGTAATGTCCGCGAAAGTACCCGGTCAGGTCGCCTGCCTGAGTGCGCGAGAAAAACGTTTGCTGAGCGGCAACGCTTCCTGACGAGAAAATTCGGATGTCCAAGCCGGATGCATGCCAGGCCGCAAGAGCAGGCCGGACATCTGGAAAGACATGGGACAGAAGCAGACCTGCATCGTAACCCTGCCGCCAGATGAGACCCTGGAGCTCCTTGAGCCCGGTTGCTTTCACGTCTGCGTCCATCAAGCGGTTGACCTCAGCAACAAGCTGTGCCCGGCTCTCTTCTACCGAGGATCCAACTGGAACCCAATCGGCGAAGCTTGATGCCCCGGCCTCTACAGCGATTAAATCTCGCGCCCTGGCAACTTTTGGCTCATCCCAGTGGGCCTTCAGGAACGCAGACAGTTCGCGGCGAGCGTAGGGGAAGAGCACGTCATAGACATAGGTCACGGAAGAGGTTGTCCCTTCGATGTCCAGGAGTATTCCCTGACCTGAAAAACGAATCACAGCTTGATTGCCGGCTTTATACGCTTGTCCGAATCAATGTCCTGGGGACCGAAGCAGACCGGGATGTAGCGGCCGTGGATACCGTTGTCGACGTAGTGCGGTGTCCAGCCTGATGAATCCTGAAACAGACGAATCGTCCGGATCGTCCGCTCCGCGCAGAGATCAAACCAGTGTTTTGTACCAGCCGGCACGTTTATCATGTCACCGGCTTCCAGCTCGATGGCAAATACCGGTTCACCGTCCGGGTGAATGTGGAAGACTCCCCGCCCTCCTACAACGAAGCGAACCTCATCCTCGCTGTGCGTGTGCTCCTTATTAAAGCGGTCGAGCATGGCTTCAAGGCCGGGCGTCTCCGGGTTCACATCAATCACATCAGCGGTCACATAGCCGCCCCGTTGCTTGAGCTCCTTCACTTCGGCTGCGTAGGCAGCCAGGATCTCGTCAGCGCTAGTGTCCTGGCCAACCCTCCCTGTGGATTCCCAGCGCTCGTACCAGATGCCAAATCGCTCGAGAAAGCGGCTGATCTCCCGGGGATCCTCGAGACGAGCGCCTTGATCTGGTATCGTAATGCGGGCCATTGGCTGTTCCTCTTGAATCAGTTTCCCGGGCACAATAGTTTCAGTGCCGGGAATAGCGCTCAGCAAGATCGGGTTGGCAACTTAACCGCCGGCCAACCACCTCAAGGAGAAATTCTAGAATCTCGACATGGCGCCGAGCTTCATTCAGGTCGCGGCCCCAGGTGTACAGCCCGTGGCGGCGAATCAGGAACCCATATTGGAGAGGATTTGCCGGATCCACAAAGCGCCGTCCTACTTTCGTGGCCAGCTCGGGGATGTCCTGACTGTTCTCGAAGATCTCAAGCCAGAGGCGCTCCACATGACTCTCTATACCCTGGAGGCCCTTGAGCATCTCGTAGCCTTCAATGGCAAGCCCGCCATCGGCGAAGTAGAGATCGGAGAGCATGGTTGCCCAGACGGAGTGCGTGTGTAGCACAGCTCCAACGTCAGGCTGCCGCGCTGCCGTTATGTGCAGCATGGTCTCGGCAGAGGGCTTGGGCTCATCGGGCAGAAGCGCCTTGCCGCTCTCATCGACCACCAGGAAGTCGGCAACGGTCAGCGCTCGCTTATCGCGCTGGCTGGCGGTAATTAGCAGGCGCAGCGGCTCGCGCCCTAACACCACGCTGTAATTGCCGCTTGTGCCGACCGACCAGCCGCGCTGGTAAAAAAGAGATCCGATGTCTATGAGTGCGCTGACCTCTGGCCACCGGGAGCGATCACGGGGGAGCCTGCCGCTGGAGTCAATCTCTCTCTTGACAGTCTTCTCCTTGTCAGTTTTCACTGGTCCTCAGTGTGGGCCGCACACCGTTTCTGCAGCTGGTCTCCCGCCTATACTTTATCACCGTCAGGATCCTTGGCCAGCGATTTCGCGCAGGCAGGGCGCACAAATCACTGCCAGGGAGCTCGCAAGCCTGTCGATTGGCCATTCCTTGGCTATAATGTACGCACTGACACCGACCGTCTGGAACTCGCATGTCTTTGAAGCAGCCTGCCAGCGCCGAAACTTCTGTCGTCCGCCCGATTGTGGTTCAAGACGGGCGCATCAGGCTCCTCGACCAGCGGAAAATACCCGAGTCCGTTGAGTATGTCGATGCTACCGGACTGGAAGAGATGTGCCAGGCGATTAAGGATATGGTCGTGCGCGGTGCCCCGGCGATCGGGGTGGCAGCAGCCCTGGGGCTGGCAGCGGAGGCAACAAGGCTTGCTGGCACCGGCTGCTCGACGCCGGAGCTCTTGAGTGGACTTGACGAAGGGAAATTAAGGCTGCAATCCGCGCGTCCGACTGCTGTCAACCTTCGCTGGGCGACTGAGCTCATCTGCGAGGTTGCCCGGAAGAAGGCTGGCGAGACAGCTTCTAGCCTGGCGCGACAACTCTTTGTTGCAGCGGAAAGCCTGATCCAGTCGGATGTGCAGGCAAATATGCTGCTTAGCGAGCATGGAGCGAGGTTGATTGGCGAGACATGTAGTGTGCTTACCCACTGCAATGCTGGGGCACTTGCCACGTGCGGCTGGGGAACCGCTCTCGGTGTGCTGCGCTGGGCGCACATGCAGGGCTCGCGCCTGACGGTCTATGTGGATGAGACCAGGCCGCGGCAACAAGGGGCTCGGCTGACCACCTGGGAGCTTCTTCAGGACAAGATTACGCCAACCCTGATTACCGATGGCATGGCCGGATCGCTCATGGCTCAAAATAAGATTGATATGGTGATCGTTGGTGCTGATCGCATTGCCACCAATGGTGATGTCGCCAACAAGATAGGCACCTACACGCTTGCTGTGCTCGCCCATCATCACAATGTCCCATTCTATGTAGCCGCGCCACTCTCCACTATTGATCCATTCATTGAAAACGGCAGGCAAATTCCGATTGAAGAACGTCATGCCAGCGAGGTCACTTCGCTCGGTGGTCAGCCTCAGTGCCCTCCAGGTGTACAGGTATTCAATCCGGCATTTGACGTGACGCCGGCTGAGCTTGTGACCGGGATAATAACCGAGGCAGGTATACTTGAGCCGCCCTACGAGAAGTCGATCAAGAAGGCGATCGGCGAGGCTCGCTTCGGGCTCCTGGATGAATTGATGAGAGCCGGCCCGTAGGTTTTGTCGAACTTTCACCTCGAGTGGTTGAACAAGCCTGGCGCGGCCCCGCGCCGGGCTGGCAAGTCAGCCAATCAGCGCCTCCACAAGTGGCGGCGGGACTGCGGCATGAGCCGGGTGGCAGGGTAGTCCTGGAGAGGGCGCAGCCGTTAGCAGATCAGGCTCGTGCAACAAGAGAGCTGAATGGCCTATAATCAAGCCGAAAGGAGCAGAGAAAATGCAACTTCTCAAGGAGCGAATCGAGCGCGATGGCAGGCACCTCGGCGGTGGCATACTCAAGGTGGATTCGTTCATGAACCACCAGATCGATCCGCTTCTGATGCGGAGTATTGGTGATGAGTTTGCCCGCAGGTTCCGTACTTTGCAGCCAACCAAGGTCCTGACCGCCGAAACCAGCGGGATTGCACCGGCACTGGCAGCCGCAATGGCGCTTGAGATACCGCTGGTATTTGCACGCAAGCACCAGCCCGTGACCATGGCGGAGACACCGCTTCGCGAGACCGCTGCCTCGCACACGCACGGTAAAGATGTTGAACTGCTGGTGTCTCCCGAATATCTGTCTCCTTCAGACCGTGTGCTTATTCTCGATGATTTTCTGGCCACGGCTAGGACGCTTCATGCTCTGGTAAAGCTTGTGCAGCAAAGCGGCGCTCAACTCGTGGGCATAGGTGCAGTAATCGAAAAGTCGTTCGAGGGAGGACGGAAGGCACTTACCTCGCTGAAAGTACCGGTCGAATCCCTGGCTGTGATCGAACGCTTCGAGGCAGACCAGATTGTCTTTGAGGGTCATATAGTAAACTGACCGTTACTCACTTAAGGAGAATCTGCTTATGCCCGGTCAGTACCGAAAGATCACTGCGGCCGACGGTAGCGAGTTTCAGGGCTATGTCGCGGTGCCAGAGTCCGGCAAGGGACCGGGATTGGTCTTGATCCAGGAAATCTTCGGTGTAAATCAGCATATCCGCGATGTAGCGGATAGGTATGCACAGGAAGGCTATGTCGTCCTTGCTCCGGATATTTTCTTTCGCATGGAGCCAGGGGTCGAACTTGGCTACGAGGGTGCGGATTTCGAGAAGGCCCTGGGTTTCTACGAGAGATATGACGAAGAGCTGACAGTTAAGGACATCGCTGATTCTGTAAGAACGTTGCGCTCATGGCCGGAATGCACGGGTAAGGTAGGAGCGCTCGGCTATTGCCTCGGGGGGAAGCTGGCAATGCTGGCTGCGTCACGCTGCGGAGTCGACGCTGCTGTGTCCTATTATGGTGTAAACATCGAGCAGCGACTGGATGACCTCAAGAATATCAAGTGCCCAGTGGTGATGCACTTTGGCGAGACGGATGAACTGGTGCCGCCGGCTGCGTTTGAACAGATCAAGAGCGTCTGTAAGGTAAAGGAAAACATCGACCTCCACGTCTATCCTGGCGTGGGTCACGGCTTCAACTGTGCCCCGCGAGCTTCTTATAACAGGGAAGCCGCAGAGCTGGCTTACTCGCGGACATTAGACGCTTTGCGGCTGGAGCTCGGCCTCAGGCTCGATCTGAAAAGCCCAGCCCGTACATGAGCTCTTCGGCGGCGCGTTAGAAAAGACGAGAATCAGGGAACTTAGTCACTGTTCCCGGGCTATTCTCAGGAAGGGACGACTTCATGCAACGACCCTACTCAGGCAATAACTTTTGTCCGTGCGGCAGCAATCTCAAATACAAGAAATGCTGCCAACTGAAGGGCATCGAATATTTCGTGAAACCTAGCGGCAAGCTCGTCAGGAAAATGCCTCTTTCGTCTGAACGGAAGGCACTTTTTGACGACGAGAAGCGTCAGTTCGTTGACACCCATGGCCGCAATCCGACGGAAGAGGAGGAGCGGATCATGCGGGCGTCGCATTATGATGGGGTCGAGCGGGTCATTCAGGACGAGCTGGTGAAGCTGGGTGCTAGCCCGGAGAGGATCTACGCTTTTGAGAAGACGGGAATTCTGGTGACTGAGGAGAATGAGCACCAGATACCTCCGGAGGAGCTGAAGAAGTGGGATGAGGCCATTAAGGAATTTCGACGGAGCCAAGCTGTCACCAAACAATGAGCGAACTTCGGAAACCTACACTCGATGCAGTTGTTAGATTCTCAAATTGAGAGCTTCCTTGCCGCTCGGGCTTTTGCTGTGGTCGGCGCGAGCGAGGATGGCAGCAAGTACGGGCACAAGGTCTATGCCTGCTATCTGCAAAACGGGCTGACTGTATACCCGGTCAATCCATACGCGCAGACAATTCTTGGTAATCCGGTCTACCGCAACCTGGCTGCGCTTCCTGAAAAGGTCGAATCTATCTCCATCGTCACTCCGCCGGATGTGACGGAGAGGATAATTGACGAGGCGATTTCGCTTGGAGTGAAGAACGTTTGGATGCAGCCCGGTGCTGACAGCCGACTGGCCGTGGAAAAGGGCAGGAAAGCCGGATTGAACATCATCTCCGGCGGACCTTGCTTGCTTGTCGTTATGCGCTATCGAGAAGCTCGGACGTTCGATCCGAACAGTGCGCCGTAGGTGGACTCATCGAAGCCCACGATCAAGGTCGTGCCTCGTTTGATAGTGGGTGCCCTCAGGTTGCCTGTAGGTCCCAGCAGCAGGGCAGCCAGCTTGTCCGGGTCAGGACAATCCTTCTTGAGATCAAGGTGAACTACTTTGGTGCCTTTGCTGACGTATATCTCCGTGACCTCGGAGGCTAACTTGAGCGCCTCCAACTTACCCAGGGCCGTCTTGCGAGCATCGACTGTAGTGGCGGCTTCGACTTTGTTGCGCACAAGAAACTCTTGTGCCCTCGCGCATGACGTTCAGCCCTTACGATGGTAGATCCAGTCTAGTTTAGCCATGGTGCAGTACCTCTTTTCGCCGCATTAGCAGCCTCTGCTCCCCTCTTCGGAAGCGCTGCCATTCCTAACTGTTATAGCAGAGGTGGCAAATACAGCCAGGAAATTCATGAAGAAAGTTATCCGTCACTGCCACTCGATGGAATTCAGGGCTGTCCGAGCCATTTTGAGATATCTCGGGTAGCTGGCTCTGGGCGCCTGGTAGAAGATCTCCTGGACAAATTTGCCGGTCCGATCCGAATCGACGAAGATCTCCTGAGTGTCCTCTTGAATCTTGTTGTAGCGTCCCTCAACAACGAGAACCCGCTTCCCGTTCATATCTACTGTGCGGGCTCCCAACATGCTGAAGTCCTCGGTGCGCTTCTTATCTCTCAGGAGCTCGCCCAGAGACTTAATCTCGCTCTGCGTGAGGGCGTGGGGAGGTTTATCCAGAATCGCTCTGAACTGCTGCGCGGCATCATCACCCATCCGGCGACCGCGGAAATAAAAGCAGAGCCTCACATCCGGATCACCAGGGGGGTGAAACTGGCGGAACGAACTGTTGCCGACAGTGCCATATTCGGCTGTCCCCTCCTCCCATTTGGGTGGCAGCACCATGTGCTTGACCTGACCATGATTGACGAGCTCAATGCTATCGGCGTTAAGTTGAGTTTTGGACGTCCCTGACGTTGCGTCTGTGGGCTTGCACGATGCATCATCGCAAAGTTTCCGGAGGACCTCGGCGAGAGAATCGGAAGCGCTTGTCGCTACCGCGTTGGCTTGCTCAAACCGTTGAGAGACTTCACCTGACATTTTGCTTTCTCCTGAATTTGTCTGCCGGCTGTCCGAGGTTGTCACCCTCGCACATGATCTGAGCATCTAGCTCTTCTTTACCTCTTCGCTGAATTCTTGAAGAACCTTCTCACGTTCCTTCCTCGGCAGTCCTTTCAAGATCTCCTGCATTTTTGCAATAGTTCGCTCCCGCTCGTCCTGATCCTCTGCACTGGGCGGTCCTGACTTAAGTGTCCTGTTCCAGCGTTTCTCAGATTCCGCAAGGATGTGAGCTAGTTTCTTGTCGTAGGCATCACCCTTGATGTCACCATCTCTCTTCTCCATCTCGAGAAGCTCCAGTTCCTTGGAGGTATCGTGCTTGCCCTGCTTCTCCAGTTCCCTGATCTCTTGCTTGAGATCCTGATATGGCGAAGTCATGGCTTTGAACAGATCCGCGACCGGCACCATGTTATCGTCCTTGAGGTGGTCCTTCTTGTCGTCCCACTGGTTATCGATCTTTACCTTGGCTGGGGGACCCTCCTTATAGTCCGTGACGTTTACCACATGCCAGCCGCCCGAGCCACCCTCTTTACCGTTGCCTGAATCCGTAGCGAACGGCTCCTTGCCCGAATAGACATGAATGGTCACCGGCAAGCGCCCGGACCTCTTTGCTTCCGCGAGTGCGGCGTTCAAATCCTCTTCCCTGGAGACTCTGGTCACACCCTTGTCACCAAAATTGGCGCTCTCGATTACTGACCCATCTTGTGGCTTGCCGGTAATCTCTCTGGCGATGTCGACCATTTCACCGGTCGTGACTCCTGTCCCTGTCTTGGGGGTCTTGTCCGAGTTTTTAAGCACCTGCGGATGCTTCGGATCGGAATAATCGACCTGCCGTCCCCCGCTGTCGTGGGGAACTTTGCCCGGGTCGGATTCTTCATGCTGCTCGAAATGAGTATGCTTGGGTGGATTCTGCTTCTGGTTGTATTTTTCCCAGGCGATGTTACTGGCGGTAACCTGAAAGATCTGGCTGGCGTAGCTCCGATCAGCGTCCCGCGGAGGATGGTACGACGCTTCACCGGTCGGTTGCAGGCTTTGAGTGTCGAGCTTGACCGTGACGCCCTTTGCTGGTGGTGGGGGGTTGGTCGTGTACTCGCCCTTAATGGCCGCATCTGCAACCATTTTGGCGACATCGGACGGATTGGTTGTGTACAGCCGTGATTCAAGCGCCGCCACATTGCAAGTGGGATGTTGCCCCTGGCGCACTTCCGTTGGATGAGCAGCCTGATGCATTACCTGTTGCGCGAGAATGAGCCGCTCATTAGGATCTGTCGGTTTGTCACCTTCAGTCTCCATCAGGCGTCGAACTTCCTGGTACGTCTTAGCCACCTCTTCAGGAGACAGTGGCGGTTTGGCTTCTTTAGCCCGCCTTTCGAACTCGTCCATGTCCTCCTTGAAACGCTTCAGGTTCTCCGGCTCGTCCTTGAGCTTTTTCTCTGCCGTATCCTTTAGATGGTCATGGGCATCTTTAACCTTTGTCTCGCCCAGGGCCTCCTGCACCTTCTCCATCAGTTTGTCCAGCACCCGGTCGAGCCTGGCAGCACGTGCTTCACGTTCTTCCGCCTCAGACAGAATTCCCAAACGGAAGGGCTGTCCGATACCCGCATCCTTAATCGTCTTGTCGTCAAGATCGATCCCCAGGAGACGGACATCGGCCGCCGCGGCAAGCGCCGGGTTGGGCTTGTCGGATACTGCAGCAACGGCAGCGGTAGCCGCATCGGTCGCCACCGCGCGCTCAGGATGCCCAGCTTCAAACTTGTCAACGATTGTAGCGACTGCCTCACGCGCGCCAGCAATCAACACGTCAAACGTGGGCAAATTTGCCGAGCTATTGGTTTTTCCGAGCTTGCGCAGCTCCCAGTGCTTTTGCTCCTGGTCCTTCATGTCCCCCGGCTTATCCTGAGCTTCTCTGGCTGCCTGAGTCAGACCCTTGTCCGATGAAGCCTCTTTGACCTGCTCAACTCTCTTTTCGACTTCGTCAGCCATTGTTGCTGTTGTAATCCCTCCAGGACCCAGTTCAAGACTCGAGTGCAGAATCCCGCAGTCGGCTACCACCCCGACTTACCAGGATGCCCCTCTTATCTCTCCAACAGTCCAGCTCATAATTTTAGGGGGACCGGGGCGGCCCTGGCCAGCGTTGATGATCACCTGGTCACCTGTCCGGCAGCCTTCGCTGATGCTATCTTGCGGGTCACCGCTCGGTCATAGGATGCTCCCCAGCTTCTCACTCCATCGAGTAGCGAGTTTGCATCTTTCCTGTAGCCGAGCCTGGTTCCAGAGACCGAAAGACGAGCGAGAGCATCAAGTGCGGCTCCCTGATCGCCTGGATTGGAGCTTTCCAGAAGCATCCAGGCCGCGCTCAGTTGCACGCGCTCGCTGGAATCGCTGAGAGCGCTTTGCAATACGGGAACGCGGGGATCCTCGCTGCTGCGAATCGGCAAACTCTGGCAGGCATCGAAAATTGCCTGGCACATTGCTGTCACGTCCTTTGTCTTGAGAGCCTCTCCCAGGTTCTCTGCTCTTTTTTCGAGCGGCGTGACAATATCTGGAGTTGTTTGCTGGCGCATGACCCCGACCTGATCTCTCATGCTGCCGATAAGCTCATCAGCTTTCGCTCTCAATTCCGGGTCAGGGTGTGAATCGGCCATGGCCTCGAGCAGCGGATAAATCTTCTTGTGGCCGTAGCTGGACAGCTGTCTGAGCATTTCGAGCTGCAACTTCTTGCTATCCTGATAGCCCGGCTGATCAGGCTTTGGCATGGAGCTGTATTCTTGCTGGAGGGCGGCGGCTACGGTAACAGCGGCTTCCGCGCCGCTGATTGCCGGCGGATTCGCGTCCGCCAGCCAGGCCAGCCCATAGAGAACGTTCAGCTTGGCGGTGCGGCTCATCTCTGGCTCGTTGATCAGGCAGGTTTCGATTGCCCAAACCACATCGCCTCGGCCTGGCGCACCCGGCTTGCACAGCTCAAAGAGGGCAGTCGATGCCTCTCCCACGGCCCAGTCACGCCACCCTTCCAGGAACGGACGGCCGTTGGTGTGGATTATCTCGATCAGCGCCTTGCGCGCATCATCGGAGCGGCCCTCATTTTGCTGAGCTAGCTTGACCAGGTTCTTGAATTGCCCCTCCACCTCCTTGACCACTTCATCGCCGGCCTTCTTCCATTCCCGTTCATTGGCGGACTTTCTGCTGAACGCATAGTCCAGCGTTCCCCAGAAACCAGCGTAGACCGCAGCCACCCGTAATCTGTACCTCTGATTGTAGGCTTCGCCGTCCAGAAGCGGATACGCGGATTTTAGCCAGTCCTGTGATTTCTCGGTTGATCTCGCACATGACTTGACCAGATCGGCTTTGGCCTTTTCGAACTCCTCTTTGTATTGTCTTTTGGTAAGGTCTGGGCGCTGGTCAAGCACTCGAGCTGTTTGCGCTCGCGCTCGAGCCTGTGGATCGGCTGCAGCTTCTGCGGCAGCCGGTGTTAAGGTAGTTTTGAATTTTGTAAAGAGCTCCCCGGCTGCCTTTTTTACCTCTGGCATCGGGTGCTCTTCGGACATGGCCTCAAGCACAGGGGTAACCTTGGGGTTGTTGTAGCTCTTCAGCGCGTCAAGCATTTCGAGCTGAAGCTTCTTGCTGGCTTCGTAGCCTGGCTCTCCCTGTTTCGGCATCGCCCTGTACTCGAGATCGAGAGCTGCGGCCACAGTTCGGGCTGCTTCCTCCCCGCTTACCGTGGCCGGTTGCCTGTAGACAAGCCAGGATAGACCGTGCAGAAGGGTAGCACGGGCGTCACAGTCCATCTTTGGCTGGTTCATGAGAGTGCTTTCCACTGCCCAGGCAATGCTCTCGCGACCGGGGGCTCCCGGTTGGCAGATGTCGTAGAGCCCATTGGCTGCCTGCCTGACAGCCCAATCGCGCCAGCCGTCCAGGAAGCCACGGCCATTAGAGAGCACAAGATACGTTAGGGCCCGGCGAGCTTGCTCCGCTTCAACGCCGCTGCCCTTCGCCCGGCTGACCAGAGACGCCATCTGCTCTTCCACCTCTCTCCTGACGTCCTGGCGTGCCTTCTCCCACTTCTTATCGTCTATGTCGGTGTCCCAGTGTGTAAGGGCATCCCACAGGTAGTGAGCGTTGCCACCGAAGTGACCGTAGATCTCGTTGGCCCGGCGCTGGCTCTCAATTCGAAAGTTCTCCCCATCGAGCAGTGGATAGCTCCTTCTTATCCAGTCCTGACTATCGCTCAGCGACCGTGTTGTGGCCTTTCGCAGGTCGGCCTCGGCCTTCTTATAGGCTTCCTTGTACTCAGCCGAATTGGGATCGAGATCGCGAGTTGAGGAGTCGATCGCCCGTACACGCGCAGCTACTGCCGGATCTGTCTCGAGATCCACAAGCTCCAGTGCAGCCCGGCGCAGGTTGGGCGCATGCAGCTTTTCCAGGGCCTCAATGGCCGCCAGGCGAACCGGCGCGGACGGCTCGCTGGCTGCATTCAGATGCTGCAGCAAGATCGGGATCGATGCTCGCGAACCGATGTCGGCCAGGCCACCGATCGCTGCCTGGCGGAGATCTGGATGAGCACCGGCATAGTTGCTGTCCGACTGGTTCAGCGTGGACTCAAGAGCGCGAGCCATCTGCCCCTTCAGTTTGTCGTCAGCACTATCGAGGAGCGGTTTTAGCATGCCTAGAATGGCGATCTTGGTGCGCTCGCTGGAGGCGCTATTGGGCTGATTGAGCAGGTTAAGAGCCTCCATCCGAACAGCGGTTGCCTCACTCGTAGACAGTTGCTTGATGCGATCGGGCAAGAGTGCCCTCAGTGCCTGCAAGGCAATATCAGGATTGGTCGGGCTTAGGCTTTCCACCAGAGCTTTGTTAATCCCCTGCTGGCTGTAGCCTTCGCCCTGGAGTTGAGCAAGAGCAACCGCGGCCAGGTACTTGCGAGCGACGACCTGATCTGCATTGCCATCAAGTGGGTCGGCCTGGGCGCCCATATCGGCGTTCATGGAGGCGATAAACGCCCTGGCGTAAGAGCCCGGCGCCTGTCCAGCCACGGCCTTCCATGTATCGCCGCAGCGCTGGAGAAGCTCGTTGCGCTCCTGAACGTTGGAACGATTGACAGCGTGCAGGACAGAAATGGCCATCGCTCTTACATCGGGATCCTCGCCCTGCTTACCGGCCACCGCCAGTAGAGTCTTCTCCAGATCGGGAGAGGACAGTCCATAACCGCTAGCAAGTTCCAAGCGGCGCTCGTGCGCCGTCTTTCCGCTGAGACCACTTGCCTCAGCGGAACGGATGCCATCGAGCAGCGCCCCGAGACGCGGACCGTTGGCATCGACCATCGCCCGCATTTTGAGCTCTTTAGAGCTGCGGGCGCTGATCAGGATGTCCTGGCAGAGGCCAGCAAATTCCTGTCCGGATATGCGCCCCAGGCGCAGCAACATCTCCCCTGCTACAAGACGTACGGATCCGGATTGGGAGTCTGCTGCCTGCTTTTCCAGGAGTTTGATCACTTCCTGGGTCTTGATCTCCTGATTACCAGTAGCAGCCCCATCTGCGGATGACTTGACGGCAATTGATTCCGGGAGGCTGCCGTCCGTTTTGCGGGAAAGATAGAGCAATCCGCAGGCAGCCGCGACTCTCTCCTCCTCTGTTGCGGCTGAATGAAATGCTTCAGCCAGATCCTGCCGTTGCCTGACACGTTGCTGGTCGGATTCCGGCAGGGAAAGAGCAGCTTTAGTTGCCTTGGTCAAAGATTCCACACGCACCCGGGCTCCCTTGTCCTGGATCTCCAGGGTAGTGGCGTAGCCGCCGAGAACGTCACGGGAAGCTTGAAGCATGTCGGCCGGTTTCCGGGTCCCGGCGCGCTGCTCTTGGTTGCCCATGCCGCCGCCGTGCTGGTGTTTTGCATCATCAAGGTGTGGCTTTTGATCCTTGCCGCGGAGCGTATCAATCTGTCCCCAGATATGGCCGCCAATTATGGGCATGTAAATACAGTCCGCTATGGCAAAGCCAGCCTCTGAGCCCTTCATGGCTGTCGTTGCCCACTTCGATTGTTTGATCGTGTTCTGCACGATGCTGCTAGCGCTTCCAGCTTCCTCTGCTGCCTTGGCACCTTTGATGAATCCCCATGTGCTCTTACCGAGGCCGTAAGTGACATCGGTTAGCATTACCACGCTGCGGGCCAGAAGGAAGTTCCTCCCGATGTCGCTCTCTCTCACCTCAGCATTGTTAAGAAAGCCGGTTGCGCCCAGGGCAACTCGGAAGCTTCCCTTAAGGGCCTGACCGACAGCGGCGCGGAAGGCGAGCTCACCCATACGTGCGGCCTTGACTGCAGCACCAACTTCAATGGTTCCGGTTAGGAGCATGCCTACATCCAGTAGCCCAGTGGCTATCTTCTCCCCATAATGCTTGGCCATCTGCCAGTGCCGCCAGGAGGAAAGTTGATCCGCCCGCATGATCTCAATCTTGCCGCCCTTCACCACCGGCACAAAGTCGTAAGGATTATAGATGCGCTCCTCGCCCTTGACTGGCTTTCCTATGTCGTCTGCGCCGATGTCTTGATAGTTGTACCAGTGGCTGTACTGAAATTGCCTGCTGTTTGTGACCTTAATACGCCCGTCCGGCAAGGACTCTACGTCGAACCGGCACTCAGTCAGATTGAACTTCTTCTCCTCTCCAGCTATCCTATCCTTAACAAGAGGGGAGATAACTTTGCCGTCCTTCTCGAGCTTTACCGTGCCGCTACCACCGATGTCCTGCCAAATAAGCAGGCGATTCTCATTGTCCGCTGCCCTGGTGATTTCGGTGATGGCTTGATCAACTCGCTCGTGATACTTATCAAGCCAATCCTGCAGCCTTTTGATCTTGGACATATTCTCCGGCGTCTGGCGCAGGTCCTCTGGAAGATCGAGCTTTATGTCAACTATCTTCCCTTTGTCGTCGAATTTCAGGGTGCCGGGAAAGTTTTCTGGCTTGATGCCACCATCAGGGAACTCACCACCTGCCTTGTGCAAGCTGCTGATCGTTTCAGCATAATTGCGAACCTTCATGGTCAGATCCACCATGGATGCAGCCGCCTGGTACCACTGGTCAAGATTGCCGTCCCTGGGTGGTCCCCAGCCAGGGCGGTTCAGCTTCTCAATTGCTCTGATCAATTGCTCGGACTCGAACTTGCGCGTCGCTGAGCTCATGCTCCCCGAGGCATCGCTTAACCAGAGAGCAATATTGGTGAGCCTGTCCAGGTCCCTGGAGCTCGGCGCTGAGTCGGTGTCGAAATTGATGTCCGGTGCCAGGCGATGCGTAGAAATGAGGCTTCGATAGTAACCGTCGATCACCGGCAGTCCCGACTTATCTCTGGGCAAAGGCACTGGACATCCAGGTGGAATCGGCAGCGCTTGCTTGTCCAGATTGGCCAGCGTATCGGCAATGTCGCTCTTTAGCGATTTGATGGCTTCCTCGTAAGCCCTCCTGGTAGCCGGCCCGAATTCTCCCCGCTCCCTCTCCTTCTTGAGCTTCTCAGTCAGATCCCGGTTTCCATCGAGGAGAACTTTGTGGAGCAAATCCTGCAGGCGGGCGACCCGCTCCCTTTCTGGTGTGTCGACCAGCACGGCCGGCTTGTCGGTGGCATCTTGCAGTTTGTCGCCTTCTGCCTTGCTGGTATCACCTTTTCTGCCGGAGCCGGAAGCATCGCCTTTGCCACCAACAGATTTGTCCGTTTTCCCGTAGGCGTCGTTATGTAGTTTTGAAGCTGCCTGCTGCTCATGGCGATCAGCCGAAAGGTGCACGGCCTCATCCTCGGTGATGTGCCTTCTGCCATCTCCCATTCACATGGTCCTCTGATAATTTGCCCGAGCCGGCACACGTATTTACACAGCTGCCTTCGATTCTGGACAGCCAAGCTGTGAGTGGCAGGCTGAACCATTTATGGAATATCGCTTGCCACTCCCGGCAGTTCCGTTGCAGCAGTGTCGGAAATTTACCCGAGGCGGATACATACGCATCGGTGATGCCACCACATTCGCAGGGATGCCCATGGCTCAGGGGCTCCACAAGATAAGGAGACGGCTTAGCATGCCTGGATACGAGTTCGACGCGCGTTCCGGTTGTCCATCTGGACAGAGGATAGCTTATTCACTTGATCATCATCCCAATTTAGATCGCCCACAGATGCCGACTGTTATTGACGAGAGATCGAGATATCGCTATACGGAGAGAGCTCCACAATACCGGGTCATGGAGGAGACATGGTCTCGCCCTCAGGAAGTGGCGCGTTTTAATGACTACCGCAGTCCAAAAAGATTTGACGATCCTTTCCAGCATTTGCATCAGGCCCGAGAACTGCTCAGATCCCACGGCATCGAGTTTGCTCGCCGAGAGTACATGGCAGCCATGCGGGCCGCAGATCGAATTGACCAAGGGACGCTTCAGCAAGATCGAGTGATCAACTGGAGACAGGTCGTGGCCCTTACCAGGCAGGTTACAGGTCTGGAGAGATCTCGCGCAGCTCAGAGTCAATTGGAAGAGCTGTACAGAAGGCGTGACCAGGCGATGGCAGGCGAGACGCAGTACAACGAGTTGTACCTGTCACCGGCAATCGCCCGGGCAAACATGGCATTTGCCTTTATAAGCAGTGGCAACCCAAGCTACAAGCTGGAGGGCGAGCGGTTTCTTGATCAAGCATTGAGACTACGCCCCGAGATTGAGCTCGATCCGAACTTTCAGAAGCACCTGCACAACGCCTACAGGCAAGGGGGGTATCAGCGAGATCTTTACGACCGGGGAGATCCGGCCGGTTCACGCTCGGCCGATGGTCCCCGGTCCTGTGATCCGGCGCTGCCAGCGCCCAGGCCGGCTGACCGTCCAGCCTCACCAGGAAGCAGGCAGAATGATGGTCCGAGCGTGCATCCTGGCAGTCGGTCCGAAAAGCGAAGCTCCACCGCCCCAGTTCAAATGGCACCGCCGGTGATGCCTGTACCCACAGATAGAGGTCCGCTATCACGAGGGCCAACGCCCTCAGATCAAACTCAGCCAGGACAGATGCCGGCGCACACAGATCGTCCGGGCGACCGAACTCCGACCGGCCCAGGACAACAGCGGTCTGGAGGGGAGCTGCGTCAGCCGCGAGCAAAGGACGGACCGATGCCCTTTGACCCGCTACCGGAGAAGCGTCAATCGGACAGCAGGAAGGTCGATCGGGACCTGGCGGAAAGACTGGCGGCCCACGGCATTCTCACGGCCATCCTTGGTTATGCCGGTTGGAAGCTGGTAAAGAAAGGCAGGGAGTGGTACTTGGAACGAAAAAAGGCCAGAGAAGGAGACAAGCCTGCTGTGCCTGCCGGGGAGGAAACCGGTCAAGACAAGCCGAAAGATCCGAAGCTCAACGGGGCAGAACTGGCTGGGAGACCGGCATCCGAACAGGCTGCCAGCGCCAGAGAGGCGCTCGGCAGAATATCGATGTCTGTCGAAGGAAATGGCCATCTGCGACCGATAAAGATTGATGGTAAAGAGTTCAAGCTCGTTGACTACGGGGACGGCTGGGTCTATGGCAAACACCCGGGCAGCAAGTCTGGACCGCTCAAAGTTCATGTCAGCACGGACGGCCCCCAGGACCTGGCCAGGCTGCAAAAAGCTCTGATCCCGGAGCTGCTGAATGATCCGCTGCTCAAGGAGAAGGTATCAGGCTGGAAGACCATGGATCCACTATTTGCGGTCGGTAGGGAGAAAGAAGCGCCAGCTGATCAGAATGCACCCACAGGCAAGGGGCAGGGGGCGAAAGCGTTCACAATCTTTGTCGACCACCCGCAAGATGGGGTAGCTGTCCAGAAGAGAATTGACCAGATCCTGAAAGAGAAGGCGCTTAATCTGCCCAAACCGATAGACAGCGGCAACCTTGACCGCATCGTCGGAGATTCGAGGCGGGTCGGGCTGGTGCGTGATCTGTACCCTGCGACAACGGATGCACAGGGCAGGAAAGGTGCCCTGGTTGATGATGTCTTGACAGACCATATCAAAGCCAAGCTCGGCATGGAGCCAGGACACAAGCTCACTGACCAGCAGCTCGAGCAAGCGGAATTGGATGCGCACCTGCGCAAGGGCACGCTCACTTACGATCAGACCGGCCAACACCTGATGCTGATTGGAGTCGATGGTAGCTTCCAGCTGCAAAATAAGAAACCGCTTTACTACCTGAGCGAGATGTACGGTGAAAGAGATCCGGCCAAAGGCCTTACCAACCGGCCGGCGATGTACGCGCTGGCGGAAAAGTACTTGCCGGCCGGATCTGACCCATCGGATCTGGCGCGCGGCGCTGTCCCTGGACCGAAGCCTGGCAGTCTGGTGGCAACACAAGCGGATGCCAAGGACCAACCGGCACAT
>Ga0066388_100000010_pt1 | contig 47694 bp, 44 predicted proteins | sample PanSoiMetaGPlot6_FD_64539 | JGI IMG/M metagenome (GOLD analysis project Ga0066388, IMG submission 64539) | Tropical forest soil microbial communities from Panama analyzed to predict greenhouse gas emissions - Panama Soil - Plot 6 (Hybrid Assembly) | ecosystem: Environmental > Terrestrial >...
CCCGGCCCAGGGGGTGCGTCGACCGCATCGCGGGTGTCAAAGAGCACGGTGCCGCCGCGCTTCATATAGGCATCAATCTTTTCGAGGGCAGCTTGCGGTGGCTTCGGCGCGCTTGGGGACACGGGCCAGTAAATCAGCGGAAAGAACGCAAGCTCATCGCGTGCAGGATCCAATCCGATAGGGTCGCCGGCTTCGAGCGCCGTCCGTTGCGCGAGAAATAGCGTCAGCCCTTGCAGGCCTGCCTTGCTCACTTCGTCGACGGTCGGGTCGCCGGTGATGATATAGGCAAGGTGGGTTTGCAGCGTCGCTTTCATGGCGAAGTCTTGCTGCTGTGCGGTCAGCGGTTGTTGCTGCGGCGGTCCAGCCTGCGCATGCGCGTCATGCGGAGCCAAGGAGGCAAAGAGGCCCGCTGCCAGGAGTGCAGCTGTCGCACGTCGGCGCGGCCACAAGATGCTGAGGCCGCCGGACAACGTCGCCACGACCAGAGCGTCGATCATGAGCAACGCAAGCGCGGCGAGAAAGATTGGTCCTCGCAGGTCCAGCGGTTCACCGTGTCGATAGACGTCCCTCCGCGCGTTCAGGCTGGAAACATCAAGCGGCAAAGGGCGGTCGGCGGCAGCCAGCGTGTTGACGGCAACCAGGCCTTCCGGTGGACCATAGAAGCCCGGCGGATGATCGAGACTGCCGCGGCCGGTGAAATTGCTCGGAATTGGACGGGCAGTCGGCGGTGGCGTTGTAAATGCGCCGAAGCCGTCAAGGACGCGCGTCGGCGGTACGACCTGCGCCGCTCGCCCACCTGCATTCTCCACGGCCGCACTGTCGCCTTCGGCCGTAGCGCTGGCTGCCGCGAGGGCCACCAGCCGCCGAAGCATATCGACGAAAGTGCCCGACAACGGCAGGTCGGACCAGCGGCTGTCCGCGGTTACATGGAATAGCACGATCAATCCTTTGCCACGGCGCTGCGCGGTCACCAACGGCGTGCCGTCGGCAAGCGTTGCCCAAGTGCGGTCGGTCAGTTGGGAGTCCGGTTCGGCCAGCACTTGCCGGGTCACTGTTACATCATTGGGAACCGTCATTCCGCTGAACGGGCTTTCGCGCGAAAACGCAGCGAGAGGCTGCGGTTTATCCCAGCTCAGGCTGCCGCCCAGTATTCGGCCCCCGCGCCGCAGTTTCACCGGCACAAGATTGTCGTCGGACTGTGCGAGATGCGGCCCGGCGAAACGTACAAGCACGCCGCCATTGTCGATCCATTTGTTGAGGCGATCGAGGGCCTCGGTCACGTTGCCGACGTCGGCAAGGATCAACATCGGCAGATGCCGGTCGAGAAACCGCGCTACGGCTTCGGCGGGCGCCACGCCTTCGGCAAGGCTAACATCGGTAAACGGGTTGAGGGCGCGGGAAAGATAGTAGCTTGCGCCAATCAAAGGCTGCGAACGATCGGCGGTCGACCCGGAGACAACTCCAACAGTGCGCCGGCGCCAGCGCTTGTCGAGCAATTGCACCGCGCCCGCGGAACGCTCGCCGACGATTTCAAGCCGGGCCACGTCGTTGCGGATTTCAACGGGCAAGTCGAGTACGGCATCGGTCTCGCGGTCGCCAGACTTGAAGCTGAAAGGCGCCTCACCCAGTGGCAGGCCTTTGAGATCGATCGCGTTCACCAGCCCGGCGTCACCGGTCTCGTTTTGCGTGCGCAGAACTTTTACGATCAGCGCACCGGCCGCATTGTCCGCCGCGGTCAACGCGTGGGACGTCGGGAGGCCTCCCTCGACTACGGTCAGCGGATGGCTGCCGATGATCTGTTTCAGGCCCTCGACGAAGCCGGGTCCCTTGCCGAGATCGACCCCGTCCGAAAGCCAGATGACCTCCACATTCGGACTCGTTACAAGGAAGCGCTCGATCATCGGGAGCGCCTCCATGCGATCGATGCCGTACGGTTTCGGCTTGATCTGCTTAATCTGCACGCGCGCGGCGCCTGCGACTTGCAGCGATATGTCGCGCTCGGTTTCCGACATCAGCAGCACGGCCACTCCGCGGTTGTCCGCTTCGGCCCTGGCAATCATCTCGTCGGCTGTGCGCAGACGCTCGTCCCATGTAGCGGCCGCCGGCCAGCCGTCGTCGACCAGGATCAGCAGAGGAGCGGCACGATCCGCCGTGGCGAGTGGCGGATTCCACAAAGGTCCGGCGGCTGCGATGATAACGAGCGCCGCCAGCGTAAGCCGCAGCAGTGTGAGCCACCATGGCGTTCGCGCCGGCGTTTCTTCCTTGGGAGCGATCTCGAACAGCAAGCGCGTCGGCGGGAAATCGATGCGCTGGGGACGAGGCGGCACCAGCCGCAGCAGCCACCACAGGATTGGCAGGCTCAACAATCCGAGCAGAACCAGGGGTTGGGCAAAGCCAAGCGGCAATGAGCCGATCATGCGGCGCTCGCGGGGCTTGCCGGGGAATGCCGGCTATTGATGACGAGCGATTGCGCGTTATCGCCCATGCGGGAGTGCAGCACCAATAGAAGCTCGCTCGCCGGCCTGTCTGTACGATGAATGGCGAAACTCCAGCCGCGCAAATCGGTTTCGGCTCGGATCGCTGCCCTGTGGCGCTCGACGATGCCTTGGTAGTCGTTGCGCCAAGTTTCGGCGCGGCCGGCGGTAACGCTGCCGGCACCTTCCGGTTCAATGAATTCGACCCGACCCGCATATGGAAAGCTCTCTTCGGCCGGATCAACGATCTGCACAACGTGGCCGTGCGCACCGCTGGCGGAAAGTTGCGCGATTATGCTTCTCACCTCGGCAATTGGCGCCCACAGGTCTGACAACATCACGATTTCAGATAACGGCGATGGGGCGAAGGACGGCGGCAGGCTGCTGCGTTCGGACGGATCATGCAGGATCGCCTCCGCAATCTTCTCGATGACATTGCGGCTGGCGGTCGGGCGCAGGAGCCCAGGAATGCCGACGCGTTCGCCACCCTGAACCAGCACCTCGGCAAGCGCCAGGCAAACAACAAGTCCCCGCTCGAGCTTGCTATTGTCCGACAATCGAGATGCAAAGCTCATCGACGGCGAGCGGTCCGGCCAAATCCACACGGTATGCGAAGCTTCCCATTCCCGCTCGCGCACATAGAGATGATCGTCGCGTGCGGAACGCCGCCAATCGACATTTTGCGCAGGTTCCCCCGATACGAAGCGGCGGTACTGCCAGAAGTTCTCACCCGGGCCCGCCCGGCGTCGGCCGTGCAGACCGTGAATGACCGTCGACGCGACCCGGCGCGCCTCAAGAATGAGCCTCGGCATCGCGTCGGCAAGCTTACGGGCGCCGACAGTCGCCTGGCGTACCGCACTGGTCTCGCTGCTGTTCGGGCGTGGCTCGGCCATCGCGACTATCCGATGCGCGCCTTGAGCCGCCGAATCACGTTAGGAATAGTTTCACCTTCCGCCCGCGCAGCGAAGGTCAACGCCATACGGTGCTTAAGCACAGGCTCGGCCAGATCGAGTACATCATCGACCGACGGCGCGAAGCGCCCGTCAAGAAGAGCGCGTGCACGGACGGCCAACATCAGGGCCTGGCTCGCGCGCGGGCCCGGACCCCAGGAGATGAGCTTGCCGATTTCGCCGCCCTCGGGGTTAGGACGCGCCGATCGCACAAGCGCCAGAATTGCCTCGACTACGGATTCTCCGACTGGCAGACGCCGGACCAGGCGTTGCGCCGAAAGCAAGTCTTCCGAAGTCATCGCAGCCTTGGCACGCGACTCTTCCGCGCCAGTCGTATCAAACAAGATCCTGCGTTCGGCCTCCTGATCGGGATAGTCGACGTCGATTTCCATCAGAAAGCGGTCGAGCTGGGCCTCGGGAAGCGGGTAAGTACCTTCTTGTTCCAGCGGGTTCTGGGTGGCAAGCACGTGAAACGGCTTGGGCAGATCGTGGCGGGCTCCGGCGACAGTCACATGTTGTTCTTGCATCGCCTGAAGAAGTGCGGACTGCGTGCGCGGCGACGCGCGGTTGATTTCATCGGCCATAAGCAGCTGCGCGAACACGGGACCTGCAATAAAACGGAAGCTGCGCTTGCCGCCCGGGCTCTCTTCGAGGACTTCAGTGCCGAGAATGTCAGACGGCATCAGATCGGGGGTGAATTGGATGCGGCGGGCATCAAGTCCCAGTACCGTGCCCATCGTGTCGACTAGCTTAGTCTTGGCGAGACCAGGCACGCCCACCAGGAGCGCGTGACCTCCGGAGAGCACGGTTACCAAGGCGTGGTTCACGACCGGGTCCTGGCCAAAGATTACCGCGCCGATCGCGTCCTTCGCGGCCCGGACGTGTGCAGCCGTGGATTCAGCCGCCCGCACGATCATGTCTTCCAGTTTTTCCAGGCTTTCGCCGCTTGCCTTTGCCATGTCCATTCCTTTCGCCGCCCGTTCAACCAGAACCATGCAACAAACGCACCAACATCGATCTTGCTGCGCCGTTCAGGCGAATCTGCCTCAATCTAGAGCCGAGCTTACGCTATCTTTCGCCGCCAGATCGGCTAATCACGAAGATGCGAACAGCTTCGGCAGCCCAAATATCGAAGGAAAACAATGGCGAAGGCAGGGCAGAGCGGCTTAGAAGCGTTATCGGCATCGCTGTCCCGCGAAACCCGCGGGCTACCCCCGGTCGAGCGATGGAATCCGCCGTTCTGTGGCGATATTGACATGCGGATCGCCTCCGACGGGACGTGGTTTTATCAGAAGACGCCGATCGGGCGGCTGCCTTTGGTGAAGTTGTTCGCTTCGGTGATTAAAAGGGAGGGTGAGAAGTATTTTCTGGTCACTCCAGTCGAGAAGGTCGGGATCGTTGTCGATGATGCGCCGTTCCTTGCCGTGGAATTGAACACATCTTTCGGTGACGCTGGTCGGATTCTGCAATTCCGGACCAATGTTGACGACTGGGTGGCCGCGGGTCCGGGCCACGCATTGCGCTTCGAGCAACAAGCGTCAAACGGCGGCCTCAAGCCTTATCTGCACGTGCGTCGCGGGCTTTGGGCAAAAGTCACGCGCGCGTTGTTTTACGATCTGGTGGCGCTCGGAGAAGAACGTCAGGTTGGCGGCAAACCAATGTTTGGCGTGATGTCGGACGGTGAATTTTTTGCAATGGCTGAAGCAAACGCATTGCGGGAGTTTGCCTAGTGCGTGATCCCGAAAAGTATTTCCCCGTCCAATCGGGGGTGGGACCGATTTTCGGAAACATCGTGCGTCGACAAAAATGTTAGAGGTGCACGTGGTCGAATCAAAACGGGTCGTTCCCTAATGCAGGAGTCGGTGGCGACCAGCCTTACAGTGTCGGAATTCTTTGCGCGCGTGAGCCAGCGATTGACGCTTATTGTGCCGGCCGGGCTCACCGATCCTAGCGTGATGCCCACACGCGGCGATCACGACGCCGATCCGGTGATGCGCAAGATTGCAGAGGTGCGGCCAATCCGTCCCGCGGCGGTGCTGGTGCCGGTAGTCGATCATCCAGAGCCAACTGTGCTGCTCACCCAGCGCGCGCAGCATTTACCTGACCATGCAGGGCAAATTTCGTTCCCCGGCGGCAAGATCGAAGATGGTGATGCTAGTCCTTGCGCTTCGGCGTTGCGCGAAGCGCAGGAGGAAATCGGTCTCGACCGAGCACATGTCGAGCCATACGGCTACCTCGATCTCTACATGACGACACTCGGCTATCGCATTGTACCGGTGATCGCGCGGGTGAAACCCGACTTCACGCCCAAGCTCAATGTTGCGGAGGTTGACGCGACCTTCGAGGTGCCGCTCGCTTTCCTGATGGATCAGACGAACGTCCAACGTCATTCGCGAGAATGGCAAGGAATGACGCGGCATTACTACGCAATTACTTTCGGCGAGCGTTACATCTGGGGTGTTACGGCTGGTATCCTGCGCAATCTATATGATCGGATTTATCGATGATCCGTCCGGTCTTCACCGAGGTGGTGCTGTTTCTGACGCCGTTCCTCCTTTACGCGGTGTTCCTGTGGGCGACCCAGGCCGGCGTATTGGATTTCAAGTCATGGCCCCTCGTGCGCGTGGCGACGCTTGCTATCGTCGCGCTGGCCCTCGTGCTGGGCAGTTTTGTTTATTTCGCTCATTTCTCCGGTGCGCCTCCCGGTTCAACCTACGTGCCGGCGCACATGGAGAACGGTAAGTTTGTGCCGGGGACCACAAAGTGACGCGATCGCTGACTGGCCGCGCTGAGGTGAAACTGGACAACGCTGGCTGGCTCACGAGCGGCGCTTTGGCGCGTCTTATGGGTGTACTCGATTGCGACGGAGAAGAGGCGCGTATTGTAGGTGGGGCGGTACGCAATGCATTGTTGGGCATGCCGATTGCTGAAATTGATATCGCGACGACGGCGGTCCCGCAGGAAGTCGTTAGGCGTGTCACAGCGGCCGGCTTCAAGGCTGTCCCAACCGGAATCGAACATGGCACGGTCACCGTCGTTGTCGACAAGCACCCTTTTGAGGTCACCACCCTGCGCAAGGACGTGGAAACCTATGGCCGCCGTGCCAAGGTTGAGTTTGGGCGCGACTGGATAGCCGACGCCGAGCGACGCGACTTCACAATCAACGCTCTTTCGGCGACACGTGACGGCTCGATCTACGACTATACCGGTGGACTCGAGGATCTCGACCAGCGTCGCGTGCGCTTTATCGGCGATCCGGGCAAGCGGATCGCCGAGGATTATCTGCGCATCCTGCGATTTTTTCGCTTTCATGCAGCGTACGGCACAAGCAATCACCCTGATCCGGTCGGGCTCGTCGCCTGCATTGCTGCGCGCGATGGGCTCGATCAATTGTCGCGTGAGCGCGTGCGAACGGAGATGATGAAACTCGTTGTCGCGCCACACGCGGTGCCGACGCTAATTTCCATGACGGACGCAGGGCTATTGCTGCGGGTGCTCGGAGGTCTGAGCTACCTGGGAAGCTTTGAGAACATGGCCAAGGTTGAGGCGGCAATTGGAGCAGAGCCCAATGCGGTGCGCCGGCTTGGTGCACTCGCTGTCGCGATTCCGGAGGATGCCGAGCGTCTGTGGCAAAGGCTGCGACTGGCCAACAACGAGCACGAGCGCCTCGCCTCAATGGGAGAGGGCTGGCGACGCATTTCTCCACTGTATGGGGAAAAAGCGGCGAAGGCCCTTCTGTACCGGCTGAGACCGCAACAGTTCACGGATCGTGCATTGCTCGGATGGGCGCGCTCGAATGCAACAGCGCACGACCCCGATTGGCACGCGCTCGCCACCCTGCCGCAGCGGTGGACCGCACCGGTGTTCCCGCTCAAAGCAGCAGACTTTATGAAGCGCGGCATAGCGCCAGGGCCGGCGCTTGGCGCGGCGATTGCCGCGGCGGAGCAAGTGTGGGTGGCAGCGGGATTTCCAGAGGAACATCAAAAGCTGGACGAGATCGCCGATTCAGCTGCAGATGCGTCGCGGAAAGATGCTCTCTAATTCATGAATCTTCTCTCCGGCTTCCACGATATTTCATTCTTTCAGCTGGTCCCGGTCGCTGCAGTCGCCCTGTTCGCGTCGATCATCGGTGGTGTATCGGGCTATGGGACCGGCGCGTTGATGCCCCTCGTGCTGGTGCCATTGGTGGGCGCCGAACCGGTCGTGCCGATCATCGCCATCTCCGCGATGTTCACAAACTCCAGCCGCGTCTTTGCATTTTCGAAATACGCCGATTGGCGTCGTGCGGTGATTGTGCTTGTGATGGCCGTTCCAACTTGCGTGCTGGGTGCCTGGGGCTACACGCGGCTTTCCAGCGCCGGCGCGGCGCTGGTGATCGGCAGCATGCTGATCCTGAGCGTGCCGCTGCGTCGGCTGCTGAAATATCACGGCATCAAGTTTGGCGACGCAGGTCTCGCTTTTGGTTCTGTCGGTTACGGCGTCGTGGTGGGTGCCACAGCGGGGTCGGGTGTGATCCTGTTATCACTGCTGATGGCAGCCGGTGTCGAAGGCGCTGCGGTCATTGCGACCGACGCCGCTATATCGATCGTCATTGGGATTGTCAAAATTTCTGTATTCGGGCTTGCCGGTGTGATCACGACGCAGGTTGTCGCTTTCGCGTTGCTGATCGGGCTGACTGCGCTGCCCGGTGCTTTCCTTGCCAAAGCTTTCGTCGAGCGCATGCCTGTGCATCTGCACACGGCCATCCTCGACGCTGTAGTGCTGCTGGGCGGGGCATTTCTCGTGTGGGGCGCGCTGCGCTGAACCGATCAGCCCGGGCGCAACGGTACGTTCAATTCGCCGAACATGCGGATGAGTTCGGGTACGCTCCTGCACCCGGTCTTCTCCCGTATGTGTTTCAAGTGCGAATAGACGGTGTTGAGACTCACATTGCGTTCAAGTGCGTAAATGCTTGTCGTTAGGCCGGTGCACAGAGCGTGCGCCAAATGGGCCTCTGCCTTGGTCAAACTGAACAGTCGCTGCAGCATCTGGCTCGTCGCGGCGTTTCGCCACAAAGGATCGCGTATGAGAAGCATGACGTCGGCTTGAGTATGTGTTTCCCGCGCCCTTCCGCGCAAAAGCGGACGAACCGAGACGATATATGCCGGCATTCCGCCGCTCCGCGGAACCGGAAAGTCAGTCGGTGGGGCGTCATCCGAGGGATCTCCGACCTTTTCCACGGCGCCGAGCGCGGCCTCGAACCGGCGGCGCGCTTCGGGCGTTGCAAACTCAATGCTGCGCCCGACAATACGAAATGCGTCGGCCCGTTGTGCGAGCGCGTGCAACGTGTCGTTGGCATGGACGATATTGCCGTCGGCGCGCAGCAGCGCTACGCCGTCGGCGAGCCATTCCAGGGCACTTTCCAGGACACCCCCACGGTCGCCGGACTTTCTCAGGCGGGCCGCAACATCGTGCGCACGCTGATAGTGCGGGGCGAGCCGCAGCATGAGGGCGATTTCGCGCTTGTCGACGTGACCTTTCTTAGCCGTTCGCTGAACGCTGACGGCAGCGATCGTCTCCGCGGATTGCTCGAGGATGGCGGCCAAAAAATAACGCAGGCCCAAATGCGGGAGGAATTCGGCGTAGAATGCGTCTTTCGCCATGCGGGCTTCATCCAAAATCTGATAGTCCCAAGCCACTGCGCCAGCGGGCATTCGAGAGGCAAACGGAATACGGGGATTTATTGCGGCAAACTTTGCAAGGTAAGTATCGCGAGAGATCGCGGGCACGCCGACACAAAAAAACAGGTCGTGTTTTTGTCTTTGCTTGTCGATGATTTCGAAACACGCGGCGGCGCCGCCGAGCAAGGTATTGGTCGCCTGCAGCGCGTCCGGCAGGCGAGAGCTATCGAGCCCGCTCGCATAGACAGCCTCGACCGTTTGCAGGAACAAATCCGGCATCACCCCCACCGCAGGAATTCGCGGATTGGTCGTTCAATTCCAAATGAAAACGGCAGGGATTTTTTGCCATCCGACGAAAAGTGGTGCAAGCAATAGTGGCCCAACTTGCGCTCATAGCGCATTTATTTGCACTGTGACCATGGTCCGTCGCCCTGGGCGAAGCTACGGCCACTTTACGACAGGTGGCATAGACGACAGGATGGATTCAACATTGCCACCAGTTTTTAAACCAAAAATGGTGCCGCGATCGTAAAGCAGATTGAATTCGACATAACGGCCGCGGCGAACGAGTTGCTCCTCGCGCTCGGAAACTGTCCACGGAGCAGCAAAGTTTTTTCTTACCAATCCCGGATAGACACGCAGAAAAGCGCGCCCGACATCCTGCGTGAAAGCGAAAGTGTCATCCCAGTCCGTCTCGAGATAATCGTAAAAAATGCCGCCGACGCCGCGCGATTCGTTGCGATGCTTTAGAAAGAAATAGTCATCACACCATTTTCTGTATTTGTCGTAAGGCGCGATCTCGGCGTTCGAGTCACAGGCCGTTTTCATCGCTGCATGGAAGGCAATCGTGTCAGGGTCGGTTTGACTGCGGCGCACGTCGAGAAGCGGCGTGAGATCGGCGCCGCCGCCGAACCACGATTTGCTCGTGACGACGAAGCGGGTGTTCATATGCACGGCAGGCACGTGCGGATTCTGCGGATGTGCAATCAGTGAAATGCCTGATGCCCAGAAACGGGGGTCTGTCTCTGCGCCGGGAATCTCCTTACGAAATTCCGGGGCGAATTCACCGTGCACCGTCGAGCAATGCACACCAACTTTCTCAAAAACGCGCCCACGCATCAGCGCCATCATGCCGCCGCCGCCGGGGCCGCCGTCATGATCGGTGCGGTGCCACGGGGTGCGAACAAAGCGACCGGCAACCCGGTCGGCGAACGGAGCCCTGTCCGGGAGTGAATCCTCCAACGTCTCTAAGGCAACGCAAATGTCGTCGCGCAGCGCTTCGAACCAGGTTCGCGCGCCCTCCTTGCGGGCTTCAAGCTGTCCGGCGTCCATAACGGTTCCAGTCTGCACTCATAATATCTGTATATCTGTTCTGGATCGGCTTGGTATAGCGTGCGCTATTTCAGGTTGAGCTTCGTTCTGATTGCGTCGAGGTCGTTACTGCGAAATCGACTCGCGCAGATCACGTGTTCGAATTCGTCAACCTCAGCGTCGTACGCCTTTTGTTTATCCTGATAGCGCGGAAATTCAATTTGGAATTTCCTGGCGAGCTCATCATGACGAACAACCCGACGCTGGAATTCATTGAGCGCTGGCTCGTCGTAGCCGCCCACCATGGGCAATTCCATATTGAGCTGTTTTTGCAGCAGAAGCGCTTCCGCCGCATCGCGATCGATCGCTGCAATCTCAAAATCGATAGCGGTGCCGGCACGATCGAGTTCTTGCGCGCGGCGCACACAAGCCTCGAGCGCAAGCGCCGACATCACCGGCTCCTCCGCACGGGCGGGCGGGCGTGTTATGAAGTCTTTGAGAACGGTCCGCGCTGCATTCGCGTCAACAGCGCCAAACGCGAAGGCGAACGTTGCCGCCATGAGCACGGATCGGGCCATGATTCAATCCTATCACCGTAGCAGGCCTTGCGTCTGGCGCAGCGCTTCGCCTGCTACAATTGCCGCTGCCATTGCGACGTTGATTGACCGCATTCCCGGTTGCATCGGTATTCGAAGCCGGGCGTCGGCCGCCTTGTGCACGGCATCGGGCACGCCAGCGCTTTCGCGTCCGAAGAGGATCACCTGATCGGCTTGGTAAACGTGGTCGAGGTATGTTCGTTCGGCCCTGGTTGACAGAAGAACTAAGGACAACCGTTCGTCGGTTCGCCACCGCTCAAAGGCCTTGAATGAGCCATGACGGGTGAGCGCAACCTGGTCGAGGTAGTCCATCCCCGCGCGGCGGAACGCACGATCGGTGATCGGGAAACCGGCCGGCTCGATGATATGCGCCTCGATCCCCAGGCAGGCGCAAAGGCGGAGAATCGTGCCGGTATTCTGTGGGATGTCCGGCTCGTAAAGGGCGATCCGCATGGCGGGTTGGGGATTTCCTGGGGTGAGGATCAGGCCCTCTAGACGAATGATTTATGCGGCTAATCCTCGCAGATCCGGGCCGAGCAAGCAGCCTGCATGTGCAGTCGGTTGGTCGCCTCGGATCGGCAAGTCATTGTAACATTTAAGGCGCGGCCGGGCGCAAAACCGGTGCTCAGCTTTGCCGGCGGCGCTCTTGCGGGCTTGCGCTTGCACTGCAAGGGTGCCAATAGAACGCCACCGACGCGCTGTCCTGCCTTTTCCAGGGCTGCCGCAACCGGTCCGTCCCCGCCCCGCCGCGAGACTTCGGTCCCGGGCTCCAGCCGCGGGCGGAAGCCTTAGCCAGCCGGAGGAGAGGGCCCAAGAAGTGACGACCGTGTCTTCGGCGGAGCACACGCGCCGCGATTTTCTATATATCGCCACTGGAGCCGTCGGCGCGGTGGGCGCCGCGGCGGTATTGGTGCCGCTTATTGCGCAAATGAATCCCGATGCTTCGACCATAGCGGCCGGAGCACCGATCGAGGTCGACCTTGCTCCGATCGCCGACGGGCAGATCATAAAAGTGTTCTGGCGCTCGAAGCCGATCTTCATCTTCCACCGGACCAAGAAAGAGATTGAAGAGGCGGAAAAGGTCAATGTGGCCGACCTTCCGGACCCGGAGCCGGATTCCGCGCGTGTCAAACCGGGTCACGAGCAATGGCTCGTCGTCATCGGGATCTGCACGCACCTCGGCTGCATCCCGCTGGCCCACCAGGGCGAATATGACGGCTGGTTCTGCCCGTGCCATGGCTCGCAATACGACACTGCGGGTCGTATCCGCAAAGGTCCGGCGCCGAAAAATCTATTCCTGCCGCCTTACAAGTTCGTATCCGACACCAAAATTCAAATCGGCTGAGCTAAACGTCGCATTCAAGGTTTCATCATGAGCGGACACTCGACCTACCAACCGCAGAACAAATTTCTGCAATGGTTCGAGAAGCGGTTGCCACTTGGCGGCCTGATTCATTCTTCCTTTGTGGCTTATCCGACGCCGCGCAATCTGAATTACCTTTGGACGTTCGGCGGCATTCTGGCATTCATGCTTGGCGTGCAGATCATTACCGGCGTTGTGCTGGCGATGCACTACACGCCGCATGTCGACATGGCCTTCAGATCGGTCGAAGGGATCATGCGGGACGTCAATTTCGGCTGGCTCCTGCGCTATCTGCACGCCAACGGCGCATCGATGTTCTTTTTGGCCGTCTACGTTCACATGTTCCGCGGCATCTATTACGGGTCTTACAAGGAGCCGCGCGAGGTTCTCTGGATACTTGGCGTCATCATTTACCTGCTGATGATGGCAACAGGCTTCATGGGTTACGTGCTGGTTTGGGGGCAGATGAGCTTCTGGGCGGCTACTGTAATCACCAATCTGTTCTCGGCGATACCCGGCGTCGGCGATGCGATCGTCACCTGGCTGTGGGGCGGCTTCGCCGTCGGAAATCCGACACTGAACCGTTTCTATTCTCTGCATTATTTATTGCCGTTCGTGATCGCGGGTGTGGTGGTGCTCCATATATGGGCGCTGCACGTCGCCGGGCAGAACAATCCGACCGGTATCGAGCCAAAGTCCGACAAGGACACGGTGGCGTTCACGCCATACGCGACCGTCAAAGACGGCTTCTTCATGGCGGTGTTCTGCATCCTCTATGCCTGGTTCGTGTTCTACATTCCGAACTTCCTCGGCCATGCCGACAACTACATCCCGGCAAATCCGGCGGTGACCCCGGCGGAAATCGTGCCCGAATGGTATTACCTCCCGTTCTACGCCATCCTTCGATCGATCCCAGACAAGCTCATGGGCGTGATCGCGCTGTTCGCCTCGATTTTGGTGCTGGCTTTCATTCCCTGGCTCGATACGTCGCGTGTGCGCTCGGCTCGCTATCGTCCCTTGTTCAAGCAATTCTTCTGGCTCTGGGTTGTCGCGTGTGTCGGCCTCGGATGGCTCGGCTCAAAACAGCCCGAAGGCATTTACGTGATCCTATCGCGAGTTTTCACCGTCTATTACTTTGCCTTCTTCCTGATCATCATGCCGCTGCTCGGCATCTTCGAGAAAACAAAGCCGTTGCCGAATTCGATATCCGAATCGGTCTTGGGCGCGAAAGCGTGAGCGGGAGCAGGTCATGATGATGAAGCGCTCGATTCTCGCTCTCGCACTGGCAGGCACGGTCGTCGGCTCGGCACTGCCTGCGATGGCCGAAGATCAAGCAACCCCGCCGAGGCTGAAGTGGTCGTTTTCTGGACCGTTCGGAAAATACGATCCGGCGCAACTTCAGCGCGGCTTCAAGATTTACAGGGAAGTCTGCTCGAGCTGCCATTCAATCCAGATGCTCGCTTTCCGGAATCTCGCAGATCCAGGCGGGCCTGGCTTCTCCGAAGCGCAGGCGGGAGCGGTAGCGTCCGAATACAAGATCAAGGACCTCGACGACCAAGGCAATCCGACCGAGCGTCCCGGCAGGTTGGCGGATACTTTCCCACCGCCGTTCGCAAATGAGCTGGCGGCGAAGGCGGCCAATGGCGGCACCGCGCCACCCGACATGTCGACGCTTGCTAAGGCACGCACTTATCAGCGCGGTTTCCCCTGGTTCGTGTTTGATGCGTTCACGCAGTATCAGGAGCAGGGGCCCGATTACATCACCGCGCTCTTGAAAGGCTACGAGGATCCGCCGAAGGGTTTCCAGTTGCCGCAGGGCGGCAACTACAACAGATATTTCCCGGGCCACAACATCGCTATGCCGCCACCACTCCAGGCTGGACAGGTGACTTACGATGACGGCGCGCCCCAGACTATGGACCAATATTCCCAGGATATTGCCGCCTTTCTGATGTGGGCGGCCGAACCTCATCTGGTACAGCGCAAGCGCATCGGCTTCCAGGTCATGATCTTCCTGATCGTGCTTACGGGTCTCATGTATTTTACCAAGAAGAAAGTGTGGCATGAGGTTGAGAAGCCGCACGAGATCGCTCACCGCCAGGATCCCAAGAAAACGACGATCTGATAATCACCGAGCGCCCTGAAATCGTCCTGCCCGGCACCTTGTGCCGGGCATTCGCGTCCTCAAAGCTCTACAATAACGTGAACACAGTTGCCGGAGGGACCGGTCGTGACGGAGCAGGGATGACCAAATCAGTCCTCGGCATTATCGGCGGGTCGGGCATCTACGAATTGCCGGGCCTTACCAACGTGCGCGAGCAACGCATTGTGAGCCCTTGGGGCGAACCGTCGGGACCTTTGCGTATCGGCGAATTGGCCGGGCAGCCCGTGGTCTTTCTGGCGCGACACGGCCAGGGCCATCACCTGTCGCCCTCCGACATCAATTATCGGGCCAATATCGATACGCTCAAGCGCGCCGGTGTCACCGATCTTGTTTCGCTGTCCGCTTGCGGATCTTTCAAGGAGGAACTCCCGCCCGGCACTTTCGTTCTGGTCGATCAATTCGTTGACCGCACCTACAGACGGGAGGGCTCATTCTTCGGCAAAGGACTTGTGGCGCATGTCTCAATGGCGCATCCCGTGTCACCGCTCCTGCGCGCGCGTCTACGCAGTGCGGCAGTCGCCGAAGGAATCGCGCTGCATTGGGACGGCACTTACATTTGCATCGAAGGGCCACAGTTCTCCAGTTACGCCGAGAGCGTGACCTACAAACAGCTCGGCCATTCGGTGATTGGCATGACGAACATGCCTGAAGCCAAACTCGCGCGCGAAGCCGAGATTTGTTACGCGACTGTCGCCATGGTGACTGATTTTGATTGCTGGCATCCGGAGCACGACGCCGTCACCGTGCGCGACGTTCTTAAGGTGCTATTGGAAAATGCGGAGACGGCGAAGCGCCTCGTGGCACGTTTGGCGCGTGATTTTTCGCGTGAACATGAGTCCTGTCCCATCGGTTCGGATCGTGCACTCGATAGCGCGCTCATCACAGCTCCCGAGGCGCGTGACCCGGAACTTGTCAAAAAACTCGATGCCGTTGCGGGGCGTGTGCTCGGACGCTAGCCTCGCAATCATGAATGTTCACGCAGGCGTCGTCGCCCGGGGGAAGCCTCCTTTTCGCGCCGAGCATATCGGCAGCCTGTTACGGCCCAAGGCCTTGCTTGAACTGCGCGCACGTTTCGCACGCGGGGAGATTTCGCAGACCGATCTGACGACTGCGGAAGATGCCGCAATTTCCGGTGCGATTGGCTTGCAAGAGCGCGTCGGCCTGCGATTTGCGACCGACGGCGAATTTCGGCGCCGGTCGTACCATAGTTTTTTCTACCAACAACTTGGTGACTTGAACATCGATACCATCGCAGGCGCCGACGCCGGGGGCGCAGAGGGAAGCGATGGGCGCGGAACGCAACCGGTCGCCCTCATCAAAAGCCGTGTGCGATGGACTCATCCAATTAATGTCGCCGATTTCAATTTTCTCAAAAGCAAGACTCAGTTGCTTCCCAAGGTAACGATTCCCGGGCCCTGTGCGCTGCATTTCCGCGGCGGTGATGCGGCTGTCCTCGCCTCGGCTTACCGTGACACTGATCAGTTCTGGGATGACACCATCGAGGCTTTCGGCAGAGAGCTGATTGCTCTCGCCGATGCAGGGTGCCGTTATGTTCAGATCGACGAGACGGCGTTCGCAAAATTCGGCGATGCCGATGTGCAGGCCAATTTGGCGGCGCGTGGCGACAATTGGAGCGCCTTGATCGACAGGTATATTGCGGTCACCAACCGGATATTGCGCTCGGCGCCGGGATCCCTCCATATTGGAATGCACCTGTGTCGGGGCAACCGCGGCGGAAATTGGCACGCCGAGGGCAGCTACGAGGATGTCGCTGAGCGGCTGTTCAACACCCTGGAAATTCCCTTTTATTTTCTCGAGTTCGACACCCCGCGCGCGGGTACTTTCACGCCGTTGCGCTTCGTTCCAAGACATAAATCGGTCGTGCTTGGTCTGGTATCGTCGAAAACGCCGGTGCTAGAGGACAAACAGGTCCTGCGCGCGCGTGTCGAGCAGGCGAGCCGACATGTGTCGCTCGATCGCCTCGCAGTGAGCCCACAATGCGGTTTTGCCAGCATTGATACCGGCAATCCAGTGACGTACCAGGCACAGGAAGCTAAGCTTCGGTTGGTTGTCGAATTGGCTCATGAGATTTGGGGCGAGGCCTAACAAGGAGGCGGGGAAAACATGCGGCTCGGGATCATGGGCCTGACGATTGCGTTCGGTGTGGCCGCGGTGGCGACGGCAACACGGGCACAGGAACAAAATTATCCAAGCCGGCCGGTACATATTCTTGCGGCGGCGGCTCCAGGCGGCAATCCTGATGTGCTGGCGCGCTTACTGTCGCAACGCTTATCAGATGTGCTTGGTCAGCCGTTTGTCGTTGAAAATGTGCCGGGAGCAGGCGGTATATTGGCGGCGAAGCGCATCGCCGATGCAGCGCCGGACGGCTACACGTTGATGTTAAATGATTCCGGTGCGCTCGCGATCAACATCAGTATGAGCCCGGATGCAACCTACAAGCTGAAAGATTTCACGCCGATCACGGCTCTCACGACTGTTCCGACAGCTCTTGTGATCATCCCCTCGGTACCCGCAAGCAATTTGAGCGAATTCATTGCATTGGCAAAGTCGAAGCCGGATGTCATGAGCTACGGGTCGGCGGGTGCCGGATCGATCCATCATCTCACGATGGAGATTTTTGCCGAGCGTACGGGCATCAGGCTGCTGCACGTTCCCTATCGTGGGGGATCGGCTCTCGTGAACGGACTACTGACCGGCGAAATTCAGGCCGGATGGTCGGGCCTTCCGAATGTGATTTCGCATATCAATGCGGGCAAGTTGCGTGGCCTATGCGTCAGTGTGCTCAAACGTGCCGTGTCATTGCCCGACGTGCCGACATGCGACGAGGCTGGCATCAAAGGTTTTGACATCGCCGATATGTTGGGCTTGCAAGGACCCGCGGGCATGGCACCCAAGGCAGTCGAGCGGTTGCAGAGTGCAATTGCCAAGGTCATGCGCGAGCCGGCAATGGCCGAGCGCATGACGGTCCTTGGTATGGATATGCAGGAAGACGGTACCGACAGCTATGTCCGCTTCATGCAGGATGACCTCGACCGCTATGCAAAGGTGATCGATCGTCTCGGTCTCAGCCGGAAAGCAAGCAAGTGAACTTTCCTTCGTTTGAGGTAATCAGTTCATTGGGGGGATTGATGCGTATTGTCGATGTGAATCAACAGTCCAGCGAGCAATGGCGTGCGGGCGTAACAACACGTATGAAGGCCTCGGCGGCGAATAACGCAACTCAACTGTGCATGTTCGAGCAATGGTGTGACCCAGGACACGGGGCACCTAACCATCTACATGCGGTTGAGGAAGTATTGTGCGTGCGAGAAGGTCAAGCCGACGTGTGGATCGAAGACGAGCATGTGACATTGACCAGTGGGCAACTCGTCGTGGTGCCCGCTGGCCGGAAACACGGATTTTCAAATACCGGCGAGACAGTTCTACACATCGAGTCGACACTTGCCGCGCCAGTTTTTGAAGCCGCCTATGACGACAAGCGCGAGACGCCGCGGCGTTGGCTCCCAGTCGTATGAGGACCGACCCTATGGCGCGATCCTCATTCAAAGACGATTTGCGCGCCGCAATCCGTTCGATTCCTGACTATCCGAAACCCGGAATCATGTTCCGCGATATCACCACTTTGCTCGGCGATGCTCGTGCTTTTCGCCGCGCCGTGGACGAACTGGTGCAACCTTGGGCCGGAATGAAGATCGACAAGGTTGCCGGCATCGAGGCGCGTGGCTTCATTCTCGGCGGGGCGGTTGCCCACCAGGTCTCTGCAGGGTTCATCCCGATCCGCAAGAAAGGCAAACTTCCATACAAGCGCGTGACTATCGGCTATTCGCTGGAATACGGCATCGACGAAATGGAAATGCATGAAGATGCGGTTGAAAAGGATGAGCGGGTTATTTTGGTGGACGATCTCATTGCCACCGGCGGTACCGCAGAAGGCGCCGTAAGACTTCTGCGCCAGCTCGGCGCCAACATTCTCGCGGCCTGCTTTGTGATTGATCTGCCGGAACTCGGCGGCGCCGATAAATTGCGCAAGCTGGATGTGCCGGTGCGGACCTTGATCACTTTTGAGGGGCACTAATTTCGGCGCGGCCCCCAAGGCCCAGCAGCTGGCCCAGCAGCTGGGCCACCGGCGCCACCGCCGAGATCGACCGGCGGCTCTTGCGGCAAGAACGGCTTTCCTTCGCCCTGTTCGGCCCGGCCCCAAGGGCCATCCGGCGACGGTGCGGAGATTTGGTCGGGTTGTTTGGGCGGCTCGATCGCGAAAGGTCCGGGATCGTGCCCGCCTGCGTATCTGACAAGCGCCTCGACCCGATCATCAATCGGCGGATGCGTATCGAAAACGTTGGCGAACCCCACGCGGGGATTGTCGATGCACATTTCCATAACCGCGGAATTGGCGCCGGGTATTTCACCACGTCCCTCGATCTTGCGCAGCGCCGAGATCATCGCGTCGGGATTTTTCGTGAGTTCGACCGAGCCCGCATCGGCCAAATACTCGCGCTGACGCGAAAGCGCAAAGCGGATAACGATGGACAGGATCCAAACGACAGCGATGATGGCGACGGCGATAACAATTGCGAGGCCCGCGCCGCCCTTGCGGTCCCCGTCGCCCGAGCGCCGTCCTCCGCCCCAAAATACGTTCTGAAAGAAAATGCGGAAAATGAGCTCGCCGAAAAACGAGATCACGCCAGCAATCACAACCGCGATCACAAGCATGCGCACATCGCCGTTGCGGATGTGCGTCAGTTCATGACCCAGGACAGCCTCGATTTCCTGATCGTTGAGTGTATTGATCAGACCCCGCGTCACGGTGATGGAATACTGTTTCTCATTGAGGCCGGTCGCGAAGGCGTTGAGTGCGTCGTCGTCGGCAATGCGCAGGGTCGGCATCGTAATGCCGCGCGAGATGCACAAATTTTCCAATAGGTTGTAGATCCGGGGCTCCTCCTGGCGGGTGACGGGCTGCGCGCCGGTGACGGCATCGATCATCCGTTGGTGAAATTTGTAGGCAATCGCAATCCAGATGGTCGTTGCGATCGTGGCGAATGGAAGTGCCTTGACGAAATCGAACCAGGCCGCGCGTATCAAATAATCGAGTGGTGGCGGGTCGTATGCGTAGTATGAGGTCAGCGCCTCGGCCAGCAACGCGCCCGCAAACACCATGACATAAACCAGAAAGAACAGACCGATCAGCAGAGCGACCGATCGGCGTCTGTTCGACTGGATGTGAGTATAAAGTCCGTAAGCGCCCATGATCTTGTCCGACGTCACTTCCGCCACGGCTTCGGGGCGGCATCCAGGTCTTCCTTAAATCGATTGGGGCCTGGATAGCCGGGACGAGGCCATGGCGGATATCCGGGCCTCTAGAACTTCACGCTCGGTGCCTGCTCGATCTGTACGCGCGTCTCGCCAAGATCGAAAAACGTGCGCGGGGCAAATCCGAACATCCCGGCAAACAATGATGCCGGAAATTGCTGAATGCCCGTGTTGTATTCCTGCACGGCATTGTTGAAGAAGCGCCGGGATGCCGCGAGCTTGTTCTCGATGTCAGAAAGATCGCTCTGTAGCTGCTGGAAGTTCGTGTTGGCCTTCAGGTTTGGGTAGTTCTCGGATAGTGCAAACAATTGCCGCAACGCGCCGCTCAGAGCGTTTTCCGCCGCCACCTTCTGCTCGACCCCGGGCGCCGCGATTGCGACGTTCCGTGCCTGAACAACCGCTTCCAGGGTTCCGCGTTCGTGCGCCGCATAGCCTTTGACAGTTTCGACAAGGTTCGGGATGAGATCATGGCGCTGCTTGAGCTGCACGTCGACGTCGGCAAAGGCCTGATTGGTCCTTTGCCGCATCGCAACGAGGCTGTTGTAGATGCTGATGGCCCAGATCACGACAACGACAACAATGCCAAGAAGGATCCAGCCGGTGGTGGACATGGAAAAGGCTCCAGGGTGAGGAAACAGGTGATCGAACGCGCAATTCTATCCTAGATGAGATTGTTGCGCTCAACGGATGCAGGCGGTTGTGGCGTCGTCGGCAAAAAAAGACCCCGAGCCTAGACCCGGGGTCTCTTCGCCGGACGGCTATTCGGGGGGTAAGGGGGGAGCCGCCCAGCGATATACAGGCCAACAACGCAGGCGCGTCCCATTGGTTCCGACCGAGGTGCAGTTTATTTGGGCGATCCTAGCTGGCCTCGCGGAACCGTACCGCGGCCTCTAGATCGACTGAAACCAGCTGCGAAACACCACGCTCCGCCATGGTGACCCCGTAGAGGCGGTTCATTCGCGCCATGGTGATCGGATTGTGTGTGATGATTACAAAACGCGTGTCCGTCGATTTTGTCATTTCGTCGAGCAAGTCGCAGAAACGCTCGACGTTATGATCGTCAAGCGGCGCGTCCACTTCGTCCAGCACGCAGATTGGCGCCGGATTGGTTAGGAACACGGCGAAGATCAAGGCCAGCGCAGTCAGTGCCTGCTCGCCACCCGACAACAGAGAAAGCGTAGCTGGCTTCTTACCAGGCGGTTTGGCCAAAATTTCAAGGCCGGCCTCCAGCGGATCCTCGCTTTCAATCAGCTGCAATTCTGCGGTTCCACCTCCAAACAATTTTGTGAAAAGATGCTGAAAGTGCTTGTTGACCTGCTCGAAGGAGGCAAGCAGCCGCTCGCGGGCCTCGCGGTTGAGGCTCTGGATGCCAAGCCGCAGCTTCTTGATCGCTTCAACTAGATCGTCCCGCTCCTTGCTAAGCGACGCGTGTTGGGTCTCGACGTCCCGAAGCTCTTCCTCGGCCCGAAGATTGACCGCGCCCAGGCGTTCGCGCTCACGCCGCAGACGCTCGAGCTTTTCCTCTGTCTCTGCCAGGTCCGGCAGCGGATCAGTCGGCCCGATCTCCGCGAGTTCTGCCACTGCCGCCGGCTCGACCTCTAGCATGTCGCGGATTTCGCGACCGATATCCGCGAGGCGGCGCTTGGCGCCCTCAAAGCGTTCCTCGGCCCGCGCAAGATCTTCCCGCGCTGCGCTCGCTGCTTCCAGCGCCGCGCGGGCATCGCGATCCGCTTCGGCCAAAGCATTTTCCGCCGCCTGCAAACGGTTGGCGTGTTCTTTTCGAGTCGCCTCCGCGGCCTGCACCTCGGCTACTAGCGCACGACGTTTCTCGGCGAAAACCTGGGGCGCATTCTCCAGCTGAGTGCGGTCTCGCTTGGCCTCGGCGATACGCTGTTCGAGCGTCGCAATCTGGCGGTGCGCGCCCTGTTGGCGTTCGGCCCAACCGGTCTTGTCGCCTGCAAGAGTCGCAAGCCGCCGATCGGCAAGCTCTGCATCGCGCACAATAGCCTGCTGTTCGGCTTGCACTTCGGCGAGCCTTGCGCGTTTGGCAGAGATCTCATCACGCACTCGCGCGAGCTTCATTTCAAGGTCTGCGGCAGGCGCCAGCGCGCCTAGCGCAGTCAGGGCATCGGTCTTGGCAGCCATTGCTTCGTCGCGGCTCATGTTGAGCCGCGCACGCGCTTCGGCCAGCGCTGACAATCGCGCAGCCTGTCGATTGAGGTCGCGTTCACGGGCGCGCGTTTCAGTCTCAGCACTGCTCGCGGAGTCGAATGCCGATTGCGCTGCGGCGAGCGCACGATGTTTAGTCTCAACGTCCTCGCGCGCTATCGCGAGTTCACCGTCGATTTCGGTAAATCGGCTACGCTGCGCCAGGCGCCGGGCGGCACCGGTCGGAGCATGCGCCGCCGCAACAAAGCCGTCCCATCGCCAGAGATCGCCCTCAGGTGACACCAGGCGCTGACCCGTCTTGAGACTGCCCGCGAGCCTGGTGCCGACGTCGCGGTCGACCACACCGACTTGCGCGAGCCGGCGCGCGAGCTGCGTGGGCGCGCGGACGTACTGCGCCAGGGGCTGAATTCCATCGGGGAGGGTAGGGTCGCCGCTCTCGCTTGCAACCTTGGTCCAATGCATCGGTGAAGATGGATCGACCGGCGCGTCGAGATCGTCGCCAAGCGCCGCACCCAACGCCTTTTCGTAGCCTTTCTGAACGGAGATATGGTCGATCACCGGCGGCCAAAGGCTCCGGGTCTCAAGAGACAGCATCTTTGAAAGGGTCTTGGCCTCCGTTTCGAGCCGCTGAGCGTGCTTTTCCGATTCAGCCAAGGCCTCGCGCGCGGCTTCCAGTTCGATTCGGGCCACGTTGTTCGCGGCTTCGGCCGCAACCGCGGTTGCCTCGGCTTCTGTCAATGCAGCCTGGGCGCCTTCGACTGCAGCCGACAGCGCTCCCGTGTCCGTGCCTTGCAGCGTTGCCAATTCGCGCTCAATGGCCTCGATTTCTGAGGATATTCTGGCAATGCGCTCATTCTGTTCGCTGGCGGCGTTCTCGAATCGATGGCGTTGAGCGGTGAGATCGGCGAGCGCGGTGGTGATGTCGGTGAAGATCGTTTCGGCGACGCCGAGTTCGGCATCGGCCTTTGACACCTTGGCATCGACGCCACTGCGACGGCCGGCGCTTTCCCGCGCTTCGACTCGGATCGTTTCTTCTTCTGCGGCAAGACGAGCGATTGCTTGTTCCGCATCGGCGGCAAGGCGCTGTTCGCGCTCGGTGTCGGCGGTGAATTGAACCAGGCGCAAATCGAGTTCGACGATGCGGTCTTTGGCCCGTGCCTCTTCGCGATCAAGCTCTTGCAAAGCAATGTTGAGGCGGTGCAAGGCCGCGCCTGCGCGCGCCTCTGCCTCGCGCAGTTCGGGAAGACTGGCGGCGGCCAGTGCCTGACGCTTTGACGCTTCTGCTTCGGCCCCGACACGCTGCGCGACCGTGCGGACGCAGAGATCCTTTGCCCGTTCGGCCTCGGTTACCTCGCTGTTCGCCGCCGTCCAGCGCAGATGGTAGAGGGTGGCTTCAGCCTTGCGCACCTGTGAAGAAACTGTGCGGTAACGGATCGCCTGCCGGGCCTGCTTCTTCAGGCCATCAATCTGTGCTGTCAGCTGGCCAATAACGTCTTCGACCCGCAGAAGATTGGTCTCGGCTGCCTTGAGCCGCAGTTCGGCCTCGTGCCGGCGGGCATGCAGGCCGGCAACTCCCGCAGCTTCCTCCAGCACCCGGCGGCGTTGCTCGGGCTTGGCCTGGATGATTTCGCCTATGCGACCTTGATGGACAAGGGCAGGTGAGCGCGCGCCGGTCGAAGCGTCAGCGAAAAGAATTTGGACGTCGCGCGCACGTACCTCGCGCCCATTGATACGGTAGTTCGACCCCGAATCTCGTTCGATCCGGCGAGCGATCTCCAAGGACTCCTGGTCATTGAAGGCGGCAGGCGCCGAGCGTCTCGAATTGTCGATGGCGATCGCCACCTCGGCATTGTTGCGCGCCGGCCGGCTATTCGACCCGGAGAAGATCACGTCATCCATAGATGATGCGCGCATGGATTTGTACGAGGATTCGCCCATGACCCAACGCAGCGCCTCAACGAGGTTCGACTTGCCGCAGCCGTTCGGGCCAACCACGCCGGTCAGGCCCGGCTCGATCAGGAAATCGGTAGGTTCAACAAACGATTTGAAGCCGAGCAGGCGAAGTCGCGTGAGCTTCATGATTTAAGGCCTCGTACCCCGGTGCGGGGTGAGAACCGGTCTTCCCCCCGGGTTTCGCATTGGTCGATTCTGTAACCAGTCCGGGGACTTGGCCCAGACCTGGTTCGCATTTGCCGCATCGGGGCGGGAGAATGAATCGCCGCGCCTGAGAGAGCAACTGGCGCGCGAGAGCCGGTCTTGGTTTTCCAGACCTTTCGGGAACTAAAGGGAAAAATTCCTACGCGATGCGCTCTCGATCATGACGCAATGGAGGCAAAAAACCCTTATCAGCCCTTGAGATAGGGGTCGATCAGCTTCGCCATCTCATCAATCGACAAGGCGCCCGGAACCGGCGTTCCGTTGACGAAAAAGGTGGGCGTTGATTGCACCTTGAACTTGTCGACGGCGCGCTGACGCACACTTTCGATGCCGTCAAGCACCTGCTGATTCGCCAGACAGGCATTGAATGACTGCTCGGTAAACCCGGCCTGCTTGGCGATAGCAAGCAGCGGAGGTATCGGTTTTTCGACAGCCCACTGCCGCTGCTGGCGGAACAGCGTGTCGATCAGGGCAAAATATCTGTCCTTGTCATCCTTGCCGGCGCACCGCGCCAGCATAAAGGCTGCCGCCGCGAGATTGTCGAGTGGAAACTCTCGGAATATGTAACGGACCTTCCCGGTGTCGATGTAGCGCTTCTTGAGTTCCGGAAACGTTGTCTCCTGAAAATGCGCGCAATGGGGGCATGTCATCGACGCATATTCGATGATTGTCACAGGCGCCTTGTCGTCGCCCATGACCATTTCAGGCAAGGCGTCAGGTTTCATCAGTTCGCTAGACGGTATCGCTTCCGCGGCTGAAGTCTCGAACGGTGGCAAGGAGATGCCGATTACGGCCGTGGCGAGCGCCAGCGCGGCCGTGCTCTGGCAAAATTCGCGGCGAGTGATCTGCAAATGTGACTCCTGGGCTTGAAATGCCGGCTACCCACCTCATTGGCTAGCTCGACACCACAATTGTGGCAATGGCGGGCCGCCTTGCCAAGACGTTTGCGCGGCTCAATTTCGCTTGACCGCCGCGGCCAGCCGGCCGAGCGCTTGCCGCAAGTTGTCATCCTTTATCTCCGGCATGGTTTCGGTGATGCGGGTCGCTGCGGCAGTGTCAGGCTTGCGGGCGGGCTGTTGTTCACGACGCCGCAGCGGAGCCTGCCGGAGCGCGACGCGTCCGATAGCCTGCCAGCCGAAGAACCTGTTCACCCGCTCTAGGATGACGCCGGACAGATGCTGAATTTCGAGCGCCGCCGGACCCTCCACACGAAGGACCAACGTCGCGGGTTCTGGCGTTTCATCTCCGCCGGGGCGCGGCCAGCTAATCCTGAGCGGTTCGCTATGGGCGGCGATTTCCGCGCCGACAATGTCTGCCCAGCGCGAGATGATCTCGGTGGAGGCGAAACCTTGCGCCTTGAAGGCGTCGCTCAAGGTGGCGCCAAGCAGGTCGGAAAGAGGCCGGGGAAAACTGTGCGGAGACTTGGTCATATTGATGCTGCCTATGCCATCGTCGCCCTATGACCGTAGCAGCCCGATTGCCGCGGCGAAAGAAAGCCGCGACGCCCGATCCCGCCGAATTGCTGGCTTGGTACGACCGGCATGCCCGCGTTTTGCCATGGCGCGCGCGGCGCGGCGAGCCTGCGGATCCGTATCGTGTCTGGCTATCAGAGATCATGTTGCAGCAAACCACGGTCAAGGCCGTGACGCCGTACTTTTCCCGGTTCTTGTCAAGGTGGTCGACGGTCGATGCCCTCGCGGCTGCCGAGCTGGACGACTTGCTGCGTGCGTGGGCCGGCCTTGGCTATTACGCCCGTGCTCGCAATCTGCACGCTTGCGCCAAGACGATCGTCTGCCGGCACGGCGGGCATTTTCCCAGTGATTTGGACGCGCTGCGCGCATTGCCAGGTATTGGCGACTATACCGCAGCGGCTATAGCCGCGATTGCGTTTGATCGTCCTGCGGTGCCGGTCGACGGCAACGTCGAACGGGTGGTCTCACGATTGTTTGCGTTTGAAGACGAGTTGCCGGCGGCAAAGCCCGCGATCAAAAAGCTTGCTGCGTCACTGCTGCCGCCGCATCGCGCCGGTGACTTCGCGCAGGCACTGATGGATCTCGGCGCGACGCTCTGTTCGCCCAAGCGGCCGGCCTGCGCACTGTGCCCGTGGAATGGCTCATGTCTGGCCAATGCAAGCGGTGACCAAGAACTGTTTCCACGGAAGGCTCCCAGGCGAGAGGGCCGACTGCGCCGTGGAGCTGCCTTTGTGGTGGTGCGTGCGGATGGCCGCGTATTGCTGCGTCGACGTCCCGAACAAGGGCTGCTTGCTTCAATGATGGAAGTCCCGGGCAGCGCATGGACGCATGATTTCGACGAAAATGTTGCGCGGCGTTCAGCACCGCGACTGGGCGGCAAAGTTCAATGGCGCCGGCTACACGGTGTCGTGCACCACGTGTTCACCCATTTCCCGCTTGAGGTCGCAGTTTTTGTGACGCAGGTGCCGCCGGCGACCAGGGCCCCGACAGGTGCGCGCTGGGTAGAGATCAATGAGCTTGCCCATGAGGCGCTGCCGAATGTCATGCGCAAGGTGTTGGCGCATGCCTTGGATCGACGCTAGATCGCCGGAATTCCCGGGGCTGCAATCAGCGTTTTGCTTTCTGCACGCTCGACAGCGACGCCGGTTCCCAAAGATGACAAAGATCGGGTAGGGAAGCAGGCGAGAGCTTTCATTTTAGGGAGGAAGCAATGGCTATCGAACGTCACGATATTGGACCGCGAATGAGCAAGGCGGTCGTGCACGGCAATACCGTCTACCTCGCTGGTATCGTGGCCGACAGCCCCAAAGGCAAGAGTATCACCGAGCAGACCAAGGATATCTTGAAACAGATCGACGGTTTCCTGGCCAAGGCCGGCACGGACAAGACGAAGCTGCTGTCAGCCAATATCTGGATCACCGACATGGCCAATTTCGGCGAAATGAATGCCGTCTGGGACGCTTGGGTCGCGCCGGGCAACACACCGGCGCGTGCGACAGTAGAAGCCAAGCTCGCGTCGCCTGACTACAAGGTGGAGATCATGGTGGTGGCGGCGAAATAAAGATGGCCGGACCCGACCGCGGTATCCTGGCAATCTGGAACGACTGCCGTGCCGGCCGCGAGGCCGAATTCGAAACCTGGTTTCAGGGCGAGCATCTGCTGGAACGGCTCGCTGTGCCCGGCTTTCTGTTCGGTCGGCGGCATCGGGCGATTTCCGGTAGCTCCGGCTATTTCAATTTCTACGTGGTCGAGTCGCTCGATGTTCTCACGTCAAAGCCCTATCTCGAACGGCTGAACAATCCGACGCCGATGACGCGCACGATCATGTCCGAGGTGTTCCTCAACATGAACCGGACAGTATGTCGCCGCGTGTTGCGGCGGGGCGCATTTCGTGGTGCCTTTGCGACGACCGCTCGCTTTAACGACTCACCAGACGTCGATGTGCTCAAAGGGTTCTTGGATGATCTGGCCGGCAGCACAAACATCGCGAGCGAGGAAATCTGGATTGCTACTGATCCGTCGGGAGCATCGGTTTCGATGGAGGAGAAGTTGCGCGGCGGTGACAGAAAAATTAAAGCTGCGCTGATGATCGATACGCTGGGTCGGTCAGACGCTGAACAGCTTGGCAAAGAATTGACGAGTGAATTTCCAGGTGCCGACGTCGGCGTCTTTTGTGTCCTCTGCCAGATTGGTCGTGGCGATCGATGAAAACATTGCTGCCACTTTCAGAGAAAATCGCCGCGCGCCTGATCATGCGCAAGGAGACGATCGCGATCGCTGAATCATCGACCGGGGGCCTCGTCGCTGCGGCCTTGCTTGCTGTGCCCGGCGCCTCTGCGTACTTTCTTGGCGGCGCAGTGGTCTATACCAAGTCCGCGCGCGCGGCACTGCTTGGCATCAGCGATCCAGAGATGCAGGGATTGCGCCCCGCGACCGAGAAATATTCGCAGCTGATCGCACGGCGCGTGCGCGAACGCCATGGTGCGACGTGGGGCTTCGGCGAAACCGGTGCGGCCGGGCCGACTGGAAACCGCTATGGTGATCCGGCCGGGCATGCGTGCTTGGCTGTTGCGGGTTTGGCAGAGCGCGCGATCACGCTGCGCACGGGCAGTTCCGACAGGATCGCCAACATGGATGCCTTTGCAAAGCGTTCGCTCGAACTTCTTCTCGAAGTGATTGCTTAAACAGGCGCTCAGATCGGACGCGGAGGCCCGTAAGCTATGGGTTACTAGACGGCTCATAGCGTCCGACGATAGCATTCTCCAGTTCTTCAAATGGGGGATAGACAATGCTGTCACGCCGGGATTTCTTAACATCGACGACTTCAGTCGCCGTCACTGCCGGTATTGGTGCTGCTGCCTACGCGGCGATGGGGCCGAATGACAAGTTCGATCTCGTCATCAAAGGCGGCGATGTGCTGGATCCCAGCCAGGGATTGCGCGGGCCTCGCGACATCGGAATCCGCTACGGCGTGGTCGAAGCGGTCGAGCCAGAGATCGCGGAAACGAGGGCACTGCGCGTGATCAATGCCTCCGGCAAGCTTGTGACGCCGGGTCTCGTCGATCTGCATAGCCATGTCTATCCCTACGGCTCCGCTCTTGGAATCCCTGCGGACGAATCTGTCGTCAACCAGTGCGCCACCACCTGTGTTTCGGCGGGCGACGCCGGTGCGAACAATTTCGCTGCCTTCCGGCGGTACATTGTCGGCCAGACTCGCACCCGACTTTACGCTTTCGTGCATATCGCGAATGTCGGATTGACCCCGTTTCCGATCGCAGAACTCTATAACATCGATTTCGCGCAGGTGGACGCCTGCGCGAAAACGATCGGCGAAAACGCCGATATCGCGCTCGGAGCCAAGGTCCGCATGTCCGAGAATGTTATTGCCAAGCACGGGACCGAGCCGCTCAAACGCGCGATCATGGCATGCGAGAGATCCGGCAGCGGCGCGAAGGTGATGTGCCATATCGGCGGTGTTGAGACGGGCGAGTTGATGTCGCAAATCCTCGATCTCTTGCGCCCCGGCGACATTCTCACGCATTCCTACTCGGGCGCGCCGAATATGGCCGGTGCCTTCACCAATATTGTGCAGGACGGCAAGCTGCTCCCGGCGGCGCTTGCGGCAAAGCAACGTGGCGTCATCTTTGACGTTGGGCACGGTGGCGGCAGCTTCGACTATACGGTCGCCGAAGTGGCGATCCCGGGTGGATGCACGCCAGACACGATCTCATCCGATCTTCACGCGGTCTCGGGGAATACCCCGGGTATGCCGTACCTGCCCTGGGTGATGTCGAAATTCATGGGGCTCGGCTTTTCGCTCGAGCAGGTCGTCGCGATGGCAACGATCAATCCGGCGAAGATCATCAACCGGGCGCCCAAACTTGGCACCTTGCAAGTCGGCGCACCGGGCGACGTCGCAATCATGGAGCTTGTCGAAGGCCCCGTGTCATTTGTCGACACCCGCAACAACAAGCGTGAGGGGAAGGCCTATTTGAAGCCGGTGCAAACGGTGGCCGGAGGCGTGGCGTTCGGTCGACCCTACGCGCAGCCTTTTGCCGTGCGATGAGCTAGTCCATCTCCGCGCGTACTTTGGCGCGCAGTTCATCGATGAGGGTGAGGCCCTTTTGCGTCTCGACGTGCCAGAAGGTCCAGCCGTTGCAGGCCTCGAGGCCCTGTGCGAGCGCGCCGATCCGGTGAATTGATCCAACGGTGCCGTCCATCGATAGCGCGCCGTCGGCACGTACCAGTGCCTTGTGACGTTTCTTGGCGTCAACAAGGCGAGCCCCCGGTTCGACCAATCCTCGCTCGATCAGAGCCGTGAACGGAACGCGCGGCGCTTCGCGCGCGGTCACGAATGGTGCCAACGTCGGCGCCTCCAACGGCTTGGCCACAGCAATACGTCTTTCCGCGGCAGCGGCGTATTTCGGGTCTCGTTCGCAACCGACGAACCGTCGGCCGAGGCGTTTGGCGACTGCTCCCGTGGTGCCGGTGCCGCAAAACGGGTCAAGCACCAGGTCATCAGGGCGCGAACTCGAAAGCAGAACGCGCGCGAGCAGGGCTTCGGGTTTCTGGGTTGGATGCAGCTTCTTGCCGTTGCGTCCCTTCAGGCGCTCTTCGCCCGTGCACAGCGGCAGTGTCCAGTCGGAACGTACCTGGATATCTTCATTGCCGGCCTTGAGCACTTCATAGTTGAAGGTATAGCCGCGCGCATCGGCATCACGCGACGCCCAAATTAGGGTCTCGTGCGCATTGGTGAACCGACGTCCGCGAAAATTCGGCATCGGATTGGATTTTCTCCAGATCACGTCGTTGAGGATCCAAAAGCCGAGGTCCTGCATGATTGTGCCGACGCGAAAGATGTTGTGGTAGGAGCCGATCACCCAGATGGTGGCGGCAGGTTTCATCACGCGACGACAGGCGGCGAGCCAAGCCCTGGTGAATTCGTCATAGGCTGCGAAGCTGGCGAACTTGTCCCAGTCATCGTCGACCGCATCGACGCGGGAATCGTCCGGTCGCTTGAGGTCGCTGGCGAGCTGGAGATTGTAAGGCGGATCGGCAAATACGAGGTCGACGGAGGCTGCCGGCAACTTCGTCATTCCGGCGACGCAGTCGCCGACAAGAACGCGGTGTGGCCGGAGACTCTCTGAAACTCCACGGGGCGCCCCTTGGGGCGCCCCGCGACGCGACACAACCATGACCCAGGACTCTGACTCAGGTGACGCGGTCGGCGACGCGGGACCTACAACCGACAGAGCTGCATCTTGAGCGCGCAAAGTAAAAAAGCGGTTTATGACCAGGGCTCGTAACTGGGTAAATAATGCCTAATTAACCAAGACTTAGCGGTACGACGGTGATGCAAATTGCGACATGCAGTTGGACGTAGGCGACTACTTCGGCGATGATTGGTGGAAAGCTCTCAGGAGGAATTCGCAATGCGTTGGGATGATTTCCGTCGCAGCGATAACGTTGAGGACAGTCGCGGCGACGACGGTGGGTTGGGCGGCGGCGGCGGTATGGGTATTCCGATCGGTGGGGGTGGTCTCGGCATTGGAACCGTCATCATCCTCGGGCTGATTGGCTGGGCGCTCGGTATCAATCCGAGCCTCTTGATTGGCGGGGCTGAGCTCGTGAACAGCGGCCGGCACCACGAGCAGCCGTATGAGCCGCCGTCGCAGCAAACAACCGGCAAGCCAACCGACCAGATGGGCGATTTCGTTGCTGCCGTGCTCGGAAATACCGAGGACACGTGGACCGACATCTTCAAGGCCAGCGGCCAGCAATACAGCGTGCCGCGTCTGCGGCTTTACTCAGGCGCGATTCAAGGCGGTTGTGGCTTCGCACAGGCGGCAATGGGGCCGTTCTACTGTCCTAATGACCGGCGCATTTATCTCGATACCTCGTTCTTCCGTGACATGCGCGACCGGTTCCGCGGTTGTAGCGGCAAAGGATGCGAGTTCGCCGAAGCATATGTGATGGCCCACGAGGTCGGCCACCACGTGCAGAATCTGCTCGGAATTTTGCCGAAGGCGCAGGCCGCGCAACGTGCGGCCGGCAGCCGCGCAGAGGCAAACAATATCCAGGTGCGGGTCGAGTTGCAGGCCGACTGTCTCGCCGGCGTTTGGGCGAATCACTCGAACCAAAAATGGAATTCGCTCGAGCCGGGCGACGTGGAGGCGGCTCTGCAGACAGCTGCGGCAATCGGAGACGATCGCTTGCAGCGGCAGGCGCAAGGTTACGTCGTGCCCGACGCCTTCACGCATGGCTCATCGGCCCAGCGCCAGCGCTGGTTCATGACCGGGTTCAAAGAGGGCAGGGTGTCGGCGTGCAATACTTTCGCGACCGCCCAGATATAAAAATAGATGGTGCTGGAATGCAGTGATGGGTTTGACCTGCAATTATATTTCATCACGTCCACCAAGGATAAACGCGCACCCAGCGCGTGAGTGCGATCGAGAGAGCCCTGATGCCAGGCATCGACGAAAGCCGACAATTTGTGCCGCTGAAGATCGCGGTGCTGACCGTGTCCGACACCCGCGATATCGCGGACGACAAATCCGGCGCGACGTTGGTCGATCGCATCGGTGCAGCGGGCCACGTGGTGGCGGATCGCGCGATCGTCAGGGATGAGGTGAGGGCAATCCGGCACCGTGTGAAGGCGTGGATCGCCAACAAATCCATTGATGTTGTCATCACGACCGGCGGCACCGGCTTCACCGGCCGTGATGTGACACCGGAGGCGATCGAGCCCTTGTTCGAAAAGAAGATGGACGGCTTCGCGACGATGTTCGTTCTGGTGAGCGAAAAGAAGATCGGCACTTCGGCAATCCAGACTCGTGCCACTGCCGGCGTCGCCAATGCGACTTACATCTTTTGCCTTCCGGGCTCGCCAGGTGCCTGCAAGGACGCGTGGGACCAAATTCTGGTGCACCAGCTCGACTACCGCTATCGTCCCTGCAATTTCGTCGAGATATTGCCTCGGCTCGACGAGCACCTGCGGAGACCCAAGGCGAAAGGTGCAACGGCCTAACGACCGCTCTTCAATAAAGACGTCATGCCGGGCTTTATTCCGGCCATCCACGTAGTGCCAGTAACTGAAAGGCGTCTCATACAGTCAAAGCGTCAGATCCCAGAACTCGGCGACGACGTCCTTGCCCCAGCTATGGCGCGGCTCGCTCGAGGTGAGGGTGAATCCGGCTTTTTCGTAAACGTGACGCGCTGCCGTCAGGACGCTGTGCGTCCACAGTGTGATTTTCCTATAACCGGCGGCGCGCGCGAAGCTGACGCACTCGTCCACCAAGCGCGTGCCTAGGCCGAGCCCGCGCCCCTTCGGATCGACGAGCAACAGGCGAAGGCGGGCAATGCCCGGCTGCGGATCCTTCACCAGCATGACGCAGCCGACGTTTTCGCCGTTGAACTCGGCAATCCAACAGCGCTCCAGACTGGGATCGAAGTTGTTGACGAAATCGGCGACAATCTGCGCGCAAAGGCCTTCGAACGGCTCCGCCCAGCCATATTCCTCTGCATAAAGCTCGGCATGGCGGGAAATGATCCAGCCAAAATCGCCCGTTCGAGGCTCGCGAAGGACATATCGAGGCTTGGCCCCGGACCATCTTTCTGACGCTGCCGACAGCAGCGTCTCAATCGCATGCATCGCCGCAACGATCTGCTTTTGTTGGGCGGGATCAAGTGTATCCAGCATTGCGCCGGCCTGCTGCTGCGAGCGTTGCTCCATTGGCGCGAACATGTTCCGGCCGCGCGAGGTGAGGGCAAGGTGGCTTTGACGTGCGTCCTTCGCCGAGACTTTTCGGCTGACCAGGCCGCGTTTTTCGAAATTGTGCAGGAGCCGACTGAGATAGCCGGCGTCGAGATCAAGGGTGCGTCCAACATCGGTTGCGGTGATTTGATCCGCGTTCGCGATCTCGTAGAGCACCCGCATTTCGCCGAGCGAGTAGGGGCTGTCGAGGTAAGTCTTGCGCAACACGCCGATCTGCCGCGTGTAAAAGCGGTTGAACCGGCGTACCGCCGCGATTGCCTGCTGGTTTGGCATGGCGCAGATGGTGGCGAAATTACTTGACTAAGTCAAATAATTTCGAGTGAGGCTGACTGCAACCGGCAGCATGGCTGTCCGCCGGCGGCCAAGGCGCCGGAGGAGGGCCATTTCGCAATCGGTTTCGGGGGAATGCCCGCCAAGCGCCTCGTAGAAGCGGCGTGCGATTAACAACCCCTGGTCTGGGCGTGGGCCGCCCCCCAGAGCGCTGCGGAGCGACGCAATGATCTCGGCGAAAGCAGGACGCAAATGAGCAGCGCCCGGCGGACGGAACACCGCCGCAAGCGCCGGGCCCTCGAGGCAGTCGGTCGTCTGTATGAAATCGTCGACGGCATCTATCCAGCCGGCCTGGGGCACGATGCCGGCCCGCAAAAACATCAACCAGGGCCTGCGCGTGACCGCTGCAGCCGCCTTCAGGCGGACACCCAATGGTTCGCTTGAACTCATGAAGCGGCATCCGGCGATTTCGGCAACCTCGGCTGTAGCGTCCCTCGAGCCGGCGTCGGCGACAACGACCTCGGCAATGAGGCCGGAAGCGGCCGCTGGGACTAGCGCGGCCAGCGTCGGGACAAGAGCACGCTCCGATTCGTGGGTGGCGATAATGACGCTCAGCATGGAACCGCAGCGGTTGGATACCGTTGCCACCATATCATGTGCCACAGACTTGCATGACCACGAGATCGGCTCCGACCGGTCGGTACTTGCGGAATGTTCTTGTTATGTTCACATACACTGGCTAGGGTGTAGCCATGGCTCGATCATACGCAGCCCAAAGACGCTCGCCGGCGAAGGAGCTGCCCTCCGCGCCGGCGGGCGGCTATGACGATGTCAGCGCGTTGCTAGGGGTCGTTGTCGACCACGAGCGTCGTCGCGGCCGCGGGGCCCAAAGCAACGCATCGGGACGGTATGAGCCTCTCGCCCGCATTGCTTTCGACGACGGCTGGCGAACGCTCGACGACCTTCCGCCCTTCAGGACGACTGTCACGGTCGACACCACGCGGAAGATCATTACCCGCAACGAGTCACCCGATATCGGCTTTGATCGCTCGATCAATCCGTATCGAGGGTGCGAACATGGGTGCATCTATTGTTTTGCGAGGCCGACCCACGCCTACCTCGGTCTCTCCCCCGGACTCGACTTCGAATCCAAGCTCCTGGTGAAGCCGGAAGCGGCCGCCCTTCTCGAAAAGGAATTGTCGGCGCCCGGCTATGAGCCAAAGGTGATCGCGATCGGCACAAATACCGACCCGTATCAGCCGGTTGAGCGGCGCTACAAGGTCATGCGCCGGATCCTCGAAGTCCTCGACCGTGCCGGACATCCGGTCGGAATCGTAACCAAATCGGCGCTGGTATTGCGCGATCTCGATATTCTGGCGCGAATGGCCGAGCGCAATCTTGCAAAAGTCGCGCTTTCGGTGACGACGCTTGACGCGGCGCTAGCGCGCAAAATGGAACCGCGAGCTGCAACACCAATGCGCCGGCTCGAGACACTTCGCCGCCTGGGTCAGGCCGGCGTTCCAGCGACCGTGATGGTAGCGCCGGTCATACCTGCACTCAACGACATGGAAATCGAGCGGGTCCTGGAAGCCGCGAGCACGGCGGGCGTAAAGGAGGCCGGCTATGTGCTGCTTCGTTTACCACTCGAAGTGCGCGACTTGTTCCGCGAATGGCTGATTGCAAATTATCCTGACCGCTACCGGCATGTGTTCAAGTTGATCCGGGATATGCGGGGAGGCAAGGACTACGACTCCACGTGGGGCACGCGCATGAAAGGGACCGGCCCCTACGCTTGGATGATAGGCCGCCGCTTTGAGATCGCTTGCGAAAAACTTGGTTTGAACAAAGCTCGAACCTCGCTCACGACCGAGCACTTCAACAGGCCTAGACCGGGCACGGAACAACTGAACTTGTTTTAGGTTAGGAGCCGGAAGTCCCCGGCATCCACAGTATTGTTAGCTTCGCATTGACTTGGAATGCCTTGCCGCACTCAATGCGGTAATGGCAAGAACGTCCCAGCCAAACCCCCGCCTGCCGCTGAACGAGCCGGTCATGCGTCCGACTTTCAGGCGCGAGCGGCGCGCGCTCAATAAGGGAATTTTTCCCGTCGCGGGCTGCGACGAGGCGGGTAGGGGTCCGCTTGCCGGGCCGGTCGTCGCGGCTGCGGTGGTTCTCGATCCCGAACGCATTCCGCGTGGTCTCAACGATTCCAAGAAGCTCGATGCGGAGGAGCGCGAGAAACTCTACGAAAAAATCTGCGCGACGGCTCAAGTGGCGGTGGCATTCGGCGCGGTTGAGCGTATAGACCGCGACAATATCCTGTGCGCTTCGCTCTGGGCGCTTGCCCGCGCCGTGAAGGCGCTTCCCGTGCAGCCAAAACTGGTATTCGTTGACGGAAACCAAAAAATCGACTGCGGTTGCGATTGTGAAACGGTCGTATCCGGAGATGCGCTCGTGGTTTCGGTTGCCGCGGCGTCGATCGTGGCGAAGGTTACCCGCGACCGATTAATGATCCGGCTCGGTCTCGCACATCCCGGTTATGGCTTTGAGCGTCATATGGGTTACAGTGTGCCGGAGCATTTCGCGGCTCTCGCGCGTCTTGGGCCGACAATTCATCACCGCAAGTCTTTTGCGCCGGTGGCCGCCAAGCTTGCCGCTCTGGGGATGGGACCCGACGAGGTGATTGCCGAGTTGTTGCCTCTTTAGCGCGGCTTCTCTATTGGTCGCGGAGTAACGATATTTAATGCGCGCGGGCCAATGCACTACGTCTCCCTGCTTGTTGAATTCCTACGCGGACGCCCCTCGGTGGTGTTCTGGACCGTAGCGCTGACGCAAGCCGCGCTTTGGACGGTAATTCCGGCCCTTTTTTACAGTGCCCCGCCCGGGGAAGTGCCGATGCTCCTCGCCATCGGCCGCGAGTTCGTACTCGGGAGCTATCTTGGGCCCCCACTCGCCTTTTGGCTCGGCGAGATCGCCTTTGCTCTGGCCGGCAGCTTCGGTGTCTACGCACTGGCGCAGTCTTGTATCGTTCTCACGTATTGGGCGGTGTTCACACTTGGCCGCGGCATTGTCGGCACACGCCACGCAGTTCTCGCGGTACTACTGATGATCGGCATCGCCGCCTTCACGGTCCCAACGCCCGATTTCGGTCCCGCAATTCTGGCGGCGCCGTTGTGGGCACTGGGCCTGCTGTACTACTGGCGCGCCGTTGGCGAGGACAAGCGCGGTTACTGGCTTCTGCTCGCACTCGATCTCGGCTTGCTGCTGCTGGCGAGCTATGCCGGTTTGATCCTGCTTGCGCTCATGATCATCTTTACCCTCTCGACCGAGCGCGGGCGAAACGCAGCCTTGCATCCCGAGCTGTGGATCGCCGTGCTGCTTTTATGCATCGTCGTATTTCCTCATGCCGTTTGGTTGAGCTTCGGAAGCTTGCTTGTCGTGGAAGGTATCAATGAGAGCGTTGCCGCGGCCGGTAGGGTGCCACCGGGGATCTGGCTGGTGTTTGCGTTGGTGCTCAGTCATCTCGGACTAGCACTGCTCGTCGCGCTGACAAGCGGGTGGCCGCGCCATCCTCGCGAGCGTGCCCCGGAAATCGACCGCAACCCGGTCGAGCCGTTTGCTCGCACCTTCGTCTACACCTTCGCTGTTGTGCCCGGCCTTGTCGCGATCGTGTTTGCTTTTGTCAGCGGCCGGCTTGGGCCGCTTGACCGCATTGCGCCGCTTGTAGTGCTGTCAGGCCTCGCAGTGATCGTCGCTGCCGGCGACAAGGTGCTGCTATATCGGGAACGGCTTGTTTCCTCCGCCTGGCTGGGCTTGCTGGTTGTACCGCCTGTATTGGCGGCGCTCGCGCCGGCAGTATCGCCATGGACGTTCGGCGCCGACCTCAGGATTGCCCAGCCGGCAAATGCCGAAGGCCGTTTTTATGCAGATATCTATCAGCGGCGTACCGGCAAGCCACTTGCCTATGTCAGCGGGGATCCCCGAATCGCGCCGCTGGTAGCGCTCGCGGCGCCAAGCCGCCCGCATCTCTATTTTGCCTGGGCGCCGCAGCGCAGTCCGTGGGTAAATGCCGCTGACATTCGCGCGCAAGGTGGCATCTTGGTGTGGCCCGCGGCTGACAACAGCGGCACGCCGCCGGAAACGCTAAAGGTTCAATTTCCAGACATGGTTCCGGAAGTGCCGCGCTCATTCCCACGCGCTGTTCAGGGCATGTTGCCGCTTATCCGGTTAGGCTGGTCGATGCAGCGGCCGCCGCTGGCTCAATGATAGCTTTCCCCCTCGCGGACTTTGCCGCGAAACAGCCAGTAGATGAAACCAACATAGACGAGAATCAACGGCAACAGCAGCAGCGTGCCGAGCAGCATGAAAATCTGGCTTGCAGGCGCGGCAGCGGTATCCCAGACCGTTAGCGAAGGCGGCACGAGATAGGGAAAGACGGAAATTACCAGCCCAAGAAAGCCGAGCAGGAACAATGCAATTGTCGCCAGGAACGGTGGGACCTCGCGTCCGGTTTCTATCCAATACCACGTCAGGAAAGCGACCAGAGCGGTGACGACCGGAACGGGCCACAAAAAGTAAAAATTCGGCAACGAGAACCAGCGTGCCGCGATTCTGGAGTCGGCGAGGGGTGTCCATAAGCTCACGATCGCCATAAAAACGAGAACGGCGAGCAGCAGAATCTTGGATTGTGCGCGCGCGCGTTCCGCGATTGGTCCTTCGGTTTTCATCGCGAGCCAAGTTGCACCAAGCAGCCCGTAGCCAGCGACCAGCGACAGGCCGCAAAGGAGGGCGAATGGCGTTGCCCAATCGAACGTGCCTCCTGCAAATGCTCCGTTTTGCACGCGAATGCCCTGGATCAAGCCGCCGAGGATTACGCCTTGCGCAAACGCGGCCAGCGTTGAGCCTATGGTGAAGGCCACGTTGAGCCAGGTCTTGCTGCGCGATATGGTGCGAAATTCAAACGCAACTCCGCGGAAGACAAGCGCCAGCAACATCACAATCACTGGCAGGTAGAGTGCTGGCATCACGACCCCGTAAGCCTTCGGGAATGCGACCAACAGCCCTGCGCCGCCGAGCACCAACCATGTCTCGTTGCCATCCCAGAACGGCGCTACCGACCGCATCATCTGATCCCGCTCGCTTTCGGTGCGCGCAAACGGAAACAGGATGCCGATGCCGAGATCGAAGCCATCGAGGATCACGTACATAGCGACCGCGGTGCCTATTAACGCGGCCCAGATCACCGGGAGATACCATTCCATGGCGAGGCTCCTCGCGTCCGACTGGAATCGTCTTTACGTCTGCCGCACCGCCGTGCGCCCAGCATCATGCGCGGCGGAGATCGGACTTGCCGAAAAATGCCCGGTCTCACTGGCTGCCGGTCCGGTCGGACCTTGAGCGATCAAGCGATTAATGTAGTAGATGCCGAACGAGAACACGACGCCGTAGGCGATGACAAACAGCGCGAGCGTGCCGGCAATCGTCGCGCCCGGCACGGGCGAGGTTGCGTCCGCGGTGCGCAAAATATTGTGGACGAGCCATGGCTGCCGTCCGCATTCGGTCACGATCCAGCCGGCAATTACCGCCACGAACCCGACCCACCAGCACTGCGCCATGACGCGCAGATACCAGCGGGTCTCGAAGAGTGTGCCGCGCCACCACAGGAATGCACCGAACAACGCGGTCGCGATCATGAACATCCCGATCGCCAACATGATGCGAAAACTGAAGAACACGATGGCCACAGGCGGCCTGTTTGAGGCCGGAACACTGTTCAACCCCGGGAACAAGCCGTTCAAGTGGTGGGTAAGGATGAGCGAGGAACCACGCGGGATCGAGATCGCGAAACGGTTCTCTCCTGCTTTCTCGTCCGGCCACGCGAAGATGTGGAAGTCGCCGGGTTTGCTGCCGTCCCAGTGCGCTTCCATCGCTGCTACCTTGATTGGCTGATATTGGAGGGTGTTGAGGCCGTGCTGGTCGCCGAGGAATAATTGCAACGGCGCCAGGATTGCCGTCAGGCCGATCGCCATTCGCAACATGGTGCGGCCTTCATCGATATAGCGGCCCGCAACCAGATAGCGTGCGCCGACGGCCAGCACCACGAACCCCGTCGTAAGGTACGCAGCATTGAGCATGTGCGCGAAACGGTAAGGAAAGCTCGGATTGAAGATGACGGCGAGCCAATCGGACGGATAGACAATCCCATCGCGCACCTCATGGCCGTTTGGCGTCTGCATCCAGCTATTTGCCGATAAAATCCAGAATGCCGAAATGGCGGTGCCGACGGCGACAACCGCGGCCGAAAGCACGTAGAGCCAGGGTGGCACGCGGTTGGAGCCAAACAAAAGCACCCCCAGGAAGGTCGCTTCCAGGAAGAACGCGCTCAAAACCTCGTAGCCGATCAGCGGGCCGATCACATTGCCGGCCATGACCGAAAAGCGACTCCAGTTTGTGCCGAATTGGTAGGACAGGACAATTCCGGACACGACGCCCATCGCGAACGAGACGGCGAAAATTCTCGTCCAGAAACGCATGAGCAGGTGGTAGCGGTCGTTGCCGGTGCGCAGCCACATTGCGCCGAGGGTGGCGATGTAGGCCGATAGCCCGATCGTGAAGCTCGGAAATATGATGTGAAAGATAATAGTGAAGGCAAATTGCAGACGGGCCAGAAGGACAGGATCAAAATCCATTGCGATCTCCGATCGGATGTCCCGTAAGCAAATTATACCCGTGGGCTACAAAGCATGGGAGGCAATTGTGTTCCGTCGCTGCGATAAATCGAAGCGGCCAATTCGCGCCGGGCGAGGTATCCACACCGCCCACAAAAGGTCTGACGCGGGGATGTGTGAGCGGTTAGGCTTGGCGGTAGGCAGCAGGGGAGGGTTCGATGGCCAAGCAGGCAAAACGCGCGTCGCAAGGTGACTCGCAGATCGTCCAAAGTTTGGATCGGTATTTCGGACTCTCCGAACAAGGCACCAACGTTCGCACCGAATTCATCGCCGGGTTAACGACATTTTTGACGATGGTGTACATCGTCTTTGTCAACCCGATAATTCTCGGCAAAACCGGCATGGATCAGGGCGCGGTGTTTGTGGCGACCTGTGTCGCCGCTGCGGTGAGCACCCTGGTGATGGCGCTCTATGCCAACTATCCGATCGCGCTCGCACCCGGCATGGGCATCAACGCATTCTTCGCCTTCACCGTCGTGTTGACTTACAAATATACCTGGCAGCAGGCGCTCGCCGCGGTGTTCTGCTCGGGCGTTCTGTTCTTTCTGATCTCGGTTTTGCGGATACGGCAATACGTCATCGACGCGATTCCACAGAATCTGAAGCTCGCCGTGTCGGCGGGTGTCGGACTCTTTCTGGGGATCATCGCGCTGGAAGAAGCCAAGGTCGTAGTGGGCCACCCGGCCACATTGGTTACTCTCGGTGATCTGACCAATCCTCCAGCGATCCTGATGCTGCTTGGCTTCGTGCTGATCGCAGGCCTCAACTACCGGAGGATCCTGGGCGGTACATTGATAGGCATTCTCGCCGTCACGGCAATCGGGCTGCCGTTCGGGCTCGCAAAATTCACCGGCGTGATTTCAATGCCGCCATCAATTGCCCCTACGTTTCTTCAGCTCGATTTTTCGCGCGTCGCTGAGCTCACGTTTCTCATCGTCGTGTTCTCGATTTTGTTCGTGGACGTGTTCGACAATGCCGGCACGTTGATCGGGGTCACTCACCGAACCGGCTTGATGAAGGACGGTAAACTCGCGCGGATGAAAGAGGCGCTGATCTCCGACAGTTTTGCTGCCATGTTTGGGGCGCTAATCGGCACGTCGACCACCACGAGCTATATCGAGAGTGCGGCCGGCGTGTCAGCCGGCGGCCGCACCGGACTGACCGCGGTTTTCGTCAGCCTGTTCTTCTTGCTTGCTCTGTTCTTTGCGCCTCTTGCCGGAATGATTCCGGCATACGCATCCGCTGCCGCGTTGCTCTACGTGGCTTGCGTGATGGCGCGCGGCCTCGCGGAGATCGACTGGGAGGATATTACCGAATACGCGCCTGCTGTGGTCACGGCGATTACGATGCCATTGACGTATTCGATCGCGACTGGGATTGGCCTCGGCTTCATCACGTACACACTCGCCAAGCTGATTGCCGGCAAGATCAGGGACGCGGCGCCGGCAATCGTCGTCCTCGCGATTTTATTTGCTGTGAAGTTTGCGGTCGCGGGATGAATTTGCAGCGCTCGTGGCAAGCTTGGGCGGTTTTGTCAGCGGTATTGTGCTGACGCCAATTTTCGCGAAGTCGGCGTCGAAAATGTCAACGCCGGCATTGTGCAGTCGACTGATGGCGCTGTTCGGCGTAATTTTTCCAGGCGAGTGATTGAGCGCGCTTAGTTGGCTGGACGTTGCCTTAATTGGCGCTCCTGCAATTCTGATCGCTGATTACTGATCGAGCGCTTTCCTGATTGCCAGGAAGTCGCGCCAGGCAAAACGCTTCTGCAGTGGGCTACGCAGCAGGAAAGCAGGGTGGAAAGTGGGCATGGCGCGAATTTCGCGTTTGCCGGTATCAAAATTAAACCATCGCCCGCGCGTTTTCGTGATGCCTTCTTTAATGCCGAGCAAGGCTTGGGCGGACGGACCACCGAGGCACACCAGAACGTCGGGATCGGCCAGTTCGATCTGTCGGAGGATGAAGGGCAGGCAGATCTGAGATTCTTGCGGTGTTGGTGTCCGGTTTCCCGGCGGCCGCCATGGCACTATGTTGGCGATATATGCTGATGTGCGATCGAGACCGATCGCTGCCAGCATGCGATCGAGCAATTTGCCGGACCGGCCGACGAACGGCAGGCCTTCTATGTCTTCGTCGCGGCCGGGTGCTTCGCCAACGAACATGAGCCGTGCGGTCGGGGCGCCGTCGGCAAAAACAAGTTGTGTCGCGGTTGTTTTCAGCGCGCAGCCATCAAATTTCTCGAGAATGCCTCGCAGCTCGTCGAGTGTTTTTGCACTCTTTGCTGCCGCGCGCGCCGCCATGGTCGCGTCGTCGGGGGCTGGCGGCGCCGGTGCAACCGCTGGACCGTTGGATTCGCTGTGTTGCGGCGGCAGGACCGCGCCGGACGTCCGTGAAGACGGCGCAGGCGCTTCAACTGCCGCAAAGCGATTGACCGGCTCTTCGCCCACGATCGCGTCGACCCCGGCTTCAACGTAAAAGCCGAGCAGGTCCTGTACGGATTTATCGCGGATTACCATCATAATTTACATTAGCATGATATCGGCGCGATTGCCGCCCTGCTCGCAAAAGTAGACAATTGGCCGAGGAGAGACGCATGGCCGAACTTCCCGCCCGCGAGACAATGGAATTCGACGTGGTGGTTGTCGGTGCCGGTCCCTCCGGACTCGCAGCCGCTATCAGGCTCAAGCAGATCAACGCGGATATTTCCGTGGTCGTGGTCGAGAAGGGCTCCGAAGTCGGCGCCCATATCTTGTCCGGGGCCGTTATCGATCCGATTGGGCTTGACCGCCTCCTTCCAGAGTGGCGTTCCGAAGACTCCCCTATCAAGACCCACGTCACCGACGATCGCTTCTACTATCTTTCGGCTTCTGGTGCGCTGCGGCTGCCGAATTTCGTGATGCCGCCACTGATGAGCAATCACGGCAACTATATTGTCTCCCTCGGCAACGTCTGCCGTTGGCTCGCGGCCAAAGCGGAAGCGCTCGGGGTCGAAATCTATCCCGGCTTTGCTGCAGCGGAGGCTCTTTTCGATGGGAGCGGCGCCGTCGTTGGAGTAGCGACCGGCGATATGGGCGTGAGCAAGAATGACGAGCCCAAGGATAATTTCACCCGTGGCATGGAACTGCGGGCGAAATACACCCTGTTTGCAGAAGGAGCGCGTGGCAATCTCGGCAAACAACTGATTGCAAAATTTGGGCTGGCGAAAGGGCGCGAGCCGCAGAAATTTGGCTTAGGCTTGAAAGAGCTCTGGCAGGTCGCGCCCGAAAAACACCGCAAGGGTCTTGTGCAGCACACCTTCGGCTGGCCGCTCGATAATTCGACCGGCGGCGGCTCATTTCTTTATCATCTCGACGACGATCTAGTGTCAGTCGGTTTCGTCCTTCATCTCAATTATTCCAACCCATATCTGTCGCCGTTCGAGGAATTCCAGCGTCTGAAGACGCATCCCTTGCTGCGCGACACGTTCGTCGACGGCAAACGGCTTGCGTACGGCGCTCGCGCCTTGACTGAAGGTGGCTACCAATCCGTGCCCAAACTGTCGTTTCCCGGCGGCGTGCTAATCGGTTGCGACGCCGGTTTCATGAACGTGCCGCGCATCAAGGGAAGCCATAACGCGATGCTCTCAGGAATGATGGCGGCAGAAGCAACGGCCGCAGCGATTTCCGCCGGTCGCAGCCATGACGAACTAAGCGCCTACGAAGTGAGCTGGCGCACCTCGATCATCGGCAAAGACTTGTGGAAGGTACGTAACGCCAAGCCGCTTTGGTCGAAATTCGGGACGCTTGCCGGCATTGGTCTTGGCGGGCTGGACATGTGGACAAACACCTTTGGATTTTCGTTGTTCGGAACTCTTGGGCACGAAAAGCCCGATTATGCGTGTCTTAAGCCGGCATCCAAGTGTACGGCCGTCGCGTATCCGAGGCCGGACGGCAAGATAACGTTCGATCGGCTCTCATCGGTGTTTCTGTCCAACACGAATCATGAGGAGGATCAACCGGTTCACCTCCATGTCGCGGATCCGGCGCTACAGAAGAGTTCGGAGCATGATGTGTTCGGCGGGCCCTCGGCGCGTTATTGCCCGGCCGGGGTCTATGAATGGCTAGAGGAAGCGGGTGGGCCAAAATTCGTGATCAATGCGCAGAACTGCGTCCACTGCAAAACCTGTGATATCAAGGACCCTAATCAGAATATCACTTGGGTTCCACCCGAGGGTGGCGGCGGGCCGAATTACCCAAATATGTGACTTGCGTGGCTCGCTCCGTCACGATACGGCCACATCGGAGCATTCAAGGTGGGCTGGATTGCACCGCGGACGTTCTTGCGGGGGCGGGGCAAAAAGGCCATTCTCGACGCAACATCGGCGGTTCGCGCGAAACCCGCAGCCAGCCGCCTCATTGGAGCATCGCCTGTGAACTCTTTGAGCTACGGCCGCTGCATTGCCGGCGGCGCGCTTGCCGTCTTTCTCGCGGCAGCACCCATTGAACTTGCCGCCCAAGGCAATGCCTTGGACTTCAGCGGCGTATCGGCCTCAGGCAGTTACCTTGCCGCCCGCCATGCTGGCCAGCAGCGCGATGCCGCTTCCGCCGCCGCCTATTATCGGGCAGCGCTCAAGCGCGACCCCAATAACGGGGAACTTCTTGATCGCGCCTTCTTGTCATTTTTGGTCGATGGCGACGTCGACGAGGCCGTAAAATATGCCGAGCGCGTGGCCCAGGCCGACAAGAATGATCGCGTAGCCCGGCTCGTGCTTGGCGTTAGCTCACTCAAGCGCAAGCAATATCCTGCTGCGCGCCGCGATCTGGCGCAGTCGATTCGTGGCCCCATCACCGATCTCACCGCCACCTTGCTTTCGGCCTGGAGCGCCTTCGGCACAAATGACGGCAAGGGCGGTGTTGCGGCAATCGATCACCTTGCCGGTCCCGACTGGTACGCAATCTTCAAGGAGCTGCATGCCGGTCTCATCTACGACGCTGCTGGCAATCAGAAGGAGGCCGGCAAGCGGCTTGAACATGCATACAAGCTCGATTCCACTGCGCTACGCGTGGTTCAGGCTTATGGCAGTTGGGTTTCGCGAAATCGGTCTCCGAAGGAGGCATTGGCGATTTTCGAAGCCTTCGACAAGAATTTGCCGCGTCATCCTCTCGTGGTTGAGGCGATGGATAAGCTCAAGGCGGGCGAGAAGCTGCCGCCGCTCGTTTCGAACGCTCAGGCCGGTGCGGCCGAAGCGCTTTATGGTCTGGGTGCCTCACTGGGTCGCCGCGGCGGCGAAGATCTTGGTCTCGTCTATCTGCAACTGTCGCTTTTCCTTGCCCCGACGCACCCGCTGGCTCTGCTGTCGCTCGCTGATCTCTATGAGTCGCTTAAGAAGCCCGAGCTCGCGATCAAGATCTACGAGCGCGTCCCTGCCACGTCGGCTCTGCATCGCAATGCCGCCATCCAGATGGCGGCCAATCTCGATACTCTGGAAAGGGCCGAGGAGGCTCAGAGGCATCTGGAAGGTTTCATCAAGCAGCATCCGGATGATCTCGAAGCGATCATGGCACTCGGAAACGTCCTGCGCGGGCACAAGAAGTTTGCGGACTGCGCCAACGTCTATTCGAAGGGCATTTCGACAATCCAAAATCCCGACAAAACGAACTGGGTGATCTTCTATTTCCGCGGAATTTGCTACGAGCGCTCAAAACAATGGGCGAAGGCCGAAGCTGATCTCCAAAAGGCTCTCGCCCTGTTTCCCGATCAGCCGCACGTGCTGAACTATCTCGGCTATTCGTGGATCGACCAGGGAATCAACCTCGATGAAGGCATGGAGATGATCAAGAAGGCCGTGCAACAGCGGCCCGACGATGGCTACATCGTGGATTCACTTGGTTGGGCCTACTACAGGATCGGAAACTACGACGAAGCCACCAAGCAGCTTGAGCGCGCGATCGAGTTGAAGCCGGAAGACCCAACGATCAATGATCACCTTGGCGATGCTTATTGGAGAGTCGGTCGCGTCCTAGAAGCCAAATTCCAGTGGGCGCATGCGCGCGACCTCAAGCCAGAGCCCGAAGATCTTCCGAAAATCGACGCAAAGCTCAAATCCGGGTTGCCTGACGAAACCTCGTCGCAGGCCAAGGCGGGCAAGAAGAGCGGCGACGGCGGCTGACAGCTGAAGCGCAGCCGATAGGTTTTCGTGTGGGCGCAACGCTGCTCGAAAGGGCTCCTGCCAAGATCAACCTGACGCTGCGGGTGATTGGCCGCCGAGCCGACGGCTATCACGAACTGGAAAGCCTCGTCGTATTCGCTGATCTGGCTGACAAGCTGGAATTGCAGCCGGCGGCGAAAGACCGGCTTGAGATCATCGGGCCTTTCGCCGGCAAGAGCGGGCCAGCCGCCGAAAATCTGGTGCTCAAGGCCAGCACCGCGCTTCGCGATCGCGTTGGTCACTTGAAAGGCGGCCTTTTCCTCCTTGAGAAGAATGTTCCGGTTGCGGCGGGGCTCGGCGGCGGTTCGGCCGACGCAGCCGCTGCCCTGCGTCTCGTTGCCCGCGCCAATGGCTTGGCCCTTGATGACGACCGGCTGATATCCGCCGCCCGCGCTGTTGGTGCCGATGTGCCGGTTTGCCTCGATCCGCGGCCACGCGTTATGCGCGGCGTCGGCGATGTGTTGTCTCGACCACTCGAGCTGCCGCCGCTTCCAGCTGTGCTGGTCAATCCTGGCGTGCTTCTGGCAACGCGCGATGTGTTCGCGAACATGACAATTGAGCAAAAAGAGAGGCCGTCTGGGGACGTACCGCACGAATTTGACGCGCTGGTCGAATTCTTGAAGCGGGACGACAATGATCTCACGTCTGCGGCAAGCGCTTGCGCACCGGCCGTCGCGGACGTTTTGCTTGCGCTGCAAGGCTTGCCGGCAGTTAAGCTTGCTCGCATGTCGGGGTCCGGTGCAACCTGTTTTGCACTTTTCGGCACTTCCGCAGAGGCCACGGCCGCAGCGCAGCGAGTTGGCGAACGGAAATCTTGGTGGGTGCACACGACAACGTTGGGCCGGGGGGCTGCCGTGTCTTGAATTTGCCGGCCTCGTGCAGACCATCGTCGGCCCACGATTGGAGCGAACTATGAAATGCAGGTGGCTGACCCCCTCGATCCTGCTGATCGTTGCTATCATGTTCGGTAACCCGGCTGTCGGACGCGACAAGCATAGGGATCAGCCGTCACGCTGCGTTGATAACAAGCCGTACCAATTTTCGTGGAGCTTTCTCCTGCCCGGCCACCCCGCACCTCAGCCCAACGG